>ERZ837380.80-NODE-80-length-133623-cov-11.025650_pt1 | contig 133623 bp, 106 predicted proteins | sample MGYA00519685_ERZ837380 | MGnify/ENA primary metagenome ERZ837380 (study PRJEB31850, sample SAMEA3708817) | human gut metagenome | biome: human gut; feature: human-associated habitat; material: faeces | place: China | collected 2014 ...
CCGATCATTGAGACACAGGCAGGTGATGTATCTGCTTATATTCCGACAAACGTTATTTCTATCACAGACGGACAGATCTTTTTGGAGACTGAGCTTTTCCACTCAGGTATTCGCCCGGCTGTAAACCCTGGTATCTCTGTATCACGAGTAGGTGGAAATGCACAGATTAAGGCGATGAAGAAGGTTGCCGGAACATTAAAGCTTATTTATTCACAGTATCGAGAGCTGCAAAGCTTCGCACAGTTTGGTTCCGATTTGGATGCCGATACAAAGGCGAGACTTGCAAAGGGCGAGCGTATCGTGGAAATTTTAAAGCAGCCTCAAAATTCTCCGCTTCCTGTTGAAAAGCAGGTTGCTATTATTTACGCCGTAGTTAACGATCTGTTAGCAGACGTTCCAGTAGAGCGTATTCACGAGTTTGAGACTGGTTTAAACAATGAGCTTGATATTGATCGTGAAGGAAAAGCAGCGATGGAAGAGATACGACGCACTGGCGTACTTGGCGATGAGGCAAAGAGCGAACTGGAGCATTGCATCAACAATTATAAGGCGAAGTTCTTACAGTAATATTAAAGGAGAGTTTGTATGGCTGGAAATCAGAAAGCAATCAAACTGAGAATCAAGAGCGTACAGAGTACGATGCAGATCTGTAAGGCAATGGAGCTGGTGGCAGCGTCAAGGCTTCACAAGGCAATGGAGCGTGCTGAGAACAGCCGTCCATATTTTGAGGCACTTCAGGGCACACTGGCTCAGATCGCAGCTGAAAATATCGATATGATGTCCATCTACACGAAGGAACCGCAAAATGATGACTGGTGTTTTATAGTAATCGCGGGTGACAGAGGTTTTGCAGGCGGTTATAACAACAATTTGTTTCGCCTTGTCGAAGAACAGATGGAAGGTCATGAGGCGTGTGTGCTTCCGATAGGAAAGAAGGCATTGGAGCATTTTTCAAACCGCAAGGTGCCTGTTGTCTCAGATTCATTTACAGAGGCAGGCGATATCTCGGTTGCGGACTGCTTTGAGATCGCACGTTTGATATGCCATGGCTATAAGGAAGGTGGTTTTGGTCATGTAGCGATTGTTTACACGAATTTCGTAAACATGATGGTGCAGGAACCAAAATTTATTCCAATTTTGCCGCTGCCGGATATGAAGTCACTGCTTCCGAAGGATGCACCTGAGATAAAGAAGCGTCAGATTATTTACGAGCCGAACAGCGAGGCAGTATTTAATGCCATCGTGCCTGAATATCTGGCAGGACTGATCTATGGAGCCATGAGTGAATCTGTGGCCAGTGAGCTTGCCTCCCGCCGAATGATGATGGATGCAGCGACAAAGAATGCGCAGGAGATGATTGATAAGCTCAATCTCCACTATAATCGTGTTCGTCAGGCTGGTATTACGCAGGAGATTACAGAGATTGTTGCAGGCTCAGAGAGCTGATGAAAGGTGAATATATGAGTGAAAGACATGTTGGCAAGGTAATTCAGGTAATGGGTCCTGTTCTGGATATTCGTTTCCAGGAAGGACAGCTTCCGGAATTGCTTAATGCCATTGAGATTGAAAATCAGGGCAGCCGCGTCATTGCAGAGGTTGCCCAGCAGATCGGTGACGATGTTGTGCGCTGCATTGCGATGAACTCTACTGATGGTATGGTTCGCGGCGTGGATGCAGTTGACACAGGTGCACCGATCAGCGTTCCAGTCGGTGATGCATGCCTTGGAAGAGTATTTAATCTTCTGGGCGATCCGGTAGATAAAAAGCCGGCACCAGAAAATGCAGAGCGCTGGAGCATTCACAGACAGGCACCGTCCTATGAGGAGCAGATGCCTACGACCGAGATTCTTGAGACAGGTATTAAGGTTGTTGACTTGATTTGTCCTTACGCAAAGGGCGGAAAGATCGGTCTGTTTGGTGGTGCAGGTGTAGGAAAGACAGTATTGATTATGGAGCTGATTCATAATGTAGCGACTGCTCACGGCGGTACTTCTGTATTTACAGGAGTTGGTGAGCGTACACGTGAGGGAAATGACCTTTACGGTGAGATGCAGGAGAGCGGCGTTATCGAAAAGACTGCCTTAGTATATGGACAGATGAATGAGCCGCCGGGTGCACGTATGAGAGTTGCACTGTCAGGTCTTACAATGGCAGAGTATTTCCGTGATGTGAAGAATCAGGACGTGCTGCTGTTTATTGATAACATTTTCCGTTTTACACAGGCTGGTTCCGAGGTATCTGCACTTTTGGGACGTATGCCGTCAGCAGTAGGTTATCAGCCGACACTGGCTTCCGAGATGGGTGCACTTCAGGAGCGAATCACTTCTACAAAGAAGGGTTCTATTACTTCTGTTCAGGCTGTATATGTGCCTGCCGATGACCTTACTGACCCGGCTCCGGCAACTACATTTACCCATCTGGATGCGACAACGGTTCTTTCCCGTGATATCGCAAGTCAGGGTATTTATCCGGCTGTTGATCCTCTGGAATCTACAAGCCGTATTCTGACACCTGATATGGTAGGTCAGGAGCACTATGAGGTAGCAAGAGCTGTTCAGCAGATCTTGCAGCGTTATCAGGAGCTGCAGGATATCATCGCCATCATGGGTATGGACGAGTTGGCAGAGGAAGATAAGCTGGCTGTAAACCGTGCGCGTAAGGTGCAGCGTTTCATGTCACAAAGCTTCTCTGTTGCAGAGCAGTTTACAGGTATGCCGGGACAATATGTTCCGCTTAAGGAGACTATTCGTGGTTTCCGTATGATTATTGACGGTGAGTGCGATGATATTCCGGAGAGCTGCTTCCTCTTTGCAGGAACTATTGACGAAGTATTTAAAAAGGTTGGAAAGGCAGGAACTGTATGAACACATTCCATTTGCGCATAGTGACGATGGACGGAAAAGTGTTTGATGATCAGGCATCTCAGATTTTTCTGCGAACAATTGATGGTGATGTGGCGATCCGCGCAGGTCATATCAATTACTGCAGCGGAATCGGCATGGGTCAGGCTCATGTGACGCTCGCAGATGGTCATGAGCGATATGCTGCCTGCATTGGCGGCATGGTGTCGATGTTAAATGGCGAGTGCCAGGTAGCAGCGACAACCTGGGAATGGAAGGAAGAGATTGATGAGGAGCGCGCAAAGAAAGCAAAAGAACGAGCTGAGGAGCGCCTGAATCAGAAAAATCTTTCAGACAGAGAACAAAGAATTGCCGAGGCAAAGCTTCGCAGAGCACTAGTCCGGCTTCATGTAACAAACGAAGAATAAAAAAATCCCCCGTCTGGCATGGATGTGCCAGGCGAGGGATTTTTTATGCGGACTGTTAGGTTACTAGGCTTACTTCGAGAAAATCATAGCGAATAATTGCTTCGCGTTTGGAATATTACCTTTATACATGGACATCGCCTTGTAGATACGTCCGGCAAGTGCCATGCCAAGAAGGGCGGTAATAACCACGATTACGAGTGAACCGCAGGCCTTGGCAATGGAAATGGAGCCAAGAAGCAGGTGGCTTGGTGAAACAAGGATTGATGTAAATGGAATCCAGTCGAGGATGCCGACAGAACCCATCGAATCAAAGTTTCCGGAGAAGCTGCCCGTACCGAGTGTTGCAAAGAAGCTAAGCAGCAGGACAATAACGAAGATACCGTTTGTCATGCTTAGGTCTTCCTGCTTGGAAGCGATTGCACCGCCAATTGAGGCGATTGCAAGGTAGAGAAGCAGGCCAGCTGCTAAGTAGAGTAAGAAAAATAGGATGTTGACCGGTGTAAAGATGCTTGAGAGCAGTCCCATATGACCAAACATCTGGATGAGCGGCATGGTGGTATCTGGATTGATTGTTTTTACTTCCCAGATACCGGCTGCAAAGCCGCCCCACAGTCCGATTACCCACAGTGCAATTTGAATGACACAGGTAAATGCCTGTGCAAGTACTTTTCCGATGACCATTGCCTCTGGCTTTACAGATACAAGCATCGTATCCATAAGCTTAGAGGATTTTTCTAGTACAACACAGTTTGCGGTGCCCTGTCCATAAAACAGGATCAAGAAATATAGAAGCATGATGTTTACATATGGAAGCATGTAACCTAAGACGTTTTTAACGGTAGCATCTGCATTCTGCTCGGAGTTGGCATCGTCGCCGCTTACAAGTGTGTCTGTGCCGTTCTGGCTCTCATAATAGGAATATTTATAGCTGATGCCGCCCAGAGCCGTGAGATCACTGATCGATGCCCCTGATTTGGCTACGGCAAAGACGGAGAACATCTGGCTTAAAAAGTCGCTGTAGTCATCGGCATCGTCCATGGAGAGGGCAGATGCTTCTGGCAGGATTACGCTTGTGTGAAAGCCATCCTCGTCGGAGGTGACAACGACAACCAGTGCATTGCCAGTATCAGTTTCGGCAGCGGCGAGTGCATCCTCGTCGGTGTCAAAGCTGTGATAGGAAATGGAAGCGAAGGTTTCGTTGCCGGATGATTTTGCAATCATATTGAAAACGGAAAAGTCGAATGCATTTCCATCGGTTAGGTCAGCTGTATATACGTCGGAAATGACGGCGCTTGGTGTGTCACTTTTTTGAGTGAATTCCAAGAAAGACATAATTCCGAGCGGGAGCGCAAAGCATAACAGCATGATAATAAGTGTCGCTGTCTTCCAGCCCTTTGTGAGGCGGTGGCGCACAGTAAAGCCAAAGACCTTCTTTAGTCCGTTCAAAAAGGATTTCATAATGTAGCGCCCTCCTTTTTTCTATTTTTAAAAATTTGAAACAGCTGAGAAATTCCCATGTGGCTGCCGCGGTACAGCAAAAGATCGCGGTATACCTTTGCACAGAATATGCTCAGTGCAACAAGAATGATTGCCTGAATAACCCAAGAAAGAATCAGGACAATCAGTGAAATATTTCCGCACACATACGAAACTGGTGCGCAGAATACGCTGATGACCGGGCAAAGGGAAAGCACGGCTGCGGCAACTGCGTTGCTGGAGATAATCGGTGTGAAGCAGGATACGATGTAACCAACCATAATAAGGAGCGTTACAATCATGATCGCTGGCTCAGACTGTTCCATTGTATTGCAGCAGGTTCCGATCAGACCGGACAGAACTGCATAGGTCGCAAATGCGAGAAGCAGTGAGATCAGTGCAATTACAATGGTGCCCCAGTTTAGATTCAGCTGTGAGAGATCAATGCCCATCTGAGAAAGTGTGGTGCTAAGACTTGCCATCTGAAGATACTCTACACTGATTTCATAGGAAAGAACAAATCCGATTGCCATCATCGCGATCATGATTAACACATAGGTCATGACAGCCAGAATCTTTCCAAGTAAAAGTGCGAGTGGGGAAACGCTTACCATCAGCAGTTCAATCAGCTTGGAATCCTTTTCGGTGACGATGCAGCGAATGATAAAGCTTGCAGAAAGCAGACACAAGATCATAACTACGATCGAATAGCCGTACTGGATGGCAAAGTTGGCATCAAAGCCAATACTTTCTGTGCCATTTTTCTGATCAAGGTAGTCAGCGGCGCTCATGCTGTCCACATCGTAGGAATTTTGTGCGGACAGGCCAAGTGAAGCAAAGCGCTCCGATGTCATCTGGGAGGAAATCGCGGTCAGAAGTGATTCCAGATCCTCTGTTTTGAGGGAGCTGTTTTCTGCGATATGGCTCTCTACGGTGCAGGCACCGCTCTTATCTGGTGCGCTGATATAAACGTAGACATCAGTGTCGCCTAAATGATCGGCATAGGAAGTTTTGTCAAACTCAGCGGTTTCAAATGAAACAGATGAAAAAGCAGCATTTTGAGCCGTCAATGCATCAAAATCAAGTTCGGTTCCACTCTCATTTGTCACATAAGCTGTTTGAATTGGGCTGATTGAAACACTATTTCCGGTAAGGTTTTGAAGCGGAAGTGAAATAAGCGCCATTACAAATAAAATGAGCATTGAAACAATATTTGATTTGCTTTTCATGGTCTGACTAAGTGTAAATGAATATACGCTTTTCAGTCCACGAAGATTGTCATTATTCTTCATGTGCCTCACCTACCTTACTTACAAAGATCTCATGCAGAGATGGTTCGCGAAGATTAAAGGTAACGATTGTGATTCCTGCCTGAATAAGTGTGCCAAGCAGTGCATTTGCTTGCGCTTCACCAGTTACCTTCAAATGATATTCGCCTGCTAACTCAGAGAGAATCGAAATACCAGCATCGCGGATGTATGAGGTGATATTGGATTCTGTCTTTAGAAACAGGTGAACACGTCCATAACTTTTCTTGATCGTATTTAAGTTACCAGAAAGAATCGTTTTACTGTGATCAAGTATTGTCAGGTCAGTACAAAACTCCTCAATGGTGGACATTTGATGGTCAGACATAATCAGATATTTGCCCTTATTGATCTGCTCGTGAATGATATCCTTAAACAAATCAGTATTGACAGGATCAAGACCAGAAAGCGGCTCGTCAAGAATAAGAAGCTCCGGGTCAGAAATAAGAGCTGCAATCATCTGAATTTTTTGCTGATTTCCTTTTGAAAGCTGATCAGCTGTCTTTGGTGCAATGCGCTTTTTTCTCTGATTACTGCTTCCAAATAAGCCTTTTTTCTTTGGTGAAGCTTCCTCATGCATGCGCGCCTTTTTTGCCTGAATATCAGCATATTCCTGCGGATAAAGATATTCAATAATATCAAAGCGCTCTGCCCAGTAGTGGATGCGCTTTTTTGCCTCAGAAGCTGATACACCGCGCAGGGCGGCAAAATACATAAGCTGATCCATAATAGTATATTTAGGATACAAACCGCGCTCCTCTGCAAGATATCCTACATTGCAGTTATTTATATCAAGCGGCTTTCCATTCCATGTGACAGTTCCACTGTCACGTGAAAGCATGCCAAGCATCATGCGGATGGAAGTCGTTTTTCCGGCTCCATTTGTTCCAAGAAGTGCATAGACACCCGGACGATTCATCTCAAAGCTTAAGTGATCAACAACGGTTCGCGTTCCGTATTTTTTTGAAAGATCTTGTACAACTAAACTCATAATTCCTCCTCTTAAACTCATGTATTTAATTTTTCAGTGGGTAATGCCATAATAGCACACAAAATGGAGCAAGAAAGGAAATAGCAAAATTGAGGTATATTTTTGTAATCGTTGAGTCATTTATGGCATAGCCCTAAGGTGAATGGCTTTCGTAACATAGCTCTGTGAATCGTAACAGTAAAGTTATGTGTGTAGTCAAAATCCGACATTATAATTGCTGTACATGCTCGCAAAGTTATGCTATACTGAGAAAATAAAAAGCAATCCATGTGATGCATAGAAAAAGGAGGAGCATTATGTTTGGCAGGCTTTTGTCATTTGAACCAGATGCCACAGGCGTAACGGTAAAGTTTGAACATAAAGAGGGAAGAATTTCATTTATTACAGACCGCATTGTACGAGTATATAGCTCGATGGAAGAAAAGCACAGACCATCAAGGGCAGTTGTGCAGGAACCAAAAAAGGTTGATTTTCAGGCACGTCAGCAAAAAGAGTTTATTACAATTAAAACAAAGAAGCTTCTTGTTCGTGTCAGAGACGAGTTTCAGGTTGATTTTCTGACACCAGATGGTCGAATGATCTCTGAGCAGAGTGTGCGCTCAGAGAATACGCAGACCATCACAAAAGAGCAGGCAGAGCTTTTGGCAAAAGAGGGACATTCTCTTCCAAAAGAAAAAGAAGCGCATAAATTTGAAGTTGTGCGTATGCTTCATCCAAAGGAGCATATCTATGGACTTGGCGATAAGACAGGCTTTCTTGATAAAAGAGGCTATGCTTATGAAATGTGGAACAGCGATATTCCAGATACGCATGCAGACTTTTTCCCAAGTCTTTATAAGTCTGTTCCGTTCTTTATTTCAATGCGTCCTCATTTTACATATGGAATTTTTCTTGACAATACATCAAAATCCTATTTTGATATGGGAAAGGAAGATGCAGAGCGCTATTATTTTGCAGCAGACGGCGGCGATTTAGACTACTATTTTATTGCAGGCGAGACAATGCGTGATATTTTAGGTGCGTACACAGGACTGACAGGACGAACAGCCCTTCCGCAGAAGTGGACGCTTGGATATCATCAGTCACGCTGGGGATATATTACTGAGGACGATATCATGGATGTTGCAGAAAAGATGCGTCAATGTCGTATTCCATGCGATTCTATTCATTTTGATATCGACTACATGGATTCCTTCAAGGTATTTACTTGGAACAAAAAGAACTATAAGGATCCGAAAAAGACCTTACAGAAACTGACTGAGATGGGCTACAAGCCAGTTACGATCATCGATCCAGGTGTCAAAAAGGAAGATGGCTACAGTGTTTATGAGGAAGGAATTAAGAACGGCTATTTTGCATTCTCAGCAGAGAATGAGCTTTATGTAAACGAGGTGTGGCCAGGTGATTCTGTTTTCCCAAGCTTTACTAATCCAAAGGTGCGCAGCTGGTGGGCAGACAAGCAGAAATTTTTAATTGATATGGGTGTTCGCGGTGTTTGGAATGATATGAACGAGCCGGCGAGCTTTAAAGGTCCGCTGCCTGATGATGTACAATTTGCAGATGAGGACGATACAGCAATTCTTCATAAGGATGCACATAACATCTATGGTCACTGTATGGCAATGGCAACAAAGGAGGGATGGTTAAAATATGATGGCCGCAGACCATTTATAATCACACGCGCAGCCTATGCCGGAACGCAGCGTTATTCTCTTGTTTGGACGGGAGACAATCAGAGTATCTGGGCACATTTGCAGATGGCAATTCCACAGCTTTGTAATCTTGGCCTTTCTGGATTTTCCTATGCAGGAACAGATGTCGGAGGCTTTGGTGCAGATACAACAAAGGAACTACTGGCACGTTGGGTTCAGGTGGGATGTTTGTCACCGTTTTTTAGAAACCATAGTGCACAGGGCACGAGAAGACAGGAGCCGTGGCAGTTTGATAAGGAGCTTTTAGAGATTTATCGCAAGTATGTAGAGCTTCGATATCATTTGCTTCCATATATCTACGACTGCTTCTTTGAAAGTGAGCAGACAGGTCTTCCGATTATGCGTCCTCTTATGTTAAATTTCGAAAAGGATGCAGAAACTTACGAAATAAATGATGAGTTTATGGTAGGTGAGTGGCTGCTTGCTGCTCCAGTTGTAACACAGGGAACAACTATGCGTCTTGTCTATCTGCCAGAGGGTGCGATGTGGTACGATTTCTGGACAGGAGAAAAGTATAAGGGTGGTCAGTATATTACAAAGAAGGCACCGTTAGATACTATGCCGCTGTTTGTACGCGCAGGTGCTGTGCTGCCGCTTTATCCTTTAATGCAGTATGTTGGTGAAAAGGAAGTGGAAGACTTGACACTTGCGGTTTACCCAGGTATTGGAAATTATATTCATTATCAGGACGATGGTGAGAGCTTCGCCTATAAAAAGGGCGGCTACAATGCATATGTATTCTCACAAAATAACGGTCGTCTGCAGATTAAAGATGCAGTAAAGAATTACGAAAAGCCATATAAGGGCTTCTATGTTAAGATCTGCCGTGATGGTGTGACGGCACTCTCTGAGACACCAGGCGAGTATTTGAACGCAGAATAAGCAAAACAACACGAAGAATAAATATAAGCAACCTAAATATGTCATAAAAGCTGTGGTGATAGGCCACAGCTTTTTTTGAAAAAACTAAAAAAAGTTCTTGACATCTAATAGAGGTTTGTATATACTAATTTTCGATAGGAAATGATAAATGTTATCAAGTATAAGAAATAAAAGAAAGAGAGGTATGTGCTATGCCATTATCGATGGCTCCAGAGGGCAAGGAGAATGTAATCTGCAAGATTGGCGGCAAGGAGGAAACCAGATTGTTTCTGGAGAGACTAGGGTTTGTTGTCGGCGCTATTGTCACGGTTATTTCTGAGATCCAGGGTAATCTGATTGTCAACGTAAAGGATTCAAGAGTTGCGATTGGCAAGGACATGGCCGGTAAAATCTTAGTTTCCTAAGAGAAACAATGTGCACCTGTTATATATCAGGTCGCGGAAAGGGGTTTGATATGAAAACACTGAAGGATGCAAGTATCGGTCAGACTGTAAAGGTAAAGAAGCTGACGGGTGAAGGTCCGGTAAAGCGCCGTATCATGGATATGGGAATCACAAAGGGCGTTGAGATCTATGTAAGAAAGGTAGCACCGCTTGGTGATCCGGTAGAGGTAACTGTAAGAGGATACGAGTTATCACTGCGTAAGGCAGATGCTGAGATGATTGAGGTAGAATAATTTTTTTTTACCTAAAGGTTAGCTTATGCTAATAAAAATGAGCGTAAGCAATTAGAAATCAGTCGTGACAAATCAAAGTAGCATTTGCAAAATAGTAAAAAAAGGCGAGAAAACAGGAGGTTTGTAATGTCAATTAAGATTGCATTAGCAGGTAATCCCAACTGTGGTAAAACAACACTTTTTAATGCGCTGACAGGATCCAATCAGTTTGTAGGAAACTGGCCAGGTGTTACAGTTGAGAAGAAGGAAGGTAAGTTAAAGTGGGATAAGGAAGCTACAATTATGGATCTTCCGGGTATTTATTCATTATCCCCTTATACACTTGAGGAAGTTGTAGCAAGAAATTATCTGATCACAGACAGACCAGATGCGATTTTAAATATCGTAGATGGTACTAATATTGAGAGAAATTTGTATTTGTCTACACAGATCATGGAGCTGGGTATTCCAGTAGTTATGGCAATCAATATGATGGATCTTGTTCGCAAGAGCGGTGATCAGATTAATGTTGATAAGCTGTCCAAAAAGCTTGGATGCCCTGTTGTTGAGATTTCAGCATTAAAGGGTGACGGTATCAAGGAAGCAGCAAACAAGGCAGTTGAGCTTGCAAAGAAAAAAACATTAAGCAAGCCGGTACATGAGTTTTCAAAGGAAGCAGAGGAAATTATCGCAGATGTCGAGAATAAGCTGACTGGAATCAAGGAAGAGCAGAAGCGCTTCTTTGCAATCAAGCTTCTTGAGAAGGATGATAAGATTGCAGCTCAGATGAAGTCTGTTCCAGATGTTTCTGATGAGATCAGACGCATGGAGGATGCATTTGATGATGATACTGAGAGTATTATCACAAATGAGCGTTATACATACATTTCATCTATTATCGGTGAGTGCTGTAAAAAGGCACATGGCGGCAAGAAGCTGACGCTTTCCGATAAGATTGACCGTATTGTAACGAATCGTTTTCTGGCTCTTCCAATTTTTGCTGTTATCATGTATATTGTATATTATGTATCAGTAACAACAGTTGGAACCATTGCAACTGACTGGGCAAATGACGGAGTATTTGGCGATGGCTGGTATCTAGCAGGAATTGGCCGCAGTGCATATGAAGAAGATGCTGGTGAGTATGGCGATGCAGAGACAATAATCAATGCATTCGTTGATGAGTCTGGTGATGAGAAACTGGCAGCAGCAGTAGATGCTGAATCAGAGGATTATGATCCAGAGGCAGCAATTGCAGCTGTAAAGGCTTATGCAGCAACAGTAGCAGATGACGCAGAAGTAACTTACGTTGTTCAGGATGAGGAAACCATGGCAGAGGAAGATGAGACTGCTAATGGCGCTGATTTAAAGGCAGCAGTAGAAGTTTATGAAAAGTGGAATGCAACTGCTCCTGATAATGCTGATTATGGCATCTGGATTCCTGGTATTCCGGTATTTTTGGAGTCTGCTCTTGATGCAGCAAATTGTGCAGACTGGTTAAGAGGTCTGATCATGGACGGTATCGTAGCCGGTGTAGGAGCTGTACTTGGTTTCGTTCCGCAGATCTTGATTTTGTTCATCTTCTTAGCATTCCTTGAAGGATGTGGATACATGGCTCGTATCGCATTCATAATGGACCGTATCTTTAGAAAGTTTGGTCTTTCTGGTAAGTCATTTATCCCGATGTTAATCGGTTCTGGATGCGGTGTTCCTGGAATCATGGCTTCACGTACTATCGAGAATGACAGAGACCGCAAGATGACCATTATGACAACTACCTTCATTCCGTGTGGTGCAAAGCTTCCGTTTATCGCAATGGTTGCAGGTGCTATCTTCGGCGGTGCTTCCTGGGTTGCTCCGTCAGCTTATTTCCTTGGTATCGCAGCAATCATCTGCTCTGGTATCATCTTAAAGAAGACAAAGTTGTTCGCTGGAGATCCGGCTCCGTTTGTTATGGAGCTTCCGGCTTACCATTTGCCAACAGTAAGCAGCGTTCTTAGAAGCATGTGGGAGCGTGGATGGTCCTTCATCAAGAAGGCTGGTACAATCATCCTTCTTTCAACCATCGTAATTTGGTTCACCACTTACTTTGGATTTGTTGACGGTGCATTCCAGATGCTTTCTGAGGATCAGATTGATTCCAGTATCCTTGCAACAATCGGTAAGGCAATCAGCTGGATCTTCATCCCACAGGGATTTGGAAACTGGCAGGCAACTGTTGCATCTGTTACCGGTCTGGTGGCAAAGGAGAATATTGTAGGTACAATGGGTATCCTTTACGGCGGACAGGAAGGTGTAAGCGTATATGCAGCAATGGCAGCTTCCTTCACAGCAGTAAGCGGTTATGCATTCTTGGCATTCAACCTGTTATGTGCTCCTTGCTTCGCAGCAATGGGTGCAATCAAGAGAGAGATGAACAACACCAAGTGGTTCTGGATTGCAATTGGTTATCAGTGTGGATTTGCTTACCTGGTAGCTTTAGTAATCAATCAGATCGGTCGTCTCTTTACAGGTGCCGGCTTTGGTATTGGAACAGTAGTAGCAATCGTAATTATTATCGCATTTATCTATCTGCTGTTCAGACCTTATAAAGAGAGCGAGACTCTTCAGGTCGCAACGGGCAAGTAAAAAATGAAATAGATATGTGCGCTCTGGAAAGGCTAGGTAATTATGGGAACAGTAATTGTAGGAGTAGTAGTAGCAGGTGTGGTTGGACTGATTGTTCGCAGTATGGTAAAAGATAAGAAGTCTGGAAAGTCACTCCAGTGTGGAGGAGACTGCAGTCACTGTGGAGGTCATTGTCACTAAGCAGAGAAACGTAAAGGATGGTCAGCCTATGCAGCAAGGAAATATGCAAAAAGAGGCGATCCTGAACAGACTCAGACAGCGGGGCTGCAGGATCACAAAGCAGCGGATGCTGTTACTAGATATCATACTGGAAGAAGAGTGTTCCAGCTGTAAAGAAATTTATTACAAAGCATCGAAGATCGACTCAAGCATTGGATCAGCGACGGTTTATCGCATGATCAATATGCTAGAGGAGATCGGGGCAATCAACCGTCGCAACATGTACAAGGTTTCCTGTACAGAATGCGAGGAGGCGATGGATGAGCTGCCAGGCGGCACATCAAGAAGTGCATGCACAATCGAATTTGATGACAATTCCAGCATTGTACTCTCACAAAAAGCTTGGAATCAAATCATTCAGGCAGGGCTTTCTGTATGTGGATACAAGAAAGAACAGGCCATTCGGAGCATCACACCGGCATAGGTTGATGAAATTTGTTAAAAATTACTAGTACCTGATGATAAATTTTATCAATAAGACTGTGGAAATTCTGGCACATATTCTTTATAATAAGGGGCAAGCAAATCGAGAAGGTTTGCTTGCCTTTTACACAATCATTGAACAGGAGGATAAAAGCATGAGTTTAAAAGATTTCGATTACAAAAAGGGTGGTATTTTTGCAGCAGGCGTTCTGTTCGGAACTGCAGGTATCAAAGCACTTTCTAGCAAGGATGCTAAGAATTTATATACAAAGGCAACAGCAGCTGTACTTCGCGCAAAGGATTGCGTATTAAATGTTGTATCCAACATTCAGGAGAATGCACAGGATATCTATGCAGGTGCACAGCAGATCAATGACGAGCGCGCAGCAGCAGAGGATGCAGCTGAGGCTGAGGGTCAGGACGAGGTAGCAGAGACTGTAGCAGAGGAAGAGACAAAGACAGAAGAGAAGGCTGAATAATGAAATTTAAGATAAAGCATGAAATAAAGGGCAGAATCCGTGTCCGTGCCATTATGAAGCACATGACGGCAAAGGAAGCTGATCTGCTTGAGTATGCTCTGTCTAATAAGGAGGGGATCACTTCAGTGCGCGTCAATGAACGTACCGCTGATGTGGTCCTTTGCTATAAGATTGACAGAGCAACAGTTCTTTCCTATTTAAGAAAGTGCCATGTAGACGAGATTGAGGCACCAGAAAGCTATCTGGCACATTCGGGAAGAACACTGAACAACGAGTATTGGGATAAGCTTGTTGGAACGGTTGTTTGGCGCTGTACAAAGAATTTGTTTGTGCCGGCACCAATACGTACATGCATTACACTTGCAGCAGCGATTCCTTATATCTGGAAGGGTGTAAAAACACTTGCAAAGGGAAAGCTTGAGGTTCCGGTGCTTGATGCGACTGCGATTACCATCTCCATTGCAAGAGGTGATGTGTCTACGGCAAGCTCTGTCATGTTCCTTCTTGGAATTGGAGAAATCTTAGAGGAGTGGACTCATAAAAAGTCTGTTGGCGATCTTGCAAGAAGCATGTCTTTAAATGTATCTAAGGTATGGATGCTTGCCGGTGAGCAGGAGGTTCTTGTTGATGCGTCTACGATCAAAGAAAATGATAAGATTGTAATTCATATGGGCAATGTCATTCCGTTTGATGGAACAGTTGAGAGCGGAGAAGGCATGGTGAATCAGGCATCTATGACAGGCGAGTCTGCAGCAGTTAGAAAATATGCAGGAACAACTGTGTATGCAGGAACAGTTCTTGAGGAGGGTGAGCTGACAGTTAACGTCAAAAAGCTTGGCGGTGCGAGCCGCTATGAGCAGATAGTTGTAATGATTGAGGAGTCAGAAAAATTAAAATCATCTATGGAAGGAAAGGCAGAGCGCCTTGCAGATAAGCTTGTTCCATATACCTTCCTGACAACGGGACTGACTTATCTCTTTACTAGAAATCTGACAAAAGCTACTTCTGTGCTGATGGTAGATTTTTGCTGTGCGCTAAAGCTTTCGATGCCAATTGCAGTGTTGTCTGCAATTAAAGAGGCGAGAAACCGCAATGTCAATGTAAAGGGCGGAAAGTTTTTAGAGAGTATAGCAGATGCAGATACAATTGTATTTGATAAAACTGGTACGCTGACAAAAGCAGAGCCGACTGTTGTAAAGGTTGTTTCTTTTAATGGTGATTCTGAGGATGAGCTGCTTCGCACGGCTGCATGTTTGGAGGAACATTTTCCTCATTCTATGGCAAAGGCTGTTGTTGATGCTGCAAAGAAAAAGAGTCTTGACCATGAGGAAAAACATTCAAAAGTAGAGTATATTGTGGCGCATGGTATTTCCACGCAGCTTGAAGGAAAAAAGACAATTATTGGAAGTCATCACTTTGTTTTTGAGGACGAAAAGTGTCATATCCCAGAAGGCAAGGAGAAGTTGTTTGAACAGCTTCCGCTAGAGTATTCTCATCTGTATCTTGCAATTGAAGGTGAACTTGCTGCAGTAATCTGCATTGAGGATCCACTCCGTGAGGAGGCCGCTGATGCGATTCGTGCGCTGAAAGAAAGCGGAATTTCCAAGGTTGTAATGATGACTGGAGATAGTGATCGAACCGCCAGGGCAATTGCAGCCAGAGTTGGTGTTGATCAATATTTTTCAGAGGTACTGCCAGAAGATAAGGCATGTTTCGTTGAACAGGAAAAGGCAGCAGGGCGAAAAGTTATCATGGTTGGAGACGGCGTAAATGATTCACCGGCATTGTCTGCTGCTGATGTCGGTATTGCTATAAGCGATGGTGCCGAACTGGCGCGAGAAATAGCTGATGTTACAATCGCAGCAGAGGACTTGTTTGAGGTTGTAACACTTCGTAAGTTGTCAAAAAGATTGATGAAGCGTATTTATCGCAATTATAAGGTAATAGTAGGATTTAACTCAGCACTTATTGCTGGAGGTATTGCAGGTGTCTTGCAGCCAACTACGTCAGCACTTTTACATAACACATCAACACTTTTAATTGCGATGGAGAGTATGAAGCCTCTTCTTAATGAGGAAAATCAATAAAAATAAGCATTTTGCTAAGAGATAAAATTTTGCAACAGGGCAGCAGGCAATAAAATGTCTGCTGCCTTATTTTGTCAATAAAAATGGTAAATAAGAGAAAAAATAAAGTGAAATCGTTAATATAAATCAAGTAAAGAATATTAACATTGTGAATAATATAATAAAAATATGGTCCCAAAATGAACATTATAGTTAAAAGGTCATAATTAGGAAAAACAGTAAAAAAGTGAGTAGAATCATTTTTATAATAGTTCTACTATGTAGACATGAGAAAAAAGATGGCTAAAAGATGCAGTAAGCCATCTTAAGAGAAAGGAGAAGTTTTGATTATGAGAAAATTTGCAGCAATTTCCCTCGCAGGAATCATGGCTTTTGGCGCACTTCCAGTTATGGCTGAGGAGACAAGCACAGAGGAAGCAAGCACAGAGGCAGCTACCGAGGCTGGCAGTGAGGCAGCTGAGTCAGATCAGGTAGAGAATAACTGGGAGCCATTTGCAGAGAATGTAACTTTACGTGTTCCAGTTTATGACAGAGGTGTTGAGGGTGTTCCGGATGTAACAAACAACTACTGGACACAGTGGATTCAGGAAAATTTCGGTGATAAGTATAATATCACTGTTGAGTATGTTCCGATCACAAGAACTGATGTTATGACAAGCTATGCACTTCTTGCAGCTGATCAGAATCTTCCGACAATTCTTATGGAGTACGATTATCCGAAGCTGTCCACATGGGTAAATGACGGATATTTAACTTCCTTTGATATGGATGCATTCAAAGAGGTAGCTCCAAACTACTATGCTCGTATGGAGGCAGACGGACAGATTCCATATACTACAATCGGTGATGAGACTTACTTCGCACTGGCTTCTAATCCGAATTACAACATCAACTATACATGGCAGACATTTGTTCGTATGGACTGGTTAAAGCAGGTTGGTTATGATCATGTTCCAACAAAGCGTGACGAGTATCTTGACGCAATGAAGAAGATCCAGGAGGCTGGTCTTTGCGAGCATCCAGGTGGTGGTACTATGATCACAGGTCTTGGTTCCGATCAGAACCATGCATATCGTGAGTATCCGTTTAATGAGCTTGACTGGGCTATGTATGGTGATTATAACATTCCGGCACTTGGAACTGATGCAAACTACAATCTGTTAAAGAGAGCAAACGAGGATTACAATAACGGAATTACAGATCCAGAGTATTACCTGATCGATGGCGAGACAGCAAAGGCAAACTTCATCAACGGTGATGCATATTCTTATGGCTGCTATATCAGCTCTGATATGCCTGTACTGACTTCCTTCTATGAGACAAACCCAGATGCTGAGCTGGCTATTTATCCAGTTGTTACCGAGGATGATACAGCAGCGGATGGAATCACTGTTACTCCTGCTTATCGTTCAAATAACCCATTTGGTATGATGGTAGGCTTCTCATCATCTGCAACAGAGGATGAGTTAAAGGCAGCATGGATGTATCTTGAGTGGATGTGCAACGATGATGTACTCTTCACCATGCAGTATGGCATTGAGGGTGAGAACTTCAACTACAATGAAGATGGTCTGCCAGTATCTGTAGCTGATTACAGCGGAGACTACAAGCAGGGCTACAACAGCAGCGGTGATTACTGGAGCTGTGAGACAGCATCTAAGGCAGCAGGTACTATCGAGGATGTTATCTATGCAACAACACCGCACAATCTGCCGCAGGATTTCACTCAGGATGTAATCGACTTCTACTATGCAAGACAGGAAATCGCTGAAAAGTATGCAGTTGCTGACTGTCTGTATGCATCTTCTATGGAGAATACTTCCGAGTATCAGCAGACATTAGTTACTCTGTACAAGGAAGCACGTGATACTTTGACCATGTGTACACCGGAAGAGTTTGACGAGAAGTATCAGCAGTATACCGATGATTTCAATGATGCAGGATTTGCAGATATCGTTGAGGAGCGTAAGGCTGCATTTGAGGATGGAAATACCACAAGACTGCCAGAAGCACAGAAGGCAGCTGAGTAAAATAGCTTTTAGTAGTAAATCTTCCTTATAAAAGAAAAGTTCGCCGTACCTGTTATGCAGGTGCGGCGGACTTTTTTTAAAATTAATCAGCAAAAAGTGGAGTTGAAAGGTAGCGATCACCAGTGTCAGGAAGCAGCACAACAATTGTCTTACCCTTTGACTCAGGCCGTTTTGCAATCTCAATAGCTGCCCACAGAGCAGCACCGGAGGAGATACCGGTAAGAATGCCTTCCTTCTTTCCGAGGTTCTTTCCTGTTGTAAAGGCATCATCATTAGATACAGCAATGATTTCATCATAAATGGAAGTGTCAAGCACCTCTGGAATAAAGCCGGCGCCAATACCCTGAATCTTATGAGGACCTGCATTTCCAGTGGACAGGACTGCTGAAGATGCTGGCTCAACAGCAACGATTTTTACAGACGGTTTCTTGGACTTTAAGTACTTGCCAACACCTGTGATTGTACCGCCTGTGCCGACACCGGCAACAAACACATCAACGTTGCCTTCGGTATCTTCGTAAATTTCTGGACCAGTTGTCTCAAAATGAGCTTTTGGATTTGCCGGATTAACAAACTGACCAGCAATAAAGCTGTTTGGATAGAGCTTTGCAAGTTCATTAGCTTTTGCAATCGCACCAGACATGCCTTTAGAACCATCACTTAACACAAGCTCTGCACCATATGCCTTCATTAGCTGACGGCGCTCAATGGACATTGTATCAGGCATAACTATGATCAGACGATATCCTCTGGCTGCAGCAACGCTTGCTAAACCGATTCCAGTATTTCCGGAAGTTGGTTCAATGATTACAGTGTCAGGCTTTAAAATACCCTTTGCTTCGGCATCATCAAGCATAGCCTTAGCAACACGATCTTTTACAGATCCGGCTGGGTTAAAATACTCAAGCTTAGCGAGCAGTCTGGCCTGCAGGCCGAGTTCCTTTTCAATGTGAGTTAGTTCCAGCAGAGGGGTCTTTCCGATAAGCTGGTCAGCAGATGTGTAAATCATGGCAGTATCCTCCTTTTATGGACATATTTTATTTACGGGGATTATAGCACCATAAACCTACCATGTCAATAGGTTTAAAATAACGAAAGCAACAGGATTAAAATGAGAAAAAAACTCAATAACAGCATTGACGCTTACAATAAAATAAGGTAAACTTAACACAAGTTAGAAACAGCTAACATATAAGAAAAGCAGGCTATTGGGTATTAATAGAGTTTATCGTTTGTATCAGAAAATTTTGCATCTTGAAAGGAGTATTTTAATGAGTGTTGTTATTGTTGGTGGTCATGACCGCATGGTAAGTCAGTATAAGAAAATTTGTAAGGATTTCAAATGTAAGGCAAAGGTGTTTACGCAGATGTCTGCAAATTTGAGTGGTCAGATTGGAAGCCCTGATCTGCTGATTTTATTTACCAATACTGTTTCTCACAAAATGGTTCACTGCGCTGTGACAGAGGCAGAAAAATGTAATGCTAATATCGTGCGCTGTCATACAAGCAGCCAGAATGCGCTGACAGAGATCCTTCAAAGAGAGGTTGGCTGAATTTTCTTGGCGCACAGCAGTGCTGTATAAAATAGGATGTATATTTTGCAAAAAGTTTGTATAATCCTTGAAAGATGGATTTTAAATACAAAACTAACTTGTAATTTCTGCTTTGTGGTGTTACGATAAATTTGATAACCACAGGAGGCAGATAACAGTATGAAAAATATTTTTTACGATAAGAGTAAGATTGATTATGGGAATTTGCTGTTTCCGCGGCGTGCGCTGTGGATGCTGCTGATTCCCTTAATTATTGAGCAGATGTTAAACTCTTTGATGGGAATGGTTGATACACTTATGGTCAGCCGTGTCGGAGCAGAGGCGATTTCAGCTGTTTCGCTTGTTGATTCGATAAACAACCTGGTACTTCAGGTATTCGCAGCGATGGCAGCAGGTGCGGCAATCATCTGCTCACAGTATTTGGGACGAAAAGATGAAAAAGGCTGTAATGATGCTGCCAAACAGATTGTGCTTACCGTAGTAGTGATTTCATCTGCTATTATGATTATTGGCGTTGGCTTTCGAAAGCCGCTGCTTCATTTGATATTCGGAAGTGTCGAAGAAGCTGTTATGACTAACGCTCAGATGTATTTTCTGATTACGGCGCTTTCATATCCGTTTATAGCATTGTTTCAGGCAGGCGCAGCATTTTATCGTGCATGCGGAAATTCTAAGTTTACAATGAAAACAGCACTGATCGCAAATGTAGCTAATATTGTTGGAAATACATTGTTTATTTTTGTTTTACAGATGGGCGCAGCAGGAGCAGCCATTTCCACATTGATTTCACGAGCATTGTGTGCGTTTGTTGTTTTCTACGCACTGAGAAAGCCAGGCTATGCAATTCAGCTTAAGAATTATTTTTCTATTCGCCCAGACTTGAATCTGATAGTGAAGATTCTTGCAATCGGTGTTCCGTCAGGTATAGAAAATGGAATGTTCCAGTTTGGAAAACTTGCAATTCAGTCTACAGTATCATCACTTGGAACAGCAGCAATCGCAGCACAGGCGATGACAATCATTTTCGAAAATGTAAATGGAATGGCAGCAGTCGGAATAGGTATTGGATTAATGACAGTTGTTGGCCAAAGCATTGGTGCAGGACGGCAGGAAGAGGCAAAATATTACATAGTGAAGCTTGCCGGTTATGCAGAGATTGCGATGATTATAAGCTGTATTCTTGTGTATATTGCGGCGCGGCCGGTTACTGTACTGGCAGGCATGAGTGAAGAGAGTACCGCGCTTTGTATGCAGATGATTCTTGCCATTACGATTGTAAAGCCTCTTCTTTGGGTACCTTCGTTTACACCGCCAAACGGTCTTCGCGCAGCAGGTGATGTGCGATTTTCAATGATTACTGCGACATTGACGATGTGGCTGTGCCGTGTAGCACTTTCTATCTTTTTGATGCGTGTCGTAAAGACAGGTCCGATTGGTGTCTGGTACGGAATGTTCGCAGACTGGGGAGTAAGAGGCGTTATCTTTACAATTCGTTTTGTGAGAGGAAAGTGGCTTAGATTTAAGGTCATTTAAAATAATAATTCGCTCAAAGATAAGTCCTGCGACAAACCAAAATGGTGCAAAGTCAAGGCGTATCAGTCCATTTATATTTGTAGGATCACCAGTGTAATCCCACGGGCAGATGCCGAGTGTGCGAAGAAGCAGGCCAGATGTATATTCCACAGCATATATACAAATGGTGTAAATTAGACCGCGCAGCACGATTGGCTTGTTGCAAAGCCGGCGCCAAATAGGTTCAATGAAAGCAGCAGATCCATAAATAGGAAACATTATAATAGAAGAGTGACCAGTCATGCTGTAGTCGTGAGCAAAAAGAGCACCCATTCCGGTGAAGAAGATTTCAATGAAAAGGCCGGTAAGGCCGCAGCGGATAAAATTTTGTCTCATAGGTGGAATCCTTTCGTAGAAGTGTAAAATAGTTACAATTTAGAATCTCCCGAAAAGTGACAAAATAAACGCGCAGCATCAATATAAGAGCAGGAAATAAAAGACAGCAAACTGATAAAAAGTAACAGGAAGTAATTAAATAAGAAAGGACAGACTAAAAGATGCAGATTGATATAAACGAACTCATTGAACTAGTAAAAAGCGTAAAGCCGATGTTTTTAAATCACACAGAGGCAGAGCATGTAACTGTGAAGGGACGTGCAGATTTTGTTACGCAGGTAGATATCCGTGTGCAGGAATATATGAGAAACGAGCTGTCAAAACGATGGCCGGATGTACAGTTCATGGGCGAGGAAAAGGATAACAGCGACATAGATTTTAACGGTGCAGTTTGGATTCTAGATCCAGTAGACGGAACGACAAATCTGATTCATGACTTTAAGGATAGTGCATTGTCCCTAGGGTTGTGTGAACAGGGGCAGGTGACACTCGGCGTGATCTATCAGCCATTTCTTGATGAAATTTTCTGGGCACAGAAGGGAAAAGGCGCGTTCTGCAATGGAAAGCCGATTCATGTAAGTGACACACGGAAATTAGAGGATAGTCTTGTTGCCGTTGGAACAAGCCCATATCACCGTGATCTCACCGAGGAAAATTTTAATGCAATCCGCTGTATTTATGAGCACTGTGTGGATATTCGCCGTATGGGAGCAGCATCCGTTGATCTGGCATATGTTGCCTGTGGACGCGTCGAGGCATACTTTGAGCGAAATTTAAAGCCATGGGATTTTGCAGCAGGAAAAATTATTGTCGAGGAAGCAGGCGGACGAGTGATTGATATAAAAGGAAGTAGTGCAAACGCTATGGCACCGTCTGACATTATAGCGGGAAATGGCTATATCGAAGAAGATATAAAAAAGTTGCTGATTGAACGACGAATTCAATGACAAAGTGTAAAAAGTGTGCTATGATAATTTTGTCGAAAGGAATCACCTTTTGACGAAACAGGGCAGCAAGATACAAAAGATGACGAAACCATACAGGATCACCCTACAAAAGACAACCTGTACGAAAGATGATTTTTACAAAAGATAAAATTCTGAAGTACAAAGGATAGCTTTTACAAAAGATGATTTACAATGTACCAAAGAAAAGCGTTTTCTAAAAGTACAAAAGTGGATGCCTTCAAAAGAAAAGTAATACAAATATACAAAAGACTGCCCTAGATTACAAAAGAGAAAAGATTGCAAAGATACTAAAGAGAAAGCCGCCGTGCGATAAGTGTAAAAGCTGATTGCATGGCGGTTTTACTATATAAAAAGAAACTTGTAACAAAATTAGTTCCATGGTATCATATACATAACATATTATGGCAGTGAATTATCGAAAGGAGATTTAAATGGCACAGTTAAAGCTTCCGATTGGAATTGAAAATTTCAAAAAGATCAGAACAGAAGGATATTACTATGTGGACAAGACTGATGTGATAAGACAGATTTTAGAAGATGGCTGTTTCGTTACATTATTCACACGTCCACGTCGCTTTGGAAAATCATTGAATATGAGCATGCTTCGACATTTTTTTGAAATCGGTACAAACAGTGCGCTGTTTTCAGGTCTTTCTATTGCTGAAAATCATGAACTATGTCAAAATTATATGGGAAAGTTTCCTGTGGTATCGATCAGCTTAAAGGGAGTTAACGCAAGATCTTATAAGGATGCTTATGCGCTGTTGGTGAGTGTGATCAATGAGGAAGTTGGTCGTTTTCAGTTCTTATTGGAAAGTGATAAGCTTACAAAATTTGATAAAACACGTTTGGAGGCACTTCTTGATGAGCATATGACAAAAAGTACACTTATAGGTAGTTTGCGTAAGCTTACAATATTACTCGAGAAATATTATGGTCAGCAAGTTATTGTTCTAATTGATGAGTATGATGTGCCACTAGCGAAAGCCAACGAAAATGGTTATTATGAAGATATGGTTTTTTTGATTAGGGGGCTTTTTGAAAATGTATTAAAAACGAACGATAGTCTGAAATTTGCTGTGCTGACTGGGTGTCTGCGAGTCGCAAAGGAAAGTATTTTTACTGGATTAAATAATTTTAAGGTCTGTTCGATTACAGACAGCGATTTTGATGAGGCATTTGGATTTATCGACAGTGAGGTAAAATCGATATTGCAATATTATGGGCAGGAAACTCATTATACTGAAGTAAAAGAATGGTATGATGGATATCGTTTCGGAAAAGCAGACGTGTATTGTCCATGGGATGTGCTCAATTATTGTCGTGATCTTTTGAAAGATGAACAAGCACAACCTAAAAACTATTGGTTAAATACGAGTGGAAACGATGTAATTGAACATTTTATTGATAGTGTGAATGGGCAGCAGACGCTTACAAAAATTGAGCTAGAGCGATTAATCAGCGGAGAAATAGTTCAGAAAGAGATTAACGAGTTTATCACCTATAAGGAGTTGTACAATACATCTGAAAATTTATGGAGTACACTTTTTATGACAGGCTATCTTACACAACGAGGAAAAGCGGATGGAAATCGTTACAATCTTGTAATACCGAATAGGGAAGTGAGAAATATCATTACAGAGCACATACTGGTTAAGTTTCGGCAGGATATTAAAAAAGATGGCCAGATGGTGCAGCGATTTTGTCAGGCATTGGCTAATGGACAAGCACAGCAGGTTGAACAGATTTTTGCCACATATATGTCAAAGACGGTCAGCGTGAGAGATACTTTTGTGCGAAAGGCGATCAGAGAGAATTTTTATCATGGTATTCTGCTTGGCATTCTAAGCTTTAAGGATGGATGGACAGTAACATCAAATCGAGAATCTGGCAATGGATTCAGTGATATACTGATTCAAATTGATGATTCAGATATTGGAATTGTAATTGAAGTGAAGTATACTGAAGAAGGAAAGTCAATGGAAAGTGACTGTAAGGCAGCTTTAAAGCAGATAGATGAAAAAAATTACACAGAAACATTGTATCAGGCGGGGGTAAAGCGGATTCTTAAATATGGAATTGCTTGCCAGATTAAAGATTGTAAAGTAATGCTGGAAGAGTAATAGATAGCAAAGGAGAAAAACTATGGAAATCAAAAAAGTAGCAATTCTAGGAGCAGGAGCGGTAGGCTCCTATGTAATAGAAGGAATTTCAGGATGCAGGGAGATTCGTCTTGGCGTAATCGCAGAGGGAGAACGAAACGCACGTCTTAAGAGTGCAGGCTGTACTATAAATGGAGTGACCTACCATCCAGAGGTATGGACCTATCAGGAAACAGACAATATTGATCTTTTAATTGTTTCATTAAAATATGGCGCATTGCCGACCGCATTAGATACAATCAAACAGGCAACTAGCAAAAACACCATTGTCATGAGTCTTATGAATGGTGTAGACAGCGAAGAAATAATAGGAGCAAAGATTGGCATGTCCCATATTCTTCCGGCTTTGATCAAAGTGGCATCCCACAAAGAGCCAGACGGCTATCAATTTGATCGCAAGTCCACAATTGGCATTATTTTCGGAGAGTATAAATCACCATTTCAAAGTGAACGAGTCAAAGCAGTTTGCGATCTTTTTGAAAAGAGTGATATAAGCTATCGAGTAACTGACTATATCCGCGAGGAAATCTGGAGTAAGTTTCGCCTAAATGTCTGCAATAATCTTCCACAGGCAATTCTCGGTGCGGGTGTAGGCTGCTATCGCGATAGTGTTCATATGAAAGCGATCAGTGAAGGACTTCGCAGCGAAATAGAAGCAATTGCTGCTGCAAAAGGAATTGAATTTAGTAAAATCGAGTCATCTGCAAAAGGTTCTCCTGTCATGCCATCCGCTCGTTACTCCACGCTGCAGGATTTAGACGCAAAACGCCATACAGAGATTGACATGTTTTCCGGTGCGCTGATGCGCATGGGCAAAGAACTTGGCATTCCAACCCCATATAATGAATACACCTATCACATGATCAAAGCATTAGAAGAAAAAAACGACGGTTTATTTGATTATAAAGGAAAAGACGAGACACCAACCTACTCGAAATAAAAATGATTTTGAAGAGTATTACTTGAGGTTACTTAATAATTAAACGAAAAAAGACCATATCAGTAGAGGAATAGCATCTCTTTTGATATGGTCTTTTTTTAATGATGTCTGGGTCAAAATGTTTTTTGCGAGTCAAGAGATCAGAAATCCGCTTGCAAGTGAGCTAGCATCGGATTTCTGCCCTTTTGACTCTGGTATCTTTTAATATTATAGTGAAATACTCGTAATCTACCTAGGCGGTGAGACGAGTTGCTTTTACAAGACCGAACGTTGTAGCAGGACTTTCAAAGTAACGTATGATAATAAGTAACGTGAAAGGTACCTGCGGAAAAGAGAGGCCGACAAAACACTCGTCGAACCGCATTTGTAGACCTACCGGGTAGCATTCATAACCTACCGGGTAGCATTCATAATCTACTGGGCAGCATGTCTTATCATCAGAACTTCAGCTGATATTCCCACTCAAATTCCTTGTCATTCATTTGATATTGCGGCAGAAGCTGTGGTCCACAGGAATTACTTCCAACACCACTGTTCTTGTAGTCAAGATGCATGGTTACAAAATCGCTTTCCTCAAGCTCATAATTATGCTTCTTTACTGCCAGCTCATAATCAGAGTAGTTAGAAACAGAGAAATCAAAGCTGGTTGCAGCGAATGCTGTCACACCGTTTGTTCCATTTCCAACAGAAGCTTTGCGGCAATGATAGTGGTTTCCGTTCTCCTGCGGTTTAATGTAATCCTCATGCATAGCTTCAACAGTAGATTCAAATGCATCGAACCATGCCAGATGATGCTTATCAATATAGCATTCCTGAGGACCATATCCTAAGTAAGAAACCTGCTGCCAGCTCTTTGGAAGTGTCAGCTCAACACCAAATCTTGGCAGATACGGCATATCAGTATTGCGCTTTGCATCAATCTTGCATGTAATAGTACCAGCACCATCAATTGTCCAGATTACAGTGAACTTCATGATAGACTGAACAGTAACTGCACACAGATTAACGGTGCTTGTAATCTGTACTGTCTGACCGTCAACTGCATACTCTGTTGAGTAGGTGCGTGTCTGGCTGTGATGATAATTTGCACGCTCCCACTCTTCACGGATGTTGCGGTCATTATCAGTTGGTGCACGGAAAATGCTGTAATCCATAGAGATAGTTTCGCTGCCGCGCTCAAGTGATGAGAAGATACCAGTAAATGTATCATACTGATAAGTAAAGCCTTCACCGCTTACTGTCAGGAAACGATCACCCTCTATAACAGTTGGAGCAGCAGCTTCGTCAGTAACAGTATTCAGGCGACGAACAGCGCTTCCAGATAATAAGAACTGATCAAAGCCAACTTCATGTCCAACTGGTACAAGCTCATGAGCAGTCTTTGTAAAGTAAGTCAGCTTCAGGTAGCAGTCAGCTGCTGTCTTTGGCAGAGTAACAGGAATTGTAACTTCTGACTCAGTGTGCGGAGCAGTAGAAGGAACTGCAATTTCACCAGAGCAAAGAAGCTCTCCGTCAGCCTTACACTCATAGGAAAGAGTAATAGCATCAGCCATATCAGTGAAGTCAAGCATGTTCTTTAATGCGAGAGTTACATTGTGTGCGTCAACAAGTCTTGCGCGAACAGGGCGAACAACATTCTTCCACTCATAAATACCAGTGTGCGGTGTGCGGTCTGGATATACAAGTCCGTCCATACAGAAGTTTCCATCGTGAGGATACTCGCCAAAGTCGCCGCCATAACCATACATTGTCTTGCCATTTTCAGCAACACCCTGATTAACTGCGTGATCACACCACTCCCATACGAAGCCGCCGCAGAAGCCATCATATTTCATGATCTGCTGATAGTAGTCCTCGATATCTCCAGGACCGTTACCCATTGCGTGAACAAACTCACACTGGATAAATGGCTTCTTAGGACCTTCCTCGGCAAAGTAGCTGTCAACTTCCTCAGTAGTAGCATACATACGGCTGTAAAGGTCAAGCATACTCTTATCAAAACGTTCAGAGTGATCCCAGGTAGAAGACTCATAGTGTGTAAGACGTGTTGGGTCATATTCCTTTGTCCAGCGTCCGGCATTCTGGTAAGCATAGCCAAAGCCAGCCTCATTTCCGAGAGACCAGATTAAAACAGACGGATGGTTCTTGTCGCGGATAACATTTCTCTGAACGCGATCTAAAACAGCTTCGGTGAAGACTCCGCCCTCATCAAGCAGTCCTAATGTGTTCTCGCGGTCACTGTGATAGGTGCTTAAATATCCGTGCATCTCAATATCAGACTCAGCGATAACATAGAAGCCATAACGGTCACAAAGCTCTGTAAACCACGGTGCGTTTGGATAGTGGCTTGTACGGATAGCGTTAAAGTTAAACTGCTTCATAATAGTCAGATCGCGGATTGCCTGCTCCTTAGAGATGGTATATCCGGTCACTGGGTCTGAATCATGGCGGTTTGTTCCACGGAACTTAAGATTCTGTCCGTTTACATAAACAACGCCATCCTTGATATAAACTTCACGGATACCAACTGCCTGAGTGATCACTTCATCAGCAGTGGAAATAGTTAAGGTGTACAGATATGGTGTTTCAGCAGTCCAAAGCTTTGCATTTGCAACAGTAAACTCATAGACACCATCTGTTAAGACAGCATCACCAACCGGATTCTCGTCAGCATCACGCAGAGTAAGAACTGGGGCAACATCACCATCAGCTTCAACACTTACACGAACTACACCAGCACCGCCATCCTTTAAGAATGTGCGTACAGTATAATCGCGAACAAAGCTCTTAGGACGAGTTAAAAGAAGAACATCACGGAAAATACCGGACATACGAAGCTTGTCCTGATCTTCAAGATATGTGCCATCACACCACTTTAATACAAGAACTGCCAGTGTGTTTGTGCCTTCATTAACAAAAGAAGAAATTTCAAATTCGCTGGAAGAATGGGAAACCTGGCTGTAGCCGACAAATTTGCCGTTAACCCATACATAGAAACAGGAATCAACACCCTCAAAATACAGGAAATTGCGCTGTTTTGCAGCCTCAGCTGAGAGTGTGAAGGTAGTGCGGTATGCACCGCTTGCATTTTCCTTTGGAACGTACGGCGGATCAAAAGGAATTGGATAATTTACATTTGTATACTGATGATAATCATATCCGTGGCACTGCCAACAGGAAGGAACCGGGATGGTATCCATAGAGGAATCATCAAAATCCGGATTGATAAAATCAGCTGGAACAGCCTCTGGATATGGGTAGTAGCCAAAGCGCCAGTCACCAGAAAGTAATGTAGCGTGGCTGTTTAGATCCTGACCGTATGGGATGTAGTAGCTGCGGTTTTCACAGGTACCTACATGGAGCGTATTAGGATCCTCATAGTAATTCGGTAATTTCATAACGAAATCTCCTTTCGCATAATAAAATTATAGTTTCAATGTATTTGCGGATCGCAATCATATTTTTATGGCTAGATCCGTATGAAATAAGAGTTTCTTCTTATTTTATTAGAAATCTTATAACATAATCAGGTAAATAAGTGCTACAGACAGAATGATCTGAATGATAGCGAAACGAAAAACAGTCTGTGTGTTAGACCATCCCTTTGTCTTGCGGACAAAATCATGGATTGGTGTGCGCACATTCTTTAAAATATGGACATGAATCGTTTTGATTAATGTTAGCTTTACAAGACCAAGACCACCATCGATGATAAGCACAAGTGCAGCTAAAATATAGAGGAACGGATCATGGCACTTAAGAGCTGCAATTGCGATGAAAAGTCCCATGGCACGGGAACCTGCATCTCCCATAAGCATCTTACTTGGTGTAGCATTAAACCACAGATAGCCAAGCAGGCAGACAACAAACAGTAAGCTTAAATAATCAAAATCTCCAGTGCGTCCCAAAATTTGGTTTGCAAAGTAGAAGGTCATGATCGTAATAATCGTTAATGTTCCAGACAGACCGTCTACACCATCAGCGCAGTTGGTTACATTAATAGAAATCCAGATCAGCGCGATAGAAAGAACTGCAAAAACAGGAGCTGGGATAGAAAAGCTAGATCCAGTCAGTGCAAGAGTAATCTGATTGCCATTAAAATGAAGATACGTAAATGTTACTAAAAGAGCAACAAGAAAATCAAGAATGCCCTTCTTTAAGCGTCCCCATGAAGTTTTTGCAGCATCGTCAAGATATCCAGTCATCATGCAGCAGATCAAAAGAAGAAGATAGATAATCATCTCTGGATCAACATGTGCGAATAAAACGGCAGTAATAGCAAAAACAAGGACGAAAATAAGTCCGGCACCTCTTGGCTTTCCGGCAGAGAGTGCACCTCCTACGGCAAATTCACGCCCCTGATCCTTTGGAAGATGAGCGCTGCCTTTTGCAAGTGACACGCACGTAAGAAAGAATGCGGCCAGTATGCCGATGAAGGCAATGACGGGGCTGGCAGACTCCCCAAGTAACTGTTGAAACATGGTAAAAAAACTCCTTTCATTCCCAGACAAAGAATTGACTATGCCTGTTTTGTAAGACTGCTTTCAGTGTAGCATACTTCTGGCGTTTTGGAAAGAAGATAGTTGTTATTTTCGTGATGAAAGAATTGTATCATGACGAAAATTGTGCTATACTGAGAGAAAACATGTCCTGTGAAAAAAACAGGAAAAATGAGAACATAATGTGGAAGGAACTGGTTTGATATGGCATACTTATTTACACATTTTATCGGAGAGCAGCCGCAGGGCGAGCAAATTTATTTTTCTTTAAGCAAGGATGGTCTTCATTGGAAGGATCTTCATGATGGAAAGCCAGTAATTTGCTCAGAAGTTGGAGAGTGTGGTCTGCGTGATCCATTTTTGATTCGTAAGGCAGACGGAAGCGGTTTTGTGATTATTGCGACAGATCTTTGCATTGCAAATGGCAGAGGATGGGATGCTGCAGTTAAAACTGGAAGCAAAAATCTGGCTGTTATGGAGTCGAAGGATCTCATTCATTGGAGTAAGCCGGTATTAGTAGAAGTATCAGTGCCAGAGGCAGGATGTACATGGGCACCTGAGGCAATTTATGACAGACAGCAGGATAATTATCTTGTATTTTGGGCATCTATGGTACAGTTAGATGGTGATAAAGAGCCAAAGCAGCGTATTTATGCCGCAAGAACAAAGGATTTTCATGAATTTACTAAGGCACAGGTGTATCTTGAGAAGGATAATCATGTTATTGATTCTACAATGGTGTATGACGATGGCGTATATTACCGTTTCTCAAAGGATGAGACGACAAAGAATATTAAAACTGATACAGCACCAGATTTAAATAAAGAATCATTTACAGATCGCCCTGTCCCAAATCTGGAGGCAATTTATGGAGTAGAGGGACCAGAAATCTACTATTTGGAAGATCAGAAAAAGTGGTGTCTGATCATTGACAGGTTTGCTACTCATAAAGGATATCTTCCACTTGTGTGCGACAGCTTAAAAACAATGGATTTTAAGCCTCTTGATGAGTCAGAATTTGATATGGGAAAGACTATGAAGCGTCATGGAAGTGTAGTTGTGATTACCGATGCGGAATATGACCGCATGGCAGAGGCTTTTAGATTGGAATAAAAAGTATTAGAAAGTATATAAGCAGGAAAAGAAAGTGGCAGGTAAGAGAGAAGAACGAAAGAAGGCCCGTTTTCATTGGCTGGTAACTTCGTGGCTCATAGTAGCAGCAGTAATTATAGTTGGCGTGGGCGGAATAATCCTTTTTATGAATGGGTTATATCATAAGGAAATGCGTAAGGAGAACGCACAGCTTCCGCAAATGTTAGAATCAAGCAGGGATGCAAAATGGGCATATGCATTTAATGGGGAATCGCAGACAGAAAGTGAGTCAGAGTCTGAGTCACAATTAGAAAGTGACTCACAATCAGAGAGCAAATTACAAACAGAAAGTGAATTACAATTAGAAAGTACTGAAGAACAAAGTATTGTAAGCACAGTCATTGAAAAAGAAGAAACACAGACGCAGACACAGGCAGATGTTTCTTCTAAGGCTGAGCCGGCACATAATGTTGTGATAGGTGATGTTAAGTCAGAAAAGCCAACATATGTAAGTCTTGTCGCAGTCGGAGATAATCTGATGCACTATGATGTGTCAATGAGCGGACTTCAGTCAGATGGAAGCTATAATTATGATTATAATTTTGCTTATGTCAGAGATATTGTACAGGCAGCTGATTTGGCAGTCATCAATCAGGAGTGTGTCATTGGAGGTGATCAGTGGGGAATCAAAGATTATCCTTGCTTCAATGTCCGTACTGAGGTAGCGGCAGCAATTGCAAATGCTGGATTTGACGTTGTACTTGCGGCAACAAATCACGTCCTTGATATAGGAAAGGTCGGTAGTCTTTATATGGTTGATTTTTTTAGAAACAATTATCCACAGCTGACGCTTCTTGGTATTCATGACAGTTGGGAGACACGGGACGAGATTCACGTAATTGAGAAAAATGGCATAAAAATTGGCATGATCAATTATACAGATATTTTAAACTGCAAGGGAGATTATAATGCAGATGGACAATATCTTGTCGATATGCTTGACTATGATCGTCTGGCAACATTAATTCAAAGGACAAAGGAAGCCTCTGATTTTGTGATTGTGTTTCCACACTGGGGTACCGAGTACAATTTGGGAACAGATGCTTCTCAGACTGAGCAGGCAGCTTTTCTGGCAGCACAAGGAGTTGATCTTGTAATAGGAACGCATCCTCATGTTGTAGAGCCAATTGATTACATAGATCGTCCGGATGGCGGAAAAATGCTGATTTACTACTCACTTGGAAACTTTCAGTCCTTACAGCGAAAAGAGGCAACTCTTCTTGGAGGCATGGCAAAGGTAACAATTAAGAAGGATTTTAAGGGAGCAAGAATCGTTGACTTTAATATGGAAACACTTGTGACAGATTATCGCCTTGGCGGTGTACGTGTCACCGATTATTTTGATATCATTACAACTTATCCGTGGAGTAAGTATTCCAGAGCAATTGCAGAATCAGGAAATATCGGCAATGGCAATGCGAATTTTAACTTAGATTATATGTTCCAGCTTCAGGCCGAGCAGGCAGCGCAGGTACACGAGGCCAGACAAAAGGCAGGACTGGAATAAGCACGTAAGTGCAGAAAGGGAGGATATGAAAAATGGACAGCACCAAATTCAGTAAACCGATCAGTCTAAAGCGTATTCAGCTTGATGATGGCTTTTGGAAGCCAGAGATGGAGTTGGTAAGAAAGGAAGTAATTCCTTATCAGTGGGAAACGTTAAACGACAGAGTACCAGAGGCAGCACCAAGCTACTGCATGCATAATTTTAAAGTAGCAGGACGGATGAATAAAGAAAAGAGAGAGCTTGGAAGCAGGTATCAGGAACCAACATATACATTTCGTGGTTTTGAGGCACTTCCAGATGATCCAAGACATCCTGATGATGATAAGTTTTATGGATTTGTCTTCCAGGACAGCGATTTTTCCAAGTGGATTGAGGCAGTGGCATATTCATTGACACAGCATCCAGATCCAGAGCTTGAAAAGATTGCAGACGGCGCAATTGATATTGTGTGTGCAGCACAGCTTGAAAATGGATATCTTGATACCTACTATATTATTAATGGTATGGATAAGATGTTCACAAACTTAAAGGATCATCATGAGCTGTACTGCTTTGGCCATTTAACAGAAGGTGCTGTCGCTTACTATCAGGCAACTGGTAAGGATAAGCTGTTAAAGGCAGCAATGCGCTTCGCTGATTTCATTGCATCATATTTTGGAACAGAAGAAGGCAAATGTAAGGGTTATCCTGGTCATGAGATTGCAGAGATGGCACTTGTCCGTCTGTATGAGGTTACGGGTGATGAAAAATATAAAAAGCTGGCTGAATATTTTGTCAACCAGAGAGGCACGCAGCCGTATTACTTTGACAGTGAGGGCAAGGTTACAGAAAAGGAAAAGAAGACAAAGATCCGCTATCAGTATTATCAGGCACATTTGCCAGTGAGAGAGCAGAAAACAGCGATGGGTCATGCTGTTCGCGCCGTTTATCTCTACTCTGGTATGGCAGATGTGGCAAGACTGACAGGGGATGATTCCTTGTATCAGGCATGCGAGACGCTTTGGAATAACATCACTACAAAGCAGATGTATGTGACTGGAGGAATCGGACAGACGCATCATGGTGAGGCATTTACATTTGATTACGATATGCCAAATGATACTATTTATGCTGAGACGTGTGCATCTATCGGTCTTGTTTTCTTTGCCCGCCGTATGCTTGAGATGAATCCAGATTCAAAATACGCAGATGTTATGGAGCTGGCGCTTCACAATGGCGTTTTAAGCGGTATGGCACTTGACGGAAAGAGCTTTTTCTATGTCAATCCGTTATCTGTCAATCCAAGAAGCTGTCATGATGATCCAGGCAAGCAGCATGTAAAGCCTGTTCGTCAAAAGTGGTTTGGCTGTGCCTGCTGTCCGCCAAACTTAGCAAGATTGATCAGTTCTATTGGTTCCTATGCATACACAGAAAATGAGGATACCTTGTGGGTACATTTGTATGCAGGCGGTACTGTTGAAAAAGAGGTAAACGGACAGAAGGCGCAGGTTGTTATTACTTCTGGCCTCCCGTGGGATGGAGATGTGACACTCAAGGTAGAGAGTGAACAGCCAGTTACAATGACAGTAGCACTTCGCATTCCAGGCTGGTGCGGTGAAGATTTCGAGCTGGAAGGTGCTGTTGGCAAGGAGTGCCGTATGGAAAACGGCTATCTGTATGTCAGCGGTGAGTGGAAAGAAGGGGATTTGTTAAAGCTTCGCTTTGCAATGAAGGTAAAGGTAATGCAGGCAGACAGCAGAGTTCGTCAGGATGAGGGCAAGGTTGCCATTATGAGAGGACCGGTTGTTTACTGCTTAGAGGAAGCTGACAATGGACAGGGATTGCCGCTTGTGCGAGTAAAGCCAGATGCCGTCTTTACTGAGGAAAAGACTGATGAGCTTGGCTTTACGATGATTATGCTGCGTGTAGACGCAAAAACAAAGAAGCCAGTAACAGTAGAAAATGGCTTATATCAAACATGGCAAAAGCCAGTATATGAAGGAAAGGAACTTCGTTTCATCCCTTACTATGCATGGGCAAACCGTGGTGAAGGCGAAATGGAAGTTTGGGTAAATCAGCTATGATTAAGGTACAGGTAATTAACAAAGAAGGAACAATTATTGCAGAGGCTGCAGGAACAAGGGAAGTAAACTTACCAGTTTCACGTACATATGAAGAAGGGGATCGCGTTGTATTTTTGGCAGATGAGACTCCGGCATTTTATGTATTTCAGGCAGATGATGCATTAGGAGAGGCGCTTGTCTATGTGACAGGTGAGGTTTCATATGAGATTCCATTTGGAGAAAAGAAGGTGTGCTATTCACCGAAGATTTTCTCCGGTGAGAGTCATTTGATCACTGCCAGAAAGGCAAGAGAGTGGGAATACGAGTCATACCGCAATTTGGCAGTCAATGTGATGGATCAGCACGGAGATACTAATTGCTATCCGCACGCAACAGCAAACGTTGAAACTCGCGGTGAGTCCGTGTTTGCAGCACGCAATGCCATTGACGGTGTAACCTCAAATCATTCTCATGGCTACTGGCCATATGGTTCCTGGGGAATCAACAGAAATCCACAGGCAACAATGCGTGTTGACTTTGGAAGAGAAGTAACAACTGATCGTATTGAAATCTATACACGTGCAGATTTCCCACACGATGCATGGTGGACAAAGGCAACTGTACGTTTCTCAGATGATACTACAATGGTTTGTGATCTTGTTAAGACAGACGAAGGGCAGGAATTTACATTCCCGCCCAAGAAAGTTCGCTGGGTACAGCTTGAGGAACTGATCAAGGCAGATGATCCGTCTCCGTTCCCGGCATTGTCACAGCTAAAGGTATATGGTAAGTAATACGACGTTAATATTTTTTCTTCTTATAGTCTTCTCCAAAACGGCGGATACGCTTACGGCGTCTTTGGTTTGCAGTAAGAGCAGCAGTCAAAAGAAAAACAACAAATAGAATTAATACAATCGCAGCGGCAGCAAACAGTCCGGTCATAAATTTATGATCGCTCTCGATGACTGGCGCTGCGCTTTCGTTTGGTTCATCAAGTGAAGCATTCTGTGTTTCAGATTCAGTAGATTCAGAAGTATCATTTTCAAATGAACTGTCCTCAGAGACGTTCTCCTCGATAGAGTTATCAGTGCTAGACGACTCCTCTTGTGCAGCAGCGCTTGCAGCAGCCTTGCCCGCGGCAATTCCTGCCTCTGTGTTTGGAGAAATGTCAAGAAGCATTCCGGTTACGATTGCGCTTGCATCATGCAGATTTTTCTGGACACGGCCAGGAAGCAGTTCATTTAAACGATTTAGATCATCAAATTCTGTATGCATGATCTGACCGCCGGTGGAGGCAAACGCTTCATTTGCTGTCTGATAGTGGCATGTTAAATGTGTTTCATCATTGCCGCCTGTTCCGTCATCATTGCACCAAAGACTTGCTTCCATATAAAGGTAAGGAATGCCCTCCTTGGCAAAATAGTAGCTGTCACTTCCAAGAAGTCTTGTCGGAGACTGAAACTCAGTAACTTGTTCTGGAAGTGTGTAAAGGTCAAGTCCTAGATCATCTGCAATAAGATTAGCTTCGTCATAGACCCATTCACGAGTAAGCTTTCCGTTCTCATCATATTCACCGCCATAACCATAGAGACGATCACCGCCTGCGATGGAATCAATATTGATGCAGCAAAGCACATCATCAAGCAGGTTATTTGTCATCAGGTAGGTGTAGACAAAGCAGCTTGAACCGGCATATGCACCATATTCTTCTGTGTCAAAGAATACAAACTGCAAAGTACAAGGTGTGTCCATATCATAAAAGCGATGGGCAAGCTCAAGAAGAACTGACACTCCAGAGCCATTGTCATCGACACCGGCAGTTGGCATGCTGTCATAGTGAGCACCGATTATGATTGTCTTGTCAGACTTACCTGGCTTAGTGACAAAATAGTTGGTTCCTGTAAAGTCAAAATGAGTAAAATCATGTGTAGAAACCTCATAGCCATAGCTTTCAAGCTGTGACTGAATCCACAAACCTGCATTAGTGACATTCTCAGAACGATTGTTTTCGTCATTAATTCGCTGTGGGAAATTCTGATAAATAGCTTCCAGATTTGCGTAAGCCTCAACACCATAGAGATCTTCTGTTTCACTTGCAGCAGATTCTGTATCTTGTGATTCAGCAGATGTCATATCTGTTTGTATGTCAGCGCCAAGGGCAGAGGCTGGAGAAAGAAGAATAGCCGCTGACAGCGTGCAGACAGCTATTTTTTTGAAAAATGTGCGAATGCGCATAATGTAACTCCCTTCCTAATGTGGTATAATAAGTTCGGTATCACATTATAAAAGAATTTAAAGAAAAATTCAACTATTGTTTGACGAAAGGAAAAAGAGAATGAAATTATTAATTGCATCTGACATCCATGGCTCTGCCTACTGGTGCAGCAAACTGATGGATGCATATCAAAATGAAAAAGCAGACAGAATGATACTGTTAGGTGATATTTTGTACCATGGACCACGAAATGCACTTCCAAAAGAGTATGATCCGCAGCGAGTGTGTGATCTGTTAAATCAAATCAGCGACCGTATTCTTTGCGTTAGAGGAAATTGTGATGCAGACGTAGATCAGTGGCTCATTCATTTTCCGATTATGGCTGATTACAGCTGGATTATGGAAAAAGATCGCGTGATTTATCTGACACATGGTCATGTGTATGGAAAAGACTTCAGAAAAGACGAAAGCTTTCCACCGCTTCAAAAGAAAGATGTGGTGCTTTCAGGTCATACACATATTCCGATCACAGAACCGACTGACGGAGGGCTGTTCTTTAACCCGGGTTCCGTTTCAATCCCGAAAAATGGAAGCAAAAATGGTTATATGACGCTTGAGAATGGTTTATTTATCTGGAAGAGCTTTGAAGATGGTGAGTACGCAAGATACAAGCTTTGAAGAACATAAGCATTGCAAACTTGCGAATGTCTGATATAATGATTGTAACTATTCAGATTCATGCAAACTTGAGTTATGTAAATAAAATTCTGAATAGTTACTAATAATGTACTACTGATCAAGAAAGAAAAGAGGAAATTAAAATGAGTGAATGCAGCAGTAAGGGAACATGTGGAAAAAGTTCCTGCGAGGGATGCAGTCAGAATACAGCAAAGGGTCCGCAGAGTATGCAGGTAAAGGAAAACGCACACAGCCGTGTAAAAAAGGTAATTGGTGTTGTCAGCGGTAAGGGTGGTGTTGGAAAATCAATGGTGACTTCTTTGCTGGCAGTTGCAATGAACCGCAAAGGTTATAAGACAGCAATTATGGACGCTGATATTACAGGACCATCAATACCGACAGCATTTGGTTTAAATGATCATGCCGTTGCAAATGATGACGGACTGCTTCCAGAGGTAACAAAAAATGGAATTAAGGTAATGTCCTTAAATCTTTTGCTTGAAGATCAGACAGATCCAGTTGTCTGGAGAGGTCCAATCATTTCAGGAACAGTATCACAGTTTTGGACAGAGGTTTGCTGGGGTGATGTAGATTACATGTTTGTTGATATGCCGCCAGGAACAGGTGATGTTGCACTGACTGTATTCCAGTCCCTGCCGTTAGCCGGAATCGTCATCGTTACATCACCACAGGAGCTTGTATCTATGATCGTAACAAAGGCAGTAAAAATGGCAGAGATGATGAACGTTCCAGTACTTGGAATCGTAGAGAATATGTCATACTTCGTATGTCCGGATTGTGGAAAAAAGCATTTTTTGTTTGGAACAAGCCATATCGAAAAAGTAGCAGCAGAGCACGGCATCTCAGTAATCGACTACCTGCCGTTAGATCCAAAGATGGCAGCATTGTGCGACGAAGGAAAGATGGAAGAAGCCCCAGAAGGACTTCTCGAAAAGATGAGCAGCTCTTTATAAATTAACGAAACCATTGCACCGAAGGGCTTTCACAAACTATCGGGCTGCATACCAGAGACTTTTTTGCAATAACACTTGCAAAGAAGTCTCTTTTTTATTATAATGATGTATACAAAGTACAAGCCGTATACAAAAGAAAAGCATGTACAAGTTTTTAGAAGGGTGATAAAAAAATATGGATTTAATGCAGTTAAGAGCAATGGCTAAAATTAATCTTGGTCTGGACGTTGTCAGAAAACGTGAAGACGGATATCACGAGGTTCGCATGATTATGCAGACAATCCGCATGTTTGACAGAGTTACTGTTTATCGTATTCCAGAGCCGGAGATCCGTATATCCAGCAACTTGCATTTTCTTCCTGTGAATGAAAATAATATTGCATATAAGGCAGCGCGCATGATGCTTGAAAGTCAGCCTGTTCGCGGTGGTGTCAGCATCAGCCTTCAAAAGCGTATTCCAGTGGCAGCAGGTATGGCTGGCGGCAGCGCAGATGCAGCAGCTGTATTATATGCGATGAACCGAATCTTTTATATGGGCTATACATTAGAAGAATTGATGGATTTTGGACTTAGATTAGGTGCAGATGTTCCATATTGTTTGATGAGAGGAACAGCACTTGCAGAGGGTATTGGAGAAGAACTTACAAGACTGCCGGCATGTCCGCCGTGCTACGTTGTCATTGCAAAGCCGGCAATTTCCGTTTCCACACGATTTGTCTATGAAAATCTGCGTCTTGATGAGACAACAAGACATCCTGATATTTATGGTTTAGCAGATGCAATATGCCGTCAGGATCTTTATGGCATGCTTCCATATATGGGAAATGTGCTTGAGAGTGTTACGATTCCGGCATATCCGATTATCGGAGAGATCAAGGAGCGCTTTATGGAAAATGGAGCCTTAATATCGCTTATGAGTGGAAGCGGTCCAACCGTATTTGCACTGTTTGATAATTATGAGATGGCACTTCGCGCAAAAGAAGCTCTGCTAGAGTGGGGACAGGTTCCGCTTGTCTATGTCACAGATCTGTACCGTGTTCGCGAGGAGACACCAGTAAATTATTGGTAATGAGTGCCACATTAACAGTAACTACATAAATGGTTACTAAAAGAAAATAAGAGTGAGAAAGAGAGGTCCGTATGGAGGATTTCCAGATAAATGAATACCTCCCCCTTAGGGATGTTGTATTTGAAACACTCCGACAGAAAATACTAAAGGGAGAGTTAAAACCGGGAGAACGTTTGATCGAGGTAGCACTTGCACAGCGTCTTGGTGTAAGTCGTACACCGGTTAGAGAAGCAATTCATAAATTAGAGCAGGAAGGTCTTGTTGTGATGGCACCGCGAAAGGGTGCACAGGTAGCAACAATCTCCGCGCAGAGTGTGAGGGATGTATTAGAGGTTCGAAAGGCAATGGAATGTCTTGCTGTCTGTCTTGCCATTTCCAGAATCACACCGCAGGAGCGTATAGCACTGCGTCAGGCAGAGGAAGCATTTGCTACAGCAAGCAGAGGAAACGATCTTCGCCTGATTGCGCAAAAGGACGAAGAGTTTCATAAAGTCATTTATATGGCGACAAAAAATCCAAAGCTAGATATGCTCTTAAACAATCTAAGAGAGCAGATGTATCGATATCGCTTTGAATATATTAAAGATGCGAATATGCGTGAAGATTTGCGGCGTGAGCACAGAGAGATCACTGATGCCATCATAAAAGGAGAGTGTGAGCGGGCAAAGGCAGCGATAAGTATTCACATCGATAATCAGGAAGAAAATATTTTGAAAAACTTATAAGATACCAGGGTCAAAAGCTCCAAAAGCCGTTCGTGCTTGCACGATTAGGTTTTTGAGCTTGGGACCCGCAAAAACATGAGGATGCAGCGATTTTCAAGGAAAATCAGCGAATCCGAATGTTTTTAGAATTGCGAAAGTTGCATAGCAACGGAGCAATTCGTGGATATCAGTTGGGGGCAAAGTACCTTTTGACCCCAACATCATTTATAATAGCTAGAAGAAAAGTCCGAGCGTAAGCTTTGGCTTTTCTTTTTGGCAGATTTCATCAAACAAGTCAGGACCAAGCAGATCAAAAAGTGTCTGACTAGAAGAATCTGGCACGTCAATAAAAGCTTCATTGGCAAAGCAAAGAGGCGGAAAGGCAAGGCACCACCAGTTTGAGCCGCGTCCGCTTCCTATTGTCACAAGAAGTGTGTCGTATATACCGGCTGGAAATTGATAGTTTCCATATGTTTTATAAGGAAAGAGATGGGAACCGAGTGTGCAAGAGGCGTAATTTTGCGCGCCATAATCGGACAGCACATAATTGCAGTAAGCATTTAAAAAGGGGAGGCTTTCACGTAAAAGTGTGAGTGCCTCTTCTTTTGTCTTTATATCTGAAAGTGCAGGAGAAAGAAGAGTAATCATTTTTTTACTCAATTCATTTTTTTCATACTGGTCAATTGAAGAATCGCTGTCTGCAAGGACACGAAAGCGTAAAAGTTTATCAGAAAGCAGAGAAGAATCATTTTTTCGATATGGGTGAATCAAAAGAACAAATGTGAAAAGTGTTGCAACAGCTAAAAGAAAAATTGTGAGTTTTTTTCTGTGTGTCATTTTGAAAATCAATACCTCCTTATCATGTTGTATAAAGTATTAACCAAAATATGGAAAAATATACGAAAACCGCGAAAATCAAAGTGTTCTGGACACATTCCTTGACAAGGCTTTCAAAAACCGATATACTAACCGTGTGTGTCGTGTAGTCAGGATTTATAGCAAATCCGCACGGCAAAAAGACGCTGATGGAGACAGTAATCTAAGCATAAAGCAGGACAGCGAACCGCAAAAGATGAGAGGCGGATACTGCGGGCAAAAGATGAACATCACTCCGGAGTTGCCTACTGAAATGATAGACTGTCTGTTAATGACAGAGTGCTAAAGTAAGTCAGGACGTTATTCCAACGTTATCGGAAAGCATATATCATACAGCGATGGTATACGCGCTGTAGCGTATGAGAAAGGAGAAAACTATGTTGTACAATAAGGTTCCTACAGACTTAAAGTTTGTGGAGAGGGAGAAGGAAGTTTCAAAATTCTGGAAAGAGCATCATATCTTCGAAAAGAGTATCGAGGAGAGAGAGGGCTGCCCTGAGTACATGTTTTATGACGGTCCGCCGACAGCAAACGGCAAGCCGCATGTTGGACACGTGGTAACCCGTGCGATCAAGGATATGATCCCTCGTTACAGAACCATGAAAGGATATCAGGTACCGAGAAAGGCCGGTTGGGATACACACGGACTTCCGGTTGAGCTTGAAGTAGAGAAGGAGCTTGGTCTTGATGGAAAAGAGCAGATCGAGCAGTATGGAGTTGAGCCATTTATCGAGCGCTGTAAGGCAAATGTCTGGAAATATAAGGGTATGTGGGAAGAATTTTCCGAGACCGTTGGTTTCTGGGCTGATATGGAAAATCCATATGTAACTTATTACGATGATTTCATTGAGTCTGAATGGTGGGCATTAAAGACAATCTGGGACAAAGGACTGCTCTACAAGGGCTTTAAGATCGTTCCGTACTGCCCAAGATGTGGAACTCCGCTTTCAAGTCATGAGGTTGCACAGGGCTATAAGGATGTCAAAGAGCGTTCTGCAATTGTACGTTTCAAGGTAAAGGGTGAGGACGCATACTTCTTAGCATGGACAACTACACCATGGACACTGCCGTCAAACGTTGCACTTTGTGTAAATCCAGAGGATACCTACTGCAAGGTAAAGGCAGCAGATGGCTATACCTATTACATGGCAGAGGCACTTCTTGAGAACGTACTTGGTCGTCTTAAGACAGAGGATGCGCCGGCATATGAGATTCTTGAGACTTATAAAGGAAAGGATCTTGAGTACAAGGAGTACGAGCCACTGTTTAAGTGTTCTGGAGATGTTGCTGCAAAGCAGAATAAGAAGGGCTTCTTTGTGACATGTGACAGCTATGTTACTATGAGTGATGGTACTGGTATTGTTCACATTGCACCTGCATTTGGTGAAGACGATGCAAAGGTCGGCAGAAAGTATGATCTTCCGTTCGTACAGTTAGTAGACAGCAAGGGTGAGATGACTAAAGAGACTCCGTATGCAGGACTTTTTGTCAAGAAGGCAGACCCGGAAGTATTAAAGGATTTGGAAGCAGAAGGCAAGCTCTTTGCAGCACCGAAGTTTGAGCACAGCTATCCTCATTGCTGGAGATGTAATACTCCGCTTATCTACTATGCAAGAGAGTCTTGGTTCATCAAGATGACAGCTGTAAAGGATCATCTGATTGCAAACAACAACACCATCAACTGGATTCCGGAGAGCATCGGTAAGGGTCGTTTTGGCGATTGGCTGACAAACGTTCAGGACTGGGGACTTAGCCGTAACCGTTATTGGGGAACACCACTGAATATCTGGCAGTGTTCATGCGGTCATATGCATGCTATCGGAAGCAAGGAAGAATTAAAGAAGATGTCACCAGACTGTCCGGATAATATTGAGCTTCATCGTCCATTCATCGATCAGGTTCATGTTACCTGCCCGAAGTGTGGAAAGCCGATGACAAGAGTACCAGAAGTAATCGACTGCTGGTTTGACTCAGGATCTATGCCATTTGCACAGTATCATTATCCATTTGAGAATAAGGAAGTCTTCGAGAAGAATTTCCCGGCTGACTTTATCAGTGAGGCAGTAGACCAGACAAGAGGATGGTTCTATTCCCTGCTTGCAATCTCAACTCTTTTATTTGACAAAGCACCTTATAAGAACGTTATCGTTCTTGGCCATATTCAGGATAAAGACGGTCAGAAGATGAGTAAGTCCAAGGGCAACGCTGTTGACCCAATGGATGCACTGCGCCAGCACGGAGCAGATGCAATCCGCTGGTATTTCTACTCCAATTCCGCACCGTGGCTTCCGAACCGTTTCCACGATGATGCAGTAAAGGAAGGCCGCAGTAAGTTCATGGGTACTCTGTGGAACACCTACGCTTTCTACGTACTGTATGCAAACATCGACAACTTCAATCCGATGGAGCACACATTAGATTATGAGAAGCTTTCCGTTATGGATAAGTGGATTTTGTCTAAGTTAAACTCTACGATTCAGACATGCGACAGCAGCCTGGAAAACTACAAGATTCCAGAGACTGCAAAGGCACTTCAGGAATTTGTTGATGATTTGAGCAACTGGTATGTACGCCGCAGCCGTGAGCGCTACTGGGCAAAGGGAATGGAGCAGGATAAGGTGAATGCCTATATGACGCTGTATACCTGTCTGACTGAAATTGCAAAGGCAGCAGCGCCGATGATTCCGTTTATGACAGAGGAGATCTATCAGAATATCGTTGTAAAGGTAGATCCATCCGCACCGGAGAGCATCCATCTGTGTGATTATCCAAAGGCAAATGAGGCACATGTAGACAAGGAACTTGAAGCAGACATGGATCTTGTTTTAAAGGTTGTTGTTCTTGGCCGCGCATGCCGAAACAGTGGAAACATGAAGAACCGTCAGCCGCTTGCAAACATGTTTGTAAAGGCACCATTTACATTAAACGAGTTCTTTAAGGATATCATTGCAGACGAGTTAAATATTAAGACAGTTACATTTACAGACGATGTACGTTCATTTACTACCTACACCTTTAAGCCGCAGCTTCGTACAGTAGGTCCGAAGTACGGAAAGCTTCTTGGAAAGATCCGTACCGCCCTTTCTTCTGTAGACGGCAATGCCACTATGGATGAGTTAAAGGCAAATGGTTCTGTCACCTTTGATTTTGATGGCGAGAAGGTTGTTCTTACTGAGGAAGACCTTTTGATCGATATGACGCAGAAAGAAGGCTATGTAACAGAGAGCAATCAGGATGTTACAGTAGTATTAGACTGCAACTTAACACCAGAGCTGCTTGAAGAAGGCTTTGTAAGAGAGATCATCAGTAAGATCCAGACGATGCGTAAGGAAGCAGGATTCGAGGTAACGGATCACATCACAGTCGGCTACAAGGACAATGTAAAGATTGAGACCATCTTCAGCAAGTATGCAGATGAGATTTGTGCAGATGTACTTGCAGATAAGCTGACAGACAGTGAGATCAGCGGCTACACCAAGGAGTGGAGCATCAACGGCGAGACTGTTGTACTCACTGTCAGCAAGGAATAAACCTAAGGAGGATGAAATGAAAACAACGATTGATAAGGCTGAGCTGAAAAAGCAGATCATCTACAACGTAAAGACCCTGTACAGAAAAACCATCGATGAGGCAACTCCGCAGCAGGTTTTTCAGGCAGTATCCTATGCATTGAAGGATGATATCATTGATCAGTGGATTGCAACTCACAAGGAGATTGAGCGCACTGATGCAAAGACGCTGTATTATCTTTCAATGGAGTTTCTGATGGGCCGTGCTCTTGGAAACAACATTTTAAATTTGTGTGCACAGGATGAGGTAAAGGAGGTTCTTGAAGAACTCGGTTTTGATTTGAATACTATCGAGGATCAGGAGCCGGATCCGGCACTTGGAAACGGTGGTCTTGGACGTCTGGCAGCATGCTTCTTAGATTCTCTTGCAACACTTGGCTATCCGGCATATGGATGTGGAATCCGTTACAAGTATGGTATGTTTGCACAGAAGATCGAGGACGGTTATCAGAGAGAAGTTCCGGATGACTGGTTAAGAGATGGTTATCCATTTGAGATTCGCCGTGCTGAGTACGCTTGTGAGGTTAAGTTTGGCGGCTACGTAACAGTAACAAAGGACGAGACAGGAAGAGAGCATTTTGGACAGGCAGGATATCAGTCTGTTCGTGCCGTACCGTATGATCTGCCAGTTGTAGGCTATGGAAACAACGTTGTAAATACACTTCGTATTTGGGACGCAGAGCCAATCAATACCTTTAACCTGGATTCTTTTGATAAGGGTGATTATCAGAAGGCAGTTGAGCAGGAGAACCTGGCAAAGAATATCGTAGAGGTACTTTACCCGAATGATAACCACTATGCAGGAAAGGAGCTGCGTTTAAAGCAGCAGTACTTCTTCATTTCAGCTTCCTTACAGACTGCTGTAAATAAGTATAAGAAGACTCATAACGGCGATGTTACAAAGATGTACGAGAAGGTTGCATTCCAGATGAATGATACCCATCCGTCTATGGCAGTAGCAGAGCTTATGCGTATCCTTATGGATGAGGAGAATCTGACATGGGAGGCTGCATGGGAAATCACAACAAAGTGCTGTGCTTACACCAACCACACCATCATGGCAGAGGCTCTTGAGAAGTGGCCGATTGAGCTGTTCTCACGTCTGCTTCCGCGTATTTACGGAATCGTTGAGGAGATCAACCGCCGCTTTGTAGAGGAAATCGAAGCTACCTACCCGGGCAACCATGAGAAGATCGCAAAGATGGCAATCATCTATGACGGTCAGGTTCGCATGGCACATCTGGCAATCGTAGGTTCCTATTCTGTAAACGGTGTAGCAAAGCTTCATACAGAAATTCTGGAGAAGCAGGAGTTAAAGGACTTCTACCAGATGATGCCGGAGAAGTTTAACAACAAGACAAATGGCATCACACAGAGACGTTTCCTGCTTCATGCAAACCCACTGCTTGCAAACTGGGTAACTGATAAGATCAGTGATGCATGGATTACCAACCTTCCGGAGATCTCAAAGCTTAAGCTGTTTGTAGATGATCCGAAGAGCCAGCAGGAGTTCATGAACATCAAGTATCAGAACAAGGTTCGTCTTGCAAAGTATATCAAGGAGCACAACGGAATTGACGTTGATCCGCGTTCCATCTTTGATGTACAGGTAAAGCGTCTGCATGAGTATAAGAGACAGCTCTTAAACATCCTGCATGTTATGTACATTTACAATGAGTTAAAGAGCCATCCGGATATGGAGTATTATCCACATACCTTCATCTTTGGTGCAAAGGCAGCAGCAGGCTATCGCCGTGCAAAGCTGACCATTAAGCTGATCAACTCTGTAGCAGATGTCATCAACAATGATAAGTCCATCAACGGCAAGATTAAGGTAGTCTTCATTGAGAACTATCGTGTATCAAATGCAGAGATCATCTTTGCAGCAGCTGATGTTTCAGAGCAGATTTCTACTGCATCTAAGGAGGCATCTGGTACTGGTAACATGAAGTTTATGTTAAATGGTGCAATCACCTGCGGTACACTTGATGGTGCAAACGTAGAGATTCTTGAGGAAGTTGGCAAGGACAACGCTGTTATCTTTGGTATGACCGCAGATGAGGTTATCAATTATGAGAAGAATGGCGGCTATGATCCAATGCAGATCTTCAACGAGAATCAGGAGATTCGTCAGGTTCTTATGCAGTTAATCAATGGCTTCTATTCACCACAGGATCCGGAGCTGTTCCGCGATATCTACAATTCACTGCTTAATACCTACAGCAGCGACCGCGCAGACACATACTTCATCCTCAAGGATTTCATGTCCTATCATGAGGCACATATGAAGATTAACGAGCTGTATCAGGATCAGACAAGATGGGCACACATCGTTATGATGAACACCGCATGCAGCGGAAAGTTCACATCTGACCGTACCATCCAGCAGTATGTTGACGAGATCTGGGAGCTTGACAAGGTAACAGTTGAACTGTAATGAATTGGAAATATGCGGTGCATGTATAAAATTGTGCAATGCAGAAAACAATAAGATAGAAGTTTAAATGCCATCGGGGGCAGGGTAATGCGGCGTTAAAAGTCACATTCCCTGTCCCTGTTTGTTTTATGAAAGGAGAAAATCATGAGAAAAACAGGACTTATTATTTTAATGACAGCGGCAGCACTCTCTATGAGCGCATGCGGCAGAAATGAAAAGCCAGAGTCAACAAAGCCATCAGGCACAGTGGCAAATGAAAAGGAAACCGTAAAGAAAACTGAGAAGGAAACCGAGAAAGCAACTGAAAAGAAGACAGAAGCGCAGACTGAGGATCAAACAGAAAAAGAGACAGAAACAAAAGAGACATTATCTGAGAGTGAATCAGAGGCAGCAGCAACTGATGAAAACGTTTTGCAGTTAGATGCAGAGCTTAGTGAGCTGTTAGATAAGATGTATGCAATCAAGGGACCAGATTTTGATGTGGAAACTGACACGGTTGATTTTGATGATGAGTATGCAGTATCTTCCTATACAGGTCTGACGATGGATGATGTGAAAAAGCTTGATGCAGCAATTGTATCTGAGCCAATGATGGGTTCACAGGCATATTCACTTGTGCTTGTTAGACTTAAGGATAAGGCAGATGCAGCTGATATTGCACAGAAAATGGCAGATGGAATTAATCCGCGCAAGTGGGTATGTGTAGAGGCAGATGAGCTGACTGTAGTATCAAAGGATAATATTATTATGCTTTTTATGGCAGATCATGAGCTTTACAGCATGGACGATGCTGTAGCTGCGTTCACAGAGGTATGCGGTAATCCAGACAATACCTATCAGCCAAAATAAAAAATAAAAAAATAAAATGTTATTTTCCGGACTTCCATTTTTATATTATTTCCTTCCGGCGGTGCTGGTGTGCTATTTTGCAGCACCGCGGAAATTGAAAAATGCAGTGCTTTTTGTGTTCAGCCTGATTTTTTACGGATGGGGAGAGCCGCGCTATATTGTGCTTATGATTGTGTCAATTGTGAGTGGTTTTGTTTTTGCACTTATGATTGAAAAAAAACAGAATAAAAAAAGCGGACTCATCCTCATGTGGATATCTGTGGCGGTCAGCCTGTCATTTCTTCTTATATTTAAATATGCTGATTTTTTAATTGAAAATGTGAATCAGCTGCCAGGTGTGTCACTGCCTCTTTCTAAGCTGTCTCTTCCAATAGGAATAAGTTTTTATACATTTCAGATCATCAGTTATACTGTAGATGTCTGGAGAGGAGATACTAAAGCCCAAAGAAATATTATTTCATTTGGAACATATGTATCGTTGTTTCCGCAGCTGATTGCGGGACCGATTGTGCGATACACGGATATTGAAAGAGAGCTGCAGGAAAGAAAGCATAGCGTCACACTTGCTGCATCAGGCATAAAGCGATTTTTGATAGGATTAAGCAAGAAGGTACTGATTGCAAATGTACTGGGAGAACTGACAGATATCTGTCTAAAAACATCGCAGCCAAGCATATTATCTTGGTGGATGTATGCGGTAGCGCTTGTACTTCAGATTTACTTTGATTTTTCAGGCTACAGTGATATGGCGATTGGACTAGGCCGCATTTTTGGCTTTCAGTTTCCAGAAAATTTTAATTATCCTCTGATTAGCCGCAGCGTAAAGGAGTTCTGGCGCAGATGGCATATCAGTCTTAGCAGCTGGTTTCGCGATTACGTTTACATTCCTCTTGGAGGAAGCCGCGTAAAGACTGGACTTTATGTGAGAAATGTCATAGCCGTGTGGATGCTTACAGGACTGTGGCATGGCGCATCATGGAACTTTGTCTTGTGGGGAGCAGGTTTTGGAGTGCTTCTTTTGTGCGAGCGATTTTTATGGGGAAAATGGCTGGAACGAATGCCGTCTATTATTTCACATTTGTATTTGCTTTTTATTATTTTACTTAGCTTCATTCTTTTTTCAGCAGATACAATACCACAGGCTATGCAGCGAATAGGCGGATTGTTTGGTGCAGGAAAATTGCCAGTCATATCAGTACAAAGTGTGTATTATCTAAGAAGCTATGGACTGCTGCTTATTTTTGCAGCAATCGTAGCAACACCGCTGCCAGTGACAGCATTTAATAGATTTATGAAAACAAAGGCAGGAAGTATTCTTAATTGGGTGATGCCGATTGTGCTTGTAGGACTATTTTTGCTGGCAACTGCTTTTTTGGTGGACGGCTCATATAATCCATTTTTGTATTTTAGGTTTTAAGCATTGGGAGAGTTTATGATAAAAAAAGAAAAACAACAGGCTATTGTCACATTGCTTATAACAGGACTTATATTTGGAATACTTTGTATGGCAGCATGGTTTCATACGCCAAATCAGATATCTGTCTCTGAGCGAAGACGTCTGGCACAGCTTCCAGCACTTACAAAAGACAGTGTTGGAAAGGGAAATTTTATGAGTGGCTTTGAGCGCTACAGTCAGGATCAGTTTCCATTTCGTGAAGCATTCAGAAAGCTAAAAACGAAAGCACTGTTTTCATTGTATCAGCAAAAAGATGTTCATGGAATTTATGTTGCAGACGGATATGCAGCATCAATAGAAAGCGAAATCAATGAGGCTTCCGTGCAGCATGCAGTTAATGCATTTGAGCATGTCTATGCACAGTATTTAAAAAATGACAGTTATGAAATTTATGCGGCAATAGTACCAGATAAAGGATATTATCTTGCGGCGAAAAATGGGTATCCGGTGATGGATTATGATAAGTTTTTTAAATACTTTGAAAATGGGATGCCATATGCGAAGTTTATTGATCTTACACAGGCGCTGTCACTTGAGGCATTCTATTTTACAGACAGTCATTGGCGCCAGGAAGCACTGATAGAAACTGCCAATCATATAAAAAGAAATATGAAAAATGATACTTTGTCAGATGGCTATGATATTTGTCAGGCAGCAGATTCTTTTTATGGTGTATACAGCGGTCAGGCGGCACTTCAAGTAACACCTGACAAGATTATGTATATAGACAGTGAAATCATTTCACAGGCACAGGTTTATAATTATGAGACGAAAAAGACAGGCGCTGTTTATGACAAGGATAAGCTGACAGGCTATGATCCTTATGATTTTTTCCTGTCAGGTCCATCAGCACTTCTTAGGATTGAAAATCCTAAGGCAGCAGAAAAGAAAAATCTAATCGTCTTTCGTGATTCCTATGGTAGCAGTCTGATTCCTCTTTTAATTGATTCCTACAGCAGTATAGTGGTTGTAGATCTCCGTTATATCGCGCAAAAAAAATTAGGCGAATTAATTGATTTTGAATCAGATGAAATGGCAAATGCAGACGTGCTGTTTTTATATGGAACGATTCTATTAAATGACAGCAGTACAATTAAAAAATAAAAAAATCCAATAGGCGGAATATTAATCCGGCCTATTGGACTTTTTTATTTATTGATAATCAAAAATCCACTCCAAAAAGTCAATGGAAGTCTGAAGTCTTGACGTGTTGACAGCAATGCCAAGGTAACATGGTGTACCTAACAGACAATTTTTATTTACGATACGAGTATCACTAACGTCTATTGCAGCTGCGTACTGGCCAAGGACCTTGCCAGCTTCATCAGTGCGGCTTAAGTAAAGGATACGATCCTGCTCCTTTAAGTATTGGAAGAATGCCGGAGGAAGTGTTTCCTCGAGATCGGCAAATAAGGTATTATCTTCCTCACCGACACCATAATAATTGACAAATGCAGTATTGCCGCCGAGTACATCAAGATCGTGGGCGGCTGCCATTGCCATTACCTTCATCATAGAGGTATAGGAAGCCTCGTCTGATCCGCTAAAGTCAAGATATTCTGTCAGATTAAAACTGATCTGATAGTCTTTAAGGCTCATATCCTCATAGGCGGCAAATTCTTTTTCAAGGGAATCAACATCAGCATTATCTGATAAGTAGTTGTTATAAACATGAACCTGCACGATAAATGGACGGCTGTTTCTGATTACGGACATGGTGATACTAATCACAATGGCGATCACACCTATGATCACAAAGACTGGAACCTTATAATAGCTCCAGAAATATTCCCATCCATCCTTAAAGCCCATTGACTTCATTTTAGCAATTTCAGATTTAAAACTGCGTTTTTCACTTTTTACCGGGTTAAATTCCTCCTTCTTTGGTTGTTTTTTGCTTGGGTCATCTGCTTCAATTCTCATATTTTAATCCATGCCTTTCTGTGGTATAAGAAGTATGATACTAGTGTAACACAGTTTTTGCGATATGGAAATGAAAATAGTATGATTAGTATAAAATAATCATAAAATCTGCATCATTCGTTTGCATTTTTAGGAATCCTCATATATAATAAAATCTATGAGCGGCAAATAAAAAATATAGCCGTCCGGGAGCGTCTGCGTGATCGCAGCGCAATATGTGAAAAAGGAATAGAGGTACTTATAATGGGAAGCTTGTTTAATCTTGACAATCCAATTTGGCGGTTTATGGGAAAACTCGTAGATGTGTTTATCCTGACACTTTTGTGGGCTGTCTGCTGTATCCCGATCATTACGATTGGACCAGCATCAACTGCGGTGTATTATGTAACACTGAAACTTGTGAGGGATGAGGAGTCGTACACAGTAAGAAGCTTCTTTAAGTCCTTCAAGGAAAACTTCAAACAGGGAAGTGTGATCGGTATCATCATGACATTGCTTCTTGTATTCTTCTTGTATGATATTTATGCATACTTTATGATGGGTACACAGATTAGCCGTATTCTTGGAATTGTATTCCTTGGAATTTTCTTACTTTATCTGATCACACTTGTTTATGTATATCCGCTTCAGGCAAAGTTTTACAATAAGATTCGCTTCACACTCAGAAATGCACTGTTCATCGGTGTAAAGCATATCTTCCGCAGCCTGGCAATGATTATTATTGCAATAGCTGTTATCGTGGGATGTCTGTTCTTCCCACCGTTGATCTTATTAAGCTATGGTCTGATTGCATTTTTACAGTCATACTTCTTGGTAGTAATCTTCGATAAGTATATCCCGAAGGAAGACGAGGCAAATGGTGATTCTGTAGTTGCAGAGGCTAAACGTGAGTTAGAGGCACAGGAAGCAGAAGAAGGCGAGCAGGTTCATATCGTTATGACCCAGCAAGATCAGCAGCAAGCAGATACACAGGTCTTCTCAAGAGAGATGTTTGCATCAAGAGAACCTAAAGAAGAAACAGACAGCGCAGCCACACAGGATAATAAAGAAGAGCAAAAATAAAAGTAAAAGCGAGACAGTTGGTGAAAACCAGCTGTCTTTTTTTGCTGCAATTTACGGATAAAACATTATCTAAGCCATTACACCGAGGGGCTTTCGTAAGCAACTAAAAAAAATTTTGATTTTGTAAGAAATTTATTTATAGATTTTGTCTTATATGGTATAAGGTATTATATTAGAATGCATACAGCCGTAGAGAAGAAAGAGAGGACAGGGGGATGACAGATATTGACATTATAAGGTTGTTATGGATACGAGACGAGATTGCAATAGAAGAGCTTGAAATAAATTATGGCCATTACTGCAGACAGATTTCATGGGAAATTGTACAGAACCGTGAGGATGTGAGCGAATGTTTAAATGATACTTGGTGGAAAACATGGTGCAGCATTCCAGAAAACAGACCAGATTCGCTTCGAGCATATGTCGCAAGAATTACAAGAAATTTATCGCTTAACAAGATAATTCATAATAAGGCATGGAAACGCGGATATGGAAAAATTAGTGTGATTGAGCAGGAAGTTGGTGATCTTATCGGTGAGGACGCTATTAGCCGTATGATTGACAAAGATGATTTTGTGCAGCGTCTGAATGGATTTTTGGAAAAACAGACAAGAACAGATCGGATGATTTTCGTGCTTCGATTTTGGTACATGGAGACACCACGGGAAATTGCAAAGCATATGGGTTTAAAGGAAAAAAATGTTTATAACACATTGTATCAGATGAGAAAGCGTTTTAGAGTTTATTGGGAACAAAGTGGAAAGGAGGACACTGTTTATGAAAAAGCATGATTTTGAAAGCAAGTCTAAGAAAAATGCAAAAGAGCAAACACCTGAAATGGCAGAGCGGGAACAAGAAATTTTGATGTGGATGGGCGATATCCGTGATGATTTTATCTTAGAGGCGGAGGATTACAAGCACTATCAGAGCGATAAAAGTGTGCCAGGATATTTTATTGTAGGCGGTACACTTGCCGCGGCAGCAGCAATTTGTACGGCAATCTTCTTTCAGACAGGACGCAATAGAATCGATCATTCAAATGTTCCGATGCAGCTTCCATATCAGACAGAAGAGACAACGGAAATTGAGTGGGAGACAGAGGAAGAGACGACAGAAGAAGAGACGACACAGGCAGAAACGACAGAAGCAGAGACAACAGAAGCTGCATTACAGGAAACAACAAATGAGGCAGGCTGGCTTAGTCATGCAACAAACTATCAATTTATGGTGCAGACAGATGAAAGTACAGTATCTGTATATAATGCATGGGATGGCAGCCTTGAAACTACCATTTCTGGAAAATTGTTAACAGGGAAAAAGTGTGTTCTTGTAAAGAATGGAGAGCGAGTACCGATAAATAATCTTCAAACGGTGGGCTATCAGATGTATGTAGGCGGAGAATTGCAGCTTAGTCAGGAGTTTCATACTTACTGGAATCAGTTGTCAGATACGGTATTTACAAGCAGCGACAGTACACTCTATTCATCAGGAAAGTTATATAATATCAATGGTATTGAACTGACACAGGATAATCAGGTATTCAGGCGAGTAGGAGATCGTATTTATAGCGAAGATTATGTGTATGATTGTGATGGACAGTTACTTGGCGAACATCCGTCATTTACTGCACAATACGAGTTTGGAAATTATGTGCTAGGATGTGATTTTAGTACAAATGAGTATATAATGTTTGATGTTGATACGATGGCAACAGTATGGACTGTCAGTGATTGGCTATACTTAACTGATGCAAATAATCTGCTTAGCTGGGAGACAGCAGATGGACAAGGCATTGTAACAGATTTGATGTTAAATCCAAAATTAAAGGAAGCGGACTGGCTTGCACAAAATGCAGAATGGGAGCCAAATGGAACTAAAATTAGTATTGTATGTGAAAATAAACAGACAGGAGAAGTTATTATTAGCTTAATCGAGAACCAGGAAGGTTCTTCTATATATCATTATTATGCCTGTGACAGTCAGTATAATATAACTGAAGAACTTCCAAAAGAATTTATAGATACTTATTATGAGGATGATACCCGTGTGCCATTAACGTATCAAATTACAGCTGATGGACTTCTGACAATCACGAATTTTTGGACAAAGGAGACAATTGTTACGGCATCCGTTGATCTACAAGGCGGTGAGATTTCTTATATAGATATTACAAATGCAGGCCCAATGTATGGCGTTACAATTAATACGATAAATCCAAACAATATTGTTACTCTGCTGATTTCAAACGGAACTGTCATTTCTGAGTCAAGAGGGCATACAGTTTTGCAGGAGAATGTTGTTAATCTGGATGAAGATACAATTGTTGTCTATGAGAATGGAACAAATCCCAATACATTATATTTTAATGCAAATGGAGAACCGTTAATAGAGCAGGACACAAATGCTATTTACGCAGATCGCTATGCAGTATGTACGATGCAGAATGGTAAGCTTTGTATTACACCGAGAGGGCAATTTGCTTACAACCTTCCAATCGCGGAAGATGAATATTTGGTGCTGACGACAGGAGAAGGCAGAGACAATTGGCTGGGTGGAGATATGGTTCTTGCGTTTGATTCTTCAGGAGAGGAAGTTTTAAGACTTCCTGGCTATGGAATCACAGGAAATAGTGCATACATTAGCAATGGAATGATCGTGGATGAAAATACACCGCTTGTTTTGTATACTGGACATGAGGACAAAGCTTTAGATGCCAGCGATTATGCGAGTGCACAGATAGGAATCTATTCTCTGAAGGATCGAAAGTGGATTGTGGAGCCAGCTAGGCAGAGCGTGACTCTTTTTACTGATTCTGTGTATATGATTGGATCTGATGTCGGCAATTTGTATCGAATAGACGGAACATGCATAGAGGAAGGGGCAGAGGATGTGACTGTGCAGGGCAACTTTATTATCAGCAGACGTGTCGTGTATGACAAGACAGGACAGCGGCTCACTATGATTCAGGAAAATGAGAATGTTTGGACCGTGCTGTACGATGAGATTTTAATAAATCAGTATTTTCCAGATGGCAGTCATTATACGAAATGTGTGAATGCGCAAGGTGAGCCCATATGGATAGAGCAATCAGGACTGACATGGACTGGTGGGGAAGTTGGCTGGAGAATTTATAAAAGTTGGAACGATACGAATGGAAAAGGACTTTTAACAGCTATGGGTGATGACAATACATTAAAAATTGTTTTGTCAGAAGATGAATTTTTTGCTAAAAATCCAGATGCACAAGGAAATGGTCTGCGTCTTCTTACGGTAACAGCAAATAATGAGGGGAGACACGAGTTCTTTTTACAGACAACATCCGCCGAGCATCAGAAAATATATTATTATCGGTGCGATGATGAATTTAATATAATAAATGCGTATCCGCAAAATCAGATTTATCTCGGTAACATGTATGACGAAGTGTGCTTATGGTACTGGGGATTAGATGAAAGTGGCAATGGATTTGTAGAAAATCTTATATGGGGAAATAAAATAAAAGTTGATGCAGAGATCATGAATGAGATCCTGCAATGTTCAGATGTACAGGTTATGCAAGAGGGAAATATATTTGGACTGTTGTTTGATCAAAATAAGAAATTTTTATACGGGACAGATAACGATACTCATCTTATCAGTGAGAATGGCAAAATCACGGCACGCATGGCGAGCCAGAGTAATACAGGTGCAGCAGGAGTCGACATACTTTCAATTGCATATGCAGAAAAAGAGTATTCTGAAATTTTGTATTACTTACCTGATGGCACAGTACTTGATGGTTACGGTACTATTTTATTTATGAATGAACAAATGAAATGTGTTCAGGAAATAGGTCGTATCGTAATAAGAGACAGCATGGGAAATGTGCGCAAAGAAATTGATATGATACCAGGGTCAAAAGGTCAGAAAGCCGATGCAAGCTTGCTTGCAAGAGGTTTTTTGAACTCTTGACCCGCCAAAAACATGAGTAAGTAGCCATTTTTCAAAGAAAAATGAGCGGATTACGAATGTTTTTGAAGATTGCGAGAGTGCAAAGCACGTAGCAATCTGGTATCAAAGGGGTCAAAATACCTTTTGACCCCAACATCATTGATATAAATTAAGTGACAAATTTGTCACGAAAGAGTAAGAGAGATGTCACCTAGATGTGGTAAGATAATGAAAACACTAAAAAGAAGGGAGAAGTTGTGGAGAAAGAAACAATGAATGAAAAAAGACAAAAGCAAAGAGGCTTGAAACAGGGATTTGAGCTGATTTATGAATATCGCTTTGTATTATCATTTTTGCTGTTAATCATGTTGGTTTCATTCAAAATCAGCGGATCATCTATGGGGTGTTGGAAGTTGTTTTTGGGAGATGGCGAAAGCGGTATTCGTTTGGGAGAACCGCGTGTCTGGCGAAGTGATGAGTGGGGAACATTGACGCCGCTTTGTTTTCGTCAGCAATATAATACGCTTGGTTCATATAATCGCTATAGCCAAACACTTGGCAGTATATTGACAGATAACATGCTCGTGTATGGACAGCCATCGTGGGATATTTTGACATTATTTCGCCCATTTTATTGGGGATATCTTTTCTTTGGAAGCGAGAGAGGACTTTCATGGTTTTGGTGTTCACGTCTGATCGTGCTGTTTTTGTCATGGTTTGAACTCGGAATGTTTATTACTGGTGGGCAGAAAAAATTATCTGTAATGTTATCAATCTGTGTGAGCTTTGCACCATTTTTACAATGGTGGTTTGCAATCAATGGACTTGTTGAGATGCTGATCTACGGTGCTTGTTTTGTGCTTGGAAGTAACTATTTGGTATCACGTGCATTTAATCCAAGAAAAATCGCAGTGGCAGTCGGTATGGCAGTTTGCGCAGTAGGATATGTTTTGACATTTTATCCGACATGGATGGTGCCAGTGGCATGGGGCTTTGTTCCATTATTTTTGTGGGTTGTCATTTGGAAATTTGACAGGAAGGTGTTAAGACGAGTTGATGTGGTGCCATGGCTTCTTATTTTCGTGATTACGGCAGCAGGTCTTACAGTACTTGCCGTCACCTCATGGGATGTGATTAAAGCAGAATTAAATTCAGTTTATCCCGGAAATGCACCTTCGTCATCAGGCGGTACAGGTCTTTGGTGGATGATGAAATACCCTATTTCGCTGGTCAGCAGATTTAGCATGAATGAACTAATTGTAGAAAATTCATCCATCATTTGTTTTGCACCAGCAGGATTTATACTCGCACTGTGGGTAATCATTAAAGAAAAAAAGAAGGATCCTTTACTCATTCTTTTACTTGAAATGAATCTGTTTTTGGCCTGGTACTATTGTGTTGGTATTCCTAAATGGCTTGCCAAAATGCTGTTGCTTAGTTTTGTAAATTCAAATCGCGGACCGCAGGTGTTAGGCTTTCTTCGCTTGACTCTATTTGTCAGAGCTGTCGCATTAAAAGAAAAAGCACCTAAAAGGTGGTTAGCAGCATTGGCAGCTGTCATTTCATCAGCTGTACCGATGAGATTAGCCTTGGGATTTACAAAGTATGAGCCAGGCGGACTTAGATATGAGTATTTTGATACAGCAGAGAAAATTTTAGTTGTCTGGGCAATCCTGGCAGTTGTTTTTTATCTGCTGTATCGGGCAAGAAAAAGCAAGTATACAATGGCAGTTTTGGGAGTATGCACAGTAGTATTAGCATCATCAATTTGGATAAATCCAGTTGCAAAGGGGGTACCTGAAATTACGAAAAGTGAAACGATGCAGCAAATTCGTGATCTTGTAAAAGAGGATCCTCAGGCAATATGGCTTGTCGTAGATATGGCCTACCCGGCCACTAACATTCCTGCGATGGCAGGAGCAGATTGCTTGAATACAACGCAGACATATCCTCAGAAAACACGCTGGGAGACGTTAGATCAGGAAGGAGAATATGAAGATATCTACAATAGGTATTGCCATATTAGAGCATCACTTGGAAGCAAGACGATGCTTGAGTTAGTCAGTACAGATTATGTAGAAGTAACACTTTCACCAGAGGAACTAAAGAAATTAAATATCAGATATATAGTCAGTACAAATGATTTTGATGAAAAAATAGCAGCTGGAATAACTAATATTTTTACAGACAGTGGCATTGAATTTCAAAAATACTATGAAGGAGCACAGCTATCAATATTTAGATGTGTTTATTAAAACTTGCAGTGTACCAATTTGAAAGGAGGAGAGGACATGGATGATATTGCTGTATTGATCCCCTGTTATAATGAGGACAAAACAATTGAAAAGGTGGTATCAGATTTTAAACGTGTGCTGCCTGACGCCGTCATTTATGTGTACGACAATAATTCAACAGATGACACAGAGAAGCTTGCAAAAAAGGCAGGAGCTATAGTGCGTCATGAGTATCAGCAGGGAAAGGGAAATGTAGTGCGCAGAATGTTTCAGGAAATTGATGCACATTGCTACATACTTGTGGATGGGGATGACACTTACCCAGCAGAATCTGCTGCAAAAATGGTAAAGCTTGTACAGGAACACAATGCGGATATGGTAGTTGGAGATAGATTGTCATCTACTTATTTTGAGGAAAATAAGCGCCCATTCCACAATATAGGCAATTGTCTTGTTCGGGGAATGGTATCAAAACTTTTCCACGGAAGCATACGCGATATCATGACGGGGTATCGTGCATTCAGCTACCGTTTTGTAAAAACATTTCCAATTTTATCATGTCGGTTTGAGATAGAGACAGAAATGAGTATTCATGCGATTGACAAGCGTATGCAGGTGGAAAACGTAATTATACCATATCGTGATCGGCCAGAAGGAAGCGTGTCAAAGCTAAATACCTTCTTAGATGGCTGGAGTGTAATTAAGACGCTGATTCGTCTTTTTCGTATTTACAATCCATTTGCCTTCTTCGGCATAATAAGCATAATGTTGTTTCTAATTTCGCTAGTAATGTTTGTGCCAGTATTAATCACTTATATTGAAACAGGACTTGTGCCGCGCTATCCAACACTGATTGTCAGCGGATTTTTGTCAGTTGCAGCAATACAGCTGGCAGGCATTGGAATATCACTCCAAAATATGCTTCACAAAAATCGCCAGGACTTTGAATTAGAGCTGTATCATGCAGAGATTCAGGAGCGAACAGAAAAAGATTAGTTACTATTCATGGATAAGCTAATATTGCGGCAAAGCCCGAAGGTGAATGGATTTCACGAGACGGACACTTGAAGCAGGTCTTTCAAAGTAATGTATAATAATAAAGAACATAAAAGGAACCTGCTGAGTTTGGTCCGTCGACGAAACCATTGCACCGAAGGGCTTTTGTTGCGTGACGCATGAACAGTAACAAAGATTAAATATTTCATCATAAAAAATAAATCGCCTTCATATACTAGTAATAGGGCCAGTCGGTCATGTCAAAACCGACTGAAAGCGGCAAAGCCCAATATCAGTATATGGAGGCGATTATGTTAGAGCTGCAGAAAAAACAGATACATATGAGCAGGAGCAAAAACACAGTGAGTGCGCAGGTCACATTTGATGAGGATTTTAATATTCCAGATGCGAAGCCAGATGTGGGAAGCGTACTGCTAAAGCAGGCAGATGCCGTGATGGAGGAACTTCGCCAGCTTTCAGAAAAGGTAATCATAAAAGGACGTCTCGACTTTGAAATTTTATATGCCGTAGAGGGTTCCGGCAGAATGAAAAATTTGTCAGGAGCACTTACATTTGAAGAAAACGTGAGCTATCCAGGACTTGAGCCGGGCGATTATGTGCGCTGCCGCACAAAGGTAGAAGATATCAGTATTCGTGTTGTCAACTCAAGAAAGCTTCATATTAGTGCCGTGCTTGGCGCGGAACTTTTTGCTGCATCAGCACAGCTTGAGGAGGCAGCAAGATCGCTTTCAGGGCAAGAAGATATCGCTGTACTTGGAAAAGATATGGAAGTGGTGTCTTTGCAGCTGCAAAAAAAGGATACGTTTCGTATGGAGGATGATGTAGTAGTAGCTCCGGGAAAACCGCTTGCACAGTCACTTTTATGGAAATCACTTAGTCTTAGAAGTATGGAATATCAGGCTCAGGAAGACAAAATGCTCATTCAGGCAGAGGCAGCCTTATTTGTAATTTATGAGGCAGGACAGGAGCAGCTTCCTATGCAGTGGATGGAAAAGACGATCTCATTTACAGGAGAACTGCCGCTTGTTGGATGCCGTCATGAGATGATTCCATCGGTGGAGCCAGTTTTGATAAAAAAAGAGATTAGTATTCATCCAGACGAAGATGGAGAAAATCGAATATTCCATGTGGAAGCAGTAGTGGAGCTTGATATGAAGCTGTATCTTGAGGAAAAGGTACATTTGCTCTGTGACGCTTATTCGACAACAAAAGAAGTAGACACAAGCTACAAGACGGCTCATTTGGAAACACTTCAGATGAAAAATAAAGCAAAGTGCAGAATCACTGAAAAGATTCCGCTTCACAGCACTGACACCATGCTCCAAATTTGTCACAGTGAAGGAACAGTGTCAATTGATCGTACAGAGATTGTATCAGAGGGCATTCGTGTGGAGGGTGCTGTCTATGTGACTGTATTATATCTGGCAGCAAACGATGAACGGCCAATGCAGGCTACGGCAGGTGTGATTCCGCTCAGCCATGTAATTGAAGCAGGAGGAATTACGCCGGGAAGCTGTTTTACTATAAGCCCAATGTTAGAACAGATTACAACAATGATTGCGCCAGGAGGTCAGGGAGAAGTACGTGCAGTCATTAGCCTTGATACATTTGTGCTCTCAGAGCATGAAATTTCAGTGCTCGATCAGGTGAACTTTACCGGAGAGACAATTGATCCAAATGATTTTCCAGGAATGATTGGCTATATTGTGCAGCCAGGCGATAATCTTTGGTCAATAGCAAAAAAATATAGAATGAGCATTGAGCGGATCCGCGAGGTTAACCAAGATAATAAGGAATCCGCTGTGTCCTTATCAAGTGCATCAAAAAGTGGATCAGGCACAGCTGCAAATACAATGGCAGCAAAAAATGAGACGGATGATCTTGGCACAAAGCCAGGACAAAAACTTCTTCTGGTGCGATAAGAGAATTGTAATAGGGAATATTAGAATAATGATAGGATAGGAACATTTCTTGACGTATTGCATAACATAATATTGTAACGCAGCAGGGCGGATACCGCAGGTTGCGCACGAAACTGCCGGCTGCTTCTGATAGATCTTACCCGGTCCGAAAGGACCGGATACATAATCAGAAGCAGCCGGTTTTGTGTTCGTGGATGTTGCCTACCATCTGAACAATTTCAGGTGTCAGCAACTTCGCAGGACTTGTAATATAATCAAACTCTCTCATAAGAATCTCCCTCATTTCAAATTTATCTCCATCATTTTACCAAAAAATGATGGAGATTTCAACAGGTATGATGGAGATAGGCTATCCACATTCCATTTCGAATATCCATGGTGTTTTGTTTAAGATAAACTGTCAAATTCAAAAAGAAGACAGCTGGAGTTATCTACAACAGAAACAGGGCTGCGAAAAAACTTTCATTTTTTCGCAGCCCCTTTTAAAAAGTATTACTGAGCATTCTCAGCTAAAAACTCATTGATCTTATCAACCAGATCATCTGGATCAAGTCCGTGAACCTCAGCAGCCTCGCCGATAGACTCAGCCTGAGATGCTGGGCAGCCAAGGCAATGCATACCAGCAGCCATAAGAATCGGAATAACACCGGTGTTTACCTGAAGCAGTTCACCGATTGTAATATCTTTTGAAATCTGTGTCATAATAAAACCTCCATAAAAAATGCTTGGAATCAGACCAAAATGTCTACTCAACCTTCATTATAAAGGGTATCAAATAGAAAAGCAAGGGGATATTTTGCAGTTTTGCGAATGGATATGATGATGGGTTACTTTTCATGGGACTATTTTACTAAAGCCCTTCGGTGCAATGGTTTCGTCGACGGACCAAATTCCGCAGGCTCCTTTTATGTTCTTTCTTATTATACATTACTTTGAAAGACCTGCTTCAAGTGTCCGGCTCGTGAAATCCATTCACCTTCGGGCTTTGCTGTAAATATCCGTGAACAGTAACCTCATTTCCGTCATCCATGTTTTATTTGTTAGTTCAAACGATACAAATAGTTCATTTCTGTATCATCTGCACCTTGAAGCATGTTGTGAATGTCTTCAATTAAAAAGCCAATTGACATCGACTGTTGGTAGACATCCTTTTCGGTACACCAGACGTCACCACTTTTTACTGCTTTAAAATCAGATAAAACTGAACATTTTTCTATAAGCTCATCAACTGACTTTACACCACCATCAATCGTACTGTTGTAAATCAGATAGTCGGCATCCTTTGCTTTGTTATAAAATTCCTCAACCTGCATATTCATTGTTGAGCGCTTTGAATCATCTCCCAGGTTTTCAAATATATAGCGTCCCCCAGCAAGCTCAATCATTTTAGGAATATAGTCGTTGCTCTGGCGCACCTGGACAAGACCATTTGAGGTAATATAGAAAAATGCAACCGTCTTGTCAGTCTTCTTTGTCGCTGTGACATGCTTTACAATCTCTGTCTGTTTTTCAAAGGCTTTTTCTGCCTCCTCTTCCATTCCAGTCAGCGCGCCAAAAAATTTAATCCACTCGACACGGCCAAGTGGATGCGTCTCATAACTCGAATACTCGATAATGACTGGAATATCAAAATCTTCCAGCATTTCCTTAACCTCTGGTGAATGAAGAATCATGCTGTTCTCGATCGCAAGTGAACATTTTTTTGAGACTAACAATTCGTAATCAGGGCTGCTGTACTTGCCGGCATAGAGCATTTTTCCTTGCTCCATTGCCTCTTTTGCCTCATCAATATACCAATTTTCTGCCTTCTGGCCAGAAAATTGGATGCAATCCAGCGCACCTAGCTCTCGAAACATATCCATAACAGCTGATGAAACCAGATAAATTCCATCCACTGGCTGCTTCAGTACAACAATATCTTCATCAAGATTATCTGGTATATCCTTGTCCTCTGGCACAGTCAAAATCTGTGTGCCGTCCTTTGTCTTTAACAGGGTATAATCACCATAATAATCCACCGAAAAATTTTCGGCATAGGAAAGAGCCATGCTGCCAGTCGGCTCTCCCAACACATTCTGCTTGCTAGTTTTATTTTCTGATGCGCTCTCATCCGCATTTGACTCTATTTTTGTCAGGATTTGCTTCTCATTACTTTTTTGTGCTGTTCTACACCCAGAAAATAACGTTAACGTACTAATCAGCGCACAACCTACAAGTAAGCTTTCTCTTCTCATCACTCTGCCGTCTTGATTGTAGAAGAATCAAAAGCAAGCGTATATTCAATCTCATGCGGCTTGCTCATTGCTACTGTATCGGCAATCACATCAAGTTCCGTATCAAATGAAGCAACTGGAATCTCAAACACTGAATTTCCCTCTGTGTTAACAGGAAAAAGCTTTTTGCCGTCTACAATCATATAATCATAGTTTGGGCTGCTCCAGACAATCGAAGCAGTCACTTTGCCGTCCTTCACTGTGAGAGTAGCAGGAGACTCAATCGAAGCTCTGCCGCTTCCGCCTTCAAGTGTAACCTCTGCCGTATAAGTGCCATCTTCAAGGTCAACTGTGCTCTTTGTATCATCCTCTTTTGGCTCTGGGTTAGATACGCTTACCTTATGATCATACCATGTTCCCTTTGTTCCAATAAGAGCAACATCAAATTCTTCATCAAGTGTCGGAACTGGAATATCAAAACCATACACTTCCTCTGTCATTCCATCGCTGTATGTTACACTATCTGTAGTTGGATCTAGAAGCTCGGCGCCTTCCTTTACAGCATCTGCTGCAAGACCATAATAAAGATTTAAAATTTTCTTCGATGTAAGTGAAACATGAATGGTCATCTCTCCATCCTTTACAGTCAGAGTACCCTTTCCATCACATGCTTCATTTACATGGAACATACTGCTGTCAGTGTTAAAATCGGCAGTGTAGACACCATCTGCCAGTTCATCAGATTCAGAAACTGCCGTCTTTGTATCTGCCTCGTTCTTACTTTCAGTTTCTTTTTCTGTCTCTGTTTCAGTTTCTTTTACAGTTTCCTTGCTTGTCTCTTTAATTGTTTCTTTTTCCGTCTTCTCTTCTGTCTGCTTTTCGGATGCTGTCTCGAAAGCAGAAGTCTTTGTTGCTGCCAAAGACTCCTGCTTATCTTTTTTCTGTCCGCATCCAACGGATGACAGACAGGTCACTAACAGCATACCAACTACAGCGATATTTTTTCTTCTCATATAATTGTTATGCCCTTTGCTTTTATGTATTTTTAATTACTGCTCGTTGATTACAGCTGCTGTATGATCAATGTAAAGCTTCTGGATACCCTCGATCTCACCAAGGCCAAAGATCTGAGTATCTACGCTTTCAAACTTTTCAGATGCCTCAAACTGACTTAACCATGAATCTTCATCCTCACCTGCCATATCGTTGTTTGCGTGATCACCGGCAACAACCATCAATGGACGAAGGATAACCTTTGTGTAACCAGCCTCTGATACTGCATCAATAACATTCTCGCATGCAGTATCCTCCGGCTCACCCTCTACAGTTCCAATAAATACATTGTCATATCCAAGGTCATTCATCTGAGTCTGCATCTGGCTGTAAGATACCTTTGCTGTATGAGAAGTTCCGTGACCCATGAATACAAATGCAACACCATCTTCCTTTGCTGCATCCAGACTATCATAGCCTGCCTTCTCAACTGCCTCAGCTGTCAGGATCTCTGCAACTGCTTTCTTGTCATCATTTACTACAGCAGCATCGTCGCCAACCTCACCTAAAAGCGGCTCAGCAACCTTAACAGACTCAAACTTGTCCTCATACTCCTCTACTGCATCCATAAGCTCATCATATTCTGCACCATGCATCAGATGGGTTGGCTGAATAACAAGATTCTTTACACCATTATCAACTGCGCGGTCAAGTGCCTGCTCAACATTATCAATACACTCTCCATCACGAGCCTGTACGTGATTTATGATGATCTGTGCTGTAAATGCACGTCTTACAGACCAATCTGGATATGCTTCCTGCAATGCATCCTCAATTCCCTTGATATCAGCAGCACGGCTGTCATTAAAGGAAGTACCAAAGCTTACAACAAGAATCTCATTCTCACCGATCTCATCACCGTTTCTCGGATCATCCTTAGAAGCATCACCTGTATCTCTTCCGAAGTAATCCGGATCAGCGTTCTCACCCTCAACAAGCTCCTTCTGTGCGTCAGTCAATGCGTCCCACGCTTCCTTTGCTTCCTTACACTGCTCATCGGTCTTATCGGTTCTCTCCTGAACATAAATTGCATCAATCAGATCTGCAACCTTGTCTGCTGCTTCCTGATCTGCTGATTTACTTTCTGCCTCAGTTGATTCTGCCTCAGTTGATCCTGCCTCAGTGCTTGCTGCCTCGGTTGTTGTCTCCTTCTCACTTGCTGCATAACCTGTCATGCTCATAGTGCCCATCAGTGACAGGGATACCAGTACTGCCAGATTTCTTCTTCTCATGTTTGCTTACCTAGCCTTTCTTTTTTTTGCAGTTTTTCTGCTTTTTCAAATCAAATATAAAGCAGCCAAAAACGATTTGCTTCCAACCATGATTTTTCCAGCAGTCATCAAAAAAATGATAAAATGCATACAAAAAGAAAGACTCCTTTCTGATCCATTGTCAGAGAAAGAGCCGTACACAAATAAATCCGCAAAATCAATGCCTCTATCAATTTTGCAAATCCAAACGTACAACCTTTTTACTCGTGGTCTGAAACTTTTGTTTCTGTACAGCGTTCAGGCAGGTCTCCCGGCTTAATATCATCGCATCAGCCATCTTCCCAGTTTCCCAGTGATTTTGCGGCTCCTGCTCCCTATCACGGTGACGAGTTCGTACAGGATTTGCACCTGTTTCCCTTTTCACCGGAGCCAATCGCAGTTGATTGCTCCGACACCTGAACACTCCATATTTAATTTTATCTTACTATAGCATATTTTTGCAGCAAGTTCAACCTATTTTATTCCACTCCTAATGCCTTGAATACTGCATCTTCTGCACTTTGATATGGAATCAGTTGAAACGCACTCATAAGCTCTGCTGGAACACTTGCAAAATCAACAAAAGAAGTACTTGGTATTAATACCTTCTTTGCACCACTGTCCAAACACACCTGAAGCGTATTCGCAAGCTCCTCCACTTTTATCATTGCTCCACTTATTGTGACATCGCCTAGTATTGCCAAGCTGCTCACCACTGGTTTTCCCAATGCAATCGAGCAAAGCACAATAAGCGTTGGTAACGCCAGTTTGTCCGTCATACCAATACCTTGTAAATCCTGATAATTGATAATGTAATCCCTCATCGTAGTACTGATACTGCCGCTGATACGGTTTCCATTGGCTTTCAGGAAATTAAATGCAGTGTTCGTAGATTCTTTACAATCACGATCGCTACCTATTCCAGTGCGCTCAAACTTACCATTACCTGGCAGCATCTGGCTCTCCAGACGAAATACACCAATCATACCATTTTTTCCTCTGGATACGGTATAAACCTGACCTGGATTACACATTCCATCTGGTATCAGCTTTCCACTACTGTGTTCTGGCACAGAAACGTAATGCTCAGACATGTCGTCCAAATCAATATATGAGAAATTTACATCGTAAAACTCCATTCCTCCCAATTTTTTCAGCTGTTCTTTCACACGTCGACGCATTTCTAACGCAATTTGAAGCACTTCTTCTAGCTCTTCTTTTGTGAACACACCATCTGGATACATTAGTTTCAAATAACCATCCACCATACGACGAACTGCAATTGTATCTCGCTGATTCAAATTTTTTCCCAAACGAAAATACCGATCAAGTGCATCTCCATACTGTTCCTTGCGAAGCTCCCTAATAAATTCAGCTAAATAATCGCTGATAAAACCATAATCATTCGTAAAATGTTCTGGCCTAAACTTTGGAATTTCCCATCCTGGAAGATAGCAATGCATACGATCAAGAAACGCTGTATCAGTTCCCATCTCTTTTGGGAACGGGTCAAACAGGCTAGATGTCTTTAACAATACATCCACACTTTGATTGATATTTCCCACAAAGACCATTGATGCTGTTGCCGCCTTTTCCTCTTTACCTCGAGCAAAAGAACCAGATGCCATATAGTCTTTCATGATCTGAATACCATCTTTATCTTTAAATTTAATTCCAGCAACCTCATCAAAAGCAACGCAATCCCATAGACCAACTAAACCAACTGTTCTACGTCCCATGTTATAAAACAAATTTGCAACAGTTGTCTGTCCTCCAGAAATCAGAATACTATTTGGCGAAATTTCTTTATATAGATGAGACTTACCAGTACTTCGAGGTCCTAACTCACACAAGTTAAAATTATTCTCTACTAGCGGGATCATACGAGTCAAAAGCAGCCATTTCTCACGGTATGTAAATGCATCAGGTTCCATACCAATTGAACGCAAAAGTGTATCCAACCATTCATCTTTCATAAATGCTTTGCGTCCCTGTTTCAATTCGTCAATATCAATATGTGGCATCTGAATTGGTGTTAATTTGCGAATACTTATCGGTGAAATATCTTTTTGTTTCTTTTGTTTAGAGCGCAACGGATCACCATCAATATCTACAATACCAAAATTATTATCGCCCTCCACCTCATAATCCAACTGGACAATGCACCAAATACCGCCACAGAGTAATCGGTCAAATTTCTCTGGATACTCATCCGCAATTGGTACATTATCTAAGCCCAAATTTGAAAATGAGGCAAAAAAACAATTCTTTTTAATATCCAAATGGACAGTCACCATATCAATGATGGTATGACTGCCTTTTTTACGCAGCTGCGAAAGAATCTTCTGTGACTCGTCCGGGCGCACAAAATTATCTGCAAGAATACGCTTTACATTTTGTACGCCTTTTTCAATGACTGCCTCATCATCCGAGCTACAATATTGCCCTAACAAAAATTCAAGTACATAAACTGGAACATTTGCTCCCTCTTTGATTTTCTTTGTCAAATCCTTTCGGACAATCTTACCATCAAAGTTCTGACGAAGCTTGTTCTTTATTTTCTCACGGGTATTCTCACCCTCTGCAAATTGCTCCATCTTAAAATCCCCCTGTGCCACTTAACTGAAAAAGTCAAACTCATCAATAGCAAAAGCTATATCAATCTGAAATGACTCTCGCTGCGGCATCTGTAAGCCTTGTTCATCTGCAATCACCAAATAGTAGGTCGCATTATTACTATATTTCAATGATTTTAGATTGAAACTGCAACGGAATGTCCTTTCAGTACCATTTTCACTTGTTTTATCTGCAATAATTTTTTGTACATCACTGATCTGATTGCCATTTTCATCTGTAAAATAAACCAAATACGTAGCAGCTTCACGATTCGCACCTACTGCATCCTTCTGGTAGAAATTCAGTGCAAAAATCATGTTACTGATTTTTCGGCTAGCAGATAATAAGCTAACAGTTACTGGCTTCGTGTCATATTTTTGTCTGTTTCTCTTATATTCCATAGAATCATTTCTAAGATAATGATACTCTATGACTGGAACTACCACTTCTTGTAAGCTGATACCTCCATGTACAAAGTTCATACCTCCACCATTCATCTTAATGCGAATACTTTCTCTTGGTGCAAATCCTTCAAAATTTGTTTTGCCATTCAAAAATTTAACAGGCATTAAATAATCTGGCTGACTGCCTTTTTTTACAATTGCATAACGTCTACCATACTCCACATCCATTCCCTTAAAGCTTGTTTTATCTGCTTTATCATTTTCAGTAAGAGGACTGTACGTATACAAAAATCCATGATCAGCTGTAATTAAAATATTCGTTCCGCCAAACTCATTTACAATAATACGAACCAGATTCTTTAACTCTGAAATTGCCTTATCACACGCGGCAAAAACAGCAGTATCCGAAGTATGGCTTGCTTCATCAATCGTATCATGATAAATGTAAACTACATTCATTCCCTTAACGAGCGCACTTCGTTCTGCACGCTTCATAGCAATGATATCATCATATTTTAATGCTACACTTGCAGAGTCTGCTTTCTTCAAAACTTTATCTCGATAACCGCTTGCTGTAGATTGTCCATCCGCTAACACAGTCAAATTATCAGAGCGAAGTTCCACTGTAAGCTCCTTATGCGGCAATAAGGCTGCCATTCCAAACTTTGTTATTGATGGAAAGATACTCTGCATACTACTAATTGCAACCTTGCTCTGTGTCTCGCGTTGCAGCTGCTCTGCCATAGCTGCTGCAACCTCATAACGCATCGCATCTGAAATAATTACAAATATTTTGTTTTCAGAATTTTTGATGTGTGAACGATAAAAATCTTCCTGCTGCGGCACCTCTAAAACTTTTCCATAGACTTTCAATTCATCTGCACACACATCAGACCAGTTGTTACCCAATTCGCCTAAGAACCAATGCGTATAAAGTCCTTCAACCTTATCCACAACATGCTTGAACAGATCATCTAATAAAATATTCGAAGTCTCCAGACTCTTTTGAAAGCTCAAGTGAAATAAGCGATAGTACGTGTCCATCTGATAATAGCTCTCGGTATATTCCTTCCAGATTCCCTTCGCCTCTGCGGTATGGAACCCGGCTGAGTGCTCTTTAAAGAAATTCTGCATATTCGCAACCTGTAAAATTCCATCATAAAAATTTTCAAACGGCTCATACCATGCGCAGGTTCTTCTCTTTTCAACTGTTGACGTAATCATGTCCACATCAATGATATGATCACTAATTTCCGTCATCAATTTTGTCAAAATCACTTCGTTTATACACGGAAAGCATTCAGTTCCCACTAGATCGTCCACTGTCAATTTTTCAAAGCGCCTATGCAGACGAGCTTCATCTTCAACATATCTCGCCACCTCATAAAGCTGTTTGCTGTCCTCACTGTGAAGCCATTCTGAAATAAAATCATAGCAATATGACTGATGAGGCATTGAAATAAAATTATCCAATCCGGCAAAATACTCATGACGCATAGTACAAGTTGCAGCCGTCAACAGCATATGAATCGCTAACAGTCCAAGATCTGGTTCTTCCTGTGCAAAACCGCTTATTCTACACACTAGTCTCCAAAATGCATCATCTGCATGATATTTTACAAAATCCTGATAAATTTCGTTGTGTTTCCAATCAAGACCTGCTTGAAATACACTGCGAAGAATTTGATTCGGATGTACTTTCTTCAATCCGCAAATTGCCGCTACAACTGACACGTCTAATTGATCAGGATTTGTTGGAATTTTATTTTGCGAACTAATCTTTAATCGACGATCTTTCGCATTAAAATAAGCCCGGTAATTCTTGACCTGTTTTCGCAGTGCTGGAGTAGACACAAGCCCCATCTCATCCATCCAAATTGAAATCAAATCTGCCCGAAATGATTCGCTGTAAAGCTCAATATCAAGAAGCCAATTATCATCTGGGCGGTCATATGATATCGGACTGTAAACTAGATAATTGTTGGTCAAATCATCTACTGAAAGCAATTTCTTGATTGAAAATGCATTGCTGCCTGTTAGGGCTATGACCTTTGCATTTTCAAGGACTATGTCATCTAGTTTATCTTCAAATTCTTTATCTTCATCGTACCAAAAAATAATACGGCGCTGATAAAATTCCGGCAGAGGGGCTGCAAACCGCCGGTTTAGATCTTGTATTACTTTGCCTGTATCCATTATTCTATGTTCGTTTCCTTTCATGTTTTCATCGCTATTTCTGTGCTATCTTATATGCAACCCGAAATGGTTACAAAGGGGCTTCGGCGCCAATAAATTATTTTAACGCCATTTTAGATTTTTTGGCGTTGTTTCATACAATTTGGCGTTGTTTTTGACATTATTGGCGTCGTTTTAAACAGTTTTGGCACTGTTCGTCACAACTTTGGCGTTGTTTATAACACCGTTGGCACTGTTTCATACAATTTGGCATCGTTTATCACAACTTTGGCGTTGTTTTATATTCTTGCGCTTTTTGATATATGGTTCTGCATTCATGTTGAATCTTGCAGCAACACTTTCAATACAAAATATGGCAATTTCCAATTCACAGGAATCCTTAATTTTTTCATCTCGAACCATAAACACTCCTTCCGATGGCTAATCGTATGCTCACTGGATAATGCCTTTTCTTCACTACTTGTCTTTATTATATTTTAAATGGTCAATAAATTATAAATTCTTTTTGCAAACTTAATTTCTTCCTCTATTTTCTCATCATCACAATAATATGTTTCGCAAAAACCATTTCTGTATTCATATACCGTCGCAGTAATTATAAAAATAAGTTTATGTACAAAATTATCACTTGTACAAATATATTTACCATTCATTTTCCCAGTATGATTTCTAATATATTCTGTGTTTGTTCTTATAGTGTGATAACATTTTTCTCCAACTTGTTGCTTGACACTAGGATAATCTGATGCCTCAAATACCCATTCCATATTTATTACTGTCATTTTTTCTTTTATACACAAAGTGAATATTTCAAAAGCTAACACCTCACTATTCATTTTTTCTGATGCTGCTACCAATCTATGCATACTTTCAGCCTTTTCAAATATCTTTTCTTGTGTACGAATATCTATTCCAGAAGTAATATTTGCAAGAAATTCTTCCATTTCATCTTTTTGTTGAATATTAAACATATCTGTAAAACCTGCATACTTTGTAAGAAAATTTCTGGCTGAACCATTATCAAGTTTAACACTAAATGAAATAAATTTCTTCAGATATTGATCGACATCCATTCCAGTACCATATATTTGATGTAACGAATTTTCAATTTGTTTTTTCTCCATTGCAACTATAACTACAACGTTTTCCATCTCATTAAAGATATGGTGAATGCGTTCCAAAACCTTAATTGCGTATGGAGGTAAACACCTATCCAATTCATCAACTATAATAACTACTGTTTGATCTTTCGTTAAATCGTTAAGTACTTTTCTCACATTTTCAATGGTATCTCTAAATCCAAAATATCGATCATATAATTGTTCATTATCTTCACCTTTTTCAATGCAACCTTCAAGATCAATTCCTGTTTTTGCTTTTAATATATCAATGCCAATCTTAGTTATTGCATTTTTAGCTGTACTAAAAATAAATTTTTGGGTTTCTTCTGATACTAAATCCATGTAACTTTTTATTGTATCCCTCAATACCGAAATAATTGCCACTACGGGTTCTTCATAATAATCATATTCCCAACAATCATATCGAACAACAAAAAATTGATCTCTCCCATTCAATTTTTCTTTTTCAAGGTACTCCTGTATCTTTTCTAGTACAAAGCTTTTACCACTTCCCCATTCTCCTTCAATAGCAAAACAACAGCTTTTTCTATTTTCTGACACAACCTTAGTCAAATCTATTACCTGCTGTATAAAATTTTGTCTATCCAAAACATCTTCTTTAGAACTCATACATTTTCCTTCCTTCTCACTTTATTTTAGCTAACACATCTTGGAATTTGGCATAGTTCACCTTTACACCATCATCTAAGTCGATAGAAATCATCTGATCAGCAAGATGATGAATTTTCTCTTCATAAATTCGTAGCTCTGCATCTTGTGCCTGTAAGCTAGCCAATTTTTTGCTTAATTTCACTCGCTCACTAGTAGATGCATTAGCAATTTGTTTCTCCAGATCTTCAATGGCAGTACGATAACGAGCCTGCTGTCCATGTACATAGTCTGTACGAATACGAGCAATAGTATCTGGCTGATAGCGATGCATATAGATCAAACATTTGAAACCATTTTTCTTACCGCTGTCAAATAGCCAATAAATTGGACGTTTCTGATAAATTTTGCAATGATCAGCATAAAACTCATTCAAGAAATAATTTCTGATGACAACTTTAGGCTGACCTTTACCGCCAAGAGCATCTGCAATAAATTTCAAGTTTTCATCTAGTGTGTAGGCACCGTAGACTACTTTTACAAACTCAATAAAACGGTTAACAATATCATCTTCAAAGTATTCATCACTACAGATTGGAATGATATTATACTTATCAGCTGGGAAAGATGTATACTTTCTGTCATCCCATTCGCCGCCTGCATAGGCCAGTCCATTCATATCCAAAGAATAACGTCCAAACATACAACCAACTGCATAAGATATAAAAGAGCGAATATCTCTGCCAAGATCAGCCTTACGGACAGTTACATCTTTATCTTCAACCTCTGGAGTTAATTCTTCTTGTAAGCCATAAATATCAATAAAAATACGGTTCAATTCTTCCTCATTGGCCTTTAGCTGATTAAAGCGATCATTACATGCCTGTTCCCAATGACGGTATGCGTCCTCAATACCATTCATTGTAAGATAGCCATTAGCTTCTTCTTTAGCAACCATATGCGGAGTAAATCCGGCATGTTGCAGTAATGGATGTCGCTGGAAGTCCCATGAGGTTTCAAAAACATCCCAATCTTTTTTTGAATATTTAATGCACTTATCCACATAGTTTGATATTACAGGAATAAAACTTTCGTCAATTATTAAAGGAATTTTTGCATAGTCATTAAGTTTAAAATGGAGCGTTGGATTCAAAACAGGTGCAATATGCGTAACATATATTGAATTGAGTAACCCAAGAAGGTACTTCATATATTTCTTTTTCATTACAAATGCAGTTGCAGCACAACCATCAAATACACTTCCACACGGTTGATATCTAAATGCAACACCCTTTGTTGACATATCTGTCCATGTTATGCACGGCATAAAATAATATTGTCTTGACGGTAAGTGATTACCTTGATTCAAAAGAATATTATAACTATTTTGATCAAATTTAATAACATATTCAAGGTTACCGTACCATTTTCTATATGCACCTCCTTTATTATATATAGCATAGCGATACCCCGATTGTAAAAAATCATCAACCGATTGACACGAAGAATAAAATTTGTGGTCATCAATTTCAAACCAATTTCTTATAAATTTATCATTATCTCCTGTATTCATACCGCATCTGCTATCTGATATTTTATTCACACAAGAAGCTTTAAATGTTTCAAAAATTTTTTCTGAAAGTGTATAAACAACAGGATTTCCTGGTATTTTAATGAAATTAGACTGCTCAGTAACATACCTATTTTTACACATAAGGAACATATCTTCTTTTCCCTGCTGTGAATTAGGCTCAATTAGCCGACAATATTTGCCTTTATATTTTATAATATAATTTTCCCGTATAATAAACGAAGTCGTCTGTACCACTTCACCGCCGATTTCTTCAAAAGCCCTTGCACCAAGATGCGCCATATTGATAATATCATTTTCCAATAACTTCACTCGCAATTTTTCAAAACTAGAAAGGAACATCCAAGCGTGTTGTGTAATCATTGCTTGATAGCCATTCTTCTTTATCATCTGTCCGCAATGTTCAATAAATATTGCAAACAAATCACTTTTACTATCTGGATAATTCTTTTTAACAAAATTTGACAACTTTGCGCTCATACCAGATGCACCCATATACGGTGGATTCGTCACAACCACATCATACTTCTGTGCCAATGCCTCTGCCACCTGCACTAATGGCAATAGCTCTGCCAATACAGCTTCACTTAGCATATGAATATCTTCTTCTATGTCCACGAATCTAGCATATAAAGCAGTCCAATCCTGCTGTATTACAGTCAAAATAGAACCATATTCCTTTGCATCATGCAAGTCACTGATAATGGTATCCATTGCAGTTTTCAATTTTTCATCACCATTACAGAAATAATCTACTGCAAACTGATCCACATAATTGCTCTCCACAATCGCATACACATGTGGCTGAACTCCTCTACTAAAGAAACGCCGATCATACCGGCGTGCCTTCATCATCACTGCAAAATAAGTCAACTGTGCCGCACGATCATCAATATCTAAACCATAGAGATTATTTTCTACAATGCTAGCTACTGCTTCTCTTGTCGTATATCCATAGTTCTCATAAATCTGCATCAGCACATCAAACATATAAGCAAGAATATGGCCAGAACCACAGCATGGATCAATAACCTTAATCTGCTCTGGTGTCAACATTGCATATTTCTTGCGAATTTCCATCAGCTGAGATTGCACTTCTGGTTCTTGCTTGGCTTCTTCCAGATAGTAATGCCACTTTGTATCCTCTGGATCTCGGTTTCCGTTTGCATAGTCAGCCTGCTCTGTTTCTGTAGGCAACAACTGATCTTTTGCATCCGGGTGACCTTCTAACCATAAACGTCCAAGACTGTTCTCTACCATATAGCGAACAATCCAATCTGGCGTAAATAGCTGTGTTGCAGCAGGAATATTTTCCTTTGTGATTTTCACATTCTTTTTAAGTGCTGCAAAAACATCATCCTTTTTCTCACTGTTATAGTACTGGTACAGCCAGCCGATAATCTGGACAGCATCTTTCCAATCTTCTTCTGGAATTAACTCGATCATCTGCTGAATGACACTTCCATCTCTCAACAAATTATCTGGTAACAGAAGTTCCGTATAATCTGCAATCTTCTGGAACATACCCGGCAGAATTTTACTCAATGCATTGCACTGTACAATCAATAAATATTTATACAGTTCTTCAGTCTTCTCTGCATCTTTTAGTTCAAGGACCTGTTCCTTATCGATTCCATCTAACTCCAGATGAATTGCCTCTGTTATAATCTGTGGCTTAAAGTTATTTTCTTCATCTGTAAATACGCGTACACGAGATGGAAGGTACCCATTGACTTCCATAAAGCGCAACGCAGAAAAACGGTTAAACCATGTATAGGCAACCTCCTCCATAACTTGCTTATAACCTTTTTCTTTAATCCGCTCAATGAGCGCCATTCGCTGTTTCTTCTCATTGTTACTCAGGACTTTGCCATTAATGCTATCTGCGTTGGCATCTTCCATTTTATCTTCTGTAATGCCGTATTCTGCACCTTTTAGTGAGACACGGACAATCAACTCAGTTCTTGCCCAGACGGCAAATTTTTTTATTGCATTTTTATTCATTTTTTCATCCCCTAATTTTCTGAACCAATATCTTCCAATTTTATGCTGTTTAATATAGTCGGTGCGGCATTTATTATTTCAGTGTATCCCATTTGGGGATCATATTCACATTTTGATATAACTCGTTTCAATTCACTTAAGGACTCGACACCAAACAAATCAAACATTTTATTTTCACAATATCTAAATGATTTCATTTTTTTCCACTCTCGCAATTCACTTTCTACATAAACATACATAGCCGGGAACCAATACCCAAATGTTCTCATGTCTGATGCTTCTGGCACCTTAAGCGCTTTTTTTATCTGATATAAAAATAAATCAGCTTCTGCTAATGACTTTCCTGTAAAAATAGGCAATTTTTCCCTTTTCTTAACAACAGTATATCCTAACAGCGTCAGTTTATTTTTATACTCCGTCGTATTCTTATATTCATAATCAACTTCTTGACTCGCATTGTAAAAAGCGCAATAATTTGTGCTGTGAATACCATTATCTAATTCAGAATTTACTAAAAAATACGTGTTTGTTACAATTGCGTGAATACTTTCATAATCCTCTATGTATCTCAAAAAAGCAATGCACGCAACAAATAATTCCCACAGAAATATTCGGAATCCTTCAAAAGAATTCCTATACACCGAAATAGCATCTGGTTTATAGCTTTTTATACATAACAATTCATTATACATCTTTTCAAAGGACATAATAACCGTATCTGCTATCGGTAACTCTGTCTCTGAAACAACTTGTATAAAATCTAAATATATGTCACGAATATCTTTCATTTTGACAAACTGATCATATATTTCCTTACCATTTTTCGCGCCTTCGCTATAATAAGTTTTTAAAGTTTCAACATATTCATTTATAAATCTATTTTTACAGCTTTCCTGTCTTTTTATATTCTCAGCCCCTTTTATCTGCGAAATAAGCGCCTTCACTGGAAATGTATTAGTATCTTCATCGTCTAACCACTCTGGACGTTTACCCAAAGTAGGCTTTTTGTACAATGGCTTCTCATATATATTACGAATTAGCTTCTCGTATTCACTTTCATATTTATCTTCATTTGACAAATCAATATATAGCCTAGCACTTATATATGTCGGAATACAAGTGTTGCCTTCACTATCCCGTTCTTTAATAATCGGAATAAACTTTTCTTGTCTTGTTTTTCCATAAACTTCACTAGAAATAATGGCTGTTTCATCTCCAACACCACCTTTTCTAGCATTTGCCTTATTCATATAGTTCTTATCGCAGATAATAAGTACTCTTGTAATTTCAGGATCGTTTACACATCTTTCCATAAATTCATACTTATCCTGTCCTTCTTTCAGGTCCCATTTATCTAATACAACCTCGATTCCATCTGCCATCAATCTCTGCCCAAGATTAATAACAAATGTTGCTTCCTTATCGTCCTCACTCCATGCATATGAAATAAAAACTTTAGGTTCCTTTTTCTCCATGTCTATTCCTTTCTCTGCTCAAATCCAAAATATGCATATATGTTTTTCATGGATGCAGTAAATGTTTTATTAGCTCATTTGTTTCATCGCAGTTCTTTAACAACCGCTTCAATCGACAACTTTTTTACAGGCTTGTCAGTTTTTGTTACTCTCCCAAATTCTCGTATGCCATTTTTAGCAAAAAGATCCTAACGCCATCATATGCTTCGTACCGATCTTTTTCCAAAATCCTCTGCAAGTCATAACTTAACTGTTCTCTTGTCAAAAGACCTTGTTCATACAATTCTTCTATGTAGGCTTCACACTCTTCATAAGCATCTTTTCTGTTTTTTACTAGCGATGTTCTTGTATCTTTTTTCACAATGCCCTTAGCTTCATCAAAAACTCCATTTAATCGTAAAACTTGAAAGAGATCACTTTTCATAGCATTTGCGTACTCATCACTATCTGCTTCTCTTTTTTCGTAATAGATTGTTCCATCTGACAAGTATCGAATTTGATTCATTTGCTCTTGATCAAATGGATTCACACACAAAAGTTCCTTATTTCCCTTACTCGCATCGCAGCAGATACAGGTTCTCTTATCGCGTCCTTTATCAGAGCCGCCTTTGCAGACACCAAGATAGTTGCGATAATCTAATGCTTTATCTTTACTCTTACTCAGCGGAACAAAATGCTCTATTGTCATATGGAGTTCTTCATTTCTGATGGAACTCATGCAATACGCACATAAATAATGCTGTTCTTCCAAAAGACACTGCCGTATCTCTTTCTTACATGAAATCCCATCAAAAACTGATCTCATAGCAGTTGTATCTGTTTCTGATATATTTTGCCATTCATGTGACTTTATTTTTTCTTCCAGTTCTTTTTGAACACATTCCACTGGTTCTCTTTTTTTAATGCATATCATTAAAATCTATCCCCACCATTCTCAATCGAAAATGTCCTTTTTTCACAAGGCTATTTTCTTCGCCATACTGTGACTTCATCAGCTGCAAAATTTCAGTTGCTTCCTGATATGACTTTTTATTCATTGCAATCTCAAAGCTCTTGGACAACTGTTTTAGCTGATCTGGAATTTCTGAGCTTCCCTGTCGATACGTGAGAACATCTGACACTGAATATGCATATGCATCTGATAACTCCGATATCGTCTGATCTCGTTCTATCTGCAGCAGCATTGCATCTTTACTGGATGAGATAATGATAGGCGAATGCGTTGCGAGGATAAATTGAACATTTGGAAAACTTTCCTGTAATGCTTCAATGATTTTCCACTGCCACTTCGGATGTAAGTGCATATCAATCTCATCAATCAGTACAATTCCTCCACATTGATTCAGTGATTTCTTTCCCGGATTCAAAATTGCCATCCTAAATGCCATATCCATAACCATCCACAAAAGTGATTGATAGCCAGCACTCAAATAGTTGATCGGTATCGTCTCTCCATTTTCTGTATATGCAATATCTTCAAATGCTCTCGAATATGCAATCTGTGGCTTTTCTTCCAGATCGTTCATCCGATACATAAAATTTGCTACGATTTCTTTGAATGCCTGATACTCTGCAATCTCCTTCTGCAACTGAAAAGCCGCCATTTCCATCTTAAGGCACCATGCCTTCAATGCTTTGATATCCAGATTGTTTTCCATACATCCGATATATCCACATCTTCTGTCATTTAATTTATTTTTGCTTACTGTTCCAAAATCTTCTCTTTTGGGCGGTGCAAGTCTGGCTGTACTGTAATAGCAAAGCAATGGAAGTTCTTCGTCCAAATTGTTCGCTTTTTCATTTGCATAGTCCGAAACTTCTTTTCCGCCAAATCTTGTTTTTGACTTTCCTGTCTCATCTCGCTTCGTAACTTCTCCGATTTTCTCTCCTTCCTCTGTATTAAATACAGTTCGAATTGTAATCGGCGTATAATGAACAATTCCCTGCGAAGCATCTGAAATCATTTTTGTATCTATTCTAACATCACTTGACAAGATTCCTTTTTTTGCAACACCTGACATTCCATTAATAAAATCACCAAATGCTACTGTAATTGCCTCCAGTATAGAAGTCTTTCCTACTCCATTATCTCCTATCAGCAAATTGACACCTTGGCGAAATGAAATATTCATTTCACGAATTGCTTTATAATTTGAAATCGTGATTTCCCTAATCCACATATAAAAACCTCCACAATTATCTGGATTCCATTATACTCTTAGTTTAACCGAATCTCATCACAATTTTTCAGTAATTGCTTCAGCTGAGAACGGATTTTTTCTACATACTCATCAATATCTTCCTCGTTCTGCAATGTCTTTGCCTGAAATACTACCTGCCGATTAAAAGTACGAACTACTTTTTTCTTTGCAAACTGTACTTCGTTTCCTTCCTTTAATATCGAGGATGGTGTCTTTGGCATTTCTGGTGCAAGCACAGCTTCAATATTGCTTACGGTATCATCTTTATACTGACACATTGGTAAAAACATTGCGTCTAAAAGGGCAAGGCTTTTTAACTGCGCTATCTTTTCTTTGCACTGACTGAAATATCTATCCGACTTTTCAATCAAATAGTCTGCCTTAACGTCACCATTTGCTGCTGTATGAGTCGCTTCCATACACTGTCGAACAGTTTCTAATACCTCTGCCCTCTTATCTTCTAACATTTTATCGTGAGCAGCTTGAACTATATCCATCAGTGGGTTTAATTCTCGAATACGCTTATAATTAAATTTGCTGCCTTGCTGAACCGTTGTAATCATGCGGATGGTATTCAATGCTTTGTATGCTTCTTCGTTTTCCGCAATGCGCTCAAGATCGTCATGCAGCATCCGTTCAAACTTCACTGCCTGATCAAATACAATCACCTGCGTTCTGAAAAAGTTTTCAATGCCTTTGCCCATTGCTTCTTTGTTATCAAACAAATCATCCTCTTTTTTCAGCAATCTATCAAGCAGTGCCGTGTTATCTTTTTTCTGCGAAAGGACATCATCCATCAAATGAATCGCTTCCTGTACCAGTACCTGATCTGGATATTTATGACCTTCATAACGTTCATTCATTGATACGTAATGATTGCGCTGTTCAGTAAATTTCTCCGTTACAAAACGAACAAGACCATCTTCATCATCTGGTACACTCATACTGTCAAAATATTCTCTAAGCATTGCTTTTGCATCACGCATCATAGCAGCAGAAATATTTTTACGCTTACTGATAGAAGTTTTGCCAATCTCACTTTTTTTACGAAGCATATCTGGAAGCTTTGGATCATCAGGCTGTATAGTATTGCCTGCATACTTAATTGTCACTTTCTGAGAGAAAATCAACTGTGCTGTGACAGCCGCAATATCAATCTCTCTCCAGCCATACGGAATTGCACTATATCTGCTCTGAACATCCGCCATAGACGTTGGAAGCTTTTTAATATCCTGCATTTCCAAATATTCTTCCATTGCAGATGCGGCATCTCTATTTGGTTCCATACCAGGAAGTGAGGTTACTGTACCATTCAGGATAGCTATAATATCGGCATCGCTGCCAGCATTTTCTGTAATCAAATCAAGCTTACTGTATACGTGAGCTACAAGATAAGCAAGAGACTGATCAATTTTGCTTTTTGCATTCCCTGCTTTCAGCTCAAGATGTTCACCATCTACATAGAACTGTGCTGCCTCAATTGCTGCCTGTAAATTCGTCATAGCACTTTGTTCGTATTTTCCAGCTTCATCCTGCTGATCACTTATAATTTTTTGTACACTCTTTGGAAGCTGACTTACATTGCGCTGCTTTACATATTTTCTGATCTTCATAGCAGACTCTAATGACTCATAATATGGAGTATCTGCCAAAACAACAATTGCCTCATTACCTTTTGATTCAGTCATAAGCCTAAACTCTGATTTTTCTACTGTATCTGTTGCTACTGTCAAAAAGCGCAGACGCATACCACCAGTCGCCATTCCCACTGTTATTCCATCTACCATCTGATCAAAAGCAAAATCATATTTATCATAGCGAAATTTCTTTGTTGTAAAAATATCACCATAGATCATCTGTGCAATACGTTCTACAATAGAAGCTGTATCTACATTCGTATCTCTAATCTCACGCTGAATATCTTGCTCTTCATCTGTTAAAAACTTATACGTGTCACCAGTTCTGCCTATATAGTTCTGGCTCATCAGTCGATCAAGACAGCCACGAACAACCTCGCGCATAATGATTTTATCAATGCGGATATCATCTGCCATTAAAATTACAATATTATCCAGATTAGCTGGAATATCATCAATATAGCGAATCAAATATAACAATTTCAGTACGTCCACATCCTGCTGTTCAATACCATCACCGTTATCTGCTGCCTTTTGACAACGTTCAATTACACGACGAATAGAACCGTCCAAAAATGTGTGCACGGTATCGTAAAAGCGAAAGAATGGAACTAATGCATGCTCATCTTTCTCCTGAATTTTCTGTGTTGCTTCCTGAAAACCAGACAGCATTGAGCGTTCACCGCCGGATAAATGCTTACCAGAATTACCATGTTTACGAATCTCTGCAAATACCTTCTGCATAACTATAAACTGGTATGGCACAAATGGAAAATTTTCTGTAAATTCTACAGGACCAGAATATCCTTTAATATCCAAAATAGATCCATTAAAACTAAACAGATTGCGAAGAACTGAATCATTTTGCTCATATACATCTTCAAGAACATCTTGTGCCTCTGTCTTCTTTTTCAAAATACGTTTCTGAATGACTTCATCTACAGACGATGATGATAAACTAAGTCTAGTCTTAAAACGAGCTTGAATACGAGAAAATTCGTCTGCACGAACCTTAATAATTTCATCAATTGCTTCCTGTCCTGTACAAATCACCCAAATTTTCCCTTCACATTCACTGCCAATTTTTTCTGTCAATGACTGAAGGTTCAACAGCATATCTGTATCTGTTCCAACATACTGACCTACTTCATCAATCATAAATAATAGACGGAAATTATTAGGCTTTGTACTTACATATGATTTCATATCTTCCACAAGCTGCGCAATTGAAATTTCAGTTGCTGTCTTATCATTGAACCAACTTCGTGCATCCTCTTCGCTCATATCCAATACTTCCATCAATGTTGGTACAATAAATTTACCATTAAAGGCAAATGCACGGCGCACTTCTACCCACGGTTTGCCTTTCTTTTCTTCGAAAACTCTACAAAACTCTGCCATCTTTCCCTGCTGATCAATATAACGCTCCATCATGGCAACTTTCAAATTTTCGCCGTAAAATCCCAGATGATTGTAAAACATCTTTGCAAACACACGAAGAACCGCAGTTTTATCTTTATTACTGAATCCTTCAATATCAATATTGAATAGAATTGTCTCCGTTGGACCTTTTGTAGCGCGATCAATCAGCATAAAGGTTGCTGGATCATCCTCGAATTTTTTACGAAAACGCTCTACGCTGCGCATTCCTTTTACTTCTTTGTTTTGCAGCAAATAGGAAAGCATTTTTAAGAAATGAGATTTACCACTTCCAAAGAAACCAGAAATCCAAACACCCATATCGGCAGTTGGCTGATCAAATGCATCTCCATAATAATTAAAAAACGTAATAAAATGTTTTTTCAGTTCTCTGGTAATAACATACTCATTTAATTCCTGCTCAATAACATCATCTGCAGCCTGATCTACTTTAATAACACCATTAATTTTGCGGTTTATATCATCCGCAAACATATCACGAATTAACATGTATCTATCCTCTCCCGTATTATAAACTTTTTCTACTTTATATTTTTTATTCAAGCACACTGAATGCTCTATAATAATCATTTGGCTGAAGTCTATTAAACAGCTTTAAATGGCGGCCATCAAATTCTCCCGGATATAAAACCAGAATCGGAATTTCTGAAAAATATGGCTGCATCGCTTCTAATAATGTGTGAACACGCAAAAATGGAAAAGCTGCCCCCACACCTGTCAGCATCAGCACGTCGCCTAATTTATGTGGCTCATACTGGATTTTGTCAATAAATTCTCCATTGCCAATTGCACAATTTAACTGTTCCAGAAGATATGCACTTCCATCTGCTTCTTCCATATCTGGGATTGCATCTGTAATATCCATATCATCGCAAATTTCTAAAAATGTCTTATATAAATCACACACCTTCAAATGGCAATTTAAAGATTGATCTGTTTCCAATTGACTTATAAAATGACGAACTATCATCTCATCCTCTGGCTCATAGCAAAAAATTCTAATATTAACCTCATTGCTAAGTCCCTTGCCTTCCAGAAACTCTGGTTCCTGAATCAATGTCCGAACCTTATCCAAACGTTCTTTTATATCACTCATATAGCTGTCCTCCTACGAAAAACAATTAAATGCTGGCAGTACTACTGTATCACCATTATTTTTAATGGCATTTTCTAAAACAGGATACAGCCACACTGGATTCAAATATTTTGCTTTTGTGCTATTGAGATATTCAGTCTCAACAAGCACTTTTACAATAATTTGCTTTAGTTTTGTTATTGTAGCATCACTCCAAGAAGCTACAGTATCACTTTGTTCCTGTAAACGCAAAAAAAATACATTCAAATCAATCTTGCCAAACGTAATATCTCGTGATCGATATTTTTCACCAATAACAGTCACCATAAACTCCCAGATCAACCGACTCTGCTTCATCATAGCATATAAACAAATTTGCTTAGATACGTCAGCTGGCTGCGTTGCAATTGCTCGAACTAAATCTTTATCTTCAAGCGTATGAAGCCTTTTTACGCATCCTTTTGCCATTCGACCAATCATTTTCTCTGTAGGATACTGAAAAAGATTCTCTTCCACAATTTTCTTCACAACTGCTTTATCATCTAATCCTTCTGACATTAATCTTGCTGTGCAGCGCATTTCATAAAAGAGAAATGCTTCTCTTGTCAGAGACGCATTATAAGGATATGAATGATCCATTTTATACTTCCCCCTTATCCTCTTCTTCATCTGGAATAAATTCCATGATATCTCCAATATCACATTTTAAAGCGGAACAAATCTTTGCCAACACTTCTGTGCTTACATTCTCACCTTTCGATAATCTTGCCATCGTCGTTGTGCTTACACCTATCATTGCACGCAAATCTTTCTTTAACATATCTTTATCTATTAATAATTTCCACAATTTTTTATAGCTAACTGACATCTTTCCACCTCTGCATTATTCTATTTTGTAATAATTACAGTCTACCATACACGTGTACTTTAATCAACCATTTTTCTCAAACATTAAATTTAAATTCCGAAATATCGCAATTATTTCAATGCCCTCCCGGGCTACACACAAAAATTCCCGGCAGCAAAACTCTGCCGGGAATTATTATTTTCAAATCAAAATCAAGCCACAATGATGTTCTTACTTCTTAAAAATGCCTCTGGCGGTTTGCGGTCTGTAATAATCTGTGCCTTTGCAAATTCCTCAAATGTCACTGAACTGATATTTCCAAACTTCGAATAATCGGCCAGTATGTAGGCCTTTTTTGCCTGCCCGATAGCAGTCTTTTTAACCATTGCTTCCTCGTAATCCGGCGTACTAAATCCAGCCTTTAGGCTGACACCATTTGTGCCAAAAAACGCTTTTGAAAAATGAAGTGTCTCCAGACTAAGAATCGCCTGATTGCCTACAACAGCCTCTGTAGTTGGCTTTAACTCACCGCCTATCAGGTAAACACGAAAACCTGCTGCTGCCAGCTTTTGTGCATGACTGACCGCATTTGTTACATACGTTGCACTTTTTTCTGTTATAAAATCAATCATGCAGCCTGTTGTTGTTCCTGCATCTAGATAGACGAAGTCATCTTTTGTAATCAGTGCTGCCGCATAGCGGGCAATAAGCTGTTTTTCTTCTTTGTTGACACCTTTTTTCTGTGCAACAGATGGCTCTGCTGTTGTAATTCCAGCTTCAATCGCCACTGCACCTCCAAATACCTTATTTAACTTTCCGGCCTTGTCAAGCGCATTTAAATCGCGGCGAATTGTGGATTCGGAAATCTTTAGTTTTTCCTTGATCTCCGCCACTGTAACGCTGTTTTGCTCATCAAGCAGTTTCAAAATTAGTTCATATCGTTTTTCCGTAAGCATTATTTATTTTATGTCCTTCCCGTACTGGCTTAAATCTGTCTCAAGAATGATCTTTCTAATCGGCAAAATGCTTCCTGCTGATACTGAAAGCTCATCTACACCCATTGCTAGAAACTCCTTTGTCAGACTGGTATCAGCACCAAGCTCACCACAGATGCCTGCCCAGATGCCTGCTTTATGCGCATTCTCTACTACCATACGGATCATTGCAAGAATTGCCGGATGATGCGGATCAAAGAAACGATCAAGCTTTGGATTCTGTCTGTCAACAGCAAGTGTATACTGCGTCAGGTCGTTTGTTCCAATGCTGAAGAAATCAACTTCCTTTGCAAGCTCACCGCTTACCATAACAGCTGCTGGTGTCTCAATCATAATACCCTGCTTAGGCTCTCCATAAGCAATACCCTGCTCATCTAGCTCTGCCTTTACCTCTTCTACGATTTCCTTAATCTTTCTTACTTCCCAAAGGCTTGTGATCATCGGATACATGATTGAAAGCTTTCCATATGCACTTGCACGAAACAGCGCACGAAGCTGTGTCTTAAATACATCTGTCTGTGTCAGGCAGATACGGATTGCACGATAGCCAAGTGCAGGATTTTCTTCATGCTCCATATTAAAATAAGCACACTGCTTATCAGCACCAATATCAAGAGTTCTGATAATTACATTCTTTCCTGCCATTGTCTCAACGGCTGTCTTGTAAACCTTAAACTGCTCCTCCTCAGTCGGATAATCTTCCTTCTCCAGATATAAGAACTCACTTCTGAAAAGACCGATTCCGCCTGCATCATTCTGAATGACTGCTGCAAGGTCCTTGATGTTTCCAATATTAGCATAAAGCATAATCTTCTTGCCGTCAATTGTCTTATTTTCTTTTCCCTTTAACTGCTGCAAAAGCGCCTTCTTTTCCTCATCGGCGCGCTTCTTTTCCTGCATCAGTGCCATGGTTTCTTCGTCTGGATCAACATAAATTGTGCCATCACTTCCATCAACAACAGCCAACACACCATCTGTAGTTTCATCAAGCGGAATATCAGTTCCAATCAATGCTGGGATTGCCATGGTTCTTGCTAAAATTGCAGTGTGGGAATTTGTTGAACCGTGTACAGTAACAAAGGAAAGCACCTTATCCTTGTCAAGCTGCACTGTCTCTGATGGTGCCAGATCATCTGCCAAAATGATAACAGGCTCATCTGTTGTCACGCCTGTCTTTCCTGCACCAGAAAGATTATTTAATACTCGCTCTGAAATATCCTTTACGTCTGCTGCACGGCCTCTCATGTAATCGTCATCCATAGCTGCAAACATCTGAGAGAAATTGTCACCAGTTGCTGCTACTGCATACTCAGCATTTACCTGCTGGGTACGAATAATATTTTCAACTGACTCATTATAATCGTCATCTTCAAGCATCATCTGATGAATCTCAAAAATAGCAGCATTCGTCTCTCCGACTTCTCTGCATGCCTTATCATAAAGCTCGCCAAGCTGTTTAATGGAAGCCTCTCTTGCTGCCTGATAACGTTCCCACTCACCGTCAGAATCTTCTGTTTTCACGCGCTTTACCTGCTGCTCACTCTTTTGATATACGGCTGTTTTTCCGATCGCAATACCGCCAAATACACTTTTTCCGTGATAAACTTTCATAAAATCCACCTTTCTGTGACCATATGCACAGCAGGCGGACTGCCGAATTTCGGTGTCCGCCCTTTTATTTTCTTATTTGATAACGTTACAGAGTTGTCTTGAAGAAATTCTCCATTGCCTGTGCTGCTGCTTCCTCATCGCTTCCCTCTACGGTAACGGTAACAGTCTGTCCCTGCTTTACAGCAAGTCCCATGATACCAAATACACGCTTGCAGTCTGCTGACTTTCCTTCCTTATTCAGCTTAATAGCACTCTCAAATGCCTTTGCTGCCTTTACCAGTTCTCCTGCCGGACGAGCATGGATTCCTTCTGGATCTGTAATAGTGTAAGTAAACTCTTTCATTTTGTTCTCCTTTATCCTCTTTGATTTTATTATAAGGGCAAGCTGCCCCTTTTTCTTTTCAGGTTTTTAGTTATCAATTTTTTAATTGACGCATTTTATGCTTCTCTTGGCTTCTTTAACACACCTAATAAAACAGTAGAAATAACCGTTCCAATCACAAGTGCCAGTAAATACATAATTGCATTTCCTACTACAGGAAATACGAAAATACCGCCGTGCGGTGCCATAAGTGTACATTTAAACAGCATACTAAGTGCACCTGCAACTCCAGAACCAATCACACATGCCGGAATTACATGAAGCGGATCAGCTGCTGCAAATGGAATTGCACCTTCTGTGATGAATGCCAGACCCATGATAAAGTTTGTCGGACCTGCATCTCTTTCTTCCTTTGTGAAACGATTCTTAAACAAAATCGTTGACAGTGCAATTGCACATGGAGGAACCATACCGCCAATCATAACAGCTGCCATAACATCATAATTTCCAGAAGCGATTGCTGCGGTTCCAAATACATATGCTGCTTTGTTGAACGGACCTCCCATATCAATTGCCATCATACCTGCAAGAACAAATCCTAATAATAGCTTACTCGAACCGCCCATACTTGTCAAGCCATTATTTAATGCAGTATTTACTGCACCCATAACAGGCTCTACTACAAAGTTCATAAGAAGTCCCATTGCTAAAATTCCAACTACTGGATAGATCAAAACTGGTGTGATTTTTTCAAGTGCATCCGGCAGCTTGTCACAAACTTTTTTTAGTCCAAGGATGATATAGCCAGCTGCAAAACCAGCAACAAGTGCACCTAAAAATCCTGATTTTCCACTATATGCAATCATTCCGCCGACAAAGCCAAGCGCCAGTCCAGGACGGTCTGCAATTGCCATTGCGATAAAGCCGGCCAATACTGGAAGCATAAAGGAAAATGCCGTGCTTCCGATACTTTTTAACATTGCTGCAACAGGTGTAATGCTTCCAAATGCAGAACGCTCCTCTGCTGACAATGATGCCATATCAACGCCAAAACCATCAATTAAAAATGCAAGTGCGATCAAAATTCCTCCGCCTACAACGAAAGGAAGCATATGAGAAACACCGTTCATCAGCTGCATATAAATTCTATGACCAACGCTTCCTCCGCTCTTTGCTGATGTGCTTGAAGAAGACTCGCCTGCACCAGATGCATGATACACCAAAACATCACCAGACATCGCACAGTTTAACAATTCCTCTGCCTTGCTGATTCCATCAGATACCTGACACTCAATCACCTTTTTTCCATTGAAGCGCTCCATCGGAACCTTTGCATCTGCTGCCACGATAATGCAGTCAGCTTCATCAATCTCAGCCTGTGTCAGCACATTTTTTGCACCGCCTGAACCGCGAGTTTCAATTTTAATGCGGCATCCAAGCTTCTTTGCTGCCTTCTCTAAACCTTCTGCTGCCATATAGGTATGAGCAATTCCTGTTGGACATGAGGTAACTGCCAAAATCTTCTTAACTGACTCAGCCTTATTTTCAGATGGCTCGTCTAAGATGCTTGTCTGCTCAAGACGCTCATCAATGCTTGCTTTTTCTTCATCAGCCTGATCAATAATTCTTAAAAATTCTTCAACACTTGATGCATTTCTAAGATTTTCTGTAAACTCCTCATCCATCAGCATAACAGACAGCTTACTTAACACATCCAAATGCACATTGTCCTTTGTGTTTGGCGCTGCAATCAAAAACAGCAGTGTAACAGGCTCACCGTCAAGTGAATCAAAATCTACTCCATTTTTGATGACCATTGCTGCCAGACCTGGTCTGCTGACTGCATCACACTTTCCATGTGGAATAGCAATTCCTTCTCCAATTCCTGTGGTGCTTTCTTCTTCTCTCGCATAAACTTGACTGCGATATGCTTCTTCGTCATTGATTTTTCCGCTCTTTGTCATCAGTGCTACTGCCTGATCAAGTGCTTCACTCTTTGTCTTTGGTGATGACGTAAGCGATACGCTTCGTGCATCGAGCAAATCTGTGATTCTCATATATCAAACCTTGCCTTTCCTTTTTTATTTGCACTCATTAACCTGAACCTGATTGTAAACCTTTTCAATCATTTCACTGTCTGCCAGATATTCTGAAAATGCACTTGCACTTCCGCAGGCAACACCCATACGAAATGCTTCCTTATAATCATGTGATTTCATCCAGCCTGCCAAAAAGCCTGCAACCATAGAATCACCTGCACCGACACCATTTATCAGTGTGCCCTTTGGTGCCTCTGCCATGAACACGCTTTTATCTTCGCTTACAAGAACAGCACCCTCTCCAGCCATTGAAATCAGTACATTTCTCGCACCTTTTTCCTGAAGCTTCTTTGCATAGGGAACTACAGATTCCTTCGTTGAAAGATTAACACCGAAAATCTCACCAAGCTCATGATTATTGGGCTTAATTACAAATGGATGATATTCCAGCACATTAACAAGCAAATCCTTTGTTGCATCTACTGCAAGCAAAATTTTCTTTCCTTCCATGCGTGCTGCAATATTTCTGTACATGTCATCTGGCATTGATGCAGGAATGCTTCCGGCAAGCACAAGTACGTCACCTTCCTTTAAGGCATCAAGACGCTCAAGAAGCTCTTTTGTCTTCTCCTCGCTGATGGCAGGTCCCATACCGTTGATCTCAGTTCCTTCTACATTCTGAAGCTTCAAATTGATACGCGCACATCCATTTTCCATCTGAATAAAATCTGTATGGATGCCCTGTACCTTAAGCTGACGCTTAATCTCTTCTCCAGTAAAGCCAGCACAAAAACCAAGCGCCGTACTCTCAATACCAATATGGTTTAATAAGATTGAGACATTAATTCCCTTTCCGCCAGGAAGCAGCTGTTCTGACTCAGTACGATTTGTTTTGCCAAGCTCAAATCCCGGTACAGAAACGATATAGTCCAATGACGGATTGAATGTTACTGTATAAATCATGACGTTTCCTCCTATTCCAAACGATTGCTTTACACTTCTTATAGTGTGATTATACAATCATTATCGCTCAAAATCAATCAATATAGTGCACGAATATGACTGATTATTTTGGTATATCCTGCACAAGTTTGATTGATTTGTGATTATTTGGTTGTTTTTGGTTGATTTTAGTCATTTTTTCTTCATTTTCCTTCGTAACTTTTGTTTTAAAATGCTCAAAAAAATACTGATACAAAAAGCAATACGCCTCACTGTATCAGTATCTTTTTCTTTTTTATTTTTATTCTTTGTTTTCTTCTAACATAGTCAGACATGCAGTCGTCTTGATAACTCTGACAAAAACGTCTTTCCCTGAAAAATGATTTTTGCAATAAGAAGCAGCACACCAATGCCTGTTGTCACTGTCACAAGCATTGTGTTATGCATAACTCCAACACAGACAAGTATTACAACAAGAACTGTTGCTATAATAGTCAGCAAAAAATAAATTCCATAATCTGTCTGGTGCTTTCTGTCCACAAATCCAAGAATAAAATATAATAAATTCATGCCAACTACTGTAAGCGGAAGAACAATCTGTACGCTCCAGCCCTTCCAGCCAGTATACCAGTCATACGCTATACACAAAATCATGCCTATGATCACTTCATACATGACCATTTTGCGAATATTTTTCCACTTTCGCTGTCCGACAATCAAAAGTGCATAGCCGCCTGCCACACCTATTACGACAAGAAAAAATATCGGCTGCCATGTGCGGTCTGATAATACCATCATTCTGTCGACCATACCTGCCACAATAACTGCTGCGAGTGCCGCAAACGTTACGATTTTCATAAAAATGAAATCTGCCTGTTTTTTCTGTGTCACAGGAAATACATCAAAGTCTTCCTTTATAGAGGAATCTGCCGTACCTTCAGCTATAATTCGCTTTTTACACAGCGGACAATATACACGCTCTCCAGAAAAGGTAAGACCGCATTTCTGACATCGAATTGTTTTTCGCTTTTTATCAGTATCCATCATCAGTCTTCCTTTCCCGAATAATTCGTGTTGATAATCATATCTGGATCAAACTCAGCCAATCTGCGAAAGAATGCACGCTCTGTGTCCTTTGGACTTGAACTTCCTGCGCATGTTACCATCATATGATCTTCATATGAACACATGCAAATTTGTCTTCCGGCACATCCAATAAAAAAGTCAAACTGACAGACATATGGTACCAATGCCTTTGGCATTGTAATTCGCCCAATATTTGAAAAATACATTGTCTGACGCGCTCCTGCAATCAGACCAGACAATTCCATTCCAATATCCTTAAAAATTAGTGGGATTGCTCTTGCTGCCATATGCTTTTCCAGACTAACCTGACCGGCAATCATTTTTTCAAGCTTTTCCTTTGTCAGTTCTCTTCTGAAATTTTCTGCAACTGCAGCTATAACGTCTTCTAATGTTTCTCCCTGCTTTTTTCGATCATAAGTAACTGCAATCAGTCCAAAGAAATTTCGCACCGTCGCTGACGGAAAATAACTTCTAAGATTAACAGGAACCATTATTCGCACTGCTTTCTTCCTGTCTCTTGGTTCCATTGCATCATAGATGGACAAAATCAAAAGCGACACCAAAAAGACTGTCACTGTCGTATGATACTGTTTTGCTGCCGCAATGATCTGTCTTGTTGAAACCTCTGCCTCTGTAACCTGTTGGAAAAAGTCAGGTGTCGACGGCTCATGGAAATGAAAAATCGGCACAGTCTTTTCACCTAAGAAGGACATACTTGAATTTTTCTCTTCCTTGTTATAATACTGACTGAAGCTGTCCGAATCCTTTTCTCGAAATGTACTTTCTATACCAAGTGACAAATCTTCATGCGCAAGCACTGGATGAACAATCTTCAAATAATTGACTACCAGCGTTTTCAAAAACATAAGCGCGCCTGTCGCATCTGCCATAGCATGGAATACCTCAAAATTGATCCTGCACTTATAATAAGAAATATCGATCAGCAAATGATGCTCGTTCTTATCATAAAGACGGCTGCATACATTTTGATCTTCCTCATGCACAATCGGCATCTCTCCTGATTCCTCAAGATAATACCAAAACATGCCATGACGGATGATGTTTGTAAAAATAGGAAACTCCTCCAACGCCTGCTCCGCTGCCTGCTGCAGCGCTTTCTTTTGAACAGGCTCTGTCAGCTGACAGGCAAAGCGAAATACACGGCTGTCTTTTTTATTCGCCAATGCCGGAAATACCTTTGCCGCATTGTCCAACCGGCTCCATCCCGGCCGTTTTGTATTCTTCACTTATCCCTCGCCTCACTTTTCTCTTTACTTATTTTTGTCAGAAGGCACTTCGTTTTCTGTCAAAGCATCTATTTTGACTACTTCGTCTTCCGATTGTCCTCGTTTTCCAATGAAGCCTTCAATTGCCTCATAAATTTCCTTTGCACCTGCAAAAATCGGCGGAAGAAGCATCATTCCATGAATGCCATCTAGCACACGAACACTCTTTACGCTGCAGCCGGCTTCGCGCATTTTTTCACCTAATGCTTCACCTTCGTCACGAAGCGGATCATACTCCATCGTAACCAAAAGCGTATCAGGCAGATTTGAAAAGTCATGATGCTGAAGCGGTGCAAAGTATGGATTTTTCTCATCTTCCTTGCTGCTTCGATAAAGCTCCATGTACTCGCACATCAATGCACGTGTAAGTAAATAGTCATATCCATTTTCTTCAACTGATGGATATGGATTATCGTCACCATATGAACCATAAGCTACAGGATAAATCAGTACCTGTCTTTTTGGCATCAGCCCTCCACGATCTCTTGCCATCATACCAAGTTCCGCACAGATCTCACCGCCGGCGCTGTCGCCCATGATAACAATATCTTCCTGCTTTGCTTGATACCAATCTTCGCAATGCGCAAGAACTGCCTGCATCGCCTCGTAGCAATCCTCTAATCCCTGCGGAAAACGGTGCTCTGGCGCCAAACGATAATTAACAGAAACAACCTTATAGCCAGTGCGCTCAGATAGATTTGCGCAGACATTTCCGTAGCTTTCAAAATCACCTGTCACAAAGCCGCCACCATGAAAAAATAAAATAAGCGGTGCCACTTTTCCGTCATAGCTGTAGGTACGAAGCAAGATATCACGCCCCTCAAGATGGAGAATGCGATCCATCGTATTGCAGCTTCTTCCCTTGTAATACGGATACATTTTTTCTTTTTTACGGCTCTTCTCGTAGTCTTTTGTCATATCACCCTGATGACGTGACATTGTTCGAATTGCGGCTCTTAAAACTTTATTCATAAATGGCTGTATTCCTTTCTGTGGTATGCAGTCACAAAAAACATTATAACTTGCACAGTGTAAAGTGTGCCTCGCCTTCGCGGTCAATTTCCATCAATATATATGTGTGGGCAAAACCATCCTGACGCGGCAGAGTTAAACTTCCTGGATTTAAGATAGTGACATCCCTTCCCTGATTGATAATCGGCACGTGAGTGTGACCATACATTGCGATGTCTGCTCCACGAAGAAGTGCTGCCTCTTTGAGTGTCTGGATTCCGAAATTTACCTGATAACGATGTCCATGTGTCAAAAAGACGCGGTACTTTCCAATTTCTATTAGCTTATCCTGCGCAAGATCAGATGAATAATCACAGTTTCCGCGCACAATATCAACAGGGCAGCCTGCTAAGCGTGCTATCTCATCCTGCTGTCCCTCTGAATCACCAAGATGAATCAATCTGTCTGGCTTTCCTGTTCTGGCTAACATCTCCTTAAAATAATTAAGTCTTCCATGTGTGTCACTGACAATCAGAATGCGCTCACTCATTATTGCTTTCCTCTTTTTGCAAAATTGCCTTCATGGCACGAAGTGCTTTTCCTCTATGGCTGATCTTGTTTTTCTCTTCTGCTGAAATCTCTGCCGTTGTCTTGCCAAGCTCTGGCACATACACAATCGGATCATAGCCAAAGCCACCGCAACCTGCCGGTGTCTTTGCGATTACACCCTCGATGGTTCCGCGTGTGACAGCGGTATGGCCATCTGGAAAGCTGGCTGCAATCACACACACAAAGCGTGCACTGCGGTCATTCCCTTCCACTCCATCAAGACGGTCAATGATAGACTGATTTTTGATATCATATGATGTGTCCTCACCCATATATCTGGCTGAATGTACACCTGGTTCTTTATTTAAATAATCAACCTCCAAACCAGAATCATCAGCCAGAATGATGCCATCAGTATATGGACGAAGCGCATTTGCCTTAATCAGAGCATTTTCCTCAAATGTGCTGCCATTCTCATCGATATCGACCTTGATGCCAGCATCCTTAAGAGACGTAATCTCATAGCCGCTTCCTTCCATAATCATGCGGATCTCTCGCATCTTTCCCTCATTTGTGGTTGCGAATAATATTTTTTTCATGGTGTTTTTTTTCCTTATTCTTTCTTACTGTTCTTTTGTGTATGCCTTCAAACATATGTTGCACTTATATTTGTCCTGCGCAGACTGCCAGCTTGTACCTTTCATGCTGATGTAGCCCTCGTTTCCACTCAGGTTTGCAATGACAGCGCCATCCTTGCTGGTGTACTCGACTGCTACAGGTCGCTCACTTCCTGGCGTGCGCACGTAGACGATCACTGCATATCGATCACCATCTGATAAAAGCACTGGCTTGTCCAATTTGACTGTGTAATATCCGGCATTTGAAAAACTGCCAGATGCCGCCTTTTTCTGGAATGTCAGATCAGCCTCTCCTGTCACCTTATTTACCACATAAACTTCATAGCTAGTGTCTGGTGCTGTGGCATAAAAACCAACAGCTTCAAGCACCTCGTCACCATTTGCAGTATAAAGATTGGCAAAATAAGCTTCCTCGTTTCCATAACCAAGCTGTCCAACCCATCCGCACTTATCTGACTGGTAAATTCGATCATAATTATCTGTATTTTCAATTTTTGTGTATGCTGCATTATAGATGCCGACATTGGAATCATAATAAGACACCCAGAAATATCCGCCGTCACCAAAGCCAGTTCCCCAGCTGTTCATGCAAAGCCATGCACCATTTCCCTCTGGCTGTGTACGAAAATTTGACGCGGCATAACCATCATCCCAACCAACAATCAGCGTATCATGATTTATTTTGTTCGTTCCTATATAACAGTATGCGTTCTGTGCATTGTTATAATATGAAGATTCGCTGTTTTCACCGCTAACCTCACAGTAGATAGATGTCTGGACACTTCCATATAGGTAAACAGCCCGCTTAATTGCAGATTGATCTTTTGACGGAATGATTTGAATTTCCTGCACATGCTTGACTGCCCTTAATGATGTATCAGTTTTTCCATCACCATATGGGTCATCTTCCTCACGCACAGGTCCTTTCCATGAAAGCAGATACGCCATCGCCATAGTGTACTCACCGCCCGTATCCTGTCCCCAGGTATATCCATTATTCAGACTCATGTGATCAACTGAGAAATTCCAACTTTCCTCTGGAAGAAGTGCTGCCTCTAGTGCACCGACTGATGCAAATGCCCAGCATGTACCAAGCTTTCCCTGATTCATAACTGGCGCATCAAGACCATACAGCCTTGGGTCAAATGCTGAAGGAAGCTTAGAGGCTTCTGGACGGATATCAGTAAATCGAATTGTATTGGCTGATGCATCCCACTCGACCTCATAGTCAAGTCCCTTTGCTACTACATCTGCACTTAAATAGTAGGATCCTCCCTGAAAAACAAGTGCATTCGTGATCTTTTCCTTTTCACCATTGATTACGATCTCTTCTTTATTTTCCTCTGCCTCTATGCTTCGGTCATTGCGGTATGCCTTCAGTGTTTTGTGATCATAGATTCCTACATTGCAAAGAAAGACATCGCGAAGCGTATCCACCGGAATCATCAGTTGTCTGTCATCTGCCATATATGGCTGTATATCATTCTTTGCCAAGCGCTTTCCATCCACGCTCAGACTGATTTCCTTTTGGTTTGTCTTTGCTGCAATCAGCTCATTCCACTCATCACAAACGCCTGCCTGCGTATAGCCGCTTCGAACTGTGCTTGTTGTCTGCCTTTGGTACAGACAGACAACAGCCAACAATAACAGTGCAAGCGCTGCGGCAATATACCACTGTTTATATTTCACTCGTTCTTTGTTCCCTTCTCGGCGGCTTCGGGCCGATGTACTGATAATAGTAGGTCTTAATCATTCCATTATAAATTTTACGGTTCTTGTCCGCTTTCTTGCCAATTGCATTCTGTGCATCCTCATAGGATGTGATTAAATACATAGACCATGTGTCCAGCTTGGCAAAACGATCACCTATTGTACGGTACAGCTCTGGCAGGTCTGCCTTCTCCTCAAGACGCTCGCCATATGGCGGATTCGTGATAATAAAGCCATACTTTCCAGGATGGGACAATGCGCTTACCGGGCGCTGCTGCAAATGAATCATATGATCAACACCGGCACGCTGTGCATTCTCTCTTGCCATGCGCACAGCAGACGGATCAATATCATATCCCTGAATATCTGTCTTTACAGACAAATCTACAAGATCATTTGCCTCGTCCATCGCATCGTACCAGGTTTTCTTTGGAATCAAATTTTTCCAGTTCTCAGACAAGAAGCTTCGATTCATACCTGGCGCCATATTCGCTGCCATCATAGCTGCTTCGATTGCAAAGGTACCGCTTCCGCAGAATGGATCAACAAGAATACGATCCTTCTTCCATGGGGTCAGCATAATCAATGCACTTGCAAGTGTCTCACTGATTGGTGCCTTTGTTGTACTCTGACGATATCCTCTCTTATGAAGACTCTCTCCTGTTGAATCAATGCCGACAGTAAACTCGTCCTTCATGGCAAATACTCGTACTGGATAAGATGCACCTGTCTCCGGAATCACCTCTGTATGATACGCACTCTTTAAGCGCTCTACGATTGCTTTTTTCATGATGGACTGAATGTCTGATGATGAATAAAGCTTACTCTTTACGGTGGATGCCTTTGTTACCCATACCTTGCCATCCTTTGGAATCCACTCTTCCCATGGCAGTGCCTTTGTGCACTCAAACAGCTCGTCAAATGTGCGCGCTGTAAAGCTGCCTGCCTTTAACAGGATACGCTCTGCGCTGCGAAGAAATACATTAGCGCGGCAGAGCGCTTCCATATCTCCTATAAAGGTTACTCTTCCATCTTCTGTTTTGCTGATATCATAACCAAGATCATCGATCTCTCTTTTTAACACCGCCTCTAATCCAAAGTGACACGGTGCAATTAATTCGTATGTTTTCATTTAGCCTCCAATTTTGTGTTTTTATATTTGTAAGCCAGACGTTTTTCCTGCAGCATTTATCATACAATAGCTACATATTGCTGAAACGACGGTATGCCTGCAGCCCTCCATTTACGGAGAGCACATCATAGCCGTACTGGCTTAACTTTCTGCCTGCGAGAATACTGGTTGTACCCCACTCACAGTATAACACTAGAAGGCGGTTTCGGGGAAGTCTTTTCTTGTAATCTTCTAAAAAATCATAGGGAATATTGACGGCACCCTCGATATGACCCTTCTCATACTCTTCTTTTGTGCGAAGATCGATCAGGTAGGCACCTGATCTTCTATAATCATCAAGTGTACTTGCTGCGATTAGTCTCATGAAAAGCACCTCCGAAAATTTCTTGTCTTTTCAGACTATGCTATACTTTATTCTATGCGTATGTTACTCGGAAGGTCTATGAAGGGTAGCATAATAAGTTGCTGTTCACTGACATGGTTACGAAAAGCCCTTCGGTGATGGTTTCGTCGGCGCCCCTTGTTCCCGCAGCGCTGTTTCGGTAACGTTGACAACTCATTAATGTCTTGGTATAATTTAACAAAATTATCGGAACGGCGGTGATGACCATGAAATTTAAAATTGCAATCTGCGATGATGAGCAAAATCAAATTGACTATATGGCTTCGATTGTTGCATCGTGGAGTGCTCACGCAGGACATAATTGCGAGATACGCACGTTTGCATCTGCCGAAGCTTTTCTATTTGAATATGAAGAAGATAAGGCATTTGACATTCTTTTGCTTGATATTGAAATGGAAAATATGAACGGCATTGAACTTGCTAAGCGCATCCGCAAAGATCACAACCGTGCTGAAATCATTTTTATTACTTCGCATTTTGAGTTTGTCTGGGAAGGTTATGAAGTGGATGCGCTTCATTATCTGACGAAACCGCTCTCTGCTGAAAAACTCACGCAGGTTCTGAGCAAAGCCGCAGACAAACTTTCTGTCGAACCGCCGTCGGTGGTAATCTCTTGCGATGGTGAAACGCTCAAATTATATGAATCAGATATCCTCTATGCAGAAGCCTTTCTGCATTACATTGTCATTCACACAAAAGACAACGAGTACAAGATCAAGGAACCTATATCTGTGTTTGAAAATAAAGTAAGCGATGATTTCTATCGTATTCACCGTTCTTACCTAGTTTCGCTTAAATATATAACTCGAATTTCTCGTGCATCCGTTACTATCGGAAACGCAACCCTTCCTCTTTCCAGAGGAAAGTACGACGATATCAACCGAGCATTTATCGAGCATAATTGAGAATCGAGGAAACTTATGAGAAAGAAAACATACTTAAAGCTGGTTGACTATCAGACGGAACAATCTGAAAAACACTTAAATGAAGTGCGCAGTATCCACAAGGAAATGAGAGGTTACAAGCATGATTTTCACCATCATCTTCAAACATTAAAAGGTCAACTTGAAGCTGGAGAAATTGAGCGTGCGCTTGCTTATATCGAGCAACTTGACACGCAACTAATGCAGGTGGATACTCTGTTGAAAACTGGTAATGTATCTCTCGATGCCATTTTATCTGCAAAGATCGCACAGGCAAAGGCAGAAGCTATTACGGTTACCGTGAAAGCCAATGTGCCAGATATCCTGACAATTTCAGATTTGGAATTGAGTATTGTCATTGGGAATCTGCTTGACAATGCGATTGAATCCTGCCGTACCGTCACAGGAGAACGATTTATTCGTATTTTTATTTCGATGAAAGGAACAATGCTTTATTTTTCTATGCTCAACACAGCAGGTCCAAAGAAGAAAAAGACAGGTTCTTTGTTTGCAACCCACAAGGACGGTGTTCACGGGTTCGGTTTGCGCCGTGCCGAAGCAATCCTTGAAGAACATGGCGGCTGGGTCAAGTACAACAGTGAAGACGGTGCTTTTACTTCGGAATTTTTGGTGCCAGCCATCGAGTAATTTGCAATTCGTGCACAGACAAAAGCATTTGGTGCACAAATTTATAATCGTGCAACTTCGTGTGTTAGCATAGGTGTATAGATAGGAGGTACGCGAATATGAAAAAAACTAACAGAAGTTCGCACGATGAATTAAATCTCACCAATTATTTGGCAATGAAAAACATCCTATATTGCCTGAACAATACAGTCAAATGTCATTTTCCGCTTTTGTGTTGGTGTTCTTTAAAAATACTGATTGGCACGTTAATTCCAATTTTAACAACCATTCTGCCCAAAATAGTAATCGAGATGATTACTGCAAAACAAAGCGTATATAAATTGGCATCTGCCATTCTCAGCTTTATGGGCAGCCTTGCCATTCTATCCGGTGCCGACAAATTTCTGACTAAGTTGATTTATCATCAGAAATTCAGAATGAACACATTTTATCTCAAACATGCGGCACTGAAAGGATTGACAACCGACTACATCAACCAAGAAAATGGAATTTTTCGGAAGCTTCAAACAGAAAGTTTTGAGTGCTGTAATGGAAATTACTCTCCGCTTTCCAATATATATGAAATTTTGATAAAACTCTGTACCAGTTTTTTGGGATTATTTGTTTTTGGTTCTATGCTCATTCAGGTTCACTTGGGAATCATTATTTTTCTAATTATAACAACTGTAATCAGCTATTATTTAAATCAAAAAATCATTGCATGGACAGCTGCAAATAACAAGGAGCGAATTGGTTATCAGCAGCGACTCCACTATATTAACGATATTTCTGGTGATGTTCGTTCTGCAAAAGATATTCGTCTATACAAAATAGCTGTATGGTTTTCCGATATTTACAACACCAATATGAAAGGAATTGCCGACTGGTACAAACGATTTACACGCAAACTTTTGGGTATTGCAGTATATGACAGCAGCTTAGCTTTCCTTCGTGAAAGTATTGTTTATTTCTATCTCCTCTATCTTATCTGGAATGGTCAAATAACGGTTGCAGAATTTGTCATGTATTTAAGTGTTGTTACTAACTTCTCGTCATGGCTTGGCAATATTTTTTCAGATTTATCCTCGCTTAACCAGATAAATTTGAAAATCAATTATTTTCGTTCCTACCTTGAATACCCAGAAACATTTAATCGAAACAATGGCGTAACAAATTCGGTGGACGATTGTCCAAAAGAAATTGAACTCAAAAATGTGAGTTACCGATACGAGGGTGCAAATCACAATACATTACAAAATATCAACCTGAAAATAAATCCCGGTGAACATATCGCAATCGTGGGATTAAATGGTGCAGGCAAAACGACACTTGTTAAGCTGCTATGCGGTTTGATTGATCCGACAGAAGGACAAATATTCTATGATGGCATTGATATCCGCAAATACAATCGCACCGCATTTTATAGACTCTTTTCTGCTGTATTTCAACAATTCAGTATTCTGCCTGTAACCATTGCGGAAATTGTTTCCGAAACTACGCCAGAAAATATTGATTATAATAAAGTGAAACGCTGCTTGATTGTCGCAGGGTTATGGAATAAAATCGAGCAACTGACCAATGGTGTAAACAGTCAATTTGGAAAAACAATATACGACGATGGTGTTGAATTTTCCGGCGGCGAAATTCAGAAATTGTTGCTCGCGCGTGCGATGTACAAAAATGCTCCTGTTATGCTTCTTGATGAACCTACAGCTGCCCTTGATCCCATTGCAGAAAGCACATTATATGGAAATTACAATCAAATAAATTTTCAAAAAACGACTGTATTTGTTTCTCACCGACTGGCAAGCACAAGCTTTTGCGACCGCATCATTCTGATTGAAAACGGAAAAATCTGTGAGGAAGGCAGTCATAATGAACTGCTTAAGCAGAACGGAACGTATCGTATGCTTTTTGAGACACAAGCAAAATATTACAAAAATAATTTCGATAAAACGGAGGTGGCAGAATGAGCAAAATTGCGCTTACCAAAAGAGTTTCTATCACCATGCGCGGATTTTCAATCTTAAAGCAGTACTGTCCTGGGCTTGCACAGGGAAAGGCTGCATATGAATTGATCAATTCCATCCAGCCCTTCATTTCCGTTTGGTTTACTGCTCAGATTGTAAACGAAATTTCATCACAAAGAAGATTCAATACAATTTTGCTTTTTATTCTAGGTGCAGTGTTACTCAACTTTATCTGTTCTCTCCTTAAAAACATACTCAATCACGTCTGCAACGAAAAAGAGGCACAAATGTGGAACTGGTTTGAAAAAATATTCTCAGACAAGCAGATGTCTCTTGATTTCGTTGATCTGGAAAATGCCGCAATCCAGCATCAACGACAGGAAGCACAAGAAAACCTCTACATGTTCGGTAACGGTCTGGCACAGCTCTTTTGGGGGATATCCGCACTTGTACGAACACTCGTATATATCGTACTCTCTCTTGCAATGACAATCTCTTTGTTTCTTTCTTCATCTGGAAACCGATTTATTGATCATCCTATCTGGATACTCATTATCCTAGTTTGTATTGCGATTGGTGGTTTGAGCAAGTCCAAAGCTACTATCAGCGAAAACGATATCTTCATGGAGTATTGCAAAAACACAGTTTGGTTTAATCGCGTCTTTCTGTTTTTTGGCAAAGAACTGTATATGAATCCAGAAAAAGCCAAAGACGTTCGCATATACAGTCAAAACACGGTTGCTGAAAAAATGCTGGATAAACTCATCTCGCACGAAAAAGAGAACCAATCTGATATCGTCAAAATGGCTCTCTATCCTGCTATTGCTCAAATCATCATTGTTTTTGCAAATGCAGTTTGTTATCTGTTTGTGGCATCAAAAGCCTTGTTTGGTGCTTTTGGCGTCGGTAATATTGTACAATATGTTGCTGTTTTATCAAGGCTTGGAGAAGGCTTACAGGAATTGATGTATCTCTTATCCGATAATGAAGTATATTGTACCCACCTGCAAAACCTGTTTGCGTATCTGGATTTGCCAAATCATATGTATCAAGGTTCGTTAACTGTTGAAAAAAGAGATGACAACGAATACTATGTGGAATTTAAAAATGTTTCGTTTCAGTATCCAAATGCAGATGCCTATGCGCTTAAGCATGTGAATTTAAAATTTAAAGTTGGTGAAAAATTGGCTGCTGTTGGAATGAATGGATCTGGCAAGACCACGTTTATTAAGCTGATGTGCCGCTTATATGATCCAACCGAAGGAGAAATACTGCTCAACGGTGTGAACATCAAGAAATATGACTACAACGAATACACTTCCATTTTTTCGGTCGTTTTTCAGGATTTTCGTCTTTTTTCCTTCTCTCTTGGGCAAAATGTCTCTGCCAGTGCTTCTTATGATGAAGATAAAGTGATCGAATGTTTGAAGAAGGCCGGATTTGCCGAACGTCTCAACTCATTACCAAATAAGTTAAATACGTTTCTTTACAAAGATATTGATGCTGATGGCGTAGAGATATCCGGCGGAGAAGCACAAAAGCTTGCTCTTGCCCGTGCTCTCTACAAAAATGCACCGTTCATCATCCTTGACGAACCGACTGCTGCACTCGATCCAATTTCAGAATACGAAGTCTATAGTAAATTTAATGAAATCGCAGGAACCAAAACCGCTATCTATATCAGTCACCGTCTTGCATCATGCCGCTTCTGCGACAAAATTGCTGTATTTCATGAAGGAGAAATCATTCAACTCGGAAGTCATGAAGAACTCCTTGCCGACAGCAACGGAAAATATTATGAACTGTGGAATGTACAGGCGCAGTATTATACAACGTAAAATTTCAAAAATGCCGCTTGCACGGACCTTTATTGTCGGTGCAGGCGGCATTTCTTCTACATTTAATCAGAATTTTTTGACTCAACCAAAAATTCATACGCGATATAAAAATCGTTTTCATCTGGTTCATTAGTCATCCATTCATCTGGAGCTTCGTGAAAGCACATATGAAGCAAAATTCGGTACTCTCCTTCATCTAACTCCGGATAATATTGCTGTAGCCAAGCATCTTCCATTTGTTGAGTACCATCCGGTCCAATCATTTAAGACGATAAAATCCACGGATTTCCACCGAATTCATACCATTCACTGTCATTGCAAATTTCAAGTTTTCGCCAATAAGAACATTCCAAGTACTGATCTGTGTGATTAACAATATAATAACTCATAAATTCGTTGCGGTTTGGCACTAACTCAATTCCCATCTCAGCTGCATCCTGAACCACATACGGACTTCGATAGCTTTCTGAATGGTCCTTTGGAACAACTGAAATATCATATTTTGTCAGGAATATTTGTAGTAGACTGCATACGAAAACTAGTACATATTTTGCGCCTATAACGATATACCTCCTATCACGATTTGAATTTTAGTCTCACCATTTAAAATTATATATGTAGTTTGTGTTAATTTTACTATACACAAAACCAGATAGGATGTCAATGAAAAATTACTGTATCAACGTTTCTTCATCACTCTACCTCAATCAACTCATGTTCTTGTGCTTTTCCCGCCTCAAACTGTGCGATACTCCGATCAATCATCGCAAGATATTCTGCATTTTTCACAGCTTTTACCAACTGATTGTACTGCTCCAAGCTCATCAGTACAACATTTTTCTCCCCTTTACGGATGACAATAACAATCTCATGTTCGTCTGTTGCCTTATCACAATACTCGTTTAAATTATTTCGCATTGTAGAATAATTAACTGTTAACATATTTTATTGCCCTCGCTTTCTTGTATATAATATTGTACCTTTATAGTATTACATCATTCCTCCGCAGTCAATATTGGAACCACTGGTTAATAAAATTTATTTTAAAGAAAAATAAGAGACTCTGTGTGCATTTTCAGCCACTCACAGAATCCCTTACAAATTATGCTTGTTTCAATTTTCTTTGTTTCATTACTTTCCCGACCACATATACGACTAAGATAATCGCCAAAATGATACTCAATTTAATTGCAGATAACTGACTTCCACCTCACTTGCCAATTCTGTTCCTTCGGCTACACTTATACAACTTGCATCCTGTACTGGAACAAAGCTCAGCCCCTTTTACTTTACACAACCTGCAATGGAGCTTTATCCATAGCCTCTTTAAATTCATCAACCGTCATATTTGCTTTTGCTGCTGCTTTCTCAATACTAAGAGAGCCATCTATAACTAAATCAATAAGTGTAAGAATCTTGCCCTCAAGAAAGCTTTCATTTCTTAAATCTTCCATCTGCTTACACACTTCACTCACTCCTTTCGGATTCTCTTTCAGATACTTCGTTTTCTCTGCCATTAGTGGAAAAACCATATCGCTGGCCTGTGTACAGTTAAAATCATGCATCAACTTTCCGATATCAGACTCATCATCAATAAGAGTATATGCTCCCTCTATTATGTGCTTCCATGTTACCATAAAGCCTCCCTTTTATCAAGCAGTACTCTGTAGAGTTTCTCATAATATTTCTACAATGTGAAATAACTTCTGATCAAAAATAGTAAGGTGCTCTGACTGCTTTTACATCAAATCATAAATCATACTTGTTTCAATTTTCTTTACTGCATCTCATCCACGCACCTCATGCCCAATAATCTTCCCATGATCGAATCGGAAAATCTCGTCACACAAAATATCAATATCCTCTTTGCTGTGACTGGCAATAATGATCAACTTTCCCTGATCTTTCTGTTTTAGCAGCACGTTTCGCATCTCCTCCACACCTTCATTGTCAAGTCCGTTTAACGGCTCATCCAAAAGCAATATCTGAGGATCTTCCATGATAGCCTGTGCAATGCCAAGGCGTTGACGCATTCCAAGTGAATATTTTCCAACATGCTTTTTGCTATCCGGATCCAATCCGACTAGCTTGATTGTCTCACGGATTCGTTCGCTCGTGATTTTCCCGCGAATCATTGCCATCAGCTTCAAGTTTTGAAATGCCGAATATTCTGGCAAAAAGCCCGGTGTCTCAATGATTGCGCCTATATCATCAGGAATGTCAATCTCTTTTCCAACCTGTTTTCCATTTACTTTTATCGTTCCCGACGTAGGCTTAATAAAACCAAGTATCATCTTCATCAGTACTGTTTTTCCAGAACCATTTCTTCCCACAAAGCCATATATTTTTCCGGGATAAAATATGCCAGACACATCCGATATTACGGTCTGCGTGCCAAATGTTTTTGTCAAATTTTCGATTTCAATCATTGCCGTTTCCTCCGATTTTTGTTTTCCTCTTTTTACACGATACTATCTTTTTTCTCGTTCCTGCTATACGGTAATATCCTTTCGTCTCGTTCCTATACCGGCTATGACGAATAAGACGATACAGATTATCACATTTGCAGGAATAATAATGTTATGATTTAATGGCCGTTCCATCCCCAGAATCTTCCAGTGTTCAATGCTGCTCCAACTGACTGGCGAAACATAATACATCCAATAAGCTTGAAGTACAATCCAGCGCACCACTGGATCCAACAAAACGAAAAAGCTCGCCACAATACTTCCCAATCTATACTTTCCAGACAGCTGGTTCACCGCATATATCAAAAAGCCAATTCCCGTAAAAGACAGCCATGCAATCCCAAAGGTCATCCACTGGGCAGAATCTGGATATATAGTCTGAAGCACATCTTTTGAAAACGTCAGGCTTCCCATATATGAATTTAAAACATCTACATCTTCCACCAAGATACTTTGAACCACACTTCCCCAAAATGGTTTGAATGTGATCACTGGTATCGATATCACTGCGCAAATCAGACAAAAATAAAGCAAATACACCGCAGATGCCACCATGATATAAAAGCAATTTCCAAGCCACCATGCTTTCTTTTTGCTTCGCGCAATCACACTGTAAAGCGTTGTATCACAAAATGGTGCATTGCAAAACAACACAATCACGCCAAAATAGACCATCACCTTTAACAGCCCATTTGCAATGGAGGCATCAAAAAACAAAAATGGAAGCAAGAATGGAGTTACCGTCTTCTTCATAAAAAGTGCATATCGAATCAGTCCACTCATGGATTGACCTACCAAAAAGCCCTCCATCAAGAATACAAACCATACACGATAATCATGTTTCCACTTCAAAAAGTTCGTCATCATAATCGAAACAGATCGTTTCAAAATGCCTGTTTCAGTATATACCATTTTGCACCTCCAATCCGGTTACTGCATCCAAATACAAATAGTCATTTACATTTGTCCCTGATACATCTGTGCCAAAGCAAATCTCCCAGCACGGAATGATGGAGGCAGAAGCACCTACTACTTTCTCATTTTCCTCCTCCACATTTATATACTTCTTATGACTGTAGCACAGCTTTACAGAGAGAATCTTAGATTGGTTCAATTTCTGTTTCTGCAAAATGGCTGCTCCCATCGAATATGCCTCCTGTGCCGAAATGATTTTCTGTTCTTCCTTTTTGGCCTGTGAAAGATCAAGCGCTGGCATGCCACTATTTGCATAAAAAATCTGACCATCCGCATTGACAAACAACTCTATCCACGGAAAGGTTGGCGAATAAAAACGTTTTTCATTCAGTTGCTGCTTATAGACAACATAGTAAGCTTCCTGCTCTTTTGTCCACTGCTTCACATTCCATGTGCCATTCCACGGATCAGACCCTTCGATATATTCCGATCCCGGTGCACAATAAAAGCCCTCTCCATATTGTTTTGAGGCATCTTCCTGAAGCTTGCGCAGCGTCTCATAATCCATCGCAAATGCATTTTCAAACACCGCAGGAATCTCTGCATCGGCCATCGCCTGATCACAAATCTTTATTACTTCTTCTCTCGATAACTGATCGAGATCTTTTTTCGGAAAACGCTCTGCCAGCTCTGACAATAAAAATCGTCGTTCCTGATATTCAGGTTTCGTGATATCCAAATATCTCCTTGCATCTTCCGAGTCAATCGCATAAAAGCAAAAACTAATATCTCCAAAATCCAGTTGTATTTTCGTATTTTCTTCTGGTACAGTAAGAGACTTTATCTCATGCTCGTCACATACCTTATATTTTTCAATTTCTTCATCGCTCAAATCGGTAAAGCCCCTCGCAATATTTTCTACTGTATATGGAATGACCGAAACATCATTGTACGCAAATGCAGTTAATTCTTCCACTGTTTCCAGTTCTACCTCTGCAGCTGCCTCCTGATAATCGCCCTGTAAACGATCCTCTGCACTCATATGAACTGAATGGCATGATGAAAGCAGACATCCACCGCCAAGCAACATTCCTATCATCATTTTTTCAATCTGTTTTTTCGTTCTCATACATGCCTCCTTACTACAATTCCTACGATTTCACGTTCCATATAATCATACAATGCTTCTAATCCATTCCATTTAAAAAGCGCTTTTGCATCACAACTTTCACACACTTTGCTGTGGCTAGCGAACAGATCGTAAAAAACACAACATGATAAATTACTTCGCCAACGGATGATCTTCCTGGCTCGGATGTAAGTGAGCTGTAAGAAAACATCCATGGCAGCGCCTCCGTAAAATAAAACAAAAGATAAAACACAAAAAAGCCCGCTCCAACTGCTACATACTCATCTGGTTTCAAAATGGCGACTGCCGCTGCAAGATAGCACACTGGAATAATAGACATTGCAAGATTAAAGCTCATGAGAACCAGGTAAATCCATGCGGCCTTGCTGTTCATAAGTGGCTGAAAAATTCCATACAATGAACTGCCACGTGTTTCAATCGTCATGAATGGATTCAGGAATACGCCGGCCAGCAAAAATCCCGTGATCATGGTAACAATTATGTAAGCTGCAATCGCAAGCAATCTTGCATTCATCATGCTGTCAAAATCTGTTCGCTGCCGAATATAAGGCAAAACATGATTTTTAATGTCGGATGGAAAGGTTGTCACCGTACAAATACTTGCCGCAATTACATACAAGGACTTATACCGATCAAATATCAATGTCATCTGAAGCTGATCACAAATACTTTGCTTTAACTCTGCGGGCCAACTGATCGAATCAATTGAAATCAAATCCGACACGGAAATGACTGCAATCATGGCAACAAGAAAGAGTCCCGTCATCAATCGCCTCACCGTGAACAATCGATATAGCTCCGCCAGCAACATTCCTTTTTTCATTCTCTTTCGCTTCATTTTTTTCTTACTTTTCAATCGTTATCGCCTCCCGTTTGTTTGATCGTTTGTTGTTTGATAACTTTTTATTTGATGTGTTTATCTTAAACTAGTAACGTGACAATTCCCTTACTTTTCGGTGACAGTTTTGTCACTTTCATAAACTTAATAATATGTAACTATATTTGGATTTTCAACTACTATTTCATAACCTTCGCCAAAGGCAGTTGAGGCGAATGTGATTTACGAGGCGATTCCCGTGTGGGAGCGGGCTTACGCAGTATCTAAGACAAAAAGGTGTGTAGAAGGCGCCGCGGGAACAAGGGGCGCCGACAAACACTTCGCCGAAACGCCCCTCGATGAACTCACGGACCACACTCTTAGACTATATATTGTGATAGCCTTCCGAGCTGCATTCTAAAACTACTCTTCGCAATACTCTTACATATTACTGTCTCTTGCAGTTATCGGCTGCATTTCGTGCCTGATAGGATTTTGCGGCATTTCTGGAATTACTGGCATTCTTCCACTCGTCTTTTGAATTTTTCTCTGATGTGTCTTTATCTCTGTGACAGTTAGTTGCAGAATTTTCTTCCTTTGTACTATGGCAGTTTACCGCCTGATTTCGATATGAATCCTGTTCCTTCTTGTTGTAACTGTTTTCTGAATCGCTATAATTTCTCATAATAAAAACCTCCTGATGTGTAACTAGATTGAAAAAGGCTTTCGCCTTCACATCTAGTATGGCACCAGAAGGTTTGTTTATACATGACATTTTCCTCATGTTTTTTGCATGTTTTCTATCATGCTTTTACGTCACATTTTTTCTGTCACGTTTTTTATTTATTTGATGAATTTTTCACCAAATAATACACGGCTGCCACTGCCAGTACGACAACTGCCGGTTTGAATAGGATTGCTACGAGCTTAAAGATAATGCTTAATACAAGAAAAACAACTGCTACAATTGCTAAAATCGCAATAGTCTTTGTCACCCAGTTCTTGGATGCAGTCTCCTTCATCCAGCTAAAGCTCCAGCCATCACCGCCAGTTGAACTGTCGTCTGAACCTGTGCTGTAGTTGTAGCTTCCGGCACGGCTGTTTCCCTGCGTGCCTGCTTCACCGGAGGTATCAATAATCGTCTTTGCAATAAGACGCGGACTTCCAAGTGAGGCAAAAATCTCTTCCTCAGACTTTCCTGCAGCTCTTTGCTCACTGATATAGTCATTATAGTATCTTACATTTTCCTGAATGATGCGCTCTTCTACATTTCCACGAAGCGCCTGCTCTAACTCTGTGACGAATTCAATTTGTGTCATAAAACACCTACGCCTTTCTGCTTATTGATAGACGATCATCTCAAGCTGATAGCTTTGCTTCTTTCCATCAGCCTCTGCGATCTCCTTTTTGTCACCTGTTACATTATCCCCTGAGCGATAGATGGATACGGCATAATCACCATTTGCCTGTGTCACTTCAAACACCGCTGTATAATATTCACCCGGTGTAGTCGGCACCCCATTTAAGTTCGCTGTAATGATGCGATCCTCAAGCCAGCCTGATGTTTCCCAATCTTGCTCATAAAGAATTTTATCATCACTGTCCTTTACTGTCAGCTTCACGTATCCTTTGTTAACACGATCATTGACACCAGCGACAAAGCGAATCTTATCAATTGAATTGCCTGTTGCACAGAACGTCTGGCTCACCTCATCACCAAGCTCACAAAGCTGTACCTGGCTGTACACATTTTCAACTTTATATCCCGCATATGGTGCCTTGAAATATGCCATCAGACACACAAATGCCGGAACGACAAAAATTGCAACACCACCAATAAAGCGAGTGCGCATCCAACCCATGCAATTGACTTCCTGTGCAGGATTTTGTGCACAATACTTTGGATGCTTAAATACAGCATATACAAGCATCATCATTGTAAGAATTGACAGGCAAAGACTTTTATCAAGCTTTGCAATCAAATCCTCCATCATGAGCTCAGTACCGATGTTTCCATTTACAAGAGATCGTAAGATGCCGTTATTAAACATCGCCTGATCTACATTGTTAGGAATCATCTGTACATTAAATATGGTATAAACTAGCATAAAAATCAAGTCCAAAATCATAAAAATTTTCGTATCTTTATGAAGGAATGAACTGATAACCCAAAATGGTACGGCAAACAGCAGCCACTGCGGATGCCACTTTGACAAACCGAACAGTACAAAGAAGGCAAGACAGCAGATATAAAATACCGTATTAACGAAATTTCTGTCATCTGTCGGCTTATTGAAATAACACCATGCGCACAATGTACCAAATGCCAAAACAGCAAAGCTGACCTCATAATGGAATGTTGATAATTCAAATCCTGTATAGTATCCTGCATTCATGATGTAGCCTGTCGGACTGCTGACTGCATTTCCGCCAAATCCAAACACATATGCCTGAAATACCGGGCTGTTTCTGTAAACAAAAAACTCCAATACAAATGGCACCATAAGCAGCACGCAGGATGCAATAATCTTCCATACATTTTTCTCACGATATAAAAGAAGCGGTGCAAAGATTAACAGCGCTGAATATTTAAATGTCATCGCAATGGCAAACCAGAAAATAAACCAAATGTCCTTCTTCTTTAAATAATAGTAAACGCCAAGAAGTACACAGAATGTCATGATGATGTCATACTGTCCAAAGATAAACTGCGCATAAAAAGCAACTGGCATAGTAAGGCATGCATATGCACAAAGCTTTGATTTCTTGCTGCCCATTCCGGCAAGGATGGCAATATGATAAATCAACACACCGCTTGCCACATAAATAAGACATGGTAAGAGCTTTGCCCATAAAATAGCAAGAACAGGCAGATTTTCCGTTGGAAATGTCACGATGCCAAACAGGCGCATCGGAATATTCCAGATAGCAAAGATAAGATAAAAGCTTGGCATGTATGCCGGATGAATATCGAATGTTCCGCAGTAATCATAAAAATCACGGAAATGACCATTTAAATAACCGTAGCTGCTGCCTGCCGTATGCAAAAGATCGGACTGCTGAAAAACTAAAAAGCAAAAGACTGCGATTGCAGCAAATGCCACATAATCCCAGATAAGAAGCGGCTTTTCAGCAATTGCATTTACTGAAATACTACGTGCCTGACTCTTTTGATGTTTCTGACTCATTTTTTCACACCCTTTCTTTTCGCTCATTTTTTGACAATGCCAAAAAGCCAAGCATTGTAATTAATAAGAACTTAACGACATTGACTGCAAGAAGTCCCCATACAGCACCCCAGATTTTGTAAAGGTACATAGCAGGAACTACTGCTGCAAAGAACAATACTGCATAAATCACACCCATGATCAGCTGATAACGCTCTGGTGCAAATCTAAGCACGACTGTCATCATTGTATTACTCATAAAGAAAAATACCTGTCCGGCATTTGCCAGCAAAAACAGATTTTTTACTACATTGTAATCCTCTCTGTAAAAGAGATATACGTAAATATGAGAACCAAGTGTTGTTCCGGCAATCAATATAACTGCAAGCGCTGACAATGCAGCAAATACACCAGTTAACATCTTCTTTGTGATTTTTCCCTGATAGCGTGCTAGATGACCTGTGATAACACCATTTAACGGTGTTGAGATCAGAGAACTCATCTTTCCAACAGTACTTGCAATAAAGAAGTAATAGGAAGCTGCATCTCCAGCTGTCATAGGAAGCACAACACGGTCTGTATATGTTACAAAATCTGACAGCAAATATGCAGATGACAGCGACACACATGTCTTTGCATCTTCCCTGAAAAATTGACTCTTTTCAAAAAATGGCTTTTTAAAGATGCTTCCTGTGATTGTGACAAACAGCAGTCCAAACACCTCTCCTAAAATAAAGATGCTTACCCATGAATGACTAATTCCATACAGCGCCATGCCAATCGCATAACCTACTGCAATAAAAAGATAATAGAAGAAAAAGCCTCTGTAATTTAAGCTCAGTCTATATTCTACATCTGCATAATAGCGAACTGTTGTCACAAAAATAAGTACACCAATGGAAATAGGAATAGCACCTGCTGTATCTTTTTTCACACAAATTGCCACTACAGTGACAATCGCACATAAAAGTGCTGTGAATACAAGAAAGCGATTGTAATCACCATTTTTTGTCTCATGACGTGTAGAAGCTTTCATGCGGCCATAATTGATTCCAGAACCAACTGCCGATGCCATCAGACCCATGATTGCTGTAAAGAACAACATTTTTCCGCTTCCTTCAGCACCCATACGGCTTCTTAAAAACGGATATACCCCAAAAGAAAGCGTCATATTCAAAATCATCAGCCCGGCAAGACTGTAAACCATATCCCCCGCAAATCGGCGTAAGCCTGATTTTGCTTTTGGCTGCTTTTCTGTCATGAATTTTTCTCTCCCTTTTCGCTGTATGATAATGTGACAAATTTAGGATCACAATGAACAAGCTCTCTGTCTCCCGGAGGCGGCGGTGTCATGTAATCGCCATAAAGCATTGTAAGCGCTTCATGATACCCACATGGACCAGGAAATTTCTCTCCATCAACCTCTAAATCAACTGCATGGTCAAACCACTTCGCCTGATAAATCTTTCCCAGATCTGGAAACAGGCAGTTACTGTAATAGCAGCGCTTATGCTTTTTATTTTGACCGCGCTCCATCTTACTGATTGCATCATACCAATGAACAAGTGTCTTTACAGGGAAGATGCGTCCGATTACAGAAAGAATAGCAACTACTGCCTTAGATGCACCCTTATACTCTGAAAGATCAAGCTTATAACGGCGTCCCATGCACATGCCATACACAAGAATCAATAAAGCATGACAAAATTTGTGCTTTAACATGTTGTCTGAAACATCATCCACTATAAAAATATCTGTTCGCATATGATTATGAATGCCATTTCCATAATATTTTTGCTCTGCATTATTTTCGCGCATAGTTGAATCAAGCATCACAACACGCGGCACAAAATCATAAAATGCACCATTTAATTCATCTGGCTCCACATAGACAAAGCCATCCTTTAGTTCGGTACGTGCTACCTTGCGAAATACCTCAAAATCTTTTCTTGTCATAGCGATATCCGCGTCATCATCCCACGGAATATCAGATTTCTCACGCACAGCACCTATAAGATTTCCGCTGTCTAAAAAATAATTCAAATGATATTTCTCACAGACGCGCCCTACCTCACGGAAAATGATATGATTTCCCTCATGAATCAGTTTAAGCGCATCTTGTGTTGTCTTGTCAAATTCCAATTTTTATTCCTCTCATTCGGCTTTCTGATTTTTGCAGCCATCTTCTGCTTCCTTGTCATCTGCCTCATTTTCTTTTTCTTTCTCGTCTAAAAAATTCAGACGTTCATCTTCCACAACAAGCGGACGCTTCTTTACACGATCATTGATGCTCATAATATATTCACCAATTAATCCGATAAAGAACAGCTGTATAGAACCAAGCAGACAAGTGACAATTAAAAGCGGTGCCATACCTGCCGGGAAATTGTCCCAAAATAAAAGCTTTAAAATCAGATAAATAATTGCAACTACCAGACTAATACAGCCAACTGTCATACCTATAAAGGTCGCCAGTCTAAGTCCTACTTTTGTATAAGAAGTAATGCTAAGCATTGCAGCATCATATAAACGGTAGAAATTGTTGCTTGTTTTTCCTGCACGCCTCTTTGGCTGCTCGTAAGGGATTTCCTTTCGTTTAAAGCCAAGCTCTGCTACGATTCCTCTTAAAAATGGTGTTGGGTCGTTAAGCTCTCTCATGACATTGATAAACTTCTTATCATAAAGACCAAAACCTGTAAACTGCTCAATCTGCTCAACATCAGAAAGCTTCTTGATTAATTTATAGTAACAGCCGCGAAGCCAGTACATCAATTTATTTTCCTGGCTGGACTTTTTAATTCCAATTACAATTTTATATCCGTTTTCCCATTCTTTTACATACTTTGGGATCATCTCGACCGGATCCTGAAAATCGGCAGCCATCAGTACTGTGGCATCTCCTGTTGTCTGGAGCATAGCATAGTACGGTGAATTGAACTGTCCGAAATTTTTTGCATTAAAAATTCCCTTAATCCCCTTATCCTCTGCACAAAGCTTTCGGATAATTTCTCTTGTCCTGTCTTTTGAATCGTTATCTATAAAAAGGATCTCATAGCGATAGGCTGGAAGATCCTTTTTAAATGTCTCGCGAAGCGCATCAGCCATCGCCTGAACATTTTCCTCTTCATTATAACAGGGCACTACAATACTAATTGTTTTCATGAAATGTGCCTTCTAACTTTCTTTTATTATTCCATAGTAACCATCACTTTAATTAGGTCGGCAGGCTTGTCTCGCATTAAATACAGTGCATCTTCTATCTGATCAAGTCCATTAAGATGATGGGTGACTAGCTTTTCTGGATGGATTCTTCCATACTTTACCATGGATAACATGCGCTCGATACGTGCACGTCCTCCTTCTGCTAACTCAGTACGGATTGTTTTTCCTGCCATACCGCGTCCTCCGGAAAATTTTGGAAATGGAAGATTTCCTGTTCCGCCAAAATAATTGACATTGGAAACGGTTCCGATACCATAGCGCACCATATCAATTGCCTGCGCAAATACTTCATCGTTTCCTCCGCAGATTATGACACTATCTGCTCCTATTCCATCTGTGCGCGCCATTACCTGCTTGACTATATCGCCATCTTTATAGCTTAAGACTTCTGTTGCACCAAACTCATAAGCAGTCTTTACACAAAGCGGCCGGCTTCCTACAGCAAGGATCCTTGCCGCACCTAAATGAGCTGCACCTGCTACTGCCATAAGTCCAATAGGACCAATTCCCATAACTACAACAGTATCACCAAATTTAATATCGGCATTTTGTGCTCCTGTAAATCCAGTTGTCACAACATCTACACACATAAGTGCCTGCTCTAAGCTAACACCCTCTGGAATTTTCGCCAGTGTCGTATCAGCATCTGGAATAAGAAAACGCTCTGAAAATACACCTGGCTGTGTGCGTCCAAGCTGATGACCTGAAAATGGTGCTGATGCATGCTTAAAATTGTGCTCCTGAATGCTTTTTGCCCGCCAGTCTGGTGTGATTGCTGGTACTGCTACTAGCTCTCCCGGCACAAAATCAGTCACATACTCACCAACTTCAAGCACTCGCGCCACACATTCATGACCAAGCACTAGATTTGGTGCCTTTCTTGAACCGCCTCCAAAAACAGTATGGACATCAGATGAGCACGGTGCGACAGCGACTGGCTTTAAGATGGCTCCATACGGAGTCAATACAGGCTCAGGAACCTGTTCATAGCCTACAACACCCGGCTCTTTTAATACAAATGCCTTCATAGATCAATAACCATGCCTTTCTCTTAAAAAGCTTCTCAAAATTACAAAATTTCTTCTATTTTATTGCTGCGGATTGCGAATATACGCACCGTCTTAGGGAAACGAACACGAATCACATTTGCAATCTCATCTGTGTAACCCGGTGCTGCGATTAAAATCGCATCTGGTACATTCTTAAGCGCCTCATCTGGCGACACAATTACAAGATGTGAAGCTGGTGCATATTTTCCATGCTTAAATGGCGCTGAGTCAATAATATACTCTGCTTTTTCACCAAGACATGTTGTTGCTGCTAGTGTAAATCCCTGATGACTTGCCCCCCAAATGGCAAGATTCTTTCCTGTAAGACTTTCAGAAAGTGCCTTCATCTGTTCCCTGATACTTGCTAAACTATCGCCAAGCGCAGTGATTTCTTTTGTAAAATCCTTCCATGAGGATACCTGAGAAATTGGTGTCTTTGTCTTTTTTACCATCACAGAAAGCGTATCGCGGTTGATCATTTCTTTGCTTTCGACAATGAAACCATTCTGATTCAAAAGATATGTCAGAGAATCAAATGTATAATATGCCAAATGATCGTGAATAAGCTCATAATAGGTATTGTGATCTGTAATATACTCAAAGCTTGGAACTGTGATAAGTCCCACACCATCATCTGTCAAATTGTTATAAAGACAAGTCAGCATCACATCAGGTGATGGCTGATGCTCTAAAAAATTAAAGGATAAAAACGCATCAAACGGTCCATTTGGAAGCTTTTGATCTATAGTTTCTGTAAAATCACATGAAACTAAAAGACCACTCTCCTTTGCAATCTCCGCCAAAGAAGGATCGTGCTCAATACCATATCCTTTAACTGGAAATTCCTTTAATACGCGAAGAAACTCACCTCTTCCGCATCCTGCCTCGATGATTTTCTTTCCCTCAAGCTGATAACGTTTAATAAATTCCTTATATTGACGGCGGCGCAGCTCTACCATCGTGGTGGAATAGCCGCCTGCACGAATAACATCGCGGTAATATTCGACTGGCTCGCAGTCAAATTGAATCAGACCACATTTTTTACACTGGCACAGCGGCAGATGGATTCCTCTGTCGTTTTTTACCTGTTCCTTATCCGGCATGTGCTGTGCCGCTGCCGGCATATTGTCAAATGCAATTATCTCTGTATTTGTAAGAGATTCTTTGCATGAAATGCAATTTCCCATAATTAACATGCCTTTCCTGTTTGTTTCAACCCACAGTCGGTATTTTCACGGAGTCTGACTTGTCGAAAATAGTTCTACTGTGACTTGCCTCATGTCAGTGAGGGATACCGATTTTTCTCCGCCCGCCACTGCCGAAGCAACTTCTTGTAATATCTACTCACATAAGCATCTTTTTAATTCCCTCTTCAAAGGAAATCATCTGATGAAATCCTGTTATTTCTTTTAGTTTTGTGATATCAGGATCTAGTGATGTCACACCTTCTGCGTTTGGCGGCCGCTTGCCATACTGGCAGGTGCCTTGTCCGCCGCAGAGTGCTCGCATCGCCTCAATATATTCGCGAAGCGGCCTTGTATCTTCACCAGCCACGTTATAGACACCTGCCGGTGCATCACCAGTCAAAAGCGTCACAATTACATTAACTGCATCGTCAATATAAAGATAATTCCAAAGCTGTGTACATGCACCAAGCTCCATTATACCGCCTTCTTTGAAGGTGCGCATGCAGCTTTCCACAAGTGACCATGGATGATCGCCAGGACCATAAACAGAAAAGACGCGTGTGTGAATATATGTTATGCCAAGTGCTTCTGCACGCATAATAGCCTCTCTTCCCACCTTAGCCTTAGCCTTTCCATACTCAGAAAGCGGATGTAGCTCGTCTGTCTCTCGCATTGTCGTATTTCGCACGCCATACTCTGCCTGTGAGCCACAAAAAAGAAAACGCTTACAGTGGGCGGCAGCTGCAGTCTCAAGCGCATCAAGCGCATAGACGGCATTCATTGACTGAATATCAGCTAGCTTTCTGTTATCACTTCCAGAGCCATCCCAGCCTAAATGCAGCCAATAATCGGCTCTCCCCAGATCATGAGACCATTTTTGTCCGATTTTGCTAAGTTTTTCAGCATTCACTGCAAGTTCTTTCAGCCCACTCAGCTCACACTCTATAATCTCAAGCAGTTCTTTTTTTATTATCATCTGCTCTAAATTTTTTTTGCCAGCTGAATTGGGACGAATCAGCGCACAAACTTCAAAGCCTTGATTAATAAGTGTTTGTACGGCGTGACTGCCGATAAAGCTTGTCGCTCCTGTCACTATTACACGCATATTACTCCTCCGACCAGCGCATAATACTCTTTAACTCTTCTTCTGGAAGAAATGGCGCTAAATCTTCAAGCGGTGCAGAAACCATACTGCCATCTGGCATTGGCTTTGATGCTGCCTTTGGCTCAAACTTCTGATCCATATCAACCATTACCTCGCAGATAACAGGTCCATTTACGGACAGTGCCTTCTCGATTCCCTCACCAAGAGCATCGTTGCTGTCAATGCGAATAAATGGGAAACCATATGCCGGCGCTAATTTTGCCATATCTGGGAAACTAAGATCACCGCTGTCTTTTCCTATACCAATAAGCGGCTTTCCAAAATAGTTGTTCTGTGTCTGGCGAATGGAATGATATCCGCCATTATTGATCAGAAAAATCTTGATCGGATACTGGTGATGGATGATTGTCTGCAGCTCCTGAAGATTCATCTGAATACTTCCGTCTCCTGTTACGCAGATGATATCCTGCTCCTTCTCACCTGTCTCCCTGCAATAGCGCTTATTTGCAACACAAGCTCCAATTGCTGCTGGCAGATCGTAACCCATCGATGCAATAGCTGAATTTGAAATAAAACGCTGACCTTTCTTTATAACATAGCCATGACCGCCTACAACACAGGCAGAGCCATTTCCTACTACTGTAATCTGACCCTCATTTAAGCGTCGGCTTTCTTCCTTAATAAATGCATACACATTTGCCGGACTCTTCTGCTCATAATGCTTTGGCTGAACAACAGGATAATCCTTCTTCCATTTTTCACAAACCTGTCTCCACTCATCACCCTTAAATAATACTTCACCATCTGCAAGCTTTTCATTTAAGCGGCTCTCAAGCTTTTCAAGAAGATCCTTTGCATCAGCCCACACCGGCATTTCTACATGAAGAGACGGCTTTTTCAATTCCTCTGCATCAATATCATTCATAATGACAAATGCATGCTTTGCCCAAGCCGGCCAATCATAATTAACCTGACGAATGCTCAATCGGCTTCCAACTGAAAATAGCAAATCACTGTTTTGTACGGCAAAATTTCCAGCGCGGTCACCCATATTTCCAGCACGTCCTGTGTACAGCGGATGCTCATCCTCCATCAAATCAATGCTGTTCCAGCCAGTCACAACTGGAATGCCAAGCTTATCTGCGACACGGCGAAATGCATCAAATGCTCCTGCAATACGTATTCCATTTCCGGCATTTAACACCGGACGCTTTGCCTGACGAATTTTCTCAATAATAGCGTCTGCCTGCTCGTTAGTAACAGACGGAATCACTGTCAGATTTTCTTTTGACGGATCAAAACCTTCAAGCTCATCTATCTCAACTGTTGCACCCTGCACATTTAACGGAATATCAAGCCAGCACGGACCTGGTCTTCCAGTCTGTGCAAGATAAAGTGCTTTCTCAACAGCATAGCGAATACGCTTTGGATCAATCACCATCTCACAATATTTTGTCATAGGCTCTACGCTCTTGCAGATGTCATACTCCTGATCGCCAAATGCACGAATGCCAAGGCCTGTGCTTCTTGCCGTTACATCATAGCGTACCTGACCTGAAATAACAAGCATCGGAATAGAGTCAAGCCATCCTCCGACTACGCCTGTGATTGCGTTTGTTCCGCCAGGTCCTGTTGTGACACAGACAGCTGCAATGCGGTTATGGATTCTGGCATAGCTTTCTGCTGCAATGGCACATGCCTGCTCATGGTGATTATATACACAGTGAAGTCCCGGCTCATGACCAAGTCCATCATCAAGATGCATTGCACCGCCTCCGGTGATCATAAATACATCTGTAATTCCATTTTGAACAAGCAGTTTTGCAATATAGTTGGATACCTTCATTCTCATAACTTAGCCCTCCAATGCTTCATGAATTACCTTTGCCATATATTCAATTTTCTCATCTGTCATACCAGGATAAACACCAACCCAGAATGTAGATGTCATAATACGGTCAGTCTGCTCTAAACCACCGACAACACGATATGCCTCTGTTCCACGAATATCATCAAAACAAGGATGCTTTATCAGATTGCCTGAGAACAGCATACGTGTCTGAACACCGTGTGATTCAATATAGTTCACTACCTTTGTACGATCCACGCCTTCCTTACATGTCATTAAAAAGCCAAACCAGCTCGGATTAGAATGCGCTGCTGCCTCAGGAAGAATCAGCTTACCTGCGCAGTCAGACAAAAGCTCTTTTAAATAAGCAAAGTTATGACGTCTCTTCTCCACAAAAGATGGGAACTTCTTTAACTGTGCACAGCCTACTGCTGCCTGCATATCAGTTGCCTTTAAATTATAGCCAAAATGGGAGTACACATATTTGTGGTCATATCCTAATGGAAGCTGACCATACTGCTTATCAAAGCGATGACCGCAGAAATTATCACATCCCGGAGGACAAATGCAGTCACGTCCCCAGTCTCTAAATGAACGCACAATTCTGTGAAGCAGTGGATTATTTGTATATACAGCACCGCCCTCACCCATCGTCATATGGTGCGGCGGATAGAAGCTTGATGTTCCTATATCACCAATTGTTCCTGTCAGCTTTTCCTTGCCGTCAATCTCATAGACAGAGCCAAGTGCATCACAATTATCTTCAACAAGCCATAAATTATGACGGTCGCAAAATGCCTTTACTGTCTCCAAATCAAATGGGTTGCCAAGTGTATGCGCGATCATCACGGCCTTTGTCTTATCAGACAATGCTTCTTCAAGCTTTGTGACATCAATATTGTACTGAGGAATTGTCACATCTACAAACACTGGAACTGCACCATACTGGATTACTGGTGTTACTGTTGTCGGAAAACCTGCAGCAACTGTGATTACCTCATCGCCTCTTTTTACCTGTCGTTCTCCCAATAGCGGAGAAGTCAGCGCCATAAATGCGATCAAATTCGCTGATGAACCAGAATTGACAAGAGAGCAAAAGCGAACACCTAAATATTTTGAAAACTCGCGCTCGAACTCATCTGTATAGCGTCCTGCTGTCAGCCAAAATTCCAGTGAGCTGTCCACAAGATTTACCATCTCCTCGCTGTCATAAACACGTGACGCGTATGGAATACGGTCTCCCTCCTTAAATTCCTTCTTTGTATTATGATATTTATCGCAATAGGCAGCTACTTGTTTTAGAATTTCTTCTCTCGCCTGTTGTTCATTCATATTTTCAAACATTTATTACTGCTCCTCTCCATCTGTTAAAAAGCTTCTTATCTGCTCTCTCATGCAGGCATTCATTTTATCTGCAAGCTCCTTTGGCTCTGCCATATGAGTAATCAGCATATTATAAAGCTGATACCACTCTACACTCTTTGCCACAGCCTTTTCAATATGCCATGTCGGTTTCCAGCCAAAGACACGCTTTACTCTTGAGCAGTCCAGCTTCAAAAAGCCAGCCTCATGAGGACCGCCGTCACTCTTATTTTCCCACTGCATGCCTCTGCCCCAGCTCTTACAAAACAGCGTAGTTAATGTGCCAGTGTCCACACAATCGCAGTCATCTGGTCCTACATTGTAATAGCCGCGAATGGATGGATCCTCCCACTGTTTCTTTACAATTGTCAGATATAAAAACAAAGGCTCCAACACATGCTGATATGGACGAATTGAATATGGATTTCTTACTGTCACAGGCTGCTTAATCACTGCGCTTCTGTAGCAGTCCGGTATAATACGGTCTGATGCAAAATCACCGCCTCCTATAACATTGCCTGCTCTTGCAGTAGAGACTGCCGTATCACTGTCCGCAAAAAAAGAGCGGATGTAGCTGTGTGTAACCAGCTCCGAACAGGATTTGCTGTTTGAATATGGATCAAATCCGTCCAACACATCCTCCTCACGGTAGCCCCACTCCCACTCTTTGTTCTCATATACTTTATCAGTTGTAACATTTAAAAATGAACGGACACATGAAAATTGACGTGCACACTCTAATATATTGACTGTACCCATCACATTTGTCTCATATGTCTCACGCGGATTTTTATAAGATTCGCGCACAATTGGCTGCGCTGCCAGATGAATCACAATCTGTGGCTGCACACGCTCAAATACTTCCTTTAATAATTCAAAATCTCTAACATCGCCAATAACACTGTCCATCTGATTTTCCAAACGGCAAATTGAAAAAATACTTGGACTTGTCGGTGGCTCTAATGAAACACCTGTTACCTTTGCGCCTGCATCAATTAAAATTCTCGAAAGCCATGAACCTTTAAAACCGGTATGACCTGTGATCAGTATTCTCTTATCACGAAAAAATGATATTTCTGTTTTCTGCATTATTTAGTCCTTCCATGTTTTCCACGGCGCCTTGCCGCTCTCCCACAGTGCCTCTAATCGATTCTTATCACGAAGTGTATCCATACAGGACCAGAAGCCCTCGTGAATATAACCCATCATCTGACCATCTGCTGCGAGACGCTCAAATGGTTCTCTCTCCAATGGCTGATCATCTCCGTCAATATAATCAAACACACCAGGCTCCATAACCATATAGCCAATGTTGATCATACTGCCATCCTTATCTGATTTCTCACGGAATGCTGCAATCTGTCCCTTATCATCATAATCGATTACACCAAAACGCTGTCCTACATTTGTCATGGAAATTGTAGCAAGCTTTCCATGGGAGCGATGAAACTCGCACAGCTCTTTTATGTTTATATCCGAAACTCCGTCTCCATACGTCAGTAAGAATGGCTCATCTCCGACATACTTGCGGATACGCTTTACGCGACCACCTGTCATTGTATTTAATCCTGTATCAACAAGTGTTACCTTCCATGGCTCTGAATAATTGTCGTGAAGCTCCATAGAATTATGTGCGAGATCAATCGTAATATCAGATGTATGAAGAAAATAATTTGCAAAATATTCCTTGATCACATATTGTTTATAACCAAGACAGATAATAAAATCGTTGAATCCGTACTGCGAATACTCCTTCATAATATGCCACAAAATTGGCTGATCACCAATCTCGACCATCGGCTTTGGGCGGTTTACGCTCTCTTCGCTGATTCTGGTACCGAATCCTCCTGCCAGTATTACAACCTTCATGCTATTACCGTGCCTTTCTTTTTGTTTGGATATCCTGATTCGGTCAAAATTGCCATTTGACCCACTCTCAGTTGTACTAATAATGGACTCATTTTACCATAGTTAAAGCAAAAAAGCAACCGGATGATTCCGGTCGCTTTTCGCCTTAAGAAAACGTTAAGTTTTTGGAAAATACAAATTAATTATCTGCAAAAGCTGCTGCAGTCCCAGATCTGTGCCCCAAGTGCCTCATAGAACTCACGCTCATGGCAGACCATAAGAATACTTCCTTTGTATTCTTTAAGTGCTGTAAGCAAAGAATCCTTTGCGTCAGCATCGAGGTGGTTTGTCGGCTCATCGAGGATTAACACATTGCTCTGGCGGTTCATAAGCTTGCACAGACGTACCTTTGCCTGCTCACCACCAGAAAGGACACGCACCTGGCTCTCGATGTGTTTTGTAGTCAGGCCGCACTTTGCAAGTGCACTGCGCACTTCGTACTGATTCCATGACGGAAACTCCTGCCAAATTTCCTCGAGGCAGGTACGGCCGTTGTCACCGCTTGTTTCCTGCTCAAAATAACCAATTTCCAGATAATCACCCTGATGGACAGTTCCGCTGTATGGCTTGATAAGTCCTAGAAGACTCTTTAAAAGAGTAGTCTTTCCGATACCATTTGCACCTACCATGACTACGCGGTTTCCACGCTCCATAACAAGGTCAAGCGGCTTTGTGAGCGGTCTGTCATATCCAATCTCAAGCTGCTCTGTAGTAAATAAGAAGCGGCCTGGTGCACGTCCATACAAAAAGCGAAACTCTGGCTTTGGCTTTTCGGCTGCTAATTCGATCACATCCATGCGGTCAAGCTTTTTCTGACGGGACATCGCCATGTTTCTTGTTGCAACTCTTGCCTTATTTCTGGCAACGAAGTCCTTTAACTGAGCAATTTCCTGCTGCTGACGGTTGTATGCTGCCTCTATCTGTGCCTTCTGTACAGCATGAACCTCCTTGAAGTGATCGTAATCTCCTACATAACGGTCAAGCTTTTGGTTTTCCATGTTGTAGATTAAGTTTACAACACTATTCAAGAATGGAATATCATGAGAAATTAGGACAAAAGCATTCTCATACTCCTGCAGATAACGGCGTAGCCATTCGATGTGCTTTTCATCCAGATAATTAGTCGGCTCGTCAAGAAGAAGGATATCCGGCTTTTCAAGAAGAAGCTTTGCGAGAAGGACTCTTGTTCTTTGACCTCCAGAAAGCTCGGTGACATCGCGCTCTAAGCCAAGTGCATCCAGCTCAAAGGCTCTTGCAACCTCCTCTACCTTTGCATCAATCATATAGAAATCGTGCATCGTCAGAAGATCCTGAATCGTACCCATCTCTTCCATCATGACAATCAGATCATCCTCAGAAGCATCTGCCATTTCCTCACAGATCTGATTCATGCGCGCTTCCATGTCAAATAAAAAGCTGAATGCATTCTTAAGCACATCACGTATTGTCTGACCTGGTTCTAGTACAGTGTGCTGATCCAGATAGCCAACACGCACATTTTTTGCCCACTCAATTTTTCCCTCATCTGGCATCAATTTGTTTGTAATGATGCTCATGAATGTTGATTTTCCCTCTCCATTTGCACCAACAAGGCCGATATGCTCTCCTTTTAATAAACGAAATGACACATCTGTAAAAATTGCTCTGTCTCCAAATCCGTGAGATAAGTGTTCTACATTTAAAATACTCATATTATCTTTCTCTATATCCTTCTCTATATTTTCATTTTGGCGTCGTTATCTTTATTTTGCGCCGCCATTATTTAGCAAACTCTCTGCATAATATACTGTCTGCATCGCATCCTTGCCGTAGTAGTCTGCACCGATCATATCTGCGTATTCCTTTGTCAGTACGGCACCGCCGACAACAATCTTGCACCATGGTGCTGCTTTTCTTACCTGGCGAATAGTCTCTTCCATATTTACAACTGTGGTAGTCATAAGCGCACTCAAGCCAAGAAGTGGTGCATGTGTCTCTACTACCTTTTCTGCTACTGTCTCAGGCGGTACATCTTTTCCAAGATCGATCACATCATATCCATAGTTTTCCAGAAGAACCTTAACAATATTCTTTCCGATATCGTGGATATCTCCCTTAACTGTTGCAATTACAACAGTGCCCTTCTTTTGCTGATCGCTGCCCTTTGCCTCCATAAATTCCTTTACGGCAGCAAAACCGGCCTTTGCGGCCTCGGCACTCATCAAAAGCTGCGGCAAAAACATGGTTCCTTTCTCGAAGCCCTTTCCTACAATATCAAGTGCCGGCACAAGCTCTGTATTGATGATTTCAAGCGGCTCCTTTTCTTCAAGCATCTTCTTTGTCACCTTATAGGCTGGTTCCTTAAGACCCTTGATGATACATGTCTTTAAATCCATGCCGCCAGATGTGCTTCCTGAGGCTTGCTTTTCAGATTTATCTGTGACTGCACCTGCCTTTACTGTAGTGGATACAACCTTCATAGCAGAATACTTTTCAACATATGACATACACTGCGCATCATAGCCTCCGAGTACACGGAAGGTATCATATGCCTGCATCATAGCCTGTGAATTTGGATTTACTATTCCTGCTGAAAGACCTGCCTGCATCGCCATTGTAAAGAATGCTGATGTGATGATCTCACGCTGCGGCAGTCCAAAGGAAATGTTTGACACGCCAAGCACAGTACGTCCGCCCTGTGCCTTTATGCGGCGCACAGTTTCAAGTGTAACATTTGCGGAATTACTGTCAGTACTCATAGTCATCGTGAGCGCATCAATTACGATATCTTTTCTTGCAATACCATAGCTCTCACCAGTCTTATAAATCTTTTCTGCAATAGCCAGACGTCCCTCAACAGTATCAGGAATACCGTCCTCATCGAGTGCTAATCCTACTACGACACCACCATATTTTTTTGCCAGTGGGAACACCTGCTTCATGATCTCCTGCTTTCCATTTACGGAGTTGATCATCGGTTTTCCGTTGTAGATACGAAGTGCCTGCTCCATTGCCTCCATATTTGTGGTATCAATCTGAAGCGGTGCATCAAGAATGCTTTGTAATTGATAAACAGTTTCCTTCATCAATTCCGGCTCATTGATCTCTGGCAGTCCAACATTAACATCAAGAATCTGTGCACCTGCATCTGACTGCTTTACACCCATCTCCAGAATATATTCCATGTTTCGGTCACGAAGTGCCTGCTTAAACTTTGATTTTCCGGTAGGGTTTATACGCTCACCTATTAGCATTGGCATCTTTCCAAGCTCAACTGCATGAGAATATGATGAAACAAGTGTCAGATTCTTATCGGTAAGCGGCTTTGGCACAGCCTCTTTGCAAGCTTCAACAAGCGCTTTAATGTGCGCCGGCGTTGTTCCGCAGCAGCCGCCCATAAGCCACGCGCCTTCCTCGGCAAATATCTTCATATCCTCGGCAAACTCAGCCGGATCCACGTCAAATACGGTCTTTCCATTTTCACTTCGTGGAAGACCGGCATTAGGATTTATAATTAATGGAATTGATGCGCTTTTTGCCAAGCGCTCGAAAATTGGCTTCATTTGCTTTGGTCCAAGTCCGCAGTTCATACCAAATGCGTCTGCGCCCAGACCCTCAAGCAATGCTGTGACTGCCTCTGGTGTCGCTCCTGTCAGCATCTTGCCATTTTCACCAAAAATAACAGTTGCCATAACAGGAAGATCACTGTTTTCCTTTGCTGCAAGCATCGCTGCCTTTAATTCATATGTATCGCTCATCGTCTCGATAAGAATAAGATCAGCTCCTGCAGCTGCTCCTGCCTTTATAGTTCTTGCAAATATCGATACTGCATCTTCAAAATCAAGTGTGCCAAGCGGCTTTAAAAGCTTTCCTGTAGGACCTACATCTAGTGCGACGTAGCCATCCTTACCTGTTTCCTCAACTGCCTTTTTCGCATTCTGCACACCTTTTGTTACGATTTCTTCAAGATTGTCCGGAAACTTTAACTCATTCGCACCAAATGTGTTTGCCAAAATGATGTCTGCTCCTGCGTTTAGATAATCTCGATGCAATTCTCTTATAATATCAGGATGCTCCAGATTCCAGTTTTCAGGCAGCTCACCAGCTTCAAGCCCGCGTTCCTGCAAAAGCGTACCCATACCGCCATCAAAAAAGACCATTCGCTTTCCCAGTTCATTTAATATATTTTTCTTCATAAATTCCTGTCCTTTCAAAAGCACAAGTTTTTTCTAACTATCCCTGTTGTTTCTGTTTGCTGCTTATGCATCACGGCGAAAGCTGCAGTCTTTTTTGCCGCAGGCCTCACATCCTTCTGTGACGCATCCTGTTCTGATATGGCTTAAGCCCATCAAAGCTGTAACAGATTTTTCAGGCTGCATTACGCCGCCTTCCGAAAGAAATAGACCTATTGTTTTCTGTGCATTAAGTGCCGTCAAAAATGATGACTGTACATCCAAAGACAAATCTCCGTAGCCCGGACTATACCTTGGACGCACAAAAAGGCCGTCTTTTGCAGCCTCTTTTTCAATATTCTTTTGACACAAGTTGCAATAGCACTCAATGGCCTCTGCCGCCGTAGACTGAAGTACTGCTGCCTTTGTGATATTTAATCTCAGATAACGTTCCATCAAACGATCTATTTCATGACCAAGCGTTGCCGCAAAGAAAATGACCTCGCTGCAGTCTTTTAAGTTTCGTTCCAGACTTTTACTGACAAGCTCCACACCACCTGCCTGCATATGACCTGCAGACAGATGTGTGAGTGCAAAACGCCGATATACATGGCGCGGCTGCGCCGTCCTGGCAACATCTTCCATGCACTGATGAATTAACATCATAACCTGTTCGTCTGGCTGTATCTTTTTGTAGCCGAGATAACGGATAATCTCGCGTTCTCTCATCTGATTTATATCAATCATTTTAAAATCTCCGAAAGATTCTTCTGAATAGCCTCTGCAATCTGCGGCTTATTCATAGAATATACGTGAATGTGGTTGATTCCATTTGCAATCAGGTCAATGATCTGATCAGTTGCATAGGCTATACCTGCCTGCTCCATCGCCTTCGGATTAGAACCAAAACGATCAACCAGATTTAAAAAGCGCTGCGGCATACTGCATCCAGAAAGATCACGTGCAGTCTCCACCTGCTTTGCTCGTGTGATTGGCATAATACCTGGAATCACTGGAACACTTATGCCCTGTTCTCTGACACGATACAAGAAGTTAAAGAAAATATTGTTGTCAAAAAACATCTGTGTTGTCAAGAACTCACATCCTGCATCTACCTTCTTCTTAAGGTTGATGATGTCCTCATTCTTATTTGCTGCTTCAACATGTCCTTCCGGGTAGCAGGCTCCGCCTACACAAAAATCTCCATAGGCTTTGATTTCAGATACAAGTTCTGACGCATAATGAAAATCAACAAATGGATCTCCCTCAAAATCTCTAGGACGATCACCGCGCAGAGCCAGCACATTTTCAATTCCTGCTGCCTTCATCTCATCTAATGTATTATGAATATTTTCCTTTGTTGCGCCTACACATGTTAAATGGGCAATCGTCGTTACGCCAGTTGTATCCTGAATCCCTTTTGCAATTGCAACAGTATTCTTTCTTGTGTTTCCGCCTGCTCCATATGTAACGCTCATGTAGCTTGGCTTTAATGCAGCAACGTCAATCGTTGCCTGACGAACTGACTCAAACTGTGCATCTGTCTTTGGCGGAAATACCTCAAAAGACAGTGTGATTTTTCCATTTGACAATATTTCATTTACTTTCATTATTTTTTAATTCCTCTTTCCTCTATATGGTGTGTTCTGTCGCATCGCTATTATACTGCAGATGTCTGTTTCCTAATGATGCTCTGTTCACTCCTCACTACAGCTTGTTTGTCGAGCTCATTTAACTTAAGTATAGCATGGATTTTACTTCATGAAAAGAAGATTTTCTCAATGGTTTGATATTGATATAAACTATACCAAAAGTACTTGCTGTCCTCTTTATTTTCCACTATGATAAACAAAAAAGAAAGGATCTGGATTATAACAATGAAAAAACGGGCTACTAAAATCAAGATTTGCGGACTGACAGAAGAAAAAGAGGCTGATTATCTCAATCAAATTCATGCAGATTTTGCAGGAATGGTCGTATTTTTCCCTAAGAGCAAGAGAAATATCTCACTTGATCAGGCAAAAAAAATAAAGGCAGCACTTCTGCCTGAAATAAAAACAGTCGCCGTGACAGTCTCACCAACACTTGCACAAATAAGCCAGATTGCAGAGGCCGGCTTTGACCTTATTCAAATCCACGGTGAACCTGCCGATCTTGATATAAAAACAGCTAAGTCAATCTGTGAATATACAAATAAGCTTTCTCTTCCTATATTAAAAGCATTTAATGTCTCTGATATTGACAGCTATAACTGCTGGCAGTCATGTCCGTCTGTCGCCGGCTTTGTATTTGATGCTGCTAAACCTGGAAGCGGCAAAACTTTTGACTGGACCTTGCTTAAAAATCTTCCTAGATCAAAAAAGCTCTTCTTGCTTGCCGGCGGACTGGCACCTGAAAATGTTTCAAATGCGATATGCTTTTTGCATCCTGATGGAGTGGATGTATCATCTGGTGTGGAATTTATAGAAAAAGACCGCCCCGGCAAAGATCCTTATCTCATACAGGCCTTTGCCGAAGCGGTACAACTTGCAGACAAACAACTTACATCAAAATACTTATCTATTTGACGTAATCTTTTCTGCCTTTTCAATTGCTGCATCAATATTCGGGCTGAAATTTTCTTTTCCTATTAATGTGTCAAAGCCAGCCTTTCTACTGACTTAAGCCAGCGGCAAGCCACTGTGGTTCCATTGACGGAGTTCTAGTGCCTGCGTACATCGCAAGGACTTTGGCAGACACATCTGTTCCGGAGCAACAAAACTCGCGAACAAGCAGTCCTACGACCACATTTGTGTCGATTCGATGGAACTGAATCTTCACATTCGCGTTCTCTGGGCCACAAGATCTCCCAGATGGATACTAAGTCAAATACCCGGGGCTATGAAATTAAACGGTACGAATACCGGAATTCATAATCTTTTTTCCTGAACGAATGATTTCTTCAATCATGTTCTTTTCTTTTTGATACATAGTGGCAAAATTAGATCGACATTTTAGTTTGTTGATCTGTGTATAAGTTTTATTGATACAATACAGTAAATAAGAGGAATACCAGTCTCTTTGAACTTTTGTCCCATCTGTCAGATGATACATTCGCTGTGACAATTTCTTTGGAATGTAACTATCTGATGTGTGATCGTACTGACTGGCACGATATAAAATCGGTACCTCAACATACATCCCACCTGTTGATTTAAAAAGCTGCTTTGCTTTTGCCTGCAGGTAGCCGGGGCAACGATTTTTTATGGATCTTCCGAAGCGCTTTTTTCGCTTCATTCGTCCATTCTTATCGACCGGATTCTCTGGATTTGCTCTTTTTTGTAGTTTCTTTACATTTGGCGGTTCTGTAATAAAGCAGTCTCCCAAAGACCGAAGATGATTGACCTGCTCACGGATTGCCAGTGCTCGATTTTCTGCTGCAATCCGACACAGTTCCTGATGTCTTTGTTTCAATTTCTGGTATCGTTTTGAAAAGTTCCATTGCTTGTGACCTTTCTTAACGGTACCATTTTCGTTGTAATGATTCGGATTCATCGCCCTTCGGGATCGTTCCATTGCTCGCAGGATCAAAGCCTCCTGTCTTTCCACATGCTGAATTGAATTTCCTCTTTCTGCCAGATTTTCAAGTCCTACTTCTGTATTTGAAGTATACGCAATTGTCTGCGTTCCGATATCACATCCCACATTTCCTTTTCCATAGTAATGTCTTGGTGTGCTGTCTTTTCTTCTTTTTGAGATTGCTTTTCCTTCAACTGTTATATGTACATAGACGCGAAGCCGTCCGCGAATCTTTTTACAGACGAGGGAAGCAAAACACGGTCTGTAGGTATCCGTAATAATTCCTTTTGACATCTGATCCACCGCATGAGCATCCTGTAGTTCTGGTTCTGCCAAATATGCAAGAATTGCTTTTTCTTCATCCCAAAGCCACAAATCCTTTGCTTTATATTTACAGGGAATTGTAACTTTTCCGTACTTCACAATCAGCCCTGACTGAGAAGAATCAATGACAAGCCCGCGTGTGGATTGTTTTGCCCGAATCTCCGGAAGATCGCCGCGCTTTTTGAAATGTAACTTTCTTCCGCTCGAATACAATATCGTTTCAATTGCAGCCCAAATATCTTCTGCACGGGAAAGAGCAAAGATGCTTTGAAGATGATACTTTTCTTTTAATTCCATCATTTTGGTCCGGCAAAAATCCCATGTCACCTGATAAGACTCTCTCATCTTATTCATTGAATTGGTAAGTTCAGCGCGTTCCTTTTTCAGGTGATTCAGCTTTTGTGTTTCCTCATCTGATAGAACTTCTTTCTTTTCCAGTGCATGGATTGGATCCGATACTTTTCCATACAGTTTCTGCAAGGCACGATATCTCTTTGTGCGCAAAAGCTGCTCCAGATTTCGTTCCATAATACCGAGGAGTTCATTTCCACATTGGCGCAGATGGTCGGCATCCGAAAAAATGCGTCGCTTTTCATCTTCGCTTATATCAGCTTCAAACACGACAACATGTCGATTTGATTTTTTATGGAACTTACGCAATGCTTTTTGATATTCGTCTGGCTCCTGCTTTTTCCGAATGGCCATAAAACTCCTTTCTTTCCCGGTAATCAACTTAGGAATCTATCGATTGCTTTTTCTTATTAATAGTGAATATATACTCCTCATTACTATAATTAGTATATCATACTTTACAAGAAATCACAAACACGAAAT
>ERZ837380.107-NODE-107-length-121162-cov-7.855095_pt1 | contig 121162 bp, 152 predicted proteins | sample MGYA00519685_ERZ837380 | MGnify/ENA primary metagenome ERZ837380 (study PRJEB31850, sample SAMEA3708817) | human gut metagenome | biome: human gut; feature: human-associated habitat; material: faeces | place: China | collected 2014 ...
TTAAAACACGTATCCGTCGTGGAGATGCAGCTCCAATGGCTATTGTACAATTCGTTAAGTAATTCCATTAATGAATAAAAGACACTGATTTTTGATCAGTGTCTATTTTTTTACGATAACTTTTTGAATTTGATCCTCTTTCCAAATGACAAGATCACAATCAAATCCCTCTTTAACTTGACCAGTATGTTGAAATCCTAATACCTTCGCTACATTCTTTGTGAAGAATGGCAAAGTATTTTCATATCCAAGTTCATTTTTAAGATGGATGAATTCATTTCTTAAATTTGAAATTGGCGTAATACCAATTTCTTTAACGGAACCATCTTCATTGTATGTAGACCAAGATCCTTGAGCATCACTAGAAATGGTTACTTTCTCTGTGTTTTTGATCTTTCGAATATAATTTAATGTTTTGCCATTACCATCACAAGTGATGTCAATTGTACCGCCCATCTCTGTAAATTTTATAGCTTGTTCAAATAAATGAGGATTTCTTGTACAGTGCGTTGGCTGGAATAAAGAAGTAGGAATATCCGCCTTTTCTAAGATGTTAAAAACTAATTCTAAGGCTTGTTTTTCATCTCCCATATGAATTGTTAAGTTAGCTTGTTTTCCTGCAATTAAGCTTGCGGTACGGATTCTTGAAGCCAATCGAGTAAGTTCTTCCTCTGTTACATGACTCGATCTATGATCACTTAAAGCAAGTTTTACACCAAGAATACTATCAATAAACACAATATCGTCTTCCATAGAACTAGTTAGTGTATTACTAGGATAGGCATAGCTACCCGTTAAAATATATGTATGTACACCTTTCTGTGTGAGTTCTTTCGCTTTCGCAAATAATTCTTTTGTACTTCTTGTATAACCATCCGTTCCTAACAATCCAATGACAGTTGTGATACCTGCATCTAATATTTCCTGTACATCAATAGGTCTTGCTCTAGAAACAAATCCAGCTTCACCACCACCACCAGTAATATGAACATGGCGATCAATCAAACCTGGCGTTAAAATGCATCCTGTGCCATCAATTGTTTCAATTGGATAAGAAAGTTCGATATGATCATCAATTTTTTCGATTTTAGAATCTGAAATCAATACATCTTTTACTCCTAAATTTTTAGGTGCATAAATTTGAATATTTTTAATAAGTTTCATGCGTGTCACCTCAAAAAGTATTATATAATAAAACTCAGGTGATGTTATGTTAATTTCAACAGAAAGTTTAAAAAAGAATATAAATGATAAATGCATTGTAAAAGATGCATCTTTTACAATAGAAGATACGGATAAAATTGCGTTGATTGGAGTCAATGGTACAGGTAAAAGTACTTTATTAAAGATACTTGCAGGTATTGAAAATTATGATTCAGGAACCATTATAAAAAAGAATGGAATTAAAATTCATTATTTGCCACAAAATCCAGAATTCAAAACAGATTGTGTATGGGATGAAATTCAACTTGTGAATTCTAAAAATGAGCACCCCGTCGCAGAATTTGAATTGAAATCGATCCTAACAAAACTGGGTATCACTGACTTTCAAAGTGCAATGTCCAATATGTCAGGCGGACAAAGAAAAAGAGTGGCTCTTGCCTTAGCGCTATGTACAAGTTGTGACTTGTTGCTTCTAGATGAACCAACCAATCATTTGGATAATGATATGGTTGAATGGCTAGAAAATTATTTAATTCGTTCAAAAAGTGCAATATTTATGGTCACACACGATCGTTATTTTTTAGATCGTGTTTGCACAAAAATGATCGAATTAGATCAAGGTGATTTATATATTCATAATGGGAACTATGAAGTATATCTAGAAAATAAAGAAACGCGTATAGAACAAGAAAAACTAGCTGCACATAAACACAAGAATTTATATAAAAAAGAATTAGAGTGGGTAAGAGCGGGTGTACAAGCCCGTGGAACCAAATCCAACAGTCGACTTCAAAGGTTTGAAGAATTGCGTCAGAAACGCTTTAAACAACAAGAAGAATCATTAAAAATCAATGCCGCTATGCAACGCTTAGGAAATAAAACAATTGAATGTATGAATTTAGGGTTTGATTATCCAGAAAAACAATTGTTTCATGATTTCAACTATGTTTTATTGCGCCAAGACCGTATCGGTATTATTGGAGAAAATGGATGTGGTAAATCCACATTACTTGATGTTATTGCAGGTTTAAAACAACCAACTTTTGGAACTATTGAATATGGCACAACTGTTAAAATTGGATATTTTAGGCAAGCCGATCAAGGCGTCGATTTAAATATGCGTGTTATTGATTATATTGAAGAAGTTTCAAAAGTTATTGAATACGATCGAATGACTCTAAGTGCATCGCAAATGCTTGAAAGATTCTTATTTCCAAGAAACATGCACTATACTACACTATCAAGATTATCTGGTGGAGAAAGAAGAAGACTTTATCTATTAAGAGTTTTGATGCAAGAACCAAATATCTTATTATTAGATGAGCCAACAAATGATTTGGATATCTTAACATTAGACGTATTAGAAGACTACCTAGATAATTTTCAAGGTGCCATTATTACTGTTAGCCACGATCGTTATTTTTTGGATCGAGTTGTAGATAAAGTGTTTGTTCATCAAAAAGATGGTACATTTAAACAATATAGTGGTGGATATAGTGATTACTTAATAAAATCCAAAGACGAAAATAAAAAGGTGGTTATACAAAAACCAATTGAAAAGAAAAAGCGTTCTTTATTATCTTATATGGAGAAAAAAGAATTAGAACAATTACCAGAAAAAATGGAATTGTTGGAAACTGAAATTGAAGATTTAGACCATCAAATGAATGAGTGTCAAAATGATTTTGCGAAATTAAAAGAATTAAGTGATGTAAGAACACAAAAAGAAGAAGAATTAGAAATTTTGACAAATCGCTGGATGGAATTAGAAGAAAAAAAGGAAGGATAAAGTTTTAATTGGATATGGAGAATAGGGTATTTTTAAAAAAACCATCCCATGTGTTTTTGTTAGCTATGCTATGTTGTATACTATGGGGAAGTGCGGCTCCCTTTATTAAATGGGGATATCAATTATTTAACATTGAAGGCGTACCAAGTATATTGATGTTTGCGGGCATTCGCTTTGCGGTAGCCGGACTTTTAGTCATATTATTTGGCTCTTTCTTACAGAAAAAAGTATTAGTCGCAAAAAAAGAAAATATTCAAGGCATATGTACATTAGCTTTATTTCAAACAGCTGGACAATACTTTTTCTACTATATAGGACTTTCACATACATCGGGCGTAAATGGTTCGATTATTACCGGTACCAGTGCCTTTATATCTTTATTAGTAGCCAGTTTGATTTTTCATTATGAAAAGCTGACACTAAGGAAAACATTGGGATGTTTTATCGGATTCTTAAGTATTTTATTTATGAATATGAGTGGTGCTAGTGCAAACTTTTCATTTATAGGCGAAGGCTTTGTGTTAATGTCACAATTATGTGGAGCTATATCAGCCGCTTTTATTAAGAAGTTTACACAAAAACAAAATGCCGTACTATTAAGTGGATACCAATTCTTTTTAGGTGGTGTTTTACTAATTATCATTGGATATTTGATGGGAGGACACATTACATTTGAATTCAATCTAGGCCTTCTAGTATTGATTCATCTAGCCCTTGTATCCGCTATCGCCTATACGATTTGGGGATTGTTATTATCTGTAAATCCTGTTAGTAAGATTGGTGTCTATATGTGTGTAACACCAATCATTGGTGTTATTTTATCAAGTGTTGTCTTACATGAATCCAATCAGGCATTCCAATTTTCAAGCTTAATTGCCTTGATTCTAGTTAGCTTAAGTGTATTTTTAGTCAATAAAGAAACGCAGACAGATTAAGTTCTGTCTTTTTCTTTACCTAAAAAAAGATCCTAGGCTTATCTAGGATCTAATAATTCAAAGCAACGCCCCACATCACTTGGATAATGAGCATCGCTTGCCGTAACAATTTGTACATTATTTTCTTTTAGGATATTTCTAAAATCAGCATTTAAGCCAATATCAGGATGATGATATGAATAATGAGCTTTAGTGTTGTCTTCCATTTTAATGTTGTATTCATTTGCCAGACGAGCGATATGATGGTAGGTAGGATGTAAATCGTAGCCTGGATCAATCGAATACAATTTGATCACATCTGGATGACCCACTTGATCAAAGAGATTGGATTGGATTAGTTTTTCAATAGAGTCATAATAGGATTTATAAATAGTAGAAGGATCATTTTTGTCCCAAAGCAATTCTTTAGAAAAGGCATCCATATCATATAAATAGCCATCTACAGAGTGTACACTACCAATTAGAAAGTCAAAATGATAGTTTTTAAGGATAGAGGATAATAGACTTTCTGTTTCAGGCGTATAACATACTTCAAGACCAAAACGCACATCAATGTCAAAAGTTTCTTTTTTTAAGGCTGCAATTAATTTTAAATAATCATCTATGGAGTTTTTTTGTTTCTTTAAAAACCACTCTTCTTGTAATTTAGATACTTCACAAATTCTTTTATAACAGTCTTTAAATTCGAAGAATCTATGCGTATGATCTAAAATCTGAAGATGAGTAATTCCTTTTTCTTTGGCAGCATCAATAAACTTATGGACATATTCAATGCTTAAATCACCATTTTCTAAATGTGTATGTGCATCAATCATAGTACCCTCCTATTTCTTATAAGTAGATACTTTAATCATACCATTGATCTTCTCGATTGGTGTAATATCGACTTTTGTATCCAAATCAATAATTGTATACGCAATATCCTTCTTAGATTTATTCATCAAATTTTCGATGTTGGCATCCTTTAAAATATCCGTGATTTGAGAAATCATTTTTGGTTTATTATCATGAATACAAGTGATTCTAAATGGTGAATTCATATCCATTTTCGCATTTGGTAAATTGACAGAATTTGAAATATTTCCATAAGTCAAATAATCCATCAATTCTTGAGCTGCCTTTACAGCACAATTTTCTTCACTTTCCTCGGTTGAAGCACCTAAGTGAGGAATCGCAATGGCTTTATCGCTTTGAATTACTTTTTGACTAGGAAAATCAGTTACATAAGATGCAACTTTATTTTCATTTAACGCCTCTAATAGAGCATCTTCATCAACAAGGCCGCCACGTGCAAAGTTTAATAATTTGACGCCATCTTTCATCTTGTCAAAACTATCTTTATTGATAAAGTTTTTTGTTCCATCATTTAAAGGTACATGAATCGTAATAAAATCACATTGACGATATAGATCATCAATATTTGTGACATGATTTACATATCGAGATAAATTCCATGCAGCATCAACAGACATATAAGGATCATATCCATATACTTTCATCCCGAAACGTAAAGCTAGATTGGCAACTTGAATACCAATAGCACCACAACCAATGACACCTAAAGATTTACCTGTTAATTCATGACCAGCATATTTTTTCTTTTGTTTTTCTACATCCTTTGCGATGTTCTCATTTTCTTTTTGTGTTTGGATCCATTCAATACCATGATAAATATCACGACTTGCCAGTAACATACCCGCAAACACAAGTTCTTTTACGGCATTGCTATTTGCGCCGGGAGTATTAAATACGGCAATCCCTTTTTTAGTACATGCATCAATATCAATGTTGTTGACACCAGCACCTGCACGAGCGATGGCTTTTAAATTGTTGCCATATTCAATATCATGAAGATTGGCACTACGAACTAAAATGGCATCTTCATCTTCCATGTTTTCGTTTACTTCATAATCTGGCGTAAACTGATCTAAACCAATTTGCGCAATATTGTTATAGAGTTTTATTTTAGGCATTATAATTCTCCTCTTCAAATTTTTTCATAAATGCAATTAGGGCTTCTACACCTTCAAGTGGCATGGCATTATAAATACTTGCACGCATACCACCAACCGTTCTGTGACCTTTAATATTCACAATTCCTGCTCCTTTAGCTTCTTTAACAAATTTAGCATCTAGATCCTTGTCACCCGTCACAAAAGGAACATTTGTATAAGAACGATCTTCAGGTACAACAGGATTTGAATAGAGTTTAGAAGCATCGATATAGTCATATAATAATTTAACTTTTTGACGATTGATCTTTTCCATGTTTTCCAATCCACCAATTTGTGTTTCTAGCCATTCAAGTACCAAACCACAAATATAGATCGCATAAGTAGGTGGTGTGTTAAACATAGAATCATTGTCAGCATATGTTTTGTAGTTCAACATGCTTGGTGTTTTTTCATCAGCTAAACCAATCAAGTCTTTTTTTATAATAACCACGGTCAATCCGGCAGGACCCATATTTTTTTGGGCACCGGCAAAAATTAAATCGTATTTAGAAACATCGCATCTTTCACTTAAAATACAACTTGATAAATCAGCAACTAAAAGCTTACCTGCATGAGGTGGAAGCTCTTTATATTTAGTTCCATAGATTGTATTGTTTTCACAAATATATACATAATCTGAATCTTCACTTAAATCTTCCTGCTTAATTTTAGGAATATATGTAAAGTTGTCCTCTGCACTAGAAGCAACTACATTTACTTTTCCTAGTTTTTCATGTTCTTTCAAAGCCTTCTTTGTCCATTGGCCCGTATTGATCAAATCTACGTTATGTTTTTCTAAATTCAAAGGAATCATAGTAAATTGTAAAGAAGCACCTCCTTGTAAGAATAAAATTTCATATTCATCTGGAATATTCATCAATCTTTTTAGTCTTGCTTTACAAGTATCTATAATATCCTTAAATTCACTGGAACGGTGGGACATCTCCATAACGCTCATTCCACTATTGTGAGCGTCCAACATTTCGCTTGCAGCTTTTTTTAATACCCATTCTGGTAAGCATGCGGGACCGGCACTAAAGTTATATACACGTGTCATATTGTTACCTTGGTGAAAACATTTCCACCTTTCCTTTCTTTATGTTTCATGATTATACATTTGTTTACATTTAATTTCAAGAAATTTGTTCATAAAATAAATTCAAGTGTATTTAAAATCAAAACAATCATTTAACGAAAGCTTAACAGAACCATTCTTTTTGTTTAACAAACATGCATTATGATATGTGTGTCGAAAGAAAAGAGGACAAAGAAAATATGAATAAGTTTTTAAAAGGTGCAATGGTCTTAGGGTTATCTGCAGCTATGGTAGGATGTAGTTCAAATGCTACATCAAATGACAGTGATTCAAAAAGTGAAAGTTTAAGCGGAACAATTACAGCCGCAGGTTCAAGTGCATTGAAACCATTGGTTGATGTTGCAGCCGAACAATTCTCTAATGAAAACCCAGATGTTTCTATTACAGTCGATGCTGGTGGATCTGGAGAAGGTTTAAAACAGGTGGCTGATAAAACAGTTACACTTGGAAATTCCGATGTTGCAGCTGAAGAAAAATTAGATAAGGATCAAGCTAAAGATTTAGTCGATCACCAAGTTTGTGTTGTAACAATGGCTCCAATCGTAAATAAAGATGTAGGTGTTAAAGATTTAACAAAACAACAATTAATTGACATCTTCACAGGAAAAACAACAAACTGGAAAGATGTTGGTGGACCGGATGAAGATATTGTATTGGTGACTCGTCCAACTTCATCAGGAACAAGAGCCACATTCCAAAAATATGCATTAGATGGAAATGAAGAAGCAAGCAATGCCTCAATGGAAACAGATGATTCAGGTGTATTGTTACAAAATGTAACAGATACAAAAGGTGCAATTGGTTATGTAGCATTATCTTATTTAGTAGACAATGACGATGTAGATACTATCGCAATTGATGGTGTCAAACCAACATTAGAAAATACTTATAGTGGTGACTATAAAGTTTGGACATTTGAACACATGTATACAAATGGAGAACCAGACAAAGCAACAAAGGCGTTCTTAGATTACATCATGGGTGAAAAATTCGGTAAAAAAATGGAATCATTAGGCTATGGTGTTTCTAGTAAAATGGAAAAAACAGATCACTAGTAAAGTTCTTTAACGGACATTGAAATATATGTCCGTTATTCATTTAGTTTGGAGGAATTTGATGAGTCGTAAAAGCATGTTTTGTAAAGAATATTTCTGGCAGATTCTTGTAACAATTGGTGGACTGTTCGTAATATTCGTAACTTTATTGATCGGAGCCTTTCTGGTTTACAAAGGTTCGGATACATTTTTTAAGTTTCATCACACTTTACAAGAATTTCTTGGTAGTGCCAACTTTGCACCTATGGATAATGCCAGTTCAAAAGGACATGTAGGAGCCTTGATCTTCATTGTTGGATCACTATGTGTTTGTGGATTGGCACTATTGATTGCCACACCATTTGCGTTAGGATCTTCTGTTTTTATGACAGAAATTTCACCTAAGTTTGGTGAGAAGTTCTATCGTCCTATGGTTGAAATCTTTGCCGGAATTCCGAGTGTTGTTTATGGATGGGTTGGATTAACGGTTTTGATTCCGTTTTTAAAGAAAGTATTTGATTTGCAGGTAGGACACTCCATACTTGCAGCAAGTTTAGTTCTATCAATTATGATTTTTCCATCGATTACAAGTGTTGCCAGTGATGCGATTCGAGCTGTTTCAAAAGAAACACGAATGGCGGCTTATGGACTTGGCTCAACACGTTGGCAAACGATATATCGTGTTGTGATTCCTGCTGCTTTGCCAGGCATTATTTCAGGTATTGTTTTAGGACTGGCAAGAGCGTTTGGAGAAGCTTTAGCGGTTGCGATGGTCATTGGTCAAACAACTGCTTTACCTAAGAGTATTTTCTCCACTTCAAAAACACTAACAACGGAAATTGCTGCTCAAATGGGAAATGCGATGGAAGGCGGAGAAAAGAAGGCAGCCTTATGGACAATGGCTTTATTATTATTCTTGATTTCGTTATTGTTTATCACAATCATTCATAAGTTTTCAAAACAAAAAGGAGAATAAAGATGGATTCTAGAATTAAAAGAGCAAAAATGGTAGATCAATGTATGACAATCATTTTTTATGGTATTGCCTTATTCTTCTTTCTACTTCTTGTAGGCTTTGCCGGAAAAGTGATCATTGGTGGCTTGTTAGGGGCTAAACCAGAGATGTTTGGCTTTTCTCGATCTGGCAGTATTGGAAACCAAGTCTTTAATACAATTTACTTAGTATTTATTTCATTGCTTGTATCTGTTCCTATTGGTGTATTGGCAGGGATTTATCTTGCAATGTATGCAAAACCAGGTCTTGTGACACGTTTTTTAAGAACTTGTATTGAAACATTGTCTTCTTTACCAAGTATCGTAGTGGGCTTGTTTGGATATTTGATTTTCTTGGTTGTATTAGGACTATCAAAAAGTTTATTAGCAGGCGCTTTATCTATTTCGATTCTAAGTTTACCTTTGATCACTACCACCACAGAAGATGCAATAAAAGGTTTACCAGAAGGCTATTATCAAGGAAGTATGGGACTTGGAGCAACAAAGTGGCAAACCATATTTCATGTACTATTGCCTGCGTGTCTATCACGTATTATGACTGGAGTCATTTTAGCGGCTGGTCGTGGATTTGGAGAGGCTGCCGTATTACTTTATACAACAGGATCAGGAAGTGATTTGCGTTGGAATAACTTTAGTTTTACATCGCCAACATCGCCAATCAATGTTTTAAGACCGGCTGAAACATTGTCCATTCAAATTTGGAATTTACAGACAAATGGTCAAGATAGAGCACTTGCGAATCTATCGAGTGCTGTATTGATGATTTTGGTACTTGCGTTTAGTATCGGGGCCAATGTTTGGTCTAGACATATTTCCAAAAAACAAGCTGGATTAGAGAAATAGAAAGGTTAACTATGAATAATAAATTTACAGTGAATGATTTGAATTTATATTATGGGGATTTTCATGCCTTAAAGAATATAAATTTGGATATCAAAGAAAAAGAAATTACGGCATTCATTGGTCCTAGTGGATGTGGTAAATCGACATTTTTGAAAACATTAAATCGTATGAATGATTTGGTAGAAAACACTAGAATTACCGGAGATATTTGTCTGGATGGTACGGATATCTACAAAAACATGGATGCGATTGAATTAAGACGTAGAGTTGGAATGGTGTTTCAACAGCCCAATCCATTCCCAAAAAGTATTTATGACAATATTGCGTATGGCCCAAGAATTTTTGGAATCAAAAAGAAAAGTGAATTGGATGAAATTGTTGAAAGAAGTTTAAGACAAGCAGCCATTTGGGATGAAGTAAAAGATCGCCTACATAAATCGGCTTTAGGAATGTCAGGTGGTCAACAACAACGTTTGTGTATCGCAAGAGCCTTGGCTATGCAGCCGGAAGTTTTATTGATGGATGAACCTACAAGTGCTTTAGATCCAATTTCCACAAGTAAGATTGAAGAGTTAACTTTAGAATTGAAGAAAGACTATACAATCGTTATTGTTACGCACAATATGCAGCAAGCTATGCGTATCAGTGATAAAACTGCCTTCTTCTTATTGGGGGATTTAATTGAGTATAGTGATACAGAAACATTGTTCTCTACACCAAAAGAAAAGAAAACAGAAGACTATATTACGGGGAGGTTTGGATAATGGTTTTACCTACAAAGTTTTTAAAACAAACAAGACAGTTAGAACTGACTATGACACAAATGTCTCAAGACTGTTTGAAAGGTTTATGGTTTTGCAAACACGCTATTTTAGATGGAAACAAAACTTTAGTTCAAGATGTTTCACAAATGCACGAAGAAGTGAGTGAACAAGGAAGAGAGGCTGAACAAATTTGCATGAAGATCCTTCTTCTTCAGCATCCGGTTGCGAAAGATTTAAGGTGTATTACGGTAGCTACAAATACAATTCGTGATTTAACACGTATCATGGATCAGGAAAAAGAAGTCGCAGAACTAATTTGTGCATTGAATATGGAAGATTTAATTGTGGATGATTGTATTCAACAACAGTTTTCAATTGCGAAAGAAATGATTACTCTTGCGATTGAAGCTTTTATTCAAAAGGATGAAAAGGCAGCAAATCAAGTGATTAAAATGGATGATCAAGCGGATGCACAATATGAAATGGCGAAAGAAATCTATGTGGATTTATTAGCTAAAAAAGAACATGATACAGGTACATTGGTAGATGTCTTATTAGTAGGTAAATATTTAGAGAGAATTTGTGATCATTGTGTAAACATTGGAAAATGGGTTCTTTATCAAAAGTCTGGTATTTTTGAAGAAATTGAATGAAAAAAAAGCTGTAAGCAAATTTGCTTACAGCGTATTTTTTTACTTGGTGGAGCGTATCGGGATCGAACCGATGACCCCCTGCGTGCAAGGCAGGTGCTCTCCCAGCTGAGCTAACACCCCAAGTGCCTTATAATATTATCGAATTTTTTTGGAAAAAGCAAGTATTTTTTGATAAAATTAATATATGAAAAAACAATGGACATGGATCATGATTCTATGTGTATTCAATTTTACTTTGATGGGATTTATCTTAACGCATCCAACATCAAAAAAACAAGATGCAAAAATTGTGGAAAAAGAAGAGAAGAAGTCTTTTACATTTGTTGGTGTCGGAGATAACTTATATCATAATACACAATATATGTGTCAAGAACAAAATGAATACTATAATTTTGATTCTTATTATGAAATGACGAATAAATATACACAAAAGGCCGATTTGGCTTATATCAATTTTGAAACATTGTGTATAGGTGAAGAATATGGATTGAGTGGCTATCCTACTTTTAATGGGCCTACGGAAATTTTATCTTCCGTAAATAAGGCTGGCTTTGATTGGTGGAGTTTAAGTTCAAACCATTCAATGGATAGAGGCGTTGAGGGCTTGTTGAAACAGATCGAATTGGTTCGTGAAAATTATCCGGATGTCATTACTACGGGTTCTCATACATCCAAAAAAGATAGAAATCGTACTTTAGTTAAAGAAATCAATGGTATTAAAGTAGGCTTTTTAGGCTATACTTATGGCTTGAATGGTTTTGTCTTGCCAGAAGATAAGCCTTGGCTTGTGGATTTGATTGATAAGGAACAAATGAAAAAGGATATGGAAGCTTTAAGTAAAGTAAGCGATATTCAATTGGTTTCCATGCATTGGGGCGATGAATATCAAACATATCCAAATGATGAGCAGCAAGATTTGGCAAATTATTTAAATGAGTTGGGTGCTGAAGTTGTGATTGGATCGCATCCGCATGTAATTCAGCCAGCTAAAATAATCAAAGGGAAAAAACAAGATACACTTGTATATTATTCGTTGGGAAATTATACGAGTACACAAGATGTGGATGAAAGAATGGTTGGGGGAATGGCTAGCTTTACTGTAAACTATGATCCGAATACTAAAAAGACATCTTTCACAAATACAAAGTTTATTCCGTTGATTACATGGTTTGATGCAGGATATAGTACATGGAAAACATATTCGATTGAAGATTATAATGATTCCATTGCTTCAACACATAGATTATCAGGTGAATATGATATGTCTAAAGAATGGGTTCAACAATATGTTCAATCTGTTATGCAAGATTCAGAAGGGATTGAGGTGGTATTAGAGTGAGTCAAAATCAAAAAACAATAGCCGAAAATCGTAAGGCAAGACACGATTATGAATTGTATGATCGTTTTGAAGCTGGACTCGTACTTCAGGGTACAGAAATCAAAAGTATTCGAAGAGGAAAAGTCCAATTAAAAGATAGTTATATTAGTTTTCAAAAGGGTGAAGCTTTTATTAAAGGAATGCATATCTCTCCTTATGAATTTGGAAATCGATTCAATCATGATGAAACAAGAGATCGTAAGCTTTTAATGCATAAACAAGAGATTCAAAAATTAGAACAATCAGCTCGTATAAAAGGATATACAGTTGTACCAGTAAGAATTTATTTATATAAAGGATTAGCTAAACTTGAAATAGCTTTGGCAAAAGGTAAAAATCTTCATGATAAGCGTGAATCTCAAAAGGCGAAGGATGCGCAAAGAGAGATTCAAAAGGCCTTGAAAAATCAGTATTAATAGATTATACTGATATTCCTTGGGGATGTTCAGGCATTCGATGAGTAAATGTTTGGATTCGGCCACAGCCACGAAGGATACGTGTAATAACCAACTTAAATTAATTGCTAAAAATAAACTTGCTAATGTATTTGGTATGAACCAAAGCATGGCTTTCGCTGCTTAATTTTATTGCCTACGTTTGGCTTCGCAGCCCCTTTCTGAAATTTCGCTTTCTTATTTCAGACTGAGTGTTAAAGAAAAGAAGATAGAAATAAGCATTGGCTAGCTGCTTATTTTGAATCAACTATAGCTAAACCAAAAGAATTTTTGTTTCCATCCGAAACTTTTGGATAACTAGATGGAAAAAGCTGTAAACGCTGTCTCGTGGGACTTTGCTTAGACAGGAGTTCGATTCTCCTCATCTCCACCAAAGACAATCAACGCCCTTATTTAAAGGGCGTTTTAATTTATCGTGATGTATTTTTGATGTATAATAAATAAGAAAGAAGGTAAATTTACATATGAGAATTGCAGTAAGCTATAAAGACGGAGAAGTGTTCCAACATTTTGGGCATAGTTCAGAATTTAAAATCTATGACACAGATCATAATGAAATTATTAAGAGTGAAATAATTACAGTCGAAGGGCATGGACATGTTGGTGTTTCAAATGCATTGAAAGAACAAAATGTAAACATTGTACTTTGTGGTGGCATTGGACAAGGGGCTAAAACTGCATTGGCTGGTTTTGGAATCCATTCTTTTGGTGGGGTAACCGGAAATGCGGATGAGGCTGTTAAGAAATATTTAAGAGGAAAGCTTGAATTTACAACGGGTGTGACTTGTACAAAACATGAATCTGGCAAAAGTCATTCTTGTGGTGGACATTGCCATTAATTCTTGAGTTTTTCTTTTGACACGCCTTGTATTTCGGTCTATAATCTAGGCAACAATAGTGATAAGGATATGAATACATTCTATTCAAATGTAGAGAGAGTGTGATTGGTGAAAACACTTTGCGAATGTATGTATTTACTCCCTTTGAATTGCCCTTGAAAAAGTGTGCCGTAATTCTTGCGTTAAAAGGTTTGAGGTGTATACAGTAATTGTATAAACAAAGGTGGTACCGCGTGCGACAGACGTCCTTTGATGGCTGTCGCTTTTTATATGGAAAAATGGAGGAAAATAAAATGGAATTAGTGAATGTATTAGAAAATGAACATTTATCTATGTTGAACCACTCATGTGCTCATATGATGGCTCAAGCTGTTAAGCGTTTATATCCAAATGCTAAATTTTGGGTAGGACCTGTTATTTCTGAAGGTTTCTACTACGATATGGATTTAGGAGATGTAAAATTAAAAGAAGAGGATTTGGCAAAAATCGAAAAAGAAATGAAGAAAATTGCCAAAGACGGAAAGAGAATTGTTCGTGAAGAAATCTCTAAAGAAGATGCTTTAGAAATGTTTAAGGAGGATCCTTATAAAATTGATTTGATCAATGGATTAGAAGATGGAAATATCACAATCTATCGTCAAGGTGAATTTGCGGATCTATGTCGTGGACCTCACGTTGAGACTGTTAAAATGTGTAAAAACTTTAAATTGTTGAAACATTCTGGTGCTTACTGGAAAGGTGATGCAAACAATAAAATGCTTCAACGTGTTTATGGTATTTGTTTCGATACAAAAGAAGAATTGGAAGCTCACTTGGAAGCTTTAGAAGAAGCTAAAAAACGTGACCACAAGAAATTAGGAAAAGAAATGGGTTTATTCACAATTAGTGAATTTGCACCAGGTATGCCTATCTTCTTGCCGGATGGAATGATTTTACGTAACATCTTGGAACAATACTGGTACCAAGAACATACAAAGGAAGGATACCAATTCATTAAGACTCCAATTATGATGTCAAAAGAATTATGGGAGTTAAGTGGACACTGGGATCACTATAAAGACAATATGTACACTTCAATGGTTGATGATCGTGAATTCGCAATCAAACCAATGAATTGTCCAGGTGCATTATTAGTATATAACTCAACTTTACACTCATATAAAGACTTACCATTGCGTTTAGGAGAACTAGGACAAGTACACCGTCACGAAGCAAGTGGTGCATTGAATGGATTATTCCGTGTACGTACATTTACACAAGATGATGCGCACTTATTTGTAACTCCAGATCAATTGGAAGAAGAAGTTAAAAAAGTATTACAATTGGTAGATCGTATTTATTCTGTATTTGGTTTACCTTATGAGATTGAATTATCAACTCGTCCAGAAAGTGGATATATTGGTTCTGAAGAAATTTGGGATGTTTCAGAAAAAGCATTGGCACAAGCTTGCGTTCATGCAGGTAAAGAATATAAAGTAAATCCTGGAGATGGTGCATTCTATGGACCTAAATTGGATATCCATATTAAAGATAGCTTAGGACGTGTATGGCAATGTGGTACTGTACAATTGGATATGAACTTGCCAGAAAGATTCGAATGTAAATATGTAGATGCAGATGGAACAAAGAAAACACCAATTATGTTACACCGTGTGGTTTATGGATCAGTTGAACGTTTCATTGGTATCTTGATCGAACACTTTGGCGGACACTTCCCATTGTGGTTAGCTCCACGTCAATTTGTGGTAATTCCAGTTCACCATGAAAAACATGTTGAATACGCAAATAAAGTATGCGATGCATTAACAGCATTAGGAATGCGTGCTACAGTAGATTCTCGTAATGAAAAATTGGGTTACCGTGTTCGTGAGGCACAGCTACAAAAGGTTACTTACCAAATTGTAGTGGGTGATGGAGAACAAGAAAACAATACAGTTACAATTCGTCAGAGCGGTAAAAAGGATAGTGTTACATTATCATTAGATGAAGCTTTAGCTAAATTTAAAGCGGAAGTAGACAACAAAACATTGTTTGGAAAGTAAAAGTTTAGAGGTCAAAAATTGGCCTCTAATTTTTTTGCCTTTTTTTAAAAAATTGCTTGCAATAAGTTTTTATTCATGTTATTATAAACAGGCGTTACGGATAACGCAGGTTGTTCTAAAAAATAAGTATTCTGAAAATATTCTTGGAGAAGTACTCAAGTGGCTGAAGAGGTGCCCCTGCTAAGGGTATAGGTCGGGAAACTGGCGCGAGAGTTCAAATCTCTCCTTCTCCGCCATCTTATTTTTGGAAAATTATGGTCCAGTGGTGTAGTGGTTAACATGCCTCCCTGTCACGGAGGAGATCGTGGGTTCGAGTCCCATCTGGACCGCCATTCATGCAGATGTAGTTCAATGGTAGAACACAGCCTTGCCAAGGCTGATACGGGGGTTCAATTCCCCTCATCTGCTCCATTGAAATTTAAGCCTTTATTTAAAGGCTTTTTTATTTGTCTTGGGGTATATTGGGGTATAATTTGATATTAAAATATTGAATTATACCCATTTTTTGCATATTATGGACATATAAGAGGGCACAAAAAATGGCAGTAGAACTAGATAAGAAAACAGGAAAATATATGTTTGCCGGAAAAATATATAAGGATGGTAAATGTATAAAGAGATATCGTAAGCGTGGTTTTGATTCTAAATGGGAAGCACAAAAAGCTGAGGTTGAATTCAGAAAAGATTTATTTATGCTTCCATCAGACATGAATTTTGACAGACTATATAAAGCTTTTAAAGAATATAATAAAAAGTATGTAAAAGAATCAACACTAAAATCAGATGAATATTTGTACAATGTCCTTTCTAAGGAAATGAAAGATATTGATTTTCTAGATAAAAGGCAAATGCAAAACTTGATCAACAAATTTGATGATAAATATTCAAAGGCATATGTATCAAGAATATATTTCTTTTTAAATAAGCTATATAAATTTGGTGTTACTTCTGAATACATTCCAACCAATCCAATGACATATGTAAAACGAGATCTTAGATTGAATGAAAGAAAAGAAGAAATGACAATATGGCAGCAATATGATTTTGATTTGTTTATTGAAGAAGTAGATGAACAAATGATGAAATGTTTTTATTCTGTTTTATTCTATATGGGATTACGAAAAGGGGAAGCTATGGCCCTACAATGGAAGGACATTGATTTTAGGAAGCAAACGATAGACATCAACAAAACATATAGATACAAAGAGAAAGACCCTAATAAATGGCTTACACCGCCAAAAACAAACAATAGCTATAGAACTATCACAATGCCTAATACATTGTCTAAAATGCTTCGAGAATGGTTTTTAGAATGTTCTAAATGGGATGATTTCACAAAAGATAAATTTGTATTTGGATACTATAAACCAATATCACCTCAAACGGTACAAAGAAGATTTGATGATGCATATAATAAGGCAAAAGAAAAAGATGATGGATTGCCTAAAATAAGAATCCATGATTTTAGACATTCACACGCATCGTTTCTAATTAATAATATGGCAGGTGCTGGATTCTCAGATTTTGACATAGCCAAACGCTTAGGAGATACAGTTGAAACATTGCATAATACATATGCACACTGGTTTGATACAAAAGATAAGAGCATTGTGGATATGATGAATAAGTTGTTATAAATTTGACATGAATAATGTCTATTTAGAAAGGAGAATGATATTATGGAAAATTTAAAAGACTTCGCAAAGAATTATTTGAATTTTTTAAAATCTAATTTGTCTGTAAAAAAAGAAACTGCACATGAAATAGTCCTTCCTTTTGAAGATCACATAGGAGATTCAATAGTTTGCTATGTGGATGATAAAAAAGAAAATGGTATGTTTTTAGTTTCTGATGATGGATATATCATAAATAATCTTATAGATGCAGGTATGAATATTAGTAAGAAATCTAGCAGAAGAAAAACCATTGAACAAATTTGTATGTTGTCAGGGGTTTCCTTAAGTGATGATAATGAAATGACAATTTTATCATCTGAGGAGGATTTACCATCTAAAGTGCATCGATTAGCAATGACAATGCTTCAAATTGATTCTATGTATTTAATGAATATAGTTCAGTGACTTTGAAAAAGATTACAAAAATAGGAGCAATTTGATTGAAATTCATTAGCAAATAATGTAATATACGGGTGCAAGGAAAAACATTAGTTTTGAGGAGACAGTCTTGGAAACGACACTGCTTCCTTTTTTATGTGTATGTGAGGATAGAAAGATGGCTATCGCGCATGAAAATGTCAAGGGTAGGGATGTAAATCCTGATGAGATGTGGGAACTATCGCCCCACCACGTACATAACAAATACATAAAAAGAAAAACAGATAGTGTATGCTGCTCAACACCACTATCTGTTTTTCATTCTCTGCTAATCTTTTCTTGAGGAAATAGAAAAAAGCCTAAAATATTTATCATGTACACATGAATAATAACATCCAATTTTAAAAAGAGTAATGAAAAATGAAAAATATTAATAAATATTTGCAAAACAAAATCAGTCATTAATAATATAACCAAAAGTTCATTAAAAATTCTACCCCCCCCCCGAAAAAATTCGAGACTGGAAATGTGATATATAACCACTTGCACATTTTAGTATTGTATTTGTACAATTTAATACAAAACAGGCATTGACATATAAAATTTAAGACTTATTATATTAGAATAAGGAAAACGTTTTCCCTTTTTGTTAATAAAAGATGAATGGAAAGGGATGATCTTATGGAAAGGGATTTATGGATAACGAAATTAATTATCCTAGCAGAAAAACTTAACGAGGATGATTTGCAAATTCTGTATAATCATGCACAAAGACTGCTGTTATCATCAAAGAATGAATAACACTAATACCTATAGGTATTTACGCGCAAATTTAAAGGAAGGATACTAAATGGAAGAAAAAAAGAGAATCTCAATTGCAGAAAGATTTGAAGGCTATGAAGGCGAAACCACGCAAGAAGAAATTTGGCCTGATGAAGTAGTTGGCAAAGAAGAAATATAAGCTAGGGAATTTACCCTAGCTTATATTTTTAATATCCGTTTTGTGTTACACCGTATTCTGCTTGTTCTTGTGTATAACCTTCATAAATTAATTGATTTATTAATTCTTGTCGAGAGAATGACGACATGTCTAAATATTCTTTTGCTGATTTAGCGGCCTGCTCGTTCCAGTTTGCGTTGCAATTATCAGCTGCATAAGTGGCTTCTTCTGTTGAATAACCTTCATATTCTAGTTGATTAATTAATCCTGTATAAGAGAATGCAGAAAAATTTAAATATTCTCTTGCAGATCTTAGTGCATTTTTTTCTCCTGTTGTTGGAGATGGAGTTGATGCATTTGAACTTGTACTTGGAGTAGTAGTTGAAGAAGAACTTGAAGTAGTTGAATTTGTATTGCTTTGTTCTTCTTCCTCTTTTTTATCGTTAACAACTACATTATCAACAATATTATCAAATTCATTTTCGTAATCGTATTTCAATCCTTCGTTAGGCTGAATTAATATCATACTGATAAATGATGTTTTATTGTTATTTGATAAAAGATATATAAAGCATTTTGACGGTGTGCTTGTATCGTTGTCACTGTCATCATCATTTAACGTCAAATTTCCTGTTACTTCTGAATAATATACAGTACGACCAGCTCTTTTTAATGTTCTTATTCCATAACTTGTATCGGTATCTTCCATGAAATCATCTCTGTCTTTTAAAGCATCCATAAAGGCATCTGCTGCTTCACTATTCAATTCCATATCCGTTAAAGTGATGGTTAAAATGGGATATCCTTCATCCGTCCTGAACGATAGCTCTTCTTTTGTACTTACGACATTTTGAAAATACTCAGGTAAGTATATAGTAAAATCACCAATTTCAAAAGATTTAGCTTTTAAATAATCTGATTCTCTGTCAGTTATTTCTTCCGTTTGATTGTTGGCTTTAACCCTTTCTTTGTAGCTTGTACATCCTGTACACATAGATAGTGCAAGCATAGCAACCCCAATAGTTTTGAATAATTTCATTTTTTAACCCTCATTTGTTTACGTCAAGTAAACGCTTTCTATTTTATATGTTAATCATACAATAAATCTAACCAAAAAAGAACAACCTATTTGTTGTTCTTTTCTTTTTCTCTTCTTGCTATTTCTCTTTCAACAATTGAATTTAAATAATCGGCAACTTGTTGTCTGACTTCTTCAGGCGCTTCCAAATATCCTCGAACAAGTGGCCGTTCTTTTTCAGTTAAGCCATAATCTTCCATGATTTGATCTATCTTTGACTCAGGAATGGAAACAAATTTATTTTCACCAATACCTTCTGTTAACCAAGTATAGTCAATATTATATTCACGACATATGGATCTAATAACGATTTCTGATGGATGATGAAGTCCTTTTTCGATGTTATTAATAGAACTTCTTGAAACTCCAATAGGAGCACCAAATTTTTCCATGCTTAAATTCAATTCTTGTCGAATTTCTTTGACTCTTGAACCGATATTATCGTCCATTATTACATCACCTCAATCTAAAAGTATTATAGCGTTTTAGCTTTCAAATGTATATAAATAATACAAAAAAATATTATTTATCCATTGAAATGTATTATGATAATGCTATAATGTTTACAGATAATACATTTAATACATAAAATGTATTATGAAAGGAGGGATGTAATGCCAGCTGATGAAAATGTCAAAGAAGCCTTGGAAAAGCTTGAGAAGATGGGTTATGACATCGAAGAGTATGACCAAGGGTATATCGCGTGTATTTTGACTCAGAGCAAAAGAAAAGGCTCAGAAACGGACTCAGATGAACATCCCGAGTCCGATAGTTCTTTGAAAACTGAATAGTGGGAATTTTCGTCATAATCCGTTTGACATTTAGGCACACATAAGTTATAGTGAGTGTGCGACATTGAGACACACAAAAGTGTGTTTCGTGGGAAAGGAGTGGCATGGATGAAGTCGCAAAGTCTAAGATGGGTAGACCTGTAATAGGAGAACCAAAAGATATTCGTATTCATATACGATTAACAAAATCATCTTTGAAAAAATTAGATGAGATTTGTGAAAAAGAAAAAATGAGCCGTTCTGAATGTGTCAGAAAGCTCATAGATGATTTTAAATAGTTATAGGGAACGTGCTTAAGTTTGGCGACTGGACACGAACCCTAATGATACGTGAGATGCTTCCGTGTTTGCGACATTGAGAACATCATCACTATGGCACAAGGCCATCTGTAGTATACCATTTATGTGTGTACAAAACAAATGTAAATTTGGGCCTTGTGTAAAATTCCACTATTTAGGTTTACACAAGGCTTTTTATATTTTATGGAGAATGTTATGGAAAAAGGAAATGTAATTACCTCCGCTTATTATGCAGATAATAAGATTTACGAGGTAGGAATTGATTTATCACTAACTCCTTACGATTTATTTGAAATTTCAAAGAGAGAAGATTATCAATCTCTAAAGACCTTCCTTCATAATTACGGAATATTAAATAAACGTAATTTGACGTCCTTGGATTCATTTGAAAAGGAAGTGCAGAAGAATATTGAGCTTTACCGCCTTCAACTTTAATGAGGGTCGGTTCTAAGAGAACAGGATATTCTTTATCGTTATCGACAATGGAAATGTTTCTTATTTCTATATCACAGTTTGAATCGTTTATAAGGTGAATATAGAGCAAAGTAGTTTTATTTTGTAACTCATAATCAATTACTTTTGAGTTAAAACGTATGATTCTAAAACTAGGAATAATTTTATTGACGATATCGAGTAGTGATTTAAAAGTATTTAGTAATTTCATGTGTTATACCTCCGTATCAATTATACACATGAACATAACGGAAAGGAGAGCAAAAAGAAATGAAAGCATATGTGACTGTGAAAGATGTGGTGCTTGTTTTACCAGTAAAGGATACTCAGGCTAGAAAGATTTTACGTAATCTACGCAAACAAAAAGACAAAAAAGGTGAAATATTTGAAGGATCATATCGCGCCACTATGCTTGGAAAGGTTCTTGCAGTTCCCACTCCAATATTTGTTGAGTATTTTCCTGAGACTAAAAGTGCACTTAATGACATTTGGAAGGAACAAATAAAAAGCACTCTTGCCCAAGAGTGCTAGGGTAGTGAGCCCTTGTAAATTAATCACATGGTTATTATACCACAGTTTCTAAAAGGAGGAATAAAAAAAATGAATATTGTTAAAGCCACTAAGCTGGCAAAGAAAAGAAAAATGGGAATGGTACGTAAGAAATCATTCCTCACAACTGTAAATGGCTATTTAGTGCCGTTTGATAATGCTATTTATGGCTATGGCGCTTATATTCCTTTTAAAGGATGTATTGTTCGTATGGCAGGTATTACAACAAATGATATTTTGGCTAAGGATTGGATTTTGGTGAAAAGAATAGACCATCAAGATAGAGCATATTCGATTCATGAAAGGGTAAGACAAAAAGAAAAGCACTCTAAAGAGTGATAATGCCTATGGTTATTTCAACACTGTAAAAGTGTAATAATCAGTAGCATCAAAAGGAGATATAAAATGACAAAAGAAAAAGAGAAGGAAACTTGGGAGATTCCGAATTTTGACAAGTATGACATCTATAAGTTAGATGACAAGATTGTCATGAATGAGAAACCTAAGCCAAAGAATTATGTAGTTGCATGTACATGCATTAATATCGCTTTACTTGCGCTTAATGTATGTGTGTTCTTATCTACCAAGATATTGGTGACAACGCTTGTTCAGGTAGTTAAGTAATATGACCAAGGATGAGTTACAAACAAAAATTGACGGGTTTATTGAAGAAGAAACAGCGGATGAAAAAAGTAAGAATACCATTCGCAAATACAAACATGTAACTACATTGTTTGTTAACTCATTGCCTGATGGTGAAATACAAAAGTCCGATATAGTTTGTGTTAAAGATAAATTGCTGCATGATTATAAAATCAGTACGGTAAACAACTATATTGTGATAATAAATAAATTTATTAAATATAGCGAAATCATTGATTCAGATGATGATTTTAATTTTCTTAAGCTAAAGAAATATTATTCAAAGAATTTATTGAAGAACGTAAGAGTCCAGAAAGATGATTCTTTGGATGATATTCTAGAGCCTAATGAATTTCAAAGGCTATTGAAAAAGGCCCGTGAAATCAATCGTATGGACTTATACGAGATCATGAAGGTGTTTGGATATACGGGCATTCGTTTGAGCGAATTACAGTTTTTCACTGTTGAAGCAGTAACGGATGATAATGTGTATGTTATGAACAAAGGAAAAGGTCGAGGAATCATTCTACGTTCAGACTTGCGTAGAGAGCTCCTTAAATACTGCAAGGACAACAGAATTGAAGAAGGGTATATATTTCCATCTTCTGATAAGAAAAGTCCTGTAAATGCTCGTGTGTTGTCTAGAGACTTAAAGATGGTTGCTGGTAAATGCAGAGGAATTAAGCTTGGTAAAGTACATCCTCATGCATTTAGGCATTTGTTTGCGATTCAGTATTTGATGCAGAATGGTGAAAATGCGATTGCAGAACTTGCGGATATTCTTGGACATTCTAGTTTAGAAACCACAAGAATCTATGTTCGTACAACAAGGAAAATGAAAAAGCAGAATCTTGAATCATTGAGTTATGCGAAAAGGAGTAGGTAAAGAGGTAATTATACAATACGGGAGAAACAAATGAAAGAAGCTACTAATGTTAATACAGGAGATGTTATTCAGGTTCAATACGCATCGCATGAGGTTCTACAGGTAGTTCCTGATGCAGTTTATATGTTTGAAGAATATGGGATAACAGCTGTACTTGTACAAAGAAAAAACATTTCTTGCATGGGTGCAGCATATCGTTTTTATCAGGTGGATGGAAGGCTTTATGAGCTTGTGATTCTGCCTAAAAGTAATACAAGGAATAGAAAGAGAATAAAGGAAATATCTTTATTTTGAGGATAGTATGAAACATAGTTTTGAAATAGCAATAGCCGACAAATACGGCATTGAAGTTGCTGTTGTATTTGATATGTTTTGTTTTTGGATCAACAAAAATGAAGCAAATGAGAATAACTATTATGATGGGAAATTTTGGACGTTTAATTCTGCAAAAGGATTTAAAAAAATTTTTCCATACTGGAGTGAAAAAAAGATACAAAGAATACTTCAAAAAATGGTTGAGGAGGATTTAATTATCAAAGGAAATTACAATGAAAATCCTTGGAATCAAACAAGCTGGTATGCATTTGGAAATATGGGCGAAAAGTTAAAAAACGCTTTATCTATCGACTGGTCAAATTTGTCCAATGCATTTACCAAATCTGTCCAATGTACAAAAGACAAATCTGTCCAATGTACAAAAGACAAATCTGTCCAATGTAAGACAGTTAATAACACAGTTAGTAACACAGTTAATAAAAGAAATATAAAAGAAAGTAAAGAAAGTTCCGACGACACTGATTTATCAGCATCAGAAACAATCCCTTATGTTGAAATTATTGACTACTTGAATTCTAAATGTTCAAAGCGTTACAAACACAATAATCGCATTGCTAGAGAAAAGATTCGGGCTAGATGGAATGAGGGATTCAGATTAGAAGACTTTAAGCTTGTGATTGATGTGAAAGCTTATGATTGGTTAAACGATACAAAAATGAACAAATATTTAAGGCCAGATACATTGTTTGGATCTAAGTTTGAAATTTATCTGAACAGTGTAGTACCTAAACAAAAAACAAATGATTTTGTGATCACGAAAGGAATGAAGATGTAATGCAGTCAGTTAGTGAAATAATCCAAAAACAAAATGAAACAAATAATGAGAAATATCTTAAAAGCAAACATTGCCAAAGCAATTGTGATAAATGCATGGCAGCCGGTGCATGTGGTATTTGGGAAAAGCCAGCTTATTATGACGGGAAATACTTGGTAGCTGCAACAAAGGTGTTCTGTTCAAAAAGAAATGACTGTGAGAAACTGTCAAGCTATCGCAGTGAATGGATTGAGAAGAACAAAAAGAACAGTGGTTTAAAAGATTTGTTGAATAAACGAATCAATGATTTCGTTGCATCTGATCCTTGGCAGGAAGCAATCAAAAAAATGGCAGTGAATTACATTTCCGATTGTAAAAACAATTTTGCAGAACATATGCCTTGCAATTGGTTGATGTTTTTAGGACAGAGTGGATGTGGGAAAACACATCTATGTTCTGGAATCAGTAATTGGTTGTTAGAACAAAATAAACGTGTTCTGTACGTCAGATACATTGAGTTGAGTAATTCTATTAGCAACTTTGATTATTCACTTCTAGAACGTGCTAAACACGCTCAAATCTTGTATCTAGATGATTTATTCAAATCTAGTGCCAATAAGTTGGATGATAAAGCAATTTTTGATTTGATTGATTATCGCTATAACAATAACATGCAGACAATCATATCCTGCGAAAGAACAAGCCAGGAAATGATTGATATAAATGAAGCGGTAGTTGGACGAATTGTTGAAAAGTGCAATGGTTTCTTCTTTGAAATTGAGAAAGAGCCTGGAAAAAATTATAGGTTGAACTGATGGCACGAAAAATATATGGAATATACAAGGATGATCTTCCTGTTTGTATTGGAACAGATTATGAATGTGCATTGTTTTTAGAAACCACAATCAATACATTTAGATCCATGTGTTCCAAACAGAAAAAAGGAAAAATAAAGCATTCAAGAAAAGGATTTGTAATCGTAAAAATATGCGAAGAGTTGGAATTGGAGGAAATAGAATGATTGAATCAAAAGTTATTGAAAAATTCATGGAAGATAATGGCTTAGAACCATATGATGCATTTGATGTGGATGGTGAGTTTAAGCCATGCAACCCACTGTATTTCAATGAAGATTTAGAAGTACGATCAATGGAACTTGATTCTAGAAATCTTGAATTTTTTTGTGGAAAAATTTGTTTATATAGACTATTAACTGGACAATATCATGTAAAGCAAAAAAGAACAAAAGATAAAAAATCTGAAGTTGTTGCTGAAGAAAAGAGAAATGTTGTTTGTAAGGTATCTGTTAAAGGATATGTTATATCGGATGAAGAATTAGATTGTTTAAAAAAAGCATGTTGTGTAGCAAGTAATGTTGCGTTTGAAAATGACGAAAAAAACATTTATAGAAAATTAAATGAATATTTAATAACAGGTGAAAGATCCTATGACAGAAAATGATTTTATTCTATTCGACAGAATAGAAGTAATAAAAAAGACGATTGAGAAGTATGGGGAAGAAAACTTCTACATATCTTTCTCAGGAGGGAAAGACAGTACAGTTTTACATCATTTAATTGATGAAGCAATTCCTGGAAATCAAATACCAAGGGTGTTTATGAATACGGGGATTGAATATAACGATATACGGAGGTTCGTTGAGGAATTGACAGAAAATGATTTTAGATTTGTCATTGTAAATTCCAAAGTGAACATTCCACAAATGCTAAAAGAAAAAGGCTATCCTTTTAAATCAAAATTTCACGCGGAACAGGTACGGAGATTTCAATTAAAAGGCGATTTTGAAAAAACAAACCGAAATTATTATGAAGGTGTAAAGGCAAGTGGAGTAGAGGCATCCGCCAAATTTAAATGCCCAGGCATGCTGAAATACCAATTTTCAAAAGATTTCAATATTCCTTTAAGTCCAAATTGTTGTAATGAGTTGAAGAAAAAACCATTACATAAATGGGAAGAAGAAAATAAAAGGAGAATTGCAATTATTGGTACTCGACAAGCTGAGGGTGGAATTAGATCAATGCACGAAGGATGCATATTAACTAAAAACAATGAAGTTGTTAAATTCAAACCTTTAAATCCTTTGAATGATGATTGGATGGAATGGTACGTAAAAGAAAGAAACGTTAAATTATGCAAGCTTTACTATCCACCATACGATTTTAAAAGAACTGGTTGTAAAGGATGTCCATTTGCAATACATCTACAGGATGAGTTGGAAGTTATGGAAAAGTATCTTCCAAATGAGCGAAAGCAATGTGAATTGATTTGGAAACCAATTTACCAAGAATATAGGCGTATAGGTTATAGATTGAAACGTATCGAAGAGAAAAGATTATTTTAAAAATGTGAGGGAAATATGAAACTAGAATGGAAAAAATATAGCTTTGGCTGGCAAAAAGAAACACGACTCGTATTGATTGATGATGACAATGAAAGAAGAGCGATTGCAATAATTGTAGAGTCCCAGAAGGACGAGAGTGAGACAAAATCATTTCATTTTTATTGCACATTGCATTTTGGAGATATTGAAGGCCTTTTTTGTTCGTATAAAAGTTTCGAAGAAGCAAAAAGAGCAACATTACAATTTTTAAAGGAGGAAGCGATAAAAACAATGAAAGAAATAACGTATATCACAAATTTCATAGATGAATAAAAGGAGAAACAAATGACAAGTAAAGATATTGATTTAATAAAAGAAATGCTTCAAATGCAAGCTAAACTAGATGAAGCAATTATGAAAGAATACGGATTAACTGAAATTGACAAAAAAAATCTTGGCTTCGCAATTCTAGATGAAGTTGGAGAACTTACGCACGAATTAAAAGGGGATTGGTGTTGGTGGAAGAAATCTCAAGCACCTGTTGATGAAGAAAAAGTTCTAGGAGAATTAGTTGATATTTGGCATTTCGTTTTAAGTTATCAAAATCATTTCGATAACGGTGAAGAGGAGTTGAGAGCAGAAGAACAAATGATTGACAATGCTATAACATATTTTCATGAAATTAAAGTTTTTAAAACTGGAATTATTTATTTACTTGCAGATTTAACGAGCATTAACTCAAATAAGCTTGAAAGACTAATTGCAATCACTGAATACCTAGGTTTCACGATTGAAGATGTGCACAAAGCATATTGTGACAAAAATAAAGTGAATTATCAAAGATTAGAAAGTGGGTATTAAGATGTGGATTAGAACTCAGAACAAGTATATATTAGCAAATGCTAATTCATTTAGAATCTGTAAAGACTGTATTGATGATTGGGTTTATTACGCAATTAATGGACACTATGATAGATACGAACAAGAATTAGGTATTTATTCAACCAAAGAAAAAGCTTTAAAGGTATTAGATGAAATTCAAGATGCCATTGAAGATACGGGCTTTTACAGGATTGATAATATTGGTCATGGTACTTACGCATTTAGTAAAGGTGTTTTAGTATATCAAATGCTACAAGATGAGGATGTTGAAGTATGACAAAAGAAGAAATTAAACAAATAGAAAACTTTGTGTTTCTTAAAATGGAAGAATACGAAAATAGAGGTACAACTTATGGAAGTGGAGTATCGGACGGCTTAGAAATGGCTCTTATGTTTATTTATGATATACATGATATAGACGATAAAGAGGTTATTGAATCGTTAAAAAATACGATTGTATTTCTAAAAAGAAACATAAGAGAGCAAGTGAATAAAGAGGTGGAAGTATGACAGAAAAAGATTTAGAAGAAATGAAGAAAATTAAATTTTGTCCTGATTTAACTTCAAAAGAAGAAGTTGTACCAATTACGATCGGTACGGGAACATTTACAAGACCAGTACTCCATAAATGCTTACAAAATAAATGTGTAGCGTATAAGCTTGGCAAGTGTTTAAAATACGATAATTGTACGGAATATTACTTAGAAAAAAATGATGAGGTTTAAGAAAATGGCTAAATTAACACAAGCGCAGAAAGATGCGTATATAAAAGAACTAGAAGAAAAGCTTGAAGAAGCAGACAACATTCAGAATGACCAGTTGAACATCCTGAATATCAATCAGAATAAAAAAAAGAAGCATAAGAAGATCACGCAGCGAACTGCCCAAGCATGGTTGCTAGTTGCGTTGGTTATCACGCTATTATTATCAGCTATGAATATGTGCATTTTAAGTATGTACATGGATATGTTTGAACAGGCCGGAGAAAGATTCGAACAAATATTTAAAGAGGGGTACTAGGATATGTGGATTAGAAGTCAAGATTTATATACGTTAATTAAGTGTGAGTGTTTATCTGCTAGGCAATGCGGAAGTAAAAGTTATTGCGTTATCGGAGATGAACGTATTTCATTAGGTGAATATTCTACATTAGATAAAGCTTTAAAGGTATTAGATGAAATTCAAAGATTTATTTATCATATAGACAATTTATATGCAACATTTCAAATGCCACAAGATGAGGATGTTGAAGTATGACAGAAAAAGATTTAAGGAGAACAGAATGATTGAAGATAGAATTAATGATTTGATAAAAAAATACAGGAAATGCATTAAGGATGATTTGCTAATAATCGAAAATAACAGAAAATATTTAGATGACAAGAGTGATGATCACAGTGATGCTTACGAGGAAATGTGCTTACTAAATATTTTTGACAAAGAAAAAGAAATTGAATTATTCAAAGAATTTATTGAATCATTGGAATATGTAAAGACTGGAGAATTTAATGATTAATTTAAAGAACGGATACAGTATTGTATCAGATGGAAAAAGCTACACTTTAGTTCAAGATGCAATTCAAAAAAGCAAAGATGGAAGTGAGACGGAAATCAAGAAACAAATTTCTTTTCATTCAACTCTATCAAGTGCATTACAAGGCTATTCTAATTGCGTTATGGCAGATTTAGCTGCCAATGTAGATTTAGACTTGAAAGATGTAAAGAAGGCTATAAACGAGCTTAAGGAGGAAATAAAAACGTATGAATAAATATCAAGAAGCAATGAATTATTTATGGAATGCATATGATGAGAATAAAATATATGGCATTGCAAGCAGAGGGTATCTAGAATGGTTACAAGAGTTAGTTTACAAAGAAGCACCAAAGAAACCAATAGATGTTGAATTTGGCCCATGCGGAGATTCGATGCTATGTTGTCCAAATTGCAAGCATGGAGTTGTTCCAATTCCATCATATCATGGAAAAAAATATTACCCTCGTTGTCCATTCTGTGGGCAGTTATTAAAAGGAGACGATGAAAATGACTCCTAGAGAAATGTTTGAAAAACTAGGATATGAATGCAAGCACTATAAGCAACGCATCATTTACGCAAAAACCGTCTACAGAACTACAACTCTAATCGTTTTCGATTTAAAAACAAAACAAGCTTATTGCGAATGTGGAATGGTATTAAGAGTGTTTAATCCTGAGGAAAGCAAAGCTGTTCAGCAGCAAAAGAAGGAATTGGGGTGGATTTAAATGACAACAAAACAAGAATATATAGATGCTTTAGGCCAAATGGAAGAATTATATTACAATTCTGATAATTGTACGCTTGCGATGAACTTATTCAAAGAAGATATAAATTTACTTACAGGACTAGTAAATGAGTGTTTTGAAGAAAATGCAGAAACTAATTATGAACATTACAAAGATGAAATCATAGAAGAATGTTATTTTACTGTAGCACTAGTCGATGGAAAGCCTCATAAATGCAGTAGTGTTAAATGTAATGATTGTGGATTTAGTACAGGACATGGATGCGACGAAAAGATTAAAGAATGGTTAAAAAAGCCATACAAAAAGAAAACATACAAATTGAGCCAGTTTGAATATGATTTAATCCAAACATACCGTGATGGTAATACCGATTGTAACATTTCAGACCGCAGGATTTTACGAGAGTTAAAAGATAAAGGGTATTTCAAATGTGTTGATCACGATACAAAAATTCATGATATTTTAGCAAACTGTGAGGTTATCAAATAATGCGTAAAGCTAGATTGCTGTGTCTTACAGATAAGTATGAATATGATTTAATCAGTAGTACTGGCAAGTACAAAGAGGATTACATCGGTAAAGTTGGTAATATTGTTCATCAGCAGAACATATGTGTGCTTGTTGGCACAAAAAGATATTTGTACGACATCGAATTTAATGATGGTGCAAGGTTCTGTGTGGAAAGAGAGCAAATCGAATTTGTGGAGGATTGAGAATGAGCGGTGGACATTATAATTATATGTATTGCAGAGTTGAAGAAGAATATGTTGATAGAATGTATGATTCTCAATTGAATGAAATGATGAAAGATTTGTGTAAGTTGCTGCACGATTTAGAGTGGTGGAAGTCATGTGACTATAGCGAAGAAACTTACAGAGAATCAGTATATAAATTCAAAAAGAAATGGTTTAAACAAACTAAGATTGATGTACAGAAACAAATCGAATCAGAGTTTGAAAAAACAAAGGATGAGTTAATGAAAGAGTTTAAATATTTAAATGATGATGAATAAAATTAAAAAATCAATTATTAAGAACTTGGATCTTATTATTCTTTGTACAGTACTTTATGTTGTATATGCAGTTATTGTATATGCAACATTATATGGATTGAACGCACCATCAGGTAATCCGTTGGAGAGTGGTTTCTAATATGTGGTTTACAATAGGATTGATGTTAGGTGCTATATGCGGATTGATTGTATGTAGTTGTGCAATGGTATCACAGATTACAAGTTTAGAAAATATGATTGCAGCACAAAGACTGGAAATTATGGATTTAAAAAATAAGGTGAATAAAGAATATTTGTATGATGATTTTGATGAAACAAAATAATTAAGCGATTGGAAAGGTTAGGGTATAAAGATGCTAAAAAAATACAGGATTAAATATATCAAAGACAATAATATTTGTGTGATGGAAGTTCATGAAGAGTCAAAAAGTATGGCAATGTATAAGTTCTATATGAAACACCCATCATGCAGCATTGAGGAAATTGAAGAAATTGCATAGGAGAGAAAATGAGTAAAACGGATTATGAAGAATATGTAGATGTTCAAGTGGATGCATTAATTAAAAAGCTTGAAATGTTCAAGATCTATGAAAGAAAGTTTAAATCGTTGGATGGAATTTTAAAGGATTTGGAGGTTCGAAAAAAAGAATTTTCAGATCCAAAATCTCCATCATTTGAACAAAGGTTGGATTCAAAAAAGAACAAGGATATTACAAATGATGTTCTTGTAAAGTTTATTTCAAAAGAAAAAGTGCTTGAAGATGATAAGAATCTTATCTTAGGAAAGATGAGAGAAATTGAAACAATTATTGATCTTATTCCAGATGATGATATTCGTCTATATATGAAACGTCATTATATCAACGGAGAATCATTTGAGAAGCTTTCAGGAGAAAAGTACTGTAGCAGAATGAAAATGTATTACGCAATGAAGAAAGAGCTTAAAAAGCTCATTATGGGAGAAATTTAGAATGAAATTTGAAGTAGAGCAGCCAAGGTTTGAAGCTCCTAAGTTAAGTGTTGAGCACATGGCGAAAGTAAATAGTAATTATTTGCTTTCATTTAGCTACGGAGGTGAGCATTTTATAATAGTTGAATATGACGATGATTATGATATTTTGAAGGAATTGTCTATTTTTTCAGAATATATTAAAACAATGAGGGATGAATTAAAATGTTTTTATTTTGCTTGCGTTATTCCAATTAAATCATCATCAGGAAAAAGGATTTGGAACATTGCTGAAAAGATGAAAAATGGGGATAAGATTTATAATGAACAATTTATAAACGCAGTTAAATATGCGATAAATGATCAAAATAGGCCGCGAGAATTAATCGAAGAAACGATTAGTAAATTAAATATTATTCTTTCTAGAGGAGATAAAAAATCATGCAGAAAGTAATCAGATCATACATTTTTGATGGGAAAAGATTTGAAGAATTACAAAAAGCGTTAGATGAAGGCTATGTTGTTGTTATGGCGAATAAGGTTGGAAAATGTGATGATGCTATTGAATACATTCTTGAAAAGAAAGGCAAAGAAATCTCGATTGATACTATTGTTAAAGGATTAAGATTGTATGCAACAACAAAAACGGATTTGTTTAAGGCAGGAGTTTTACAAGCGGCAAAGTTGATTGAAACAGGTGAAATAAGATGAGATTAATTGCATAAAATGTGGTTGATTTTTTTACAAAGTTTTTATTTTAGAAAAGTGTTACAAAGTAGCCTATTTACTAGGCTTTTAAAAGGTTTGTAGTTAGTCTGATAATATATAGTTATCGGACATAGAAAGAAGTTCAGATGATAAACAAAATTAAATGGTTTTTTAAAAGATTATTCTGTAAGCATGAATTTACTTGGTGTGTAAAGAATGAGATGTTTCATTGTATCAGCGGTGAGACTCAGTATCTTGTGTGTTTGAAATGCGGGAAAGTGAAAGATACAAGATTTGTTGAATTTGAATAAATGTATGCTTTATAGGGTTGTCAAAGAAAAGAGGAATAAAATGAATAAATTATACAAATTATTAATGGTTGGAATGATTAGCATTCCATTATTTGGATGTGCTTCTTTGGATCGTTTGGGTACTGATGGATTTGAATGGTGGATTGAATAGAATAATCAATGTGTATACAGCAGATGGAAAAATTATAGCTAGCTATGAGGGAAGAATTGATATTGAAACAAATGATGGTGGATATGTAAAATTTGATTATGATGGGAAAAGATATGTTTATTATAATTGTTTTGTAGAAACGATTGCAGATAAATAGGAATGATGAAATGGATGGAAAGAGGTTTTACTAGCGATGGCAGAAGCAAACAAAGTTAAATATGGAATTAAAAATGTATATGTAGTTCCTATTGAGTCTGGAGCAGGTGGAGATATTACATATGGTACACCTGTAGCATGGAAAGGTTTTGAATCAGTAACACTAGAACCGGAAGGAGATACAAACAGTAATAATGGATGTTTCGGAAGTATTGAAATGTATTCAGAAAGAATTGATGAATTTACTATAGTAGGAAGAAAAAGTGTATCTGAGAAAAAGTTTTAGGAGTAAAGAAAATGAAATACAAATTACCAAAGTTTTTAACAGAAGTGAAAAAGTTTTTTATGATTCGTAATACAGATAGTTTATTTGTACAATATAAAAATCGTATTGTATGTATTTATATGGCGCATGAAAAGTTTTCTAGGTGTCATTATGATAACGATATATTAGTGGTTGAGCATTATGTTTGTTGTAAACCGAAATTCAAAAGTTTATATAGAAAGTTTTTAGATAATGAAATTGATTGTTTCAATTATGAAGATATAAAGAATGGATGTAATAAGTTTTATCTAAGATCAGGAGAAGAATATAAAAAGTTTATTAGAATTGTGAATGATATGTAGAAGGTTTTTTAGGAGTGATGAAATGGATGAAAATAAGTTTTCATATAAAGAAGTTTTTGTGAAATATGATGATGTTCAGATTGGTGTTATTTGTTCTAAGATGGTTGAAAAAGTTTTTGAATACAATGCGCATGATGATGAAGATGTGTCTGTGAATTATGTTTATTATGTGAAGAAAGAAAAGTTTTCTCAGCTGCTGGAAAAGTTTTTTGACGGTTCGATTCTATGCAAGCATGAAAAAGAATCTCAAAAGTTTTTTCCAACGTCTCAAAAACAACTTGAAAAAGTTTTTATGATCCTGGATAAGTAAGGGGTGTTTGAATGTTTGAAGACAAGTTTTTAGATAGATGTATTTATATAAGCTATAAACATACAGAAATAGTTGTTGTATGTTCAGATTATGAAGAAATTATATCTTTAGGAACAGATATTTCTAAAGTATTATGGTATTTCATGGTCAATAAAGAAAAGTTTGATGGTTTGGTTGCAAAGTTATTGAATAAAGATATTGGAAATAATCATAAAAAGGATTCAAATTATTTTCAACTTTATTCAAAATCAAATTTACTAAAAGTGTTTACAATCTTAGATAAATAAGTTTTTCAAAATAAAGTTTTTCAGATATAATGGATGCATGAATGATTATATAAGTTTTCTATGCACATTATTAAATATAAAGATTCCAAAAGTTTACTTTAAAGCAAATGATAAGGTTTATGATCTTAAACATAAACCAGTCAATAAAGAACTTTTTCAAGTAAAAGATACAAGCATATGCACATCATAACCAAAAGAAAATGTAATTTGTGTAAACCTGAATACATCCATAGATAGTAGTTTAGTTTATATATATCTTGCACATGAAATAAGACATTTATACCAATATGCATGTGCATATAAGAAGAATCAAAAAGTGTTTTCTATAGATGAAAGAAGTATTCCTATATGGAAAAAGGAACTTGAAAGTTATAAGGATTCAAGATGCAAACACTATGAGAATCAGGAAATAGAAAAAGATGCAAACTTGTTTGCGAATTTTATCGCGATAGTGATATTTAAAAGAGTTTTGGATATAAAGGAAATGGACCAAAAAGAATATGAGTTTAAAACTAAACTTTTTATGAACTTTTTCGCATCGAGTCCAGTCAAAAAAAGCTGATTCAAAAAGAAATTAGAAGACATTAAAAAAAGGACTTTTACAAGTCCTTTTCAATTTTTTCAAGTTCTCTTTTTGCGTGATTGAAGCGATTTTTTTCGCGTTTGCTTTTTTCTTTTTGATCCCATTTTTCTAGATGGTTTTTTGCATATCTTAAAAGCTGATCATATAGAAAAGCTTTTGTATATGAATCAAAATTGTAAATAGATCCGTTCATAAAATGCAAATCAACATACTTTGCATATCTTCCAATTGATATATAACTAATATATCCATTGCTGAATAAGCCGGCTTCACGGCTCATATATTGCAATAAATTACATAAATTTTTAATGTCGTTAACAGTTTTTTTTCATTTTCTTTACCTCCTAAAATGGAAATGCTTCTAGCATTTTATTTAATCTTTGCTGATCTGTAAGCGGCTTTTTATTTTTCTTTGGAGCTGCTTTTTTAATGCTCATCTTTTCAATTTTTCCATTATTGTATATATAACTTTCTTGTAATTTGTTTCTATTAAAAACATCTATAGTTTTTGAATAAGTGTTATAAGTTGCCAGCAAGCTTTTTGAGCCTGGTTTACAGATCTTAAAAAGATCCTTATTTAATATGTCAATATAACACTTATAAATTTTAAAATAATAACAGATATCTTTTATTTCTTGGATGTCAGGCGCGAAAAGTTCTTTTTTCGCTTCTGTATTGAAGTATATTTGAATATCATAATTGAAAAATTTATCAAGATCATGAGCGACAAAAAGCCTTAATTCATTTGTTTGAATTGCTGCATACATGCATTTATTATGATCAAACTTAAAACCATGATCATTTAAAATTTTTTCGGTTGAAGCGCTGGGAGTTCCTAACGCTTCAACATAAATGTGGGGTTGTTTTCGTTCATTTGTAACATAATAATTAAAATGGTTTCGTTCACGCTTCCATATTGTCATTTTTAAGCCCTCCTAAAATATTCAAAATGTATAAACTATTTACAAGCTGCCAAAGTTCGCGCGGTTCAAGCATCCATGCAATTACATCCATTCCATAATTGAGATCGTATAGCCCATTTAAATGTCTATTTATTGAAAAAGGCATTATACTATTTGCCTTTAGACTATTTGCGTTGAGCTGATCAAGCTTTTTTTCTACTGATTCAATATATTCTTTGTTATTCATTTTTAAAACCTCCAATAATTAATAAATAAGTGGCAACACTATGTTTGATATGCCTAAAAATAAGCCTATCAACAACATGTCAAAACATATATAAAAATAGAATTTTAAAAATGCAAGTATGAGCACCTGAATGGCGCTCATCTTGTCAAGATCTTTGCGGGTTACCATAAGCAAATAACTCCGTTTGAAGTTTCAGTATATCCGTCAGACTCAAGATCACACGCAAACGCTTCATAGTCAAAATATCTTTGCGCAATTTCTGGGAGGTTGTAACATTCTTCAATTAATTCATGCGCTACATCTTCCAACGTCATACCCTGATAGAAAGTATAATTTTCACTTTTTAAGTAACTTAAAGCGTCCTCATAGCTGCATACTTCCAATAAAGCAGTGAATACACTTTCATTATTTTCTAATGCTTCAGCCACTTCATTAATATCGTCAATGCTTGGATATTCACCGAATGCATCATACATATCGAACAATGGACAATAATAATCAGTTATGAACCACTCTTCATACATTGTATTTTTTTTCACTCCAATGCTTTCAAGTTCGCTTTCAAAATCATCATCATCGATAGGGAAATTAATCCATTTACCTACCAAATAACCCTCATTGTATTTACCTAAATTTGTAATAAAGCCTTTCATTTCTAACATATCCTTAACCTCCTTATTTATTAATGATCTTTTTCAATAGATATGCATTTAATGCGATAGATAAAAATAAAACTAATTTAATTAGATCCATATAATAAAGCGTGATATAATAGATATATCTAAAAGGCTAGTGCCTTTTAGATAAAATCTTTACTAGAAGCTTAAAGGCTTCAATGGCTGAGGATGTATATATTAGTTCAAGTGTCCAGCTCAATACTGTATATATACATTCTTTTATTTTGTCCTTTCTTGCTTCTTTCTTTCTAACTACTCTAGAAAGCTTCACGCTTGCTACCTCCTTTCTTGCGTGTTGTCATTTAAGACATTTACATAATAAAACGAACGTTTTACATTGTCAAGTAAAAAATAAAATAAATGTTTGATTATTGAAAAATAATGTTTGATATTATAAAATAAATATAGGACGGGAGGCATACAATTATATGAAAGAAAATCAAATTATAGCCGCGCTCGCTTATGCTCATAAAAATCAACAAGATATAGCAGATGCGTTTGGATGCACCAAACAAAATGTAAGTACTAGAATCAAACGCGAAAAATTCACAGATGAAGAACTTGAAAAAATGGCGCAAGCGATAGGCGCAAAATACAAATGTTATTTTGAATTTAAAGACGGCACGAAAATATAAACCGTCTTTTTTTAATGCTCATTTTTTTAAAAAGCTTTTAGTTTTGCAAACGTGCTTGCGAGTGCCTATTTAAAAGGCTTTTAAGCGTGTTCGATTCTAGTCTTATAAGATGTAGTTATCAGACTTATAAAATATATATGTGTGGACGGTTTGACCGTCCTTTTTTTTGGTAGGCTTGCACCAGATCATTGAAGACAACGCACCACATAAACACATGATCAAATGCGCATGATCCAATGTATGGAAGTAGTGCAATGTTTATTACATATATAAGAACGTGCGCGTGTGTTCTATTAATGTAGTCATGGCCATGCTATGAAACAACGCTTTCAACACGTCAATAAAAATGTGAATATCATATGACTAAAGCCGTTAACGGTGCGGTGTGGTGGTAGCTGCATAGGTTTGATTTTTAACCATGAAAGCGCCCAGGGCTGGGATCAGATCAGTAGATACCCCCCTATCTTTCGGAAGTTTTTTGGGTTTTGGGGAACGGCGTGGGGAGTTTAAAAAAACTCGGTCATGTGTGTACGAAAGGGGGTAAATTCTGAATTTCTTCATTTTGTACAGTGTACAAAGAAAAACCGTGATATTCTGTAGTTGTGAAGATTGGAAAACATCTTCTAGAACAAACAAGGTAGTTCTTGGATTGTTTCATTATTGTGCCCGTTGGAAAAGACCTGTGGAAACACGGGTTTTTTTCATATCACTGCATTCAAAGCTTTTACTGTTCATATTGTCGTCCTTTAACCCTACTAACTGTAATTGTAATCAAATCTTTGAATGCAGCGATATGAAAAAATATTATGGCTCAGAAGCAACGAAAACGGGCGCTAGAAATTATGCTAGAAAGTTCTACTCAAGCAAAGCTTGGGAGAAGAAAAGTAAAGCGTATAGAAAGGCGCATCCGCTTTGTGAAAGATGCTTAAAAAAAGGAATCTATACAAGGTCTACTTGTGTGCACCACAAAGTACACATTGACCAGGACAACTATAGAGATATACACATTCTATTTGGCGATTCTAATTTGGAAGCGTTGTGTGACTTATGCCATGCAGAAGAGCATTCCAAACGCAAACCATCTTTTGAATTTGATGAAAATGGAATGCTTATAGGATGTGGAAGGGAGGATGATGAATGCAAAAAGGAGCATGGAAAAAAAGAATCAATTCACAACTAGAAAATTTAGGTACATTTTCTCCTGAATATTCGGTTGCGGTTGATTCACTTGCAGATGCCTTGGCTCAATACGATTCGACAATGAAACAATGGAGAGATTCAAGTAAAGCAAATGGTTTCAAAACATTGCAGATGGTTGTTGAATACACAAACAAGGCTGGTGCAACGAATTTATCACGCTCACCATATTACATTATTACCGTTCAATTACGTGATCAGATCATGAAATATTGCAAAGAACTTGGCTTGTCACCTACTTCACTTTCAAAAACAACAGAAGTATCCGGAAAAAAAGGTGATGAATTGGATGAGTTCATGAGCAGATTTAAATGAAATATCTAGACATTTATAAAGAACGTATTAAATCGGGTGAAGATGTAGTTGGTAAGTGGATAAAGCTTAATCTTCAATATGTTGAAAGAGGTTTAGCAAATGGAGATTTCTTCTATGATGAGAAAAAAGCAGAAATGCATATAGCGTTTATTGAAACTTTTTGCCATCACGTGGAAGGAAAAACAACAAAAGTGAAGCTTGAGCCATGGCAAAAATACTATATTGCATGCATATTCGGACTTGTTGATAAGAATGGAAAAAGACAGTTTCGCGAAATACCGACTGTTATGGGCCGAAAACAAGGAAAATCATTTCTTTGTGCAGGCATTGAGCTTGATGTTGGATTTACATCGGATGAAGCAGGTATGCAGATATACAATATAGCGCCAAAGTTAAAACAAGCACAGATCATTTACAACGTTCTGTATCAAATGATGGAACACTCTAAAGCGTTGAGCCAAAGAGTAAAAAAACGTAGAACAGATATCTACATGAAACAGAACAACTGTAGATGGGAGCCAATTGCCTTTGCATCTAAAAAGTCAGACGGATTCAACCCATATTTGACAATCTTTGATGAGTTTGCAGCCTGGGAAGGTGAAGCGGGTATGAAAATGTACAACGTTATGTTGTCGGCAGGTGGTGCAAGACCTGATCCACTTTATATTCCTGTAAGTACCGCAAACTATATTGATGAAGGATTATATGATGAACTATTTGTTCGTGGAACATCTGTTTTACTTGGTACGTCTGATGAAAAACAAATGTTGCCTTTCTTTTATATGATTGATGATATTCAAAAGTGGGATGATCCTATTGAATTAAGAAAAGCAATGCCAAACCTTGGAATATCGGTTTCTTATGAATATTTGCAGAATGAAATTTTAAAAGCACATAGCTCGCCGACATATAAGGCGGAGTTTATAACAAAATATGCGAATATCAAACAGAATTCAACGGAAGCATTATTTAGTGCAGAAGATATTAACAAAGTTAAAGGTGAAGAACTTAGATTTGAAGATTTTGCACATACATATGCAGTTGGTGGAATTGACTTGTCACAAACAACCGATTTAACAGCCGCATCTGTAGTTATACGAATTCAAGAACATGACTACATATTTACTCATTTCTGGCTTCCAACATTAAAAATCAAGGAGCTAGAGGAAAGAGACAAAATACCATATACAAGATTTATTCAATTGGGATATTTAAGTCCAAGTGGGGAAAACTTTGTACGGTATGAAGATGTTACGGAATGGTTTGAAATGTTACGTAAGAAATACAAGATTTATTGTGTAGTCGTTGGATATGACCGTTATTCGGCACAGTATCTTGTGGATGATATGAAGAAATATGGATACAAGATGGATGATGTCATTCAGGGAACTAACCTTACACCGGTTATTAATGAATTTACAGGATATGTAAGAGATGGATTTGTTCATACAGGAACAAATGGACTTTTACAAGCACACATGTCTAGTGTGGCATTAAAGAAAGTTGCGGAGGACAATCGTGTCCGCATGATTAAAACTGATTCAAGAAAGCATATTGATGGATATGCATCTGTTATTGATGCATATACAGTAAGACAAAAATGGTGGGATACATTTAAATACCGCCTTGAAAACAAGAAAAGGAAGGTGAATTAGTGGCTAAAAGCAGAAGAAAAAGATTTGGTTTGCTAGGAAGTCTATTAGGACTAAATAAGCCAGCACCTAAACAAAATCAATTACATTCAATGTTTGCAAGCTTAGGTGGATATTCACCAGTGTATTCATCCTATGATGGTGGAATATATGAGATTGGACTATGCAGAGCATGTATCAATCGAATTGCTACATCATGCGGAAAGGCTTCACCTGAACTTACAAACCAAGAATACAAAAGCAAGATATATAACTATTTGGTTAAGAAAAAGCCAAATCCTTATATGACAGCTAGTCAATTTTACAAAAGGCTGGCAACTATATATTTTGCAGAAAACAATGCTTTCATTATTCCAATTGAAGATGAATATGGAATGATAAAGGGATTGTGGCCCGCAGTACCAAGTCAGTGTCAGTTAAAAGAAATCAATGGTGTAGTTTATATTTATTTTAATTTCATCTATGGCGAAACAAAATTGATTGAATACAGCAAAGTAGGACATCTAAGACAAATGCAGTATAAAAATGATTACTTTGGTGATACTAATGATGCATTTGATACGACAGCTAAATTAATGCTTGCTCAGGAAGAAGGAGCAATCAATGCGATCAAGTCGAGTTCTATTGTTCGATTCTTAGCTAAAATCTCAACACCAATTGATGATGATGAGGATTACAAAGAACAACAGAACCAAATCTTGAGAAATAACCTGAACAAGAATGAAACAGGTGTATTTCTTATTGATAATCGCTTTGATGAAGTAAAACCGATTGAAAGTAAACCATTATTAGTGGATGCCAAACAGAAGCAGGCAATTGAAAATAGTGTATACAGCTATTTTGGGATTAGTGAAGCTATTTTACAAAATAAATATAAACCTGATGAATGGAATGCATTTTATGAATCAATTATTGAACCATTCTTTATTGAAGTTGGAGAAGTGTTGAGTGGAATGTTATATTCCGTAAATCAGATTATGAATGGTAGTGAAATCATTCTTACAAGCGATCGTTTACAGTATGATTCAACACAGACAAAGCTGAATGTTGCGACTCAAATGTTCGATAGAGGAATGATTGATACGAACGGGGCATTAAATATTATGAACAAAGCGCCTTTACCAGATGATGAAGGTAAGAAACGTTTTATTCGAGGTGAATATATCCAGGTAACTAAATCAAATCAAGGAGGTATTAGTTACAATGGCGAAACCGAACCACAGCAAAATCCAAATGCGCTCGATTCCGTTTCAGATGAATCCGGTGACGGAAAATAAACGGATTGATACTCAGTACTATGTTGAAGGATATGCTACAACATTTGAGCCTTATGTGCTTTATCGAGATTACGAAGGTAATGATGTATATGAGTTGATAGAGCGTTCAAGTTTGGACAACGCTGATATGAGTGATATCATCTTCCAATTTGATCATGGAGGAATGGTATATGCACGTACAAGCAATGGTTCACTTATTGTTGAAGTAGATGAACATGGATTGTTTGTTGCAGCAGATTTAGGAAGAACAGAAGCTGCAAAACGTTTGTACGACAGTATTCAGGCAGGAATGGTTAATCAGATGTCATGGCGATACATGGTGGATGAGGAATCATATGATAGAGATAAAAAGATGTGGACAACACGTAAAGTATCAAAAATTTATGATGTTTCGGCAGTGTCGATTCCTGCAAATGATCAAACATCTATTGAAGCAAGGGCAAAGTCTTTAATGGATGAGGAACGGGTTAAAAAAGAAAATGAAAAGAAACGAGAAAGACTGAGTTTGTTGTTGCAGATTAAGGAGGCTATTAATTAATGTTTACAGAGCAACAACTAGCAGCATTCAATGCAATGAATCACGAACAGATTCAGAAAAGATTTAAAGAAATTCAAGATGAGGTCAACAAAAACGATCCTAATACAAACTTGGAAATGTTACAGGCGGAATTTGATATCTTACAAAAGCGTGACAAAGAGTTACAAGGCCAGGCTGCACAACGTCAAGCATTCTTAGATACTATGGCAAAATCTATTGAAGATGAAGAAGAAACTTTTGTTGCACAACAAGCACAAGCTCGTAGCAAAGCACATCCATCAATGCCAAAAGGATTATCAGGAAGTGAAAAAGGAATGGAAGACGATATTGAGTATCGTAGTGCGTTCATGGAATTTGTTCAAAAAGGAAAACAGTCAGAAATCTTAAGACAACGTAGTGCAGAAGCAGGTGTGGCAGCTGATCTAGGTATTTTAATTCCTGAAACAATTGTTCAGAAAGTAATGACTGAATTAAGTAAATCACGTGGTTACTTATACAATGCAGTATTACATACAAATTTCCGCGGTGGTGTTAAATATCCTATCGGTTCATTCAAGGCTACATTTAAACGTATTACTGAAACGTCAGTGTCCGATCGTCAAAAGGCCGGTTCTGTTACAGAATTTGTACAATTTGGATATTTGATTGGTGAAATTCGTTTAGCACGTACATTACTACAAACTGTATTGACTGTAAATGCATTTGAAACTGAATTAGCGAAAGTTATTGTAGAAGCTTATTTGGAAGCTATGGATCGTGAAATTTTAACAGGTAACTCTACAAATAATGAATGTGAAGGTATCTTAACAGAAGCTAATAAAGTAAGTGGAGGACGTATTAAAGCCGATCACATTATTGAATTTACGGAAGCAGAAATGAAAGATTGGAAATCATGGCAAACAAAATTATTTGCGAAGATTCCTTTGTCAATGCGTAAATTAAAGCCAGAGTTTGTTATGACTCCTGCTACATATGAAGCAAACATTAAAACATTGGCCGACGATAATAATCGTCCTGTTTATGCAGAAACATATAATCCTATTGATGGTGCAGAACGTGCTACATTCAAAGCCAGAACTGTTAATTTCGTTGAAAATGATACGTTCAAAGATTTTGATGAAGCAAAGAACGGTGAATATTTCGGAATGTATTGGGTAGGAAAAGAAGCCTATGCTATCAACTCAAATATGCAGTTTGGTGTGAAGAAATACTGGGATTATGAAAAGAATGAGGAAGTAACTCAGGCATTAGTTATCAATGATGGTAAAGTATTAGATCCTCAATACATCTTCTTATTAAAAAAAAAAGTAGCTTAAGCAATGGAGATGTTACGAAAGATGAAAGCCAAGCAGGAACACAATCATTAAATGATGAAGAACCTATTTTATTAGATGATGAGCCTAAGAAAACCACTCGAAAAAGCAGTGCGAAGAAAGCTTAGGTGATAGATAATGGCGTTCAATATTTCTGAAAGCCTTCTAGAACGTGTTAGAACTGCTGCTACAAGAGCTAAATCACGCGCATATGATGATGAAATCAAAACGTATATCAATGCATGTTTATACGATTTGGATAGATTAAATATCTTATTTGATGAGGATGATTTAGAAGATGAAATTGTAGTAGCGGTAATAACATATGTAAAGTCAAAATTTGGTACAACGGATGCTTCATATAAAGAATCAATGGCTAAAACATATGAGGATTTACGTCAGATTCTTATGACAGATAAATCCCATAAGAAGGTGACATAGTATGGCATATGAATATACTCGTGAGAATAATCTTTATTATGATGTGGCATATCTGATTGAAAAAGAAAGATATGTTGATGCAGATGGTGTGGAACATGTTAATGAAACGGAGAATGAAGTTTTTTGTCGAGTTGGTGGAATTTATTCAAAAGAATTTAATGAAGCCTACCAGGCAGGCATACAGTTAGCGTATAAGCTTGTTATTCCTACTATTGATTACAATGGTGAGACAACAGTGAAATACAACGACAAAAAGTATGCAGTTTATCGTACGTTCCCATCCGGAGATACGATTGAACTATACGTTCAACAGGATGCTGGAGAATGGAAACAGTAAGACAACAGATTGTAGCTAAATTCACTGAACTTTTAGGTGAAGGACAATTTGTATATGGCAGTTTCAAGTCAAAACCTCATACTCCATACGGAAATTATGCATTGGATTATACAAATAATTACTTTGCAGACAATAGAACGTATTGTAAGATTGGAGTTTACATATACAGATTAGTGACTGATCAAAAAGATTTTGAATTAGAAGCTAAAATCGAAGACATGTTCGATGAATTAGAAATACCATACCAAACTATCACAGATGAAGATATAACAACTCAAAAAGTACACTGTACAGAATGGACGGTGACATTAGTTGGCCGTCAATGATGTATATTGCGATATGTCGCAGCTGGGGCCTGAAATCAGAAAGATTATTCAAGAATATAAAGAGCATTCTTTGGCGCAGATTGATAGAGCAGTAGAAGAAACTACAAAAGATTCCAAAGATATTATTAAAGCTAAGGCTAATGTAGATCATAGAAACACGCGCAGAAAGGGCAAATATAAAAGGTCTATAACATATAAGATAGAACGTGAATTAGCACATACACGCGGTGTTATTTATGCGAGTGGCCATGAATATTCATTGACTCATTTACTAGAAAACGGACACAATTTATGGAATACTCCTAGACGTACACGTGCATTTAAGCACTGGAAAGATGGAGAAACAAACGCAATCAAAGAACTGCCAAGTTTAATCGAAAAATATTTGAAAGGATAAAAACTATGGCAGAAAAAAACAAAGTACGATTCGGTCTAAAAAATGTTCATGTATGTTCCATTACGGAAAACGCAGGATCAATTACATATGGTGCGCCTACAGCGTGGAAAGGTGCTAAATCATTAACACTAGATCCGGAAGGTGAAACAAATAAATATTATGCAGATAATATTGCGTATTTCACAACGAACACAAACAATGGATATTCAGGTAGTTTAGAGATGTCTGAAATTCCTGAAGAAATTGAAAAGATGATCTTCAATACAGTGACAACTGAAGAAGGTAACTTAGCAGAAGATGCAAACGTATTACCTAATAACGTTGCGTTAATGTTCCAATTTGAAGGTGATGTAAGTGCTACAAAACATATCTTCTATAAGGTTGTATTTGCTCGACCAAATATAGAAGGTGAAACAAAAGAAGAAAGCACTGATCCAAAAACAACATCAATGGATATTACAGCTATTCCTGTTGAGAAAGATGATCATCAATGGGTAAAGTCAAAATGTCGTAAAGGTGATACAAATTATGAGAGTTTCTTTTCAACTGCTCCAAAATTACCTACTCAAAAAGTTGGTGAAATGAGCCAGAAAGAGGGTACACCAGTAGTTGTACAAAGTGATAATGGCAAGGAAGTGAGCACATTATAAGAGGGGCAACCCCCTCTTTGTGAGGTTATATGGAACAGACATTAAAAATTGATGGTAAAAAATATAATTTATTGTATAAAGGCAAAACAGCCAGTATTTATAGAGATTGTTTCAACAGAGATTTGTTAGTTGATATTCAGGAAGTGCAAATTAAATTTGGTGAAGCTATCGAAAAAAATGTTCGTGAAGGAAATCCTGATCGAGATCCTTATTTCGTTTTATTGCAGGCAAACGGATCTTTATTTTTTGAAAGATTAGTTTGGGCATGTATCAAGACGTATGACACATATCATGGAAAAGAAACAAAAACATTCCAAGATTTTGTGGATGAAATTGAAAATTATGAAACCTATGTAATGAGCGGAGTTGTTATTCTAGAACAAATTATCAATGCGAATAAAGCAACTGTACAAAATGAATCAGATGAAGTGATTACAGATGATAAAAAAAAAGAAGTGTAAGCTACACTGATTTAGTATTGGGCGGATTAAATTTAGGATTAAAAATAGATGAAATAGAGGATATGGGCATAGGAAGATTGTTTGATTTGATTATTGCGCGTGGGAATATGCAGTCCAAAGCGAATAATTCAAAAAATAAAATTCGTATTCGTAAAGCAGTCCAAAGCGACTTTGACAGATTTTAGGAGGTACTAAAATTGTCAGGTTACAGTCAAGTAAGAGGTATCTCCGTAAAAATTGATGGAGATACTACAGGCTTTCAAAAAGCAATTAATAAAATAAAATCCGAAACAGCAGGATTAGATAAAACAATGTCGAAACTGAAATCTTCTATGAAATTCAACGAAGGAGATTTTCAGTCATTTGCGACATATCAAAATCTATTAAAAGATAAGATTCAAAACACAACTAAGCAATTAGAAGTCTATAACAAGAAACTGATGAATTATCCAAAGACACAGAAGCAGTGGGTAAGCGCTGTTGATGCTGCTTCAAAGTCTATTGATAATTACAATCATACATTTAGTTCTTTGAATAAAGAATATGCAGACAACAACAAACAAATAAGTGCATGGAAAGAAGCAATATCAAATGGTACACGTTCGGCAGAACAAGGCGAAGATGCTATTCTAAGATTAGCTTCACGAAATGTCACTTTAAAAGAAGCAATGGATGATTGTAATGCTGGTATTGCTGAGCAGAAAAAATCATTGGTTGATTTAGGCAGTACGTATGAAGATTCTCAACGTACATATCTAGGTTTAAAAGCAGGTGCTTTAGGGCTTAAGAATGAATTGGCAGGTATGTCAAATGAATTCATTTCAACGAATGAAAACTTGTTAAGGTTATATGACACGTTAGGGAAAGTAAGTTCAAAAGCAGACCAGTTTGCGAACACTGTAAAACCATTGTCTATGTTTTCTTTTGTGGGCATTGCAGCCGCTACTAAGACGGCTATCGAGTTTGAAGATGCATGGACAGGTGTTACAAAAACAGTTAATGGAACACCTCAACAACTTACTAAAATCGACGATGGATTAAAGAATTTAGCACAGACAACATCTAGTACTTATCAAGATATTGCACATTATGCAGAACTAGCAGGACAAATGGGTATCCCTACAGATTCTATTGTTGGATTTACTAAGACGATTACGCAATTAGGAGATACTACAAATCTTGTTGGTGAAGAAGCAGCACAAAGTATTGCCAAATTCTCAAACGTAATGGTTTCACAGTCTAAAAAGACAAATACATATTATTCTCGTTTAGGTTCTACAATCGTAGATTTGGGAAATAAATTCTCAACTACTGAATCGGATATTATGGATATGGCTACTAGATTAGGCGTTGCAGGTAAGATGGTAGGCTTTAACTCTAACCAAGTATTAGGATTATCAACTGCATTATCTTCATTAGGTATTGAAGCGGCCGCTGGTGGTAGTTCTGTTTCCAAAATGTTAAAGAAGATTGATTTAGCTGTTTCTACAGGAGATGAAAATCTATCAAAGTTTGCAGAAGTATCAGGTATGACTTCTCAACAATTCCAAAAGGCTTGGGGAGAAGATGCAGCGGGAACATTCTTAAAGTTTGTAGAAGGTATTGGTAAATCAAGTGATGTTACAAAAACTCTTAATGACTTAGGCATCACAGAAATTAAACAAGCGCAGTCAATGGGTGCTTTAGCTCAAAGTTCGGATGTATTGGCAAACGCATTAAATGTTTCTAAAAATGCATGGAATGACAATTCAGCAATGGCAAACGAAGCAGAAAAGCGTTATGCGACATTGAAATCTCAATTATCTCAAACATGGGAAGCTGTTAAACAAGCTGGTAATGAATTAGGTCAGGCATTTACACCTACCTTAACAGATCTATTAAAGATAGTTAAAAAGGCAGCTAACGCATTCTCTAATTTAGATGAAGGAACGCAACAGACAATCGCAAAGATGTTATTGTTGACGGCAGCCGCTTATCCAACCGCAAAAGGTGTAAGTAAAGTAGCTGGTGCAGCGCAAAGTACTGTTAAATTCTTTACTAAAGCACATCCAGGTTTACAAAAGGTAGCTGATGGATTTGGGGATGCTGCAAAAGCAGGAGATTTAGCAAGTACTTCTATCGTTTCGTTAGGAAAAGGTTTTGTGTTAACACATCCAGCAATCACGGCTGTTACAGTTGCACTTGGTGCTTTCGCAGGTGCTGTTGTTTGGGCCGATAAAAAACGCAAGGAAACAATGGAAACTGCGAATAAGGAACTTGCATATAAAGATACAGATTATGCAGTTACATTAAAGGTTATTGATGGTTATGAAAAGTATGCAAAGTCAATGTCTAAAACTAAGGCAAGCATGGGTGAAATTGCAACTCAGTATACGCAAAATAACAAAACTGCAAGTCATTTGATGAAAACAATTGAAGATCTTAACGCAAAAGAATCTTTAAATGCTACACAAAAGACTATGCTTGCAGAAGCGGTTAGGGAGTTAAATCAACTTTATCCTGATTTGGAAGTAGAAATTGATGAAAATACTGGCAAGCTAAATCTTAATGAGGATGCACATTACAAGAGTATTGATGCAATCAAAGAAAGAATCACTCAGATTCAAGAAGAAGCAAAACAAGAAGCGTTGGCAAGTATCGCAAAGAAAAATGCCGCTGCTCAATTGAAAGCAGAATTAAAGAATGCAGAACTAACAGAAAGCATAAATAGTACAACGGATTCATTAAGAAAATTAAGTGCAGAATATGCAGCAGGAAAAATTTCAATGCAAGATTACATGAATCAATCGAGCGCATTGAAGGAATCAATTAATACATTATGTACGGATTTAGCAGATTCATATACAAAACTACATGAAACACAGACTCAGTCTATATTGCAGTCAAATTATTTGGAAACACAGTCGTTTGAACAGATGGGAACAAACATGAAGGCAAAGTTGACTGACATTGCAGCACAGGCCGCTCAAGCAGGTATTCGTATTCCACTTGGTATTCAAGAAGGTATCACAAATGGAACTGCAAATGCGGTAGAAGCAGCCAACTATATGGCTACTCTAATGAATATGAATCAACTTGTGGATCAAGCAGGTATGATTGGTGGCTCAATTCCAACAAGTGTAGCAAATGGAATCCTGGCAAATTGTGGAAGCATTTCAGAAGCTACTAACGCAATGAATAGTTTGATTACATTGGCACAGGCGGTTCAAGCTGCCGGAATGGAAGGACAAGAGATTCCACCAACAATCGCCGAAAAAGTTGCAAGTGGTCAAGAAACAGTGGGTGAAGGGGTAGCAGAAATGATGTCGTTGACTGACCAAAATATGAAAGATGCCGGTGATAAGATGTTGAAAGATTCCCAAGACAGCATTAAAGGAATTGCTGATGCATTTGCGAATGACGGAACTACATCGGCGGCAGTCGGTAAGATGACATCTGGCATGGAAACAACATTGCAAAAAGGCTTAGATAACATGGTTACAAGCTCCGCTAAAGCTTATGCGGATATTAAGTCAAATATCGACAAAGCACAAAACTATGCTGATAGTCATCCTATCACGTATACAGAAACAACAAAAAAGAAGAGAGTTGTTGAAGACGATAACAATAAAAAATATAGCCAACAATCTTTGTTCAATACTGGTAGGCCTGTAGTTGATACAGATATTATGCCAATGGATGCAGATAAGATTGCTACTTATTCAGATATCAGTCCGTATGCATCTGTTGCGAATGCTACAACAGCTATTATGAGTGGAACTACATCACAAAGCTATGGAAGTGTAGGCAATATAAACTTGAGTGCAATCACAAACAGATTGGATCGAATGATTAATGCGATTGGAAATTGTGATCTAACAATCAATTTACAACCTATGCAATTGGACGGAAATGTTGTTACAGATACTGTACAAGAAATTGTGTCAATTCGAGATATGCTAAAAAATATAGGGAAAGGAGTAGCTTAGAATATGTATACATTACAATTCACACCTGAAAATCAACCTTATACGATTTATAAGAATATTATGAATTTGGTGAAGATAACTAGTGCTCCAATTATCCCTTTTTCGGAAGAAATTGTAGAAACATCAGAAATGGGAGACGGTACAACATCGTACCGTCACACTGGTGTTCTTAAAGATAAAACGATTGAGGTTTCTTGTAATTTTGTAGTTCAAAACAAAAAAGAAGCTAATGAAAGATTGTATGATATTAAAAAATATTTTGCAGGTGGAAAAGGATTATTAAAATTCCCAGATGAAGATTCAGATCATTTTTGGAAAGTGAAGAACATAGAATATAACATTTCAGAAAGATGGCATGGTTTCGCATTTTCATTGACTATCAAATTCACTGTTGATGGATATAGATATATTGATAAATACGCTAGGCCTATGCAGATTTCGGTATTTGACATTACATCAATTGTAAATCTTTACGAACCGTCATATCCTACGTATAAATTCTATAACACATCAGAAAAGACTGGCTGGATTTCTATTACTTCACTTACTCATAACCGCAGTTTTAAAATATATCAACCGTTTGCTAAAAAATATAATTATTATCAACCGAGTAGCATTGATAATGCACTGGCTGTTAAATACATAGAAATAAATTCTGAAAATGCATATATGAAAACTGTTTATGAAAATGGATATTTCGAATATACAACATTAAAAACAGAAGGATCATTTGAAAATTTAAAAATTGAATATGGGTCAAACGATATAGTTATCAATACAGAAATTGGTTTGATTCGTACTGAAATATTCAGAAACTTTAAGGAGATTTGACAATGATACATTTATTTCTATCTAAAAAGAATACAACATATCAACAAATGATTGAGCGAAATGGAGATATTGTTCTTAAGAACTGTAAAAGCGCAAAAGCAACTTTTGAAAGAAACTCAATCTGGTATGTGGAAATTGAATTTCCGAAGAGTGAATTATTAGGAATGAAAATTTCAGAAGAATCTGTTTTTAAAGTAGATTTAAATTTTGAAAAAGCGCAACTATTTAGAATAGTTTATTTTAAAGAAAATAGAATTTCTGATACTTATGTATGTTATGCAACGCATATATTCTTTGACTCTCAAAAAGAAATATTTGTATTTGATGATCGTACAGTGAATTCAACGTGGGATGGAGCTATTAAAACTGCCAATGATATTATCGAAAAATCAAAATCTAAATATCCGTATCATGTTTATGGTGATAGGTGGTACGAAGATTACAAAAATATAAAGCCAGAAGATGGTAGAGAAGTACATATTCACAATGCTTATAAAACGGATTTGTGTGTAGATGTTCCATCAGCAAACGAGGATATAGCTACACAATTGCAAATGTTTAAGGCTAACAATTCACCTGCTCAAACATTTGTTTTAAAAAAATTTTCGGATGAAATTAATGGAATTCATGAAATCTGGTCTTTTATGTCGATATGCTCATGCAGATGGATATGTGCTGAGAATTATGAAGATAAAAATTATTCTAAAATCGAAACATATTGGCTTAGAAATAATCCATCGAATACAAATATGCATTGGGAAGATTATTGGGGACTTATCTATTTGCCAGAAGCTAATGGATATAAAATCGTTAGACCTACCGATAAAAACTACAATTGGTGGCCAGGCGGTGATGGAAGCGGTTTAACGCAAGGAGTTAAAATACAACTATATTCACACGGAATAGGTAACAAATCACAAAGTCTTTGTTGGCAATTTGAGGATAAGGAATCAACACAGACAGCCTATTGGGTTCGTTATAATTTGATTCAATGTCTGTTTGGAAGTGAAGAAAATTCTATGATGAACAGATGGCCTGAATGCGAAAAACATAGATATGTTGCGATGTTTGATAATTATGATTGTTATTTTGGTAAACCAACTGGGTATAAGGAAACATTAAAGCCTAAAGAATTTTATGTTGGTTATAAAGAAATTGTTGACTACACAAAAAAAGTATCTATGGAAAAGGTTGTTACTGGAATAATTCCAAAGGCATACAATGGAAGGATTTTGCCAAATAACGAGATAGTTAAATCTAGTAAATGGGATGAGAATGAAATACATCGTCTTGAAGTGAAAGAGTATTCGGATGTTAAATTAATGGCTGATGATTCGTCGGCTTCAAAACTTACATTTGGTGTATTTAAAAATGAATCTAATTTGCAAGCATATTTAAGATACATAGCTGGCAAAGATTTAAAAAATGAATTGCAAAATTCGGATACGGAAACAACTATAAAATTTGAAGAATTGTTTGGATCAAACATTCCTAATGCAAATCAATTAAAATTGAATGATGTTATTTATGTAGATACAAATAATTCAGGGGAAAGAGAAAGATTTTATTTAAATAAAATGACATATGATTTAATCAAAGAAATGCCAGATGAACTTACTCTTATATTGGAAACGGAGGTATAACATGGCAATTGTATATTCAAATGTAACTGTAAGCTTAACTAAGCAAACATCTGTGCCTATAGTTGAAATGGTACAAGGTGATACAGGACGAGGATTGGATGTATTCGTCAGTGATGATATTATCACTGACCAAGTAGCGTATACGGATGATAGCTTAACCGCTACGTTATGGGCTACTAAGCCTAGTGGATTAATGGTTAGTATGGATGCTACATCTGTATCTAGATTTCAAAATTCGAATGCTTACGAAATTAAATTTTCAGATCCAGAAATATTCCAACAGATTATTGCTGAGGTTGGCATAGTACAATGCCAAATCAATGTTCTGATGAGTGGTGAATTCGTAACGTCTGTTCCTATTAAAATTAATGTAATTGAAAATATGGCAATAGCGTTTGATTTGGAATCTAAAGAAGAATTTAGAAATGCTATTGAATTGATGGCAAAACAAAGAGAATACATCAGAGTTTTAGAAGATTATATTAGTCAATTCCAAGAACAGTTAAAATTGACTGTAAATGTGCGTTATGGAACAAGTGATCCTACTGTTTTATCAACGGACAAGCAAGGTGATATTTATATCAAATACAAGGAGTAGAACATGGGGATTGTAGCAAATTTAGACTATAACCAATACTTGCGCGTATCATTTGATGTGTACAATGAACGATACGAAGGTTCTTATCCTAATTTAAGATACAAAGCAAATGTTCGCTTTAAGATTACAGGCCAATTCGCTATCCAGGCATCGAATACTGTTAAGTTCGGTGGATTAACATGGTCAGGATATATGAATTATGGATATTATACACAAGATACAGGATGGATAAATATTCCTGGTGAAATAAATGAATCCATGGGATGTAACAGGCAAAGGAACTTTTCTTTTAATTGCAGCATTAGTGGTTGGCCAAATTTAAATGGAACGGCTCATGTGACAACGCCTATGATTTCAGTGCCTGAGTTTGAAACATCTGTATCTGATATTGATGTAGAATCTTTAGTTATCAACGGGAAATTAAAAAGCAATCCATACAATTTGTATTGTTTGAGGGTGTTCGCACAAGATAAAAAAGAATTTATATCAAATAATTTAAATGGATCTATAACTGTTGATGGATTAACGCAAAAGACAAAATATGAATATTGCGTTGAAGTATGGAAAGTTGATTTAAGTGGATCGTATGTTGATCAAAAAACGTTAACTGCTACTACACTAGAGAATTATCCTGAAATAAGTGTCGAAAGTGTTGATTTTGTGATAACGGAAGTTGATTCAAATTATGACAATGTAACGCTTACTGTGCATACGTCAGATGATGCTCATGTAAAATCTTGTACGTGGGGAACGGGTGGAAATTACAAAGTATCTGAAGGAACGAGTACCACATACAATAATCTGCCTAAAAACTTAGAATTTGACTTTGAAGTAACGATAGAAGATACACTTGGACGAACCAGCAAACCGTTTGAATTTAAATTTAACACAACATTCACTTATATGGAAGCGTGGGTATTTGTTGGCGGAGCATGGAAACGGGGGTGTTCCATGGCTCTTGGAAGAATGAATAAACCAAAACTAGATAGTGGAATAAGTGCATATTCTTCTGGCGTAGGAAATAGAGATACTTATAACCTTGTTAGATTAAGTGCATATGATGGTTTGGAATGGCATCAAGCAATACCTTATAAGGAGGAATAAAATGGAAATTAAAAGAGATCATATTTTCATAAATCAAGGAGATACTATTTATACAGATATTTTAATTAAGTATAAGAATGGACAAGTATTTGTTCCTGGTAAGGATGATTCTTTAGAGTTTATTATTTATAAAGATGGCAAAGAATATATCAGAATTCCTATTGATGAATCTCTGAAGGTGATTTGCCAAACGGATAATCTTTCTGTTGGTGTTTATAATTGGATGGTTCATATAGATGTGAATGGAATTAAAGAAACCCCATTAAAAGGAATTCTTCAAGTGAAAGGAGACTAGAAATGGATGGATTGAAAGCAAGACTAAGTTTTGATGCGGTTGCTTATGATTATGATGATGAATATCTTACGATTGATACAGATACACATACTATCAATATTAATAATGTATCTAGATTGTTCGGAGTGCAATATGATGGAAATTCTAAACTGATTAAATTTAGAATCAGAAACAAGTTGTCTGATATTCAAAAAATGCAAGATTCAATTGTTTATATAAATTGGATTGATTCTAGGGGAGTTAAGGGCCAGTCAATTGCGATTAACAAAACAATTAATAATGATAATTGTGAATTTGCATGGAAAGTACCATTTGATGCTTTGAAAAATTCAGGAGTATTACATTTTGCAATGAGCGCAGTTATGACTAAAAATAGTTTAAGTGTAATTGATCAAAGATGGTCTACACAAATTGCATCTGTAATTACACCTGATGGAATTTATATTAAATCCTATACACCTAGTAGTGAGGAAGAAGATAGAATTGCACAAATCTATAACGAATTATCAAAGATGATAAATAAGCAAAATGATGATTTAAACAAAAAAATAGATGAAGGAAATACACATTTACAAGCACGAATTAATTCGTTAATGGAAGAAATAGGTAGTTTAACATCAATAACTAAAAACATTTTAGACATTAATAAAATGCCTGTTTATGAAAACATTCATGGAGTTTCAGCTAAAATAAAAAATGATGAATATATTTTTAGTGGAATGAGCGTTACTTCATTTTCTAAATATAGCCAACCACTTCCTTTAGTAGCGGGAAAAACTTATACATTTTATGTATTTTCTGATAAACAAATTAACAGTTATATCATTACATTTAATAGTGATGGAAGTACATTGCAGACAGAAATGATTGCAGGAAATATAAAAAGAAAAACTATCAAAATAAATGATTTATCAACATCTATTATATGGTCTATAGGTGGATATCGTGGTGTTGATTATGGAGAACGCACCACTATAAAATTACAAATTGAAGATAGTAATGGCACATATCCTTACGAATATATTCCACATATAACCGCAAATGATTTTGTAGCTAGAGAAAAAATATTACAATCAGAAAGAAAGGAATATATTGGATACGTATCAGTTGAAGGGTCAGATTTAAATGATGGTTTTTCTCGTTCAACACCGTTTAAAACAATTCAAAAAGCTATAGACAGCGGTATAAAAAATATATTTGTTAAAGAAGGAATCTATACAGATGGAATATCTATAAGTGGAAAATCAGGTATTCATATTGCACTTGACAGATATTATGATTCTTTTTCTGCTGGCAAAGATGAAGATAATCCTAAAATTATTATTGATGGTTCACTAAAAGAAATTGAAAAAGGAATTAGTATTTACGACAGCATCAATTGTTCATTTTCTGATTTTGAAATAAAAAATTGTTATATTAATGGAGTGTATGCAAGTAGATGTCAAAAAATAACATTTAACGATTGCATTGCTCACGATATTGGAATTATTTCGCCGAGTAATTCTGTTGGTGGATTTGTTTTTCAATATATTGATGCTGATGTATACAATTGTATTGCATACAATATAGGAACAACAAAAAAAGGAAATCAAAAATATCATTGCGACGGATTTAATATCCATTACACAGGAACAACAAATTTTATAAACTGTTCCGCATGGAATTGTGAAGATGATGGCATTTCACATCATGATGCCTGCTGTGGTGTTGTTAATGGTGGTGAGTGGTATAACTGTGGAAAAGGCGGAGTTGCAGCTCCTACTCATGGTGCTAAAATAAATATTAGCAATGTATACTGCCATGACAATAATGTGGGAATATATGCAGGTAATGATTCAGCAATTACAGATAGAGGAAATATTATTCTAAGTAATTGTGTTTGTAAAAACAATTATAATAAGGATATGATTATATCTGATTACTACAAATTAATTGCAATTAATTGTATCTATGATACTATACAAGGCTCAAAAAATATAACAAGATTCGGAAATGCAAACTAACTAAATAAGAAATTAGTAAATTGTTGCATTTAAAGAGGATGAAAACTTGAAAGGAAAACTAATATGAGTGGTGAATATCTTAGTGTTATTATTTCTGCATGCATGCTTGTAATTGCGTTTATTACGTATAATCGTGGCACACGTAAGATGGATGGAGAGCAAATATCCAATATGGCATTTTTGAAGAATGAATTGGAACATATCAAATCGGATTTAAGTGATATAAAGGATTCAATTTCAGAAATTAAAAAAGGAAGTAATTCAATGGAAGTGGAGCTTTCTCAAATAAAAGAACAAATAACTACTTTGTTTAAACGTGTAGAAGCGTTGGAGGATCGTAATAAAAATGGATATTAAAGATGCAAACAAGAAACTTCAGAATGTAGAAGAAAAAGTAGATAACATTTATGGTTTTTGCTCAAAATTAATTGATAGAAACTATAAAACAAGTAGAACGATTATTACGGTTTTAATCCTAGTAATTATTGTTCTTTATTCTACTATTGTTTGTCGTGGTTATTGGAAAGATGATCATGCGAATAATTGTTCTTGCGAAGTTAAAAACCACGAATTTAATTAAAGAGGTGGTTTATATTAACAAAGCTAACAGATTAAAAGAGGTACGTCCTAACGATGCATTAATACTTATCAAATCTGTTGGATTAAGAAAGAAATATGAACAGGTTTTGATTATGAGATACGTATATGACATGTCATGTACTGAAATTGCAGATGCATTACATATGGAAGTACAAACCATAAGGAACAGAGTATGCAAAGCAAGAAAAATGTTCGATAAATATGTGAGCAATCTATAATGGTTGCTCATTTTGTTTTGGGTATTTTATGAGTATTATTCGAGTATTAAGTTATTTGTTGCATGACCATATAATTAAAGCGTAAAGAGGTGGTTAAAATGTATAACAATTATAATCCGGCACAAGCACGAATTGACAGCTTGATGCAACAAAGACAAATGATAGATCAACAAATTCAACAAGTACAACAGTATGCAAATATTCCACCTATCAATATTAATAATCAGATTACACCACAACAACAAGGTAATTTTGATTTTAATGGAAAATGGGTGAATGACGAACAGGAAGCTAGAAACTTTGCGAATGCAAATTTACCAACGATTTTATTTGATAACAATAAATCTATTTTTTATATGAAATCTTTAGATGGAACATTTAAAAAGTTCAAATTTGAAGAAATCACGGAAGATAATTCTAACAGTATTGAAAATCGTGTAAATGGAATCGAAAAGAAATTAGATGATTTGATATGTGCATTAAGCAAACCACCAAAACAAGCTAATGAACAACCTAAGAAAGGAGCACAAACAAAATGAATCCTTTAAAAAGTATTATGAGTAATATGAATCCAATGAATATGATGAATATGGGAAATCCCCAACAAATGTTAATGAATATGTTGTCGCAGAAAAATCCACAAGCATTTCAACAATTTCAAATGCTTATGAACAGTGGTCAAAATCCACAAATGATTTTAAATCAGATGATGGGTAATTTAAATCCCCAACAAAAACAACAACTTCAACAAATGGCAAAACAGTTTGGAATCAGGTAACAACGGATAAACCGTTATTATAGAAAGAAAGGAGAACATATATGATGGAAAACGGAATGGGAATTCAACCAACTTACAACTTAGCCGAAAGAAATGACGGCTTTGGAGACGGAGGAGGTTGGTGGATTTGGATCTTGCTAATCTTCGTATTATTTGGATATGGAGGATATGGCAACGGAAACCTAACAAATGATTCTTTATTAAATGAAGAATTCATTAAACGAGATATTTTTAACACAAACACAAATGTATCTCAAACAGGTTGTCAAACTCAACGTGATGTATTAGAAAGTCGCTATACGAATCAGTTAGGACTTCAAAACTTGCAAGCTCAACAACAAGAATGTTGCTGCAACACTCAAAGAGCAATTGACAATGTAAATGCTCAAAGTTTCAAAAACACTTGTGACATTACAACAGCAATTCATTCAGAAGGTGAAGCAACACGTGCGTTGATCAATGCAAACACTATGCAAGAATTACGTGATCGTTTAGCTGATCGTGACCGTGATTTATTGACAGCTAATTTCCAATTAAGTCAACAGGCACAGTCTGCAAATATCATTAATACTTTGCAACCAACACCAAAACCAGCTTACATTACATGTTCACCATATTACGCTTATAACAACGGATGTGGATGTAATGGCTACAACAACTTATAATCTAGCACATATGTGATTAGGCAATTGCCTTTGGATTTAATGGGATAGTCAAAAGGCTATCCCTATTTTAATAGGAGGATAAAAAATGATTAATAGTATTGCTACGGCTGTTCAGACAGTCGATAATTCAAATAATGTATTGTTTCCTACAGATCGTGTAAGAAGCAAATCATGCCAGTGTCCATGTAAAGGATGGTTGGCACACGATCTAGGAAGTGGATTGTTTACACTAACAAAGCCAGGCATCTATGAAGTAACTTATACTGCGGATATTACGAGTGCAGCGGCAGGACAAGCTTCTCTAGTGCTTGAACAAAATGGAGAAGTAATTGGTGGAACACAATCTATTTATACTGTTGCAACTGCAAGTGCGTATGGAAATGTAAGTGGAGACACTTTAATTCAAGTTCCATGTGGTGCGTCTTATACAATTGCATTAGCAAATAACAGTGGTTTAGACTTAACAGTCCAAAACGCAAATATCATCATTAAAAAGATTGCGTAGGTGAAAAATATGCACAAAGCAATGGAAGTTAATGAGAAGATAATGCATGAGTCAGCAAATATGTTAGAGAAACATGGTTATTCAGAATCTTATTTTCATGCATTGTCTCAAGCTTTGGATAATATTAAAGACATTGAAACGATAGAAGCAATGAGAAATAAATATCAAATTGAGATAGGAAAAGATGGAGTTTCAACTGTTGCAAGATTAAAAGAAGATAATGATGGATATAATATTCATGATCCAGAAACAGAAGATATTGTTTATAAGCTTGCAGAACATTTGAAAAAATATAAAGCGTTCAAAGAAGAATATGAGCGTACAAAAGGTGATATGGATTTAGAAAAGTCTCATCGTGAATTAGATAAGACTATGAAATGTATGCAACAAATCGTAACTATGATTCATGGATGCGTTGATTCAGATGAAAAAAAAACAATGATTAAGACACATATACGAGACATGTTTAATATGTATCAATAAGGCCGTTAAATACGGTCTTTTATTTTGTACAGTGTACAAACGATTTAAATACTATTATTAGGATAGGAGGTATTTGTAAATGAAAAAATATAGTAAAGAATGGTGGATTCAATATGGCTATTATGCAAGTATCAGAGCATTAAAGACGATTGCTCAAACTGCTGTTGGTGTTATTGGAGCATCTGCATTATTGGAATCCGTTGATTGGCGAGTTGTAATTTCGTCAGCGGTTTTGTCGGGTGTTGTTTCGTTATTAACTAGTATTGGTGGATTGCCCGAAATTAGTGTACCAGAGGAGGAATAATAATGAGTGATAAAGAAAAAGTAGTAGATTATGATGATTTGCCAGAAGAAGCAAAAGCAGAATTGTCTAACGGAAAAGAAGAAGGTGAAGATGAATGTCTTACTCAAAGTTAGCAAGTAAATACATTCCTGCAAGTGCATACAACTATATGCGCGGTAGAGGTGGTTACAAGGTATGTAAGATTACACCGCATCATATGGCTTGTCAGTGGAGCGCCGAAAGATGTGCTCAATCATTCCAAGTAAGTGGAAGAATGGCTAGTGCAAACTATTGTATTGGTTCAGATGGTACGATTGTAGCGAATGTTGATGAAGAAAATCGTGCATGGACATCAAGTAATTACTACAATGATTGCCAGGCAATTACCATTGAGATTGCTAACGATAATACAGATACGTGGACGATCTCATCAAAAGCATGGAATGCATTGGTAAATCTATGCGTGGATGTATGTAAACGATATGGATTCAGATTGAATTACACCGGTAATGCGAATGGCAGCTTAACCGAACATAGAATGTTTACTGCAACGGCTTGTCCGGGCCCTTATTTGCATTCGAAAATGCCACAGTTGGCACAAGAAGTAAATGCTAGATTAGATGGTCATACTGTAGCACCAACGCAACCAAGTACTCCAAGCGCTCCAAGTGGCGAAAAGTATTCAGCAGGCTTACCAATTTGCACAAATACATTAAGTGTAAATTGCTATGGTACTGGTAAAGTTTATAAAGGTGATTGGAGTGGTACGATTGGTAGAGTCATTAAAGGCGCCAAATATCCGTATCGTGTTGACCGTAACGGAGTAGCGATTGGATGGACGAATGATACAGGTGTTGATACAGATCCTCATGTTCCTGGTGGAACTGCAACTCAATCAGTACAGACTGTATTAAATGGTATCCCTTCGGATTTCGTTAGAGAAAATGCTACATTCTATCCAAACACAACATTGAAGATTAGAAAAGCACCTACAGAAAAAGGAATTGACACAGGATTGTACTACACAAACGGAATGTCCGTTAGATACGACGGATACGTTAAGCGTGAAGGATTCGTATGGATCAGTTGGATTAGTGCGTCGAGTGGAGAACGTAGATGGATGAAAGCTGGTGTTTTAAACTCGAAAGGATACAACACAAATCCATACGGAAGATTTGTTTAAAGATTAAATTTGCAAAAAAAAGAATTAAATTTAAAAAAACAATTGACATAATATAGTTTATACTGTATTATCTTTCTTGCGTGAAGCAGTGAGGTACATTTTGGGGTACAGAACAACAAAGTGTTATCAAAATACGCAGATAATGATGTAAATAACATCAAATATCAATAGATATGAGGTATTTATATAATCCCCTCATCTGCTCCATTTAAAATTAAATATTGGTCCAGTGGTGTAGTGGTTAACATGCCTCCCTGTCACGGAGGAGATCGTGGGTTCGAGTCCCATCTGGACCGCCATTTAGAAATTGAAGTCATCTTTGGATGACTTTTTTTCTTTATATTGACTATTTTTTTGTTTCTTAGTTTAATAAACCTATGATTATTAATGCAAGTGGAAGAACAGATATTGTCGCCTATTATATGGATTGGTTTGTGAACCGATGGAATGAAGGATATTTTGATGTAAGAAACCCTTTTAATCCAAAACTTGTCAGTCGTATCTTTGTATCGGATGTAGATATGATTGTATTTTGCACAAAAAATCCATTGCCATTGTTAGATACAATACATTTATTTTCTGTACCCATTCAGCTACAAGTTACCATCACAGGATACTTTAAAGATATGGAGCCTCAAGTACCCGATAAAAGAGAAGTGATTGAATGTGTAAAAAAATTATCCGATTATTTAGGCAAAGAAAATGTATGTGTTCGTTATGATCCTATCCTTTTGAATTCCAAATATAATGTTGATTATCACGTTCGTGCTTTTAACAAATTATGCACAATGTTAAAAGGATATGTATCTAAAATGATTGTCTCTTTTGTGGATGATTATAAAAACGTTCGAAATAATCATTTGGATTATCATGAACCCTCTAACGAGGAATATCTTAAATTAAAAGAAGAGTTCGAAAAAAACAATATAAAGATCATTAGTTGTATGGAAAATAAATATCAAATTGGGGATGAAAAGGATTGTTGCGTCAGTATTAAATATGCTTTTGAAAGAACAGGCAAACTTTTTAAAGAGTGGAAGGCAAGAGATTGCCATTGTGTGAATATGGTAGATGTTGGTGCTTACAATTCTTGTTTACACGGATGTAAATATTGTTATGCCAATTTTGATTCGAAACAAATTGTGTCAAACTATAAAATGCATGATGTGAATTCTAGTTTATTGATTGGACAATTGAATTTGGATGATCAAATCAAAATACGAAGAAAATAAAATGGGTGAAGTCAATTGGCTTCACTCATTAATTTTGTATAGATTTTTGTTAGTTGCTCTTTTTCATCATTTGTCATTTTTCTTTCGGTCGCATCATGACTTTCTAATGTTCCTTCATGTCCATCAACGACTTTTCCATCCTTTACCACAAGTACTAAAGGAACGTATAAGGTTAGAACACCTTCATCATTATTGGACATATAATCTTGGATATATGGTTCAATAATCGCTTTTTGCTCATCCGTGTAAAGACGATTTTTTTCTTCATCTCTTACCTTTACATATTGGATGTCGATTCCGTTTTCTTTGGCCACTTTCTTTAAAATGGGTTTTGCTTCTTTACACCAAGGACAACTTGAAAATCCGAAATATAAAACACCTGATTTTTCTTGTTTGAAATATTGAATAGCTTCATCAAAACTAATCTCATTAAAATTAGTTTTTGTGTCATTTTTTGTGTTGCATGTTTTTTCTTCACTTGTAACATCACAAGCCTTTTTTGAAGTTGAAGTTGTACTCTTTGTTTGTGTTTGACACGCACATAATGTAAGACTTAAAAGTATGAGTAAAAATTTTTTCATGCTCCTAATATACAAATAAAATAAAAAAAAGTAAAGAAAAAAGCTTCGATCTCTCGAAGCTTAAAAATCTTTGTGGGGCGGCTGACGCGATTCGAACGCGCGCGTGACGGAGCCACAATCCGCTGTGTTAACCAACTTCACCACAACCGCCATAATTGCTTAACGCTTGTATAATATACCATGTGATTCTCTTCTTTGCAAGCAAAAAATGAAAATAAATTAAAAAAAGTGTGTTTTTTTTCGTATAAGAGTATATGAAGGTAAAAGAGATGGAAGTGGAGCAACGCCCACGAGAAAAAGCGTTGCGCTATGGTTTAGAATCATTAAGCGATCTAGAATTGGTTGCGTTGATTCTGCAAAGCGGAAATAAAAACCGTTCCGTATTTGAAATTGCATCTGATGTGTTGAAAGAAAGTGAAGGTTTATCAAAATTAATGACAATGCACGTAAATACATTGATGCAGATTCAAGGAATTCGTGAAGTTAAGGCTTTACAACTTTTGGCAAGTGTAGAACTTAGTAAGCGTGTTATTAAATCAAAAGTATATCATGCTCCTATTTTAAAACCAGAAGATGTGATTGAATGGTTCAAATTTGAGTATGGAACTATGTCGCAAGAATGCTTTATCGCCCTTTATCTAGACACAAAAAGCAAGCTAATTTCGCATCGTGTTTTATTTAAGGGAACATTAAATGAAAGCGTGGTACATCCACGTGAAGTATTTAAGGAGGCTTTTTTACAAAACGCAAATTCAGTATTGATTGCACATAATCATCCCTCGGGGGATTGTACGCCTTCAAAAGCAGATTTTGAAGTAACTTACAAAATGGTTCATGTAGCGATGACAATGGGGGTTTGTTTAGTGGATCATATTATTGTATGTAAAAATCAATATTATTCATTTAAAGAGCACAAATATCTCGATTGAAAGAAGGAGGGTTTATCGCTATAATATAAGTTAGTTTGGGGGATATTATGCGTAAATTTACTCGAATTCAAAAAAGATTACTTACGATTATTGTCGTTTTATGTATATTAGCGTGTGCTATGTTTGGCTTAAGACAAAACTCCATCACAAATATTGGTTACAGTGCTTGGACATATTTGAAATATGGTTTGATTCAATATCCACTATCATCGATTGGAAATGCGGTAAATGATTTTTCAAATTTATGGCATGCCTATGACGATAATGAATATTTGACGAAGCAATTAGCTCAACAAAAAAACTATCAAACGGCATATGAAGATGAAAGAAATAAAAACAAACAACTTGAAGCCTTGTTGGAAATGAAAGGTGGTCTTGGAGATGCTAAGACAATCAGTGTATCTGTATTAGAACGTTCAGGCGATTCATGGCTTCAGACGGTAACGATTTCAGCAGGAAAAAAACAAGGTGTCGAAAAAAATATGCTTGTGGCAACAAGCGATGGCGCTATAGGATTAGTGGATAGTGTACAAACCGTTACAAGTACTGTTCAGTTGTTGACAAGTCAACATTTGAATAATGATATTGCGATCAAGATGTCATTAGAAGATGGAACAAGCGTAGAAGGTGTGCTACAGTCTTATGATACTGAAAAGAAGGCCTATCGTGTTTCATTATTTGATAATGATGCGATTGTCACAAAAGGACAAAAAGTAGCTACAAGTGGTAAGGGTGGAAATTATCCGAGTGGAATCTTAATTGGAGAAGTAAAAGATGTGTCTTTAAACGATGATTCGATTATTTCAACGGTCTATGTTTCGCCAGTATCGAATATGAAAAGTTTTGACTATTGTCTTGTGATTGGAAAAGAGGAGAGTAAATGATAAATAAAGAACGTTGCTCATTTATTTTCTTATTGATTTTAGCAATACTTGATCAAATGAATGCATCTTTATTCAGTGTGGATTTTACATATTCTTCCCTATCTTTTGTCAGTCATTTATGTTTTTGTGGATGCATACTTGTTGTGAGTCATGAAAAAAGCTTAAATCGACTTTTATATGCATGCCTATGCGGCCTTTGTGTAGGATTGTTCTTTACTTCGGATTGGCTTGTTAAAATGGTTCTATTTGGTTTTTTTGGATGGCTATCGGGACTATTTAAAAATGCAATGGATCAAGATCACTGGGTACAATTTGCCCTTGTCTTTTTAATGATGTTTATAAATGATTTAATTTGTTTTTTGGGGGCAAAATTATTTGGATATCTTACAATGAGCTTTGTGAAATGGTTTATTCACGTTGAAGCACTTACATTGATATTTAATGGGGCTTGGATATTTGTATTGCTCTATATTATTACAGTATTCAATCGATATGCAACTATAAAAAATATTCGTTTTAAACGAATGGAAAAGTTGCATATGCAAAATATTCGAAGGAAATGAGTCGTGGATTCGTTTCCTTCTTTTCATATGTGTTAAAATAGAAGAAAAGAGGTATTCAGATGAAAAAACTATTATTATTAGATGGAAACTCCATGCTATTTCGTGCATATTATGCAACTTTATATACACACAGAATGACAACATCCAATGGGATTCCAACCAATGCAGTTTATGGCTTTGTGATGATGTTAAATAAGGCAATTGATATTATTGAGCCCGATAAGATTCTAGTTGCTTGGGATGCAGGAAAACCGACTTTTAGACACAAACAATTTGCAGCCTATAAAGGAACACGTAAACCCTTAGATGAGGAATTGATCGTACAATTTCCAATTGTAAGAGAATATTTAGATGCAGCTGGAATCAAGCGTTATGAACAAGAGGGTTATGAAGCGGATGATATTATTGGAAGTATGGCTAAATGTTGTAATGATATTCAAACAACCATCCTAACAAGTGATCGTGACTTACTTCAATTGATTGATCCAAGTACACATGTTCTTTTAATGAAAAAAGGCTTAAGTGAAATGGAATTGATGGACGAACAAAATCTATTCGATACATATGGAATTACACCAAGTCAAGTCATTGATATGAAAGGACTAATGGGAGATACAGCCGACAATATTCCAGGTGTGCAAGGTGTTGGTGAAAAAACGGCTTTGCGTTTATTGAATCAATATTCAACAGTAGAAAATGTTTATGCCCATATTGATGAGGTAAAGGGAAAATTAAAGGAAAAGCTGGAAAAAGATAAAGACAATGCGTTTATGTCTTTAGAATTGGCAACCATTTATACAAAGATGGAACTTCCGTTTGGCTTAAATGATTGTGAGTTTACAGGAATTCAAGAAGATGTAAATGGATTCTATGAAAAATATGAAATGCGATCTTTAGTGAATCGAACAAAGCAAGCTAAGAACGAAAAATGGCCATTAAAAGAAGTGGAACATTTTGAAATGTTTGATGTAGAGGATTTAATGGTACTACCAGTATGTACACAACAACCATACTTAGATCAGCAATTATATGGCTTTATGATTCCAAAAGATAAGACAATTTACTATATTTCCGTAGAAAATGCATTGGAAGATACAAACTTTAAAAAAATATTAGAAACAAAAGAAATTAGTACATGGGATACCAAAGAAATGATGCATCTATTAGATCGATATGGATTTAAATGGAATACATTTAATGATGATCTTCATATTGCAGGATTCTTATTGAATTCTACTGCAACAGATAGTGATGCAGTACTAGAAGCTCTTCATATTACTTTGCCAGAATCTTTTCATGATGTATCCAAAAAGACGAAAGAAGAACCTGCTTTTAGTTTGAATAGAGAACAAGCACTTTGTCATAGTTTGACACAACAGTTATATGAAAAGAAAGGTGAAATCCTTCAATCTTTAAAAGAAGAAAATGTGCTTTCTTTATATAGAGAAATTGAAATGCCACTTACACGAGTATTATTCTCTATGGAACAAGAAGGGATTTCGATTCAAGAAAGCTTCTTGGATGAATATGGGGCTTTATTAAATGAAAAGCTAGAGATTTTGGCTCAACAAATTTATTCTCATGCCGGCATGATTTTTAACATCAATTCTCCAAAACAATTAGCGAATGTTTTATTTGATGAATTAAATTTAAGCTCAGGCGGTAAGAAGCGTTCGACTTCTGCTGATGTACTCGAAAAGCTTCGTGGAAAACATCCAATCGTGGATGATATCTTGGAATATCGTAAAATATCAAAAGTATCTAGCACATATATTGATGGTTTGAAAAAACATGTTCGTTCAGATCAAAAGATTCATACTTCTTTTAATCAAACCATGACACAAACAGGAAGACTTTCAAGTAGTGAACCAAATCTTCAAAATATTAGTATTCGTGATGAGTTGGGAAAAGAAATTCGTAAAGCTTTTGTTGCTCAAGAGGGTTATCACTTATTGTCAGCTGATTATTCGCAAATTGAATTGAGAATGTTAGCACATATGGCAAATGAAGATCATATGATTAAAGCGTTTAATGAAGGATTGGATATTCATACAAAAACGGCAACGTTGATTTTTAATTGTTCACCAGAAGAAGTGGATGAACACAAAAGAAGAATCGCAAAGACAGTAAACTTTGGAATTGTATACGGTCAAACGGAATTTGGTTTATCATCACAATTAAATATCACACGCAAAGAGGCGGGTGAGTTTATGAAGATGTATTTTGAAAGTTATCCAAAAATTCATGAGTATATGAATCAATTGATTGATTTCTGTAAAGAAAATGGATATGTAGAAACATTATTTCATCGAAGAAGAGAAATTCCAGAAATCAATGACAAGAATTTTATGACACGAGAATTTGGTAAGCGTGCGGCGATGAATGCGCCAATCCAGGGGAGTGCAGCAGACTTGATTAAGATTGCGATGTTGAAAATGGATCAAGCTTTAAAGGATGCCAACGTAAACTCAAAAATGCTTCTTCAGATCCATGATGAATTGATTTTCTTGGTGCCAGATGAAGAGTTGGACTTGATGCAAAAACTTGTCAAAGAAACAATGGAAAGTGCAATGGAATTAAAGGTTCCATTAAAGGCAAGCATTAGTGTTGGCAAGTCTTGGTATGAGGCAAAATAATGCCGGAAGCACCGGAAGTACAAACCGTATTAAGTACGTTGGAAACACAAATTAAAGATGTTTTGATTGAAGATGTATTGATATATTATCCTAAGATTGTTGATAATGTAGAAGTAGAAACTTTTAAACATCGATTGATTGGGCAATCCTTTCGTACATTTAATCGGCTTGGAAAATATTTGATTTTTGGCTTAGATGATTATGATTTAGTTGTTCATCTAAGAATGGAAGGCAAGTTTTATCTTTATGATAAAATTTGCGAGGACAAACATATTCATGTCGTATTCAAATTAAATAATGGAATCTGTATGTCGTATCATGATACTCGAAAGTTTGGAAGAATGTATTTATATTTTAAAAATGATGATATTCATTCGTATGCTTGTTTTAAAAATGTTGGATATGATTATATGGATCCAAGAGTGAATGGAATGTATTTCTATCATTGTATTCATACATTAAAACGAAATTTAAAATCTTGCCTTTTAGATCAATCGATTATGGCAGGTATTGGAAATATTTATGCCGATGAGATATGTTTTGCGCTAGGTTTAGATCCAAGAAGTCGTGCTTGCAAGTTATCAAAAAAAGATTGTGACAAAATTGTTTTAGAAACAAGACGGATCTTGCAAGGAGCCACACACTATGGTGGAACGACCATTCGTTCCTATACATCAAGTTTAGGTGTAACGGGGCGTTTTCAACTTCATTTAAAAGTACATGGTCAGGCGCAATGTAAAGTGTGTCATCATACAATAAAAAAATTAACTGTATCACAAAGGGGGACTTATTTATGTCCAAAATGTCAAAAAAGAAAGTAATTGGAATCACGGGATCAATGGGCTCAGGAAAGAGCGAAATTTCTCGATATCTAAGAAAAAAATATCCTGTTTTAGATTGTGATCAGGTCAATGCGGATTTATTAAAAAAGGGAAATTTGGGTTATCAGAAATTAAATGATTTACACATTGTTGAATTGGATTCGAATGGAGAAATTATTAAGGAGAGTCTAGCTTCCTATATGTTTTCAAATGAAGAGCATCGAAAACAAGTAGAAGCGATTTTACATCCTTTAATCTTTGATGAAATGCACAAATGGATCCATGAACAAGAAAGCTTAACTGTCTTTGTGGAGATGCCAATTTTATTTGAGATTTCTGCACAAGAACATTTTGATTCTATTTGGTGCGTTGTGGCTGATTTAGATGTGGCATTATCACGTCTACAAACGTATCGTAATTTTACCAGGGAACAAGCTTTGGCAAGACTTGTATCACAGATGAATCCAGAAGAGAAAATGGCAAAAAGTGATATTGTATTACGTAATAATAGTACGGTAGAACAGTTGCATATGCAGATTGAGGATGCATTAAAAGAGGAGAAATTAAATGGCGATTGAAGTACGATGCATAGAACATTTATCTAGCGAACAAAGACAATCTTTAAATTTATTGTATGGTCCTTTAATGGGGAAAAACTCAATTTGTCTATATGAATTTTTGGGTTCCATTCAAAATTTGGTTGAATTAGAAGATGTATATCTTTTATTGAATATGAATGCTTCGCAATTTGACATCGCAAGAAATCGTTTGGAACAATATCATTTGATTGAAACATACGTTCATGAAGGGGATATGTTGATTTTATTATATGCTCCATTATTGCCAGATTCGTTTTTATGTCATGAGACATATTCAAGATTGTATTTGGCAAGTGTTGGCGCAAAGTGTTTTGACAAAGTGAAGGCGATGCTTTATAAAGATAAAACAGTTTCTTCTTCATATACAAAAGTAGAAAGTCCTTTGGACGTTTCTATTTTAGATTCTTGGAATGAATCAAAAGAAATCGCATTTGAAAAGGTGAAGCCAACGATAAAGCAGAAATATGATTTTGATTTTGCGACACTCTTTAAAGGGATGGATAGAATTTTTCCAGTGCGTTTACGTACAAGCGAAAATTTGGATCGTATCGCAGAAATGGCTAAAATATATGGAATTGATGCCAAAGATATGCGTAAATATGTACAAAGAAGTACGAATCCTTCTACGCATGTATTCGATTTAGAAAAACTAAAAGATATGGTTATGCGTAATCGTAAGGTTATGGAAGTGAGTAAAGATCCATATAAAATGTCTCCAGTTAAATTTTTGCAGAATAAACAAAATGGAATTCCAGTTGTGAAATCGGATCAAGCGTTGATTGAGCGTTTGTGTAAAGAATTCCAATTTCCTATAGAAGTCGTAAATACATTGATTGAATATACTTTACAACAAACGAATCAACAATTTTCTAGAAATTATGTAGAAAAAGTAGCGGCAAGCTGGGTTCGATTAGGCGTGGATTCTAGAAAGAAGGCTTTGGATATCATCAATCAAAGTTCTCTTGAAAATAAAAGGGATAAAAAGGCAGAAAAGGTTGTGTTAGATGATAAATTCTATACGCAAAAAGAAGAGAAATCAGATGCACAGCTACATAAGGAAATGTTGGAGTTGCAGAAGATGTTGAAAGAAGGTAAATTGTAGTGAATTTAAATATTAAACTTTCCGAAGAACAAATGTTAGAAAGACAACGAAATATCGCACGTTTAAAAGAGAATGAATTAATTCAGTTGTTTTTAAACCAAAACCATTTAGATGCATCTTTTGTAGAAGAAAACAGTGGTGCTTTGTTGCAGTGGCTAAAAAGTGTGAGTGCTTGTAGAAACTGCAAAGGATTAAAGTATTGTGCTCAAAAAATTCGTGGTAAGGTTTCAAAATTAAAAATCGATGATTCAGGTTTTTTAAATGAATATTATGCTTCGTGTCAATATGAACAGAATCGTGATAAACAGTTGGCACATCAAAGTAAGTTTCGCTTTTCTCACATGTCTTTAAATGATTATTTGATTGATTTAAATGATGATTCCTTTTTAAGTGCTGCCAAAGAAAAGGAATATGGCCTTGCGTATACGCAAAGTGTAAGTAGTATTCCATTAAATCAGGGCGTGTATTTATATGGAAATCCTGGAACGGGTAAATCGTATTTAATGAAGGGAATCTGTAATTATTATGCTAAAAGTAATAAGAGTGTTTCTTTTGTGCAAGTTCCTTTATTGATTCAAGAATTGAAACAATTTATGACGGATAATGAATATCGTCAAAGAGTGATGAATCATTTGCGTTATAGTGATGTTTTGGTTTTGGATGATATTGGAGCTGAAAGTATTACGCAATGGACGCGCGATGAAATTTTACTTCCGATTTTAGATGAGCGTATGAATAAAGGAATGAAAACTTATTTTACATCGAATTATTCCATGGAAGAATTAGAACAACAATATCGTCTTGCGAATAAGCCAAATAATACAATTGCGAGTCTAAGAATTCTAGAAAGAATTCGAACTTTATCGAAACCTGTCGAATTATCGGGGAAATCACGTCGTTAGTTAATAATTTCACTTTTCAAATTAGGCGATATGGAGTAGAATAGGTATGACAGAAATGTTTAAAGGAGGAATAGAGTAATGTTAGTATCTGCTACTGAAATGATCAACAAAGCTCACGAAGGGCACTATGCGATTGGTGCTTTCAACATCAATAACTTAGAATGGACAAAAGCTATCTTAGCTGCTGCTGAAGAAGCTAAATCACCAGTTATGTTAGGAGTATCTGAAGGTGCTGCTAAATATATGTGTGGTTTCAAAACAGTTGCTGCTATGGTAAAAGAAATCCACGATGCAATGGGAATTACAGTTCCTGTAGCTTTACACTTGGACCACGGTTCATATGAAGGTGCAAAAGCTGCTATCGAAGCAGGATTTACTTCTGTAATGTTCGATGGTTCTCACTATGCATTCGAAGAAAACTTAGAAAAATCAAAAGAAATGATCGCCTTAGCACACTCAAAAGGATTATCAATTGAATGTGAAGTTGGTGGAATCGGTGGAGAAGAAGATGGTGTTATATCTGCTGGTGAATTAGCTGACCCTAAAGAATGTAAAACTATCGCTGAATTAGGTGTAGACTTCTTAGCAGCTGGTATCGGAAATATCCACGGTAAATATCCTGCAAACTGGGCTGGATTAAACTTTGATCGTTTAGAAGAAATCCAAAACGTAACAAACGGAAAACCATTAGTATTACACGGTGGTTCAGGAATCCCTCGTGAACAAGTTCAAAAAGCTATCACATTAGGTGTTTCTAAAGTTAACGTTAATACTGAATGCCAGTTAGTATTTGCTGAAGCAACTCGTAAATACATCGAAGCTGGAAAAGACCAAGAAGGAAAAGGATACGATCCACGTAAATTATTAAAACCAGGTGCTGATGCAATCACAGCATTATGTAAAGAAATGATGGAAAACTTCTTTGGTTCTGCTGGAAAAGCTGAATAATTAAAGTTTTTAAATAAAGCAGGCTTTAAGCCTGCTTTTTGCATAATTTGGAGGGAAAATATATGAAGGCAATTGAAATTAATGATTTATTGTCTTATCACTTTTATGGAAATTTAAAAGTGAAAGATGGAGTAAAAGTCTTTGTTGATGGAGTAGCAGCAGAAAAAGATAATGCTTATGATTATACTTTAAAATGCGTAAAGGACGATAAAGTATATGATTTAACTTCTTATGGAAAAGAATCCGGTTTTTATATCGAAAATGAGAATTCGATTCTATTCTGTGGAAATCGTAAAAATATTGAAAAATCCACTTCTTTATATCGTTTATCTTTAAATGGTGGAGAAGCCAAAGAAATTGCTCGCTTCGATAAACCAGGAATGAGTGTATTGGGATATTTAAACGAGAAAACACTTGTATTATTGACAAAAGAAAAACTAGTGGAAGAAGAAAGTGATTATGAAGTGTTTGATGAAATTCCTTTCTACATGAATGGTCAGGGAGTCACAAATAAACACCGTAGTCATTTATATACATATAATTTGGATACAAAAGAACTTGTTTGTGTTACAGAAGGCACTTTTGATGTATCGAACGCAAAAATTCATGATGGCACTTTGTATTATACAGGTCAAAATTGGACAAGAAAACAATCTTTATATGAAAATCTTTATAAGTATGATGGTGAAGTAAGTACAGTTGTAGAGGCGAAGGAAAGAAGTATTCAAAGTTTTGATTTTGTGGATGATAAATTAGTTTTGATCGCAAGTACACATGAAAAATATGGTTTGAATGAGAATCCAAAATTCTTTGATCAAGACTTTAATTTAATCGCGGATTGGCAAGAATGTGTTGGTAACAGCGTGGGTACAGATTGTGCTTTAGTTGCAGGAAATGCGACTTTAGTAAAAGATCAAGCTTTATATTTTGTATCAACCATTTATGATCATAATAATCTTTATAAATTAGAAAATGGAAAGATTGAACTTGTATTTGAATGGCCAGGAACAATTCAGACTTTCGCATTTGAAGATGACACATTATATTTTATTGGAGCAGATGTGGCGAGTCTTCAACAATTATATAAGGTTCAAGATGGAAAAGTGATTCAATTATCTGACTTTAATAGGATGGAAGATACGTATGTGGCAGATCCAGTAGAAGTAAGTTTTGGTGAAAATCTAACAGGATGGGTATTGTTGCCAAAAGATTATGATGAAACAAAAAAATATCCGGCTATTTTAGATATTCATGGTGGTCCTAAAACTGTATATGGAAAAGTGTTCTATCATGAGATGCAAGTATGGGCAAGCAAAGGCTATTTTGTGTTCTTCTGTAATATTCATGGATCAGATGGACGTGGCAATGAATTTATGGATATCCGTGGGAAATATGGAACGATTGATTATGATGAATTAATGCAGTTTACAGATAAAGTGTTGGAAACATATCCTCAAATTGATGCTAGTAAAGTCGGCGTGACTGGAGGAAGTTATGGTGGCTTTATGACAAACTGGATCATTGGTCATACAGATCGTTTTGCGTGTGCAGCTAGTCAAAGAAGTATCGCAAACTGGATTTCATTCTCTCAGACAAGTGATATTGGGCCATATTTTGCGCAAGATCAACAATTAGCTACATATTATGAGAATCCAGAAAAATTATGGTGGCATTCACCATTGAAATATGCGCGCAATGTAAAGACACCAACATTGTTTATTCACTCGGATGAGGATTATCGTTGTCCACTTTGTGAAGGTCTACAAATGTTGAATGCATTATTAGATCAAAATATTGAGGCTCGCATGTGCTTATTCCATGGTGAAAATCATGATTTATCACGCACGGGACTTCCACAACATCGTTTGCGTCGTTTAAATGAAATCACAAATTGGATGGAACAACACTTAAAATAGATGGCTTTTGGAATTTACAATTTTTTTTCTAGATTATCCGGATTGAATAGGCTATAATAGATAGGCATTACCTTGAAATGGGGGAAAATGAATGGAAAAAGTCATTAAAATTGAAGGTGGACATCATTTAAATGGAACAGTTCGTATTAGTGGTTCTAAAAATGCGACTGTGGCTTTAATACCAGCATGTGTTTTAGGAAATGAGCCAGTGACAATTTATGGTGTACCTAATATTTCAGATGTACAGTCTTTAATCGTTTTATTGAATGAACTTGGTGTTTGTGTTGAAAAACGAGATGAAGAAACATTATATATAGATCCTACTCATATGGAAAATATTCCTATGGTATCTAAAGCTGTTTCAAAATTAAGAGCAAGCTACTATTTTATGGGGGCTTTGTTAGGAAAATTTGGACATGCAGAAATTAAAATGCCAGGAGGCTGTTATTTAGGTCCTAGACCTATTGATTTACACTTGAAGGGCTTTGAAGCTTTGGGTGCAGATATTCAATATGAAAATGGATGTTATATATTGGATGCGAAAGAATTAAAAGGAACAAATATTTTCTTAGATATCTCAAGTGTAGGGGCTACAATCAATATTATGATGGCAGCTGTTTACGCAAAAGGAAGAACTGTCATTGAAAATGCGGCACGTGAACCGGAAATCATTGATATTGCGACTTTATTGAATAAAATGGGCGCAAGAATTCATGGTATGGGTACAAGTACATTAGTAATTGATGGTGTTGATTACTTAAAGGGATGTATTCATGAAATTATTCCGGATCGTATTGAAGCAGCTACTTATGTGATTATGGCAGCAGCTATGGCTAATGATATGCGAATTGAGAATATTATTCCTCAACATCTTGAAGCCATTGTTATGAAACTTCAAGAAGTGGGAATCAATATGGAAGTGGGTTCAGATTTTATTCATGTATTTAAGAGTGATAAGCCGTTAAAACGCACAGAAATATTGACTAAACCATACCCAGGATTTGCGACCGATGTGCAACAACCGTTTACTGTATTATTAACGCAATGTGAAGGGCAGTCTGTTGTCACAGAAACGATTTATACAGAGCGATTTAAGCATTGTGCGGAATTAAATAAGATGGGCGCAAATATTGATGTACACACACCAAGCGCATTTATCAATGGAAAAACAAAGTTACATGGTTCAAAAGTAACCGCAACAGATCTTCGTTGTGGTGCAGGACTTGTGATCGCAGCCTTGATGGCAGATGGGGTTACAGAAATTCATGATATTTATCATATTGATCGTGGATATGATAACTTGGATGGTAAGTTAGCTCATTTAGGTGCTAAAATGTGGCGTGAAGAGGTAGAAGATTAAGGTGTATGGTGACATACATCTTTTTTCTATGTATAATCATTTTATGAACATGATGGAAATAACGGCGCAGATGCGTGAGAATAAAAAGATAGAATTTAAAGATCAATTAAAAATTGTCATTTTATTATCTGTACCTGCCATATTAGAACAATTAGTTGGAACGGCCATGAGTTATATTGATACGGCGATGGTTGGATCTTTAGGCTATAAGGCTACGGCAGCTATTGGTGTAGTTGCCAGTACTACATGGTTATTTGGTGGTATTTGTACAGCAACCGTATTAGGTTTTTCAGTGCAAGTAGCCCAATATTTAGGGGCGGGTAAAAATAAACTGGCTAGGCAAGTTGTTTGTCAGTCGATACTTTTTAATATTATTTTTGGCTTATGTATGGCTTTAATTGTAGTAGGAGCCAGTTTTTATTTGCCAACTTTATTAGGGGCAGATCCATCAATATGTAGGGATGCCACTTTATATTTAGCTATTGTAGGAGCTTTTATACCATTTAATATGATGGCTATGTTACATTCAGGAATGTTAAGATGTTCAGGAAATGCCGTGCTTCCAAGTCTTATGAATATTTCAATGTGTGTATTTGATGTTCTTTTTAACTATTTCTTTATTTATATATTGAATTTAAAAGTTGCAGGAGCTGCACTTGGTACGGGAATGGCGCAGTTGGTTGTAGGTTTTATTTTAATGTATATAGTAGTCAAAAAGGAAAGTTCGTTACGTCTTTTAGGAGATGAATCTTGGAAGTGTGATAAGGATATCTTAAAGAATGTAGTTAATCTTTCGATTCCTGCGGGGCTTGAAAGAGTCACGCTCTCTTTAGCTCAAGTTGTAATGACAGGTGTTGTTTCAAGTATGGGAGCTGTGAGTGTGGCCATCAATTATGTAGCTGTATCTGCAGAAGGGTTATGTTATTTGCCGGCCTATGGAATTGGTGGTGCTGCAACTACATTGGTTGGACAAAGTATTGGTGCAAAGCGAAAAGATATGGCGAAACGCTTTGCGTATTTAACGACTTTATTATCATTTGTCCTTGTCATATTTATGAGTGTCATTCTATTTGTGTTTGCGCCATTCTTAGCTTCAACTCTGACAAATAGTCAAGAAGTCATAGATGGAGCTAGTGAATGCTTAAGAATTGTTTCTTTTTCAGAACCATTATTTGCGATAAGTATTGTAGTCATGGGAGCATTACGTGGGGCTGGAGATAGTAAACGTCCTTTTATCTTAAATGCCTTGAGTATGTGGGGCATGCGTGTTTTACCAATTATCATCTTCACAAAACGATATGGTGTTATTGGTGTATGGGTTACAATGACTTTCGAATTGGTATTTAGAGGTATTCTATTCTTTGTTCGTATGGTTCGAGGTAAGTGGTTAGACCAAAATTCAATTGAGTAGAAAAAAATGAGTGGAATTCCACTCATTTTCTTATTCACCAGGATTTGATTTTAATACTTTACCTGTATTAAAGAGTTCAGCAGCTCTTTTTGCCGCTTCTAAACGATCTTCTTCGTTTTTATAATCAACGTGAACTGTATAGCAGCCACAATCCATGCATTGTGCATAGAATCCGTTTCCTTCTTCTTCTAGAATTGAACCACCTTCGCATAGAGGGCATTCGTGTAAATCAACTAATTCATCAATGTTTTGCATAAGAATCCTTCCTTCTTTTATTCTTATCTATTGTACAATCAAATGTCTAGAAAGTTAAGAGAAATTTAAGGTTTAATAAAGGAATGAAATGATATAATACATCGGTAACAATAAGGGGATGTTATTATGGATCAAAAGGATCGTGTTTTTACGCCTACATTTATCGCAAATTTATTTTTAATTGCAGGAACTGTTTTCTTGTTTTTAAAGGGGAAAATAAACGCATATGTAGGATATGATGGTGCGATGCATGATGGTACTGCTTTAATGCTGATTGGCTTGGCTTTAGTATGTATTGGCATTGGCATTTGGATCATAGTATGGATTAATAAGAGGATGAATCGTTAGGATTTGTCCTTTTATTATTTTCTTGTGATAATTTCATTTTCTTTATACAATAGTTGTATGCAGAATAAGAAAAAGAATCGTTTCTCAAAAATAATGCGTATTTTAATGACGGCTTTAACCAGTCTTTTAATTGTGCTCATTTTAATTATCATACTTATGGTTTCACGTATTCAAGGAACCGCACGTGTAGTCAATTATGCGGGATTAGTACGTGGAAAAACACAGCGTATCGTTAAATTAGAAGATGCCAGAATGCCTCAAGATGATATGATTGCGGATGTCAAAGGCTATATAAAAGGCCTTCGTTTTGGTAGTGAAGAACTAGATTTAGTATCTTTAGATGATAAGGCTTTTCAGGCAAAGATGGAAGAATTAGATGATTATTTTGATACTTTAAAACAAGAGATTGATCTTGTACGACAAGTTGGTTATGAGAATACAAGTATAATTGAAAAGAGTGAAATATTTTTTAACTTATGTGATGTTGCGACAGGTCTTGCGGAATCGTATTCACAAAGAATTGCGACAAGACTTAAACAATTTGAAACTTTGACGGTTATTGATATTGTTATCTTAGTATTTATGATTTTGTATGAACTACTTAAAGCTTTGCGTTATGCGAAGGCGAATCGAGAATTAAAAAGCAAAATATATTTAGATGAAGCTACGGGATTGCCAAATAAAAATAAGTGTGAAGAGATTTTAACTTTAGAAGCTGAACAAAATATGGCAATTTGCGTATTTGATTTGAATAATCTTAGAATCATCAATAATCAACAAGGACATGAAAGAGGTGATTTATACATCAATTTGTTTGCGAAAAGTCTTCGTAAAGGTGTGGATGAAAATCAATTTGTAGGTCGCTGTGGCGGTGATGAGTTTATCGCTTTCTTTAAAGATGTGTCAAAGGAAGATGTAAAAAGAAATTTAGAAAATATCAAAAAAGAATGTGCTAAATGTTCAGAAATTCCATTAAGTTATGCGGCTGGTTTTGCGTATTCAAATGATTTTTCAAAATTAACAATGCGTGAACTTTTTTGTCAGGCGGATAAAAATATGTATATTGATAAAAACCAGGCAAAAATCAAAGAAGCGAATCATAAACGAAATTTAATTTTAAATGTGATTCAACAATTAAAAGAAAAAGGATTCAATTTTTCAGATTGCATTTATTGTGATGCCAAGGCAGACGCATATTTTACTTTGCGTGCTGGCTATTCTTTCTTTTTAGCTGAAGATGGAAATTATTCGGGAGCAATCGAACAAATCTTAAATGAATTGTTTAATGAAGATAAAAGAAAGGATTATCGAAATGTTTTAAATGTGGATAGTTTGAATAAGCATGTCACAAAAGATAATCCTATATTCGAAATACCATATTATCATCAATTGAATAATACAGAAATGAAAGGTAAAATCATGGCTGTCTATTTGGATAGCGATGAGTATGGTAATCTTCACCATTTTGTGCTGGGCTTTAAGATGTATAGTGATACGATTGAGATGGATGAAAAGAAACAATTGATGCGTTACTATGATCAGTTGAAACAATCTATCTTAGAGAATGCGAATTATATTGAAGCCTTGATGAATATGGCGCAATCTATTTTTTCTGTGAATTTAACGCAGAATCAAATCGATGGTATTTATGATAAATATATGCAGAAAAATAAAAAACCTGTTTTACCTTGTTCATATGAGACATATTTTAAACAATGGAAATCCAATGTATTAGAAGATTGTTTGGGAAGTTTCAGTATTGTGGAATCTTGTCAAAATTTATTAGATCGCTATAAGGCTGGAGATAAACATGTTATGGTTGAATATCAAATTAAAATGCCAGATGATCGGGTGATTTGGGTTCAAGAAATGATATTGATGAGTGAAGAAACAATATATGATTCAGATATTCAGGATGAGAGAAATATTGTTAGAGCTATTATATTATTTAGAAATACATCGACATTTCATGAGAAAGAAGATAGAGAAAAGGAAAAGCTACAATTAGCGTATCAAAAAGTAGATTTAGAAAGTAAAGCGAAAACAGATTTTATGAATCGCATGAGCCATGATATTCGTACGCCAATCAATGGCATTTTAGGTATGATGCAAATTATACGTAAAAACTGGGGTGATATGGATAAGTTGGATGATTCTTTAAATAAGATGGAAGTTTTGACAAAACACTTAAATGAATTGGTTGAAGATATTTTGAATATGTCTAAATTAGAATCAGATCATATGGAAATTGTTAATGAGTCTTTTGATTTGAATCATTTGGTTGAAGAAATAAATGATTTGATTGATGCCCAAGTGTCAATTCAAAATATTACATATCACAAACATATGGAGAATGTAGTCCATACGCATTTAATTGGGGATGCGTTACAACTTAGAAGAATTCTCATTAACCTATTAACGAATGCCATTAAGTACAATAAGTCAAACGGCACGATTGATATGTATGTTAGAGAAATAAAGAGTGATGATTCAAAAGTTACATTTGAATTTGAAATCAAAGACACAGGTATTGGTATGAGCGAAGATTATATTGAAAATCACTTGTTTACGCCTTTCTCACAAGCTAAACAAGATGCCAGAACAAGATATGAAGGAACTGGTTTAGGTATGTCGATTGTGAAGGGCTTAGTGGATAAGCTTGGTGGAAATATTGAAGTTAAAAGTGAAGTGGGTGTAGGTACACAAATCAAGGTCGTTCTTACTTACCAATTGGATACATCTAAAAATGAAAAACAAGATACTTCAAAATTGGATTTAAAGGATAAAAGAATTCTTTTAGTAGAAGATAATGAAATCAATATGGAAGTGGCTGAGTTTTACTTGAATGCCGTACATGCCAATGTAGATAAGGCATGGAATGGATTAGAAGCAGTTGAAAAAGTTAAGGAACAACCCAATCAATACTCTTTAATTTTAATGGATATCATGATGCCAAAAATGAATGGGGATGAAGCGGCAAAATGCATTCGTAAAATCAATCCATCTATTCCAATTGTTGCCATGAGTGCACAATCAGAATATAGTATTGATCAAACAATTATGAATGATTCAATCTCAAAACCAATTGATGAACAAAAGCTTAATCATATATTAAGAAAATATGTGGCATAAGACAAAGACTTGACTTGAATCAAGTCTTTTCTAGTCTATGCAACTGTAAATTGATAAATTGACAAGTCTAGTTGGTAGAATGCAACCGCAAATTTTAGTAAACTTTGGCTATGGAGGAAGAACAATGATTCTAGCTGATAAAATAATTGAAGAAAGAAAAAAGAATGGATGGACACAAGAAGATCTTGCACAAAAACTAGGTGTATCCAGACAATCGGTTTCAAAATGGGAAAGTGCTGGTGCTATTCCGGATTTAAAAAAGATCATTCAGTTAGCTGACTTATTTGAAGTGAGCACAGATTATTTATTAAAAGATGAAATTGAAAAAGAAAATACAGATATATCATGTGATACAGATTGTGGATTACATCGTGTCACAATGGAAGAAGCAAATGCATATATGAATGAAAAGAAAAAAGCAGCACCTATGCTTGCGAATGCGACAACTTTGTGTATATTAAGCCCAATTTCTTTGTTTCTAGTTTCAACTTTCAATGATGGCTTAGCCATTGCAGTCGCATGCATTATATTATTAGGAATGGTTGCACTTGCAGTGTTTATATTTGTTAAAACAGGAATTAAATTGAGCCCTTTACAATATTTAGAACAAGAACCCTTTGAAACAGAATATGGTGTAACAGGACTTGTCAAAGAAAAGAATCAAAGCTATCAAGAACATTACTCCTTTTCGTTAGCTTGTGGTGTTGTTCTATGTATTTTATCTGTAATTCCGTTGATTATTGCAGGTTGCATGGAAGTATCTGATTATATATGTACATTATGCTTAGCTGTATTATTCATTTTGGTTTCCGTTGGCGTGAATATTCTGATTCGTGTTTCCACAATAAAAAGTAGCTATGATACATTGTTGCAAGAAGGTGATTTTACAAAAAAGGAAAAGCTTGTAAAGAAGAAAACGGAAACATTCACAGGTGTATATTGGTGTCTTGTGACTGCTGTTTATCTTGGTTGGAGCTTATGGACAAAACAATGGGATGTAACCTATATGATTTGGCCTGTTGCTGCCGTTTTATATGCAGCCATGTATGGAATTGTAGGAATGATCATGAAATTAGAGAAATAAAAAGATTGTACGTTACTTGTACAATCTTTTTTAGTCGTCCATTTTAGATACTTTATTAAAAATCAGATATCCAATCACAAACATGATGGAGAGAGCGGCAACACCTAAGTTTTGTTTACCCGTAATCTGTGTTACAACACCAATCAACATAGTTCCTAAAAAGCTAGCACCTTTACCACAGATATCAAATAAACCGAAGTATTCACCACTGGCATTTTCTGGAATGATTTTTGCAAAGTATGATCTAGATAAAGCTTGAATACCACCTTGGAAACATCCAACCGCAACTGCTAATACCCAGAATTCCCATTGTTTATCCAATTGTATGGCAAATAAGGCAATTAAGAAGTATGCGATGATCGCAACCTTGATTAATGAAGCCGTATCTTTTGTTTTGGATAATACAGCGAATGTTAAACTTGCAGGGAAGGCAACAACTTGCGTCAATAATAAAGCTAATAGAAGGCCAGTTGTATTTAGTCCTAAACTTGTTCCGTAGGCGGTAGCCATATCGATAATTGTATAAACACCATCAATATAGAAGAAGAACGCAAATAAGAATAAGAAGACTTTCTTTTGTTCTTTTGCCTTCATTAAAGTGTTTTTTAAACGAGCGAATGTATCTAAAACAGGATGTGCCTTTGGTTCAATATAGAATTTTTGTTTGTAGCTTTTTACTAAAGGAAGTGTAAATGCAATCCACCATACAGCATTTAAAATAAATGCGATCATCATGGCCGCCTTTAATGTCATGCCCATTTTGTCATACATTAATACAAAGACTAAACTAATAATAAATGGAACAACACTACCGATATACCCCCAAGCATAGCCTTTTGAACTTACGGCATCCATTCTATCTTCAGTAGTAATGTCTGTAAGCATTGAGTCATATACAATCAAAGATAAAGAATAGGCAACTTTGGCAGCAATAAATAGGACTAGAAATGCAAACCAAGAACTTGGAATCCAGAAACAAGCTAATGCTAATGCGCCTAGCATTGCACAAGTTAAGAAGATTTTCTTCTTGTGATTTTTATAGTCAGCAAGTGTTCCTAGAATTGGACCTGCAAGTGCAACAATTAATGTCGAAATACTTGCTGCATAGCTCCAATAGCTTAAGTAGTTGTGTTCGGCTACACCTTGTGAGCTTGAAAGATAATTAAAATAGATAGGAAGAATTGTTGCGACTAATAAAATAAAGGCAGAGTTTCCCATGTCGTAACAAATCCACTTGAATTCAAGTTTTGTTAATTTGTTTTTCATTTGATTTACCAACTTTCCAAAAATAATTATAACAATCCCGTGTATTGAACTTGTTAACTATTTGTTAATTTAATGATATATGTTTTGTCGCGAATAATCTACAACAAAGTGAACATATTTATTGCGTTGTCTTAATTTTGAACTGAAAACATGAAAAAAAATGAAAAATGAGTATAATAATACTGATATAAGAAAAGAAAATGGAGGAGATTATGGGTTATCGTATAGGATTCGACATTGGAAGTACAACAATCAAAGCGGTTGTTTTAGATGGAAATAACCAAATCTGTTATAAAAGTTATGAAAGACATAAGGCGCAAGTGCGTCAAAAAGCTTTAGATAAATTAGTAGAATTAAAGAAATATACAAAAGAACCATTTAAATTTGCGATCAGTGGATCGGGTGCTTTAGGATTATGTGAACAAGGCGAGTTGCCTTTTGTTCAAGAAGTATTCGCAAGTGCGACTGGAGTCAGTAAATTATATCCAGAAACCGATTGTGCAATTGAACTTGGTGGAGAAGATGCGAAAATTCTTTTCTTTCAAGGAAGTGTAGAACAAAGAATGAATTCAACTTGTGCTGGTGGAACAGGTGCATTTATTGACCAAATGTCTACCTTATTAAATATGTCTTTGGAAGAAATGAATGAAGCGAGTTTAAACTATCATCGTTTATATCCCATCGCATCTCGTTGTGGTGTGTTTGCGAAAACAGATATTCAGCCATTGATCAATCAAGGTGTGGATAAATGCGATTTGTGTGCCAGTATTTTTCAAGCAGTTGTGGATCAAACCATTACTTCGCTAGCACAAGGAAGAAAGATTGAAGGAAATATATTGTTTTTAGGAGGACCACTTTATTTTATGAGTGGACTTAGAAAACGATTTGTTGAGACTTTGAAATTAAGTGATGTACAAGTGAATTGTCCTGAAACAGCCATTAACTTTGTGGCTTTAGGAACTGCCATTTGCGCAGATCAAGAATATACATATGATGAATTGTATAAGGCTTTAGAAGATTTAGTGCATGCACCAGCTAAATTAACAGAATCAAAACCTTTGTTTGAAAGTGAAGAAGACTATCAAAAATTTATTGAACGTCATAAATCACATGATGCGAAGTATGCTCAGTTAAAAGATTATTTAGGTAAAGCCTATTTAGGAATCGATTCCGGTTCAACGACCACAAAACTTGTTTTACTCGATGAAAACGATGCGATTCTATATGATTCTTATACATCGAATAAGGGAAATCCATTAGATGTTGTGTTAGAGGATTTAAAGAAGATTTATGAAACAAATCCAAATATTAAGATTTATGGAGCCTATGCCACAGGATATGGTGAAGAATTGATGCGTCATGCCTTCCATTTAGATGGTGGAATTGTCGAAACGATGGCACACTATACAGCTGCTCGATCTTTCAATCCAGAAGTAGACTACATTCTAGATATTGGTGGGCAGGATATTAAGTGTTTTAAAATTCGTGATGGACATATCGATGATATTGTACTGAATGAAGCTTGTTCAAGTGGATGTGGTTCATTTATTGAAACGTTCGCAAAATCACTAGGGTATGATGCCAAAGAATTTGCGACACTTGGATTAAAGTCAAAACACCCAGTCGATTTAGGAACGCGTTGTACTGTGTTTATGAATTCAGGGGTTAAACAAGCCCAAAAGAATGGGGCTAGTATTGAAGATATTTCAGCTGGACTTTGTAAATCCGTTGTAAAGAATGCACTATATAAAGTGATTCGTGCAAAAAATAAAGATGATATTGGAAAACATATCGTTGTACAAGGTGGAACCTTCCAAAATGATTCTGTACTTCGTTGTTTTGAACAAGAGCTAGGTCTTGAAGTCATTCGACCAAGCATTGCACCTTTAATGGGTGCTTACGGAGCGGCTTTATATGCGAAAAAATTACATCGAACAAGAAGTAATGTTTTGAACTATGAACAACTTGTTAAATTTACGCATAAATCACAATCTGTTGCTTGCCAAGGTTGCAACAACCATTGTTCATTGACAATTAATACATTCAATGATGGAACACGTTTAGTTGCAGGAAACAAATGTGAAAAGATGGTGCATAATTTAGATGCAAAGAAGGAAGAACTTCCAGATTTATATAAGATCAAAACAGATATGTTGGATGCACAAAAAAAGAAATTCAAACATGATAAAAAGATTGGTATGCCACTCGTCTTAAATAATTATGACTTATTACCTTTCTGGACGCGTTTTTTTGATAGCTTAGGCTATGAAATTGTGTGGTCAACACCGAGTACTAAAGAAATGTATCATTCAGGACAGCAAAGTATTCCAAGTGATACGGCATGTTTTCCAGCCAAGGTTGTGCATGGACATATTCAACAATTGATTGATAAAGATGTGGATGTAATATTCTATCCATGTATGACATATAATGTAGATGAACATCAATCGGATAATCATTATAATTGTCCATTGGTTGCTTATTATCCAGAAGTGATTGCGGCCAATATGGATTTTGGTAAGACAAAAATTGTATATCCATTTATTAATTTTGATCATGATGCAACTTTTGCGAAGGCCATTTGTATGCATTTTGAAAAAGTGGGTATTCATTTTAGTGAAAAGGATGTTATTATTGCGAAAAATGCAGCTACAAATGAATATGAGGCTTTTCATGAACAATTGGTAAAAGAACATCGAAAAGCCGTTATGTATGCACGTGAAAACAATCATCCAATTATTGTTCTTTGTGGACGTCCATATCACTTAGATCCTCTAATCAATCACCAGATGAATCAATTATTGACACAACTTGGCTTTGTGGTTGTCAGTGAAGAAAGTGTTCCACGCCAAATTGGACATAAAGTGAATGTCTTAAATCAATGGACTTATCATGCAAGATTATATCAAGCAGCACACTATGTGGTTGACAATAAAGATATGAATTTAATTCAACTTGTTAGCTTTGGATGCGGTATTGATGCCATTACAAGTGATGAGGTTCGAGATATATTAAAGGATGGAAATAAATTTTATACACAAATCAAAATTGATGAAATTGATAATTTGGGTGCCGCTAAAATTCGTTTGCGTTCTTTAAAAGAGGCGATTGCCCAAAAGAAAGGAGTCTAAAATTGAGTTTAGAATATACATTATTTAATTCGGATATGAAAAAGGATTATACAATTTTAGTTCCTTCTATGCTTCCTATTCACTTTCGCTTATTGACACCTGTCTTTGCGAAAAGTGGGTATAAATTAGAAGTTTTGACAAATGAAGGGGAGCAAGTACGTGAAGAAGGCTTAGCTCATGTGCATAATGATACTTGTTATCCAGCATTATTAGTAATTGGTCAAATGATTGACGCATTAAAAAGTGGTAAGTATGATATGAATCATGTAGCTTGTGCAATTACACAAACAGCAGGAGGATGTCGCGCTAGCAATTATCTTTCTTTATTGAGAAAGGCTTTGGCTATGGAAGGATGGCAACACATTCCTTGTTTATCTGCCAATGCGAATGGTCTAGAAAAAGGCAGCAGTGTTGAATTTACAATGCCGTTGATTCTTCGCATTCTTTATGGAGCTTTATATGGAGATGCCTTAATGTGGCTAGGCAATCAGGTGAAGCCTTATGAACTTGAAAAAGGAGCTACAGATAAGGCGGTCAATCAATTTATTGATGAATTGATTCCAATGTTTGAACATGGTTCTTATAAACAATCTAAGCGTATTTATAAAAAAATGCTAGAAATGTTTAAGTCCATTCCACAAGATCGTAGTCAGACAAAGATTCGTATTGGAATTGTTGGAGAAATCTATATGAAATATTCTCCATTAGGAAATCAACATTTAGAAGACTATTTAATTGAAGAAGGTTTTGAACCCGTTCTATCCGGCGTGATGGATTTTGCGTTATATTGTGTAGAAAATTCAATTATTGATTATGAATATTATCATATGCACGAAAAAAATCACTATATATATAATATAGTAAAAGATGTAATTATGCGCATGCAGAAAACATTTAGAGATATGGTGAAAAAAGAGGGTACTTTTATTGCACCAGATGATTTTAGTGAAGTGATTGATAACGGAAAAGCCTTTATTGATCCAGGTGTAAAAATGGGTGAAGGTTGGCTTTTAACGGGTGAAGTTGTTTCACTTATTAAATCTGGTGTTACCAATGTGATTAGTGCACAGCCATTTGGTTGTCTGCCAAATCATATTGTTGCCAAAGGTATGGTTCGTAAGATCAAGGATGAGTATCCAAAAGCGAATATTGTTGCGATTGATTATGATCCAAGTGCATCTAAAGTAAATCAGGAAAATCGTATACGATTGATGTTGGCCAACGCTAAATTAAGTGAAGAAATGAAGGCGAGTGTATGATGGAATTTGTATATGCCTATGCCTACTTTATTTTGTATGCCTTTTTAGGATGGGTGTGTGAAGACTTATATTGTGGGATTCCCGCAAAGAAGTTTATTAACCGAGGCTTCTTTTATGGTCCATATTGTCCAATCTATGGAGTAGGTGCTTTACTGGTTTTATATCCTTTATTATTTGTGAAAGATTATCCAATACTTGTATTTATTTTGGGTGTCATTATCACAAGTACTTTGGAATATATTACGAGTTGGGTAATGGAAATTTTATTTAAAACAAGATGGTGGGATTACTCTAAAAGATTTATGAATATTAATGGACGCGTATGTTTGTTGAACTCCACTTTATTTGGCATTATGTCTATTGTGGTGGTTTATATCATTCATCCAGTGATTCAAGATATCGTGTTAGATATTCCACTTACGGCATTGATGAGTTTTTTGTCAGCCTTTACGATTGGTTTTGGTATTGACTGTGTATTTACTGTGCTTGCCTTACTTCGTCGCAAGAAAGTATTCCAAAAGGTGCAAACACAAATGGAAGCTTTCAAAAAGGATTTCGAAGCCGAAAGTCAATTGCGTGTTCAAGAAGCGCAAGAAGCTTTCCAAGAATGGATGTTGTCTCGTCCTGATTTATCCCAGCGTATTGAAGAATTCCAGAGCAGTTTAGATAACTTCTCTTTAGAAGCAAAAAAACATATTTCAAAAGCTTTCCCAGAACGTCGTATTTCTACAGAGATTCGTAATATTGTAGCAGATGGTAAATTAGCACTTGAAAGAAGACGATTGAATGCGAATAAGCAAGCTGAATATTGCGAATTAACAAATATGGTCATGGTTCAAGATGAAAAAGGAAATGTGTTAGTTCAAAATAGCAAAAATCCAAATGGATACACATTGCCTACAGGTCATATTGAACTTGGGGAATCCTTTGTACAATCGGCAATTCGTGATGTAAAAAAGAAAACAGGTTTAGATGTTGATCAATTAGAGCTTTGTGGAACCAAACAGTTTATCACAAGTGATAATTGTAGACATATTGTATTCTTATATAAAACGAATGTGTTTAATGGAAAGATAAATGAAGAATCCTATTGGATTCCATTATCGAATATTCAGGATTATAAGTTGGTTTCAGGCTTAAGCGATGTACTTGAGGTGTTTGCAGGAACTAAATTTAATGAGCTTTACTATAATGCACAATATCAATTAAAAAAATATTAGACTTTGTGGTTTACAAGCAAAGTCTTTTTTTGTTATAATAACAAAGCAGGTTTATGCCTGTTCTCTGCTTCGAAAGAAGCCAAAAAAGACCAAAGGGAGGTGTACACATGAAAAAATATGAAATTATGTACATTGTGAATGCATCTTTAGATGATGCGGCGTTCAAAACAGTTTCAGATCGTTTACATGCAACAATCACTGAAAATGGTGGTTCAATTGACAAAGTAGATGACTGGGGTGTGAAAGAATTCGCTTACGAAATCGATCACATGAAGAAGGGACACTATGTAGTTATCAACGTAACTGCAAACAATGCGGGAGTTTTCGAATTCCAACGTTTGTCTCGTATCAGCAACAATGTTATTCGTATTATGGTTGTAAAAACTGAAAGCGAAAAATAATCGAGGTTAAATAAATATGATTAATCGAGTAGTATTAGTTGGGCGTTTAACACGTGATCCTGAATTACGTAAAACGCAAAGTGGAACAAGTGTTTGCTCATTCACAATGGCAGTTGGCCGTCGTGTTTCAACGCAAGGACAGCCAGATGCAGATTTTATTAACTGTGTAGCTTGGAATAAAACAGCTGATTTGATGACACAGTATTTACACAAAGGTTCATTGATTGGTTTAGAGGGACGTATCCAAACTCGTTCTTATGATAATCAACAAGGACAAAGGGTATATGTTACAGAGGTTGTGGCAGAAAGTGTTCAATTCTTGGAACCAAAAAATGCACAATCAAATTACTCAGCTGGAAGCCAAGATTATGGAATGAATCAAGGTTTTGCTCAAAATACATATACTGCTCCTGCACAGAATGGATATAATCAAAATTCATACTCAAATCCTGTGCAGAATACAAACAACGCATTTGATTCAACATTCAATGCGAATGATTCACTAGATATTGCTAGTGATGACTTACCATTCTAGAAAGGAAGGACTTACTTATGGCATTTAAAAAACAACGTATGGGTCGTAAAAAAGTTTGTTACTTCACTAAGAACAAAATTAAGGAAATCGACTACAAAGACGTAGAATTATTAAAACGTTTCATCAACGCTAACGGAAAAATCATTCCTAGACGTGTGACTGGAACTCGTGCAAAATACCAAAGAATGTTAGCAACAGCTATTAAACGTGCTCGTCAAATGGCTTTGTTACCTTACGTGGTTGACTAATTAGACTTCATATATTGAAGTCTTTTTTTTATTTTTATATAATAAGAATATGATTAAAACGAAACAAATCACAAAAGGCGCTATGGTTTGCGCTATTTATGGAGCTTTATTATTTTTAAATCAACAGAGTGCATTAATGATTGAATCCAGTGCTTCCTGGATTTTTGCTTTCCCTGTACTCATTTATACAGCTATGAGCGGAGTTAAAATGGGAGTTTTGGTAACCGTTTGTATGGGCTTGATGACCATGTTTTTTGGTGGTTTCACAACCTGGTTTTATAGTTGGACATCATTATTGATTGGCTTTTTATATGGTGTGGGTGTGTCTAAACATGTTAAGAATATGACAAATTTTATTTTCTGTTTTATTCTATCTGTTTTAGCTAATTTATGTATTATTCTATTGTGGAGTACATTGTTCGGTATTGATTTCTATGAAGATTTCCGCTTGATTTCACATTACATTCCATTTATCAGTTTAAAAGTATTTACATATTTGATGATAGGAATGTTAGGACTTTTACAAGCTTTATGTATTCATTTAGTCGCATTGATGGTATGCATGCGTATGCATATGGATATTGTTCCGTTACAACCATTATCTAAAGTACAAAGTCCTAGATGGGTTGGAGTATGCTCTATTGTGGTATGGATTGCGTTCTTTTTTATTCAAAATGTGTTAAAATGTCCAACGGGGATTCAAGATTTAGCACAAATTATCTTCTTTGTGGATTGTGCTTTACTTTTATATTTTGGTGTTGTTTATTTTATGAGTTTATGTGTAAAGTATCAAAAAAAGAAATGGTCATTTCTATCTATTTTTGGAGCTTTTATACCTGGACTTAATTTATTGTGGATGTTTATGGGAGAATTAGACTGTCTTTTACAGTTGAGAAAAGAATAGAGGTTTTCTATATGAAACAATTTGAAAAGTGGCGTAGCCTATGCGTTACAGGCCTTGCTTTAGGTGGCATACTATCGTTTCTGTTATTTTTGAAAAAAGAATATATATTTATGGTTGCGGCCTTAGTTGTATGGATTATTTTAATGTGTGCTTTTTTTGGCTTTTGGAAGTCATTAAAGAAGCATGGCATGAAAACAGAAGTCGATATATCAAGAGTGTTAGGTAAAGATGCCAAGGACGCACTAAATTTTGGAGATGTGGGTATTGTAACATACAATGAAGAATATATTGTAACGTGGGCTTCTCCTTTCTTTAAAGAAAAAGGAATCAATCTAACAAATAATAAATTAACGAGCTGGATCAGTAATATTCGTACTTTATTTGATGATGATGTAGATATGGTTATAGGAAAAAGTGAAGGTCGTATCTATGAAATTACGCGTAAAAGAGATGCACAAATTTTGTATGTAAAAGATATTACAGATTATTATAATATGCGCCAACAATATTTAGATAATGAAATTGTGATTGGTTTGTTGCAGCTCGATAATTATATGGAATATCAATCTTATGAAAATGAAGAGATCATGGCACAAATCAATACGCATTTAAGAGCTTCTTTGGTCACTTGGGCAAAAGAAAATAAAATGTTTGTGAGACGTTTGCGCTCGGATCGATTCTTAGTTATTTTAAATAAAGAAATCTTGGCTCAAGTGCGTAAACAGAATTTTACAATTTTACAGTTGATTAAAGATGAAGCGAATAAATTGGATGTTTCCATTACTTTAAGCATGGCTTTTGCGTATGGATCGAATGATTTTACAGTTTTAGATGATATGGTCAATGAATTGATTGAACTAGCTCAAAGTCGTGGTGGAGATCAGGCGGCTATTCGTGCTAGTGGAGGAACCGTACAGTTTGTAGGTGGAAACTCAGAAACAAGTTCGACTCGTTCGAAAGTGCGTGTACGTATTATGGCACAATCGATTCAAGAAGCTATTATGGAATCGAATCGTGTTTATATTGCTGGACATGTGATGAGTGACTTTGATTGTATGGGAGCGTGTCTTGCCTTATCAAGTTGGGTGCATGCGTTAGGTAAGGAAGTGTATATCGTTTTAAAAGATGTACCTAGAGATGAGCAACTTCAAGAAGTTATGAATTCGTTTAGTACTGTTATTCAAGAAAGACATAGTTTGATTACGCCGGATGAGGCTATGGCTTCTATGGATTTCAATTCAGATCTATTGATCATGGCTGATCATGGTATTCCTGCTATTTCAAGTGCTAAAGAATTTGTAGATCAGTGCAATCGTATTCTTGTGATTGATCATCATAGACGTAGTGATGCATTTGTGAAACATACTCTATTAACTTATGTTGAAAGTAGTGCAAGTTCTGCTTGTGAGTTGATTGTTGAATTGCTTCAAAATATTCCGAATCATATTCCTATTTATGAAATGGAAGCGACGATTATGTATTTGGGTATTTTAGTGGATACAAATCGTTTTAAAATGCATACGGATGCACGTACATTTGAGGCGGCTGCTGCTTTACAAAATTGGGGTGCTAATACAAAACGTGCCGAAAAAGCTTTGTGTGAAGACTATTTGTATTTCTCAATGAAGAATGCATTGATTCAACAGGCTAAGCCTTATTATAATCATTTTATGATTGCGGCTATTGAGGATGAAACATTGGAAAAAACGATGATGGCTCAAGTATCGCAAGCGTTGTTATTGATCAAGGGCTGTATCGCAAGTTTTACAATTGCGAAAGTTAAGAACAATCCCAATGCAGTTGCGGTAAGTGCTCGTAGTGATGGTTCATACAATGTTCAAAAGATTATGGAAAAATTAAATGGCGGTGGTCACTTTAGTGCGGCTGCTGTAGAAAGAGATGATGTATCCGTACAACAGATGAAGGATATGATCTTAAAATGTATAGAGGAGGAACAAAACAATGAAAGTAATATTGCTTAAAGATATTCGTAAATTGGGAAAGAAAGACGATGTAGTAGAAGTGAGTGATGGATACGCAAGAAACTTCTTATTTAAAAACAAGTCTGCTATTGCCTATACAAAGGGTTCTGCCAAAGTTTTAGATCAACAAATGGAAGAAAGAGCCGAACATGAAGCGGAATTGAAAAAAGAGGCTGAGGCTTTAAGCGAAACTTTAAAGGGTATTACTTTAGAGTTTAGATTGAGTACAGGAAAAAATGGAGCAACTTTTGGTTCTGTTTCAAGTAAACAAATTGTTGAGGCATTAGCTAAAAAAGGAATTCGTGTTGATAAAAGAAAACTTCAATTGGATCAATCGATTGCTTCTTTGGGTGTGACTCGTGTTCCTGTTGATTTATATCGTGGACAAGTGATTGGTGAAATTGTTGTTCATGTAAGTGAAAAGGCATAATATGTCTCGTGAAATGCCTAATGCGGTTTCCTTAGAACAATCTGTGCTTGGTTCTTTAATGGTTTATCCAAGAGTCATTCAAGATTGTCAGGAACTCGATTTACATGCAGAAGAATTTTATTTGCCTTCTCATCAGCAGATCTATCAGGCTATATGTACAATTCATGAAAATGGTCAGCCTATTGATATGAATACAGTGGTTACGCGTTTGCAGGAAACGGATCAGTTGGAGTCTAGTCAAGGAGCGGATTATATTATTCGTTTGGCCGATTCAGCTATTTCAAGTGCAACATCTAGATCATATATTGAAACAATCAAGAATAAGGCGCAGTTAAGAAGATTGATTTATGTTGCAGATAAAATCAGTGAAGAAGGCTATTCATCTGGGGAAGATATTGATACGGTACTAGATGATGCAGAACGTTTAGTTATGGATGTAACTCGTCATCGTAGGGGAAGTGAATTTGAATCGAGTGAAGAAATCGTTACTCGTGTTATTAATGAATTAAAAGAGCTTCGTACGATGAAAGGTGTAACTGGAATTGAAACGGGTTATGTCTTATTGGATCGTATGACAAATGGCTTTCAACGTGGAGACTTAATTATTCTTGCGGCTCGTCCGGCCATGGGAAAGAGTGCTTTGGCTTTAAATTTTGCAGCTCAAGTTGCCAAACGTAATGAGGGGGCTGTTGCGATTTTCTCACTGGAAATGCCGAGTGATTCGATGATGAAACGTTTAATGAGTTCTGAATCTCAGGTCTATTCGGATAAGCTTCGTAGTGGTAAATTGACAAATGAAGAGATGTCTCGTTTGTATGAGGCAGGTTCACATTTGAGTGAAAGAAAGATTTATATTGATGATACAAGTAGTATCAAGGTTTCTCAGATATTTTCAAAGTGTCGTAAATTAAAGAGTGAAAGTGGTTCAATTTCATTAGTTGTGATCGACTACTTGCAGTTGATTACAGGAACACGTGCCGATTCTCGTCAACAAGAGGTCAGTGATATTTCGCGTAATCTAAAGATTTTAGCTAAAGAAATGGAATGTCCAGTTATTGCGCTTTCTCAGCTTTCACGTAAGGTTGAAGAAAGAACGGATCATGAACCGCAGTTATCCGACTTACGTGAATCTGGATCGATCGAGCAGGATGCCGATATTGTCATGTTTTTATATCGTAGTAATTATTATGATAAAGATAAGGAATCGCAAGAAGAAACGGAAGTGGTAGATTTGTCTTTGGCAAAACATCGTAATGGTGGTATTGGAAAGATTCAGTTGGCTTTTGAAAAGAATATATCTCGCTTTACAAATTTAGAAGCATCAGGAGATGATATTTATGCGCATTGATTTGTTGTGTAGTGGTTCAAAAGGCAATAGTTGTTTGATTCGACATAAAGATACGCAACTGTTGATTGATTGTGGTTCAACCAAAAAATATTTGATGGAAAGCTTAAAAAAAGTGGGAGCTTGTGTCGATGATACAAATGGTGTTTTGATCAGTCATGCACATTCGGATCATGTTTCGCAATTAAAGCATTTTAATCATTTGGATGTATATTCTTATTGCGATTTAAAGGATGCTTTAGATAAGCATGATGTATTCCCAAATCAAAAAATGATTATAAATGATTTGAGTATTCAATTTTTAGGCTTGTCTCATGATTCGCCGCATACCATTGGATTTGTGGTTGAATCAGAAAGTGAAAAGTTGGTATATGTAACCGATACGGGGTATGTACCGAATCAAATCAAGCCATATATCGCGAATGCTGACCATTATATTTTTGAAAGTAATCATGATGTCAATCGTTTGATGCAGACAAAGCGTCCTATGTTTTTAAAACAGCGAATTTTAAGCGATAGTGGGCATTTGAATAATGAAGATTCAAGTTTAAATTTAACTTCATTGATTAATATGAAGACAAAAAATATTGTCTTGGCTCATTTGAGTGAAGAGGCAAATACGCAAGATTTGGCTTTAGATACTTTTTCAGATGTTTTATTAAGAAAGGACTTACATCCTTCTAAAGTGGATGTAAGGGCGGCTAAACAATTTGAAATTTTGACAATTGAGTAGAATTGTTTACTGATTAAAAAATTGAATATCTATATAATTAGGCACTGGAAGATTTGGCGAAAACCCTTTCTTTCAGTGTTTTCTATTGTGAATAAGAATGTTATAATTATGGCTATAAAGGTAGGTAATTTAAATGTTAACAGTTATTGATCATCCTTTAATTAAGCATAAACTAACTGTTATGCGAAAAAAGGATACGGGGACGAAAGATTTTCGTCAAAACTTAGATGAAATTGGAGGCTTGATGGTTTATGAAATCACGCGTGATCTACCATTAAATCCAGTTGAGATTGAAACTCCAATTTGTCAGTACACTGGCTATGAATTGGCTAAAAAAGTGGTCATTGTACCAATTTTACGTGCGGGACTTGGTATGGTAAATGGAATTCAAGATTTAATTCCAACCGCTAAAATTGCACATGTTGGTATGTATCGTGATGAAGAAACTTTAGAACCACATACTTATTTTGAAAAATATCCAAAGAATTTAGAAGAAGCTATCACAATTGTAGTGGATCCAATGTTGGCAACAGGTGGATCGAGTGTGGCAGCTATTGATATGGTTAAAAAACAGGGAGCTACAAATATTAAATTAGTTTGTTTGGTTGGAGCTCCAGAAGGTGTAAAAACGGTTGAAGAAGCACATCCAGATGTTGATATTTATTTGGCATCATTAGATGATCATTTAAATGAACATGGATATATTGTACCTGGTTTAGGAGATGCAGGCGATCGAATTTTCGGTACAAAATAGTTGATGAAACCTTATGCTTTTTCGGGAATGTTATGCACAAGCATGCTGATATTTGGCCTTATTGGTTACAATATTGATGGTTGGTTACATACGACGCCACTATTTATGATTATTGGTTTATTATATAGCATAATTGGTAGTGTAATTTTATTAATTAAAAAATCGAGGTAGAACAATGCAGCAAATGAATAAACAAATAAAAAAGTATACTTTGGCTTTTAGCTTATTTTGTTCTATAGCTTGTGCAATAATTTTTCATTCTCAAATGATTCAAGTATTTATAGCGGTTTGGATTGGATGTCTGACAGGTTTAGTTGGATATCATAAGATTGTTCAAATGGCTTTAAATATCCCAACGGATGAAGCGGCTGGAAAAAAGATTGGTACACAAGAATATATGAAACGATATTTAATGTATGGTCTAGTTCTAGTTGTTTGTCAATTGATGGAATTGCCTATATTGGCTGTTCTTGTTGGGTTAATGTGCAATAAAGGGGCGATTCTTTTATATGCACTAAAAGAAAAGGAGGATTTCCATGAGTGATGTAAGTGCAATTATCATTCACATAGGAAAGTTCTCTTTACAGATTCAGCAATCGATTCTTGTTTGGCTTGGGATTTGTGTTTTCTTTGCGTTCTTCTTTTATTTCGCGGGGAAGAAAATTGAGGCGCAAGATCCATCAAAATCAAGTAAGGGGATTGTGTATATTTGTGAGGAGATGTACAACTTAGTACTTTACGTAATTAAAGATAACTTAAGGGAAACAACAAAGAAGTATATTCCATTGTTTGGTACTTTGATTGTGATGATGATTGTAAGCAACTTAATTGGGTTGATTGGACTTCAAAATCCAACGAGCAATGTAAGTTTTAATGCGACATTGGCTGTTACAATGTGGTTGATGATCCAGGGTAATGGTATTAAAAAAGGTGGATTATTAGCGCGAATGAAAGAGTTGACGGAACCAATGTTTTTGTTGACACCATTGAATGTCATAGGAGAGTTGGCGTTGCCTATCTCATTAACAATGCGTTTATTTGGTAATATTTTGGCAGGATATATCATTTCTATGTTGGTCTATACATTAATTAAAATGCTGATGCCAGTAGGACTTTTAGGTTTATTAGTAACGCCTTTCTTACATATGTATTTTGATATATTCTCAGGTGTAATTCAGACATATATCTTCTTTACGCTAAGTTCGTTTTTCTTAGGACAACAAGTAGCGATTCAGGAAGATTAATAAATAGGAGGAAAATAAAATGTTTAATGAATTTTTCGTACGTGGTATGGCTTGCTTAGGTGCAGGTATTGCGATGATTGCCGGTTTAGGTCCTGGTATTGGTCAGGGTATTGCAGCTAGTAAAGGTGCAGAAAGTGTTGGTCGTAACCCAGATGCAGCAAGTAAAATTCAATCAATCATGGTACTTGGTATCGCTTTAGCCGAAACAACTGGTATCTATGCGTTGATCATTGCGATTTTATTGATTTTCATCAAAGGTTAATGATTGGGAGAATCGGTAATGATTGACTTTAATATTGACAATTATTTGCGTATTTCATTGACCGATGTTGTTTTAGTTTGTATTTCTACATTTTTGATTGTAATGTTCGCCAAAAAATTCTTTTGGGATAAATTACTAACTTTAATTCAAAAACGACAAGATTTAATTCAAGAAAATATCGATTCTTCAGTAGCTATTAAAAAGCAGGCTGAAGATGTTAAAGAGAAGTATGATGAAAAATTGCGTAATGTTTCGCAAGAAGCACATACCATTCTTGTTTCAGCTAGAGCACATGCGGATCAAGAAAAACAGCAGATTATAAAAGAAGCAAATGATGAAGCTTTGCGTATTAAGAAAAACGCAAATGAAGATATTGAACGTCAAAAGCGTGACGCTCAAAAAGAAATGAAAAAAGCAATCAGTGATGTTGCTTTAAGTGCTGCAAGTCAGTTGATCAAAAAAGAAATGGATGAAAAAACACAGAAGCAGTTCGTGGAAGATTTTATTGAACAGGCAGGCGATAAACAATGGTAGATTATACGCCTTATGCCGAGGCTCTATTTGAATTAGCACAAGATTCAAAACAAGAAATTGCTTGGATGTCTGAGCTAAAACAAGTAGCGCAAGTGATTACTTCAGTGTCAGAATTGAGTCAAATTTTAGCACATCCAAGTATTCCTCGAGTAAAGAAAAAGGAAATCATCCAGACAGCTTTTGAATCCGAATTAGATACAACTGTATTTCGTTTTTTGCTTGTGTTAAATGAGCATAATGAACTTTCTCATCTTGATAAAATTAGTGATGCTTATGAAGCGTGTTATCGAAAGAGACATAGAATTGAAATTGTTAAGGTTACAAGTGCATCGAAGCTTGATGAAGATCAATTATCAAGATTGAAAGAGATGTTAGAGAAAAAATTAAATAAAACACTTGAACTTGAAGTGCAAGTGGATCCATCTTTGATTGCAGGTATTAAAGTACAGGCAAGTGACTTGGTGATGGATAATACCCTTGTTGCGAAGATTAACGCAATGAAGGAAGCAATTAATAGATAAGCAGGTGATATGATGAGTTTAAATCCAGCAGAGATTTCAAAATTAATCAAAGCTCAGATTCAAAGTATCGACCAGGATCTTGAAATGAATGAAAGTGGTACTATTCTTACAGTTGGTGATGGTATCGCAACGGTATATGGATTGAAAAATGCCATGATGAGTGAATTGTTGTTATTCCCTCATGATGTATATGGTATGGTCATGAACTTAGAAGATGAACAAGTAGGTGTTGTACTTTTAGGTGATAATTCAGATATCAAAGAAGGTGACGTTGTAAAACGTACAGGTCACATCATTGAAGTTCCAGTTGGTGATAGTTTGATGGGTCGTGTTGTCAATGCATTAGGGCAGCCGATTGATGGTTTAGGTGAAATCCAAACAGATAAAACACGTCCGGTTGAGCGTGTTGCCCCAGGTGTAATGACAAGAAAGAGTGTTTCTGTTCCATTACAAACGGGTTTAAAAATTATTGACTCTATGATTCCAATTGGACGTGGTCAGCGTGAGTTGATCATTGGGGATCGTCAAACAGGTAAAACAGCTATCGCAATTGATACGATTTTGAATCAAAAAGGTCAAAATGTAAAATGTATTTATGTAGCGATTGGACAAAAAGCGAGTACTGTAGCTCAAATTGTTGAGAAATTAAAACAACATGGGGCTATGGAGTATACAACAATTGTAGCGGCTACTGCATCTGAGGCAGCGCCATTACAATATATTGCACCATATGCAGGTTGTGCTATGGGTGAAGAATGGATGGAAAATGGAGAAGATGTACTAATTGTTTATGATGATTTATCAAAACATGCCGTAGCTTATCGTACACTGTCTTTACTTCTTCGTCGTCCTCCTGGACGTGAAGCCTATCCTGGAGATGTCTTCTATTTGCATTCTCGTTTATTAGAGCGTGCTGCTCGTTTAAATGAAAATTATGGTGGTGGATCTTTAACCGCTTTACCAATCATTGAAACGCAAGCCGGAGATATTTCTGCTTATATTCCTACAAATGTAATTTCAATTACAGATGGACAGATCTTCTTAAAGACAGATATGTTTAATGAAGGTATTCGTCCAAGTGTAGATAGTGGTTTAAGCGTTAGCCGTGTAGGTAGTGCTGCACAAACAAAGGCTATGAAGCAGGTATCTGGTTCATTAAAATTAGAGCTTGCTCAATATCGTGAAATGGAATCTTTTGCGAAATTTGGTTCAGATTTAGATGCAAGTACAAAAGATGTATTGGATCATGGTGCAAGATTGACTCAATTATTGATTCAAAAACAATATTCACCATTAACAGTGCCTGAACAAGTATTATCTTTATATGCTGCAAAAAATAGATATTTAAAACCTGTTGAAGTAGATCAAGTTGGTGAATTTGAACAAGGAATGTTGGAATATGTACATCGTGAATATCCTTATGTTCTAGATCAGATTGAAATGAAAAAGGCAATTGACGATGAATTAGAAGCTGATATTAAGAAGGCTTTAGATGCCTACGCAAATCAATATGCGCTAGAAAAGGGTGCGCAACATGGCACAAAGTAGACAGGCTATTCAGGCTCGAATCAGTTCCGTTAGTTCAACAAAGAAAATCACAAAAGCAATGCAACTGATTGCTTCAAGTAAATTAACTAGACAAAGACAAATTATGGAAGAAAACCGTAGTTATGCACAAGGTCTTCAAGAACTTTTCACAATGGTACTTCGTAGTGCTGGAAATGATTCCATGTATTTAAATGAGAATCAAGGAAAGCCTAGTTTTATCTTTGTGATTACAAGTGATATGGGACTTTGTGGAGGCTACAATGCGAACGTGTATCGTATGATACAAGATGAGTTTTCAAATGAGGATCATATAGTTATGGTTGGAGTTCGTGGTGCAGCATGGATTTCAAAACGTGACTATAATGTTGAAACTGTATTAAGTGATCTTGACGAGGATGATGTATATAATGCTTTATCGAAATGTATGCAGGATGCATTAGACTTGTTTGAAAAGAAAGAAATTTCAAAAATTCAAATTTTATATACGCACTATAAAAATACATTGACATTTGTTCCTACTTTAGAAACGGTTTTACCTGTTTCTAAGCCTCAGGAAGAAAAGAAGTCAGGCATGCATGCGGATATGATTTTTGAACCAGATAAGGAAACAATGCTACAAAACATGATTCCTATGGTGACAAAATCAATTCTTTACTCTCGTTATTTAGAGAGCAAAACTAGCGAACAGGCTTCTCGAAGAATGGCAATGGAGAGTGCAACTGACAATGCAGAAGAGTTGCAGAATGATCTTGAACTTGCATATAACCGTGTACGTCAGGGTGCAATTACGCAAGAAATCACTGAAATTGTCGGTGGTGCAAATGCACTTTCATAAAGGAGGGTAAACATGAGTCAAAATATTGGAAAAGTCGTTGAGATCATTGGTCCAGTTGTGGATATTCAGTTTTCACAGAATAATTTACCAGATTTATTAACGGCAATTGAAATTGAACGCCCAAATGAAGAAAATCTAATTGTAGAAGTCGAACAAGATATTGGTTCAGATCAAGTACGTTGTATTGCGATGGGAAGTACAGATGGTTTAGTACGTGGTATGGATGCCATTGATACAGGAAAGCCAATTCAAGCTCCTGTTGGAGAAAATGTATTGGGTCGTATGTTTAACGTATTAGGTAAGCCAATTGATGGTTTAGGTGATGTAGATGCGAATACTATGCCAATTCATAGAAAAGCACCTGCATTTGATGAACAAAGTACGACGAGTGAACCATTAGAAACGGGTATTAAAGTAATCGATTTATTATGTCCTTACGCAAAGGGTGGTAAAATTGGATTGTTCGGTGGTGCCGGTGTTGGTAAAACCGTATTGATTCAGGAATTGATCCACAATATTGCCAAAGAGCATGGTGGTAAATCCGTTGTAGTAGGTGTAGGCGAAAGAACTCGTGAAGGAAATGATATGTATCACGAGATGAAAGATAGTGGTGTATTAGATAAGACGGTATTGGTTTATGGACAGATGAATGAAAGTCCAGGAGCCAGAATGCGTGTTGGATTAACAGGTCTTACAATGGCAGAATATTTCCGTGACGTAGAACATCAAGATGTATTGTTGTTTATTGATAACATCTTCCGTTTTACACAGGCAGGATCTGAAGTAAGTGCCTTATTAGGACGTGTTCCTAGTGCTGTAGGATATCAACCTACATTGGCTATAGAAATGGGACAATTACAAGAAAGAATTACATCAACAAAAGATGGTTCTATCACTTCTGTACAGGCTATTTATGTACCTGCGGATGACTTAACGGACCCAGCCCCAGCAACAACATTCTCTCACTTGGATGCCAAAACTGTATTGGACCGTGATATTGCGGCATTAGGTATTTATCCTGCCGTAGATCCACTTGAATCAAGTTCACGTATCTTGGATCCACTTGTGGTTGGTGAAAAACACTATAAAGTGGCTCGTGGCGTTCAAAATATCCTACAGAGATATAAAGATCTTCAAGATATCATCGCCATTTTAGGTATGGATGAATTAAGTGAAGAAGATAAGAAAGTTGTTAACCGTGCACGTCGTGTTCGTAACTTCTTGTCACAACCATTTAACGTAGCCGAAGTATTCTCAGGTATTCCTGGAAAATATGTACCTTTGGAAGATACAATTCGTAGTTTCGAACGTTTGTTAGCTGGTGAATTCGATGATCTTCCTGAACAAGCATTCATGTTTGTTGGAACAATTGAAGAAGCACAAAAAAAAGCTGAAAAAATGGCTGGTGAATAGTCATGATTGCTTTTAAAGTTGTAACACCTAAAGGCGAATATTTAAAACAAGACGTAAAGAGTATTCATGCAAAGACAGTCATCGGTGAAACTACAATTTTACCAAATCACATGCCAATCTTTGCATCTTTAGTTCCTTGTAAACTTGTTTTAAAGAATGAAAATGACGAAGAAGAAGTCTATGCGATTTCTGGAGGCTTTTTACAATTCAATAAAAATGAAGGCATGATTCTAGCTGATGCGATCGAGGGTAAAAAAGATATCGATCTTGAGCGTGCTAAAAAATCAATGGAACGTGCTAAAGAGCGTTTAGAAAAGAAAGATTCAAACACGAATCTAAAAAGAGCTCAATTATCTTTAGAAAGAGCTATTAATAGAATTCATGTGTATAGTGATTAGATATAGAAAAAATGCAGGTTTAGTAAAATCTGCATTTTTTTGTAAATTTCTTTAAGTAATGTTATGTGTAAACTGTATTAATATCTTGTATCAAATAAATATTTAATAAATGAATCATAGCTATCTATGGCTAAATATTTTTGTTTGTTATTTTCACTGAATAAATAACCTATTCGTTCGAATAAAAGTTTGTTGAATCGTTTAATTGAATTTTTTGAAGTAGCTATTAAAAAAACAGCATATATTGTTTGGTTATTCCATTGTATGCCGTTTTTATTAATTAAAATGGCTATACGATTTTTTATAGAATCTTCTTGGAATGAATGCGGAATGGCGAAACTATTCATAAAACAAGTTGGACTTAATGATTCTCGTTGCAAAACATTATCTATGAAGGTGTCGTTTACAGAGCCATCTTTCTTTAATTGTTCTGCTAGAAATTGAATAGCTAAATCTTTAGTATTAATTTTTTCGGAAATAAAGAATAGATTTTCTGAAAAAATTTTTTTTGATATAGTTTTAAAAGAGATTAATTCTTTGCTTTTGATACAATCTTTTATTGCAACTTCAATACTTATAAGATCATGTTCTAATTGAAAGGGATTTAGTAGAATTGTTTTTTTATCAGTAATATTTGCTAAGTTAGCTGTTGAAACAATTAAATCTGCATTACCAAAAGTAGATAATTGATATAGATTATTAATAGTAATGATATTAGCAAAATCGCTATATTTTTCTAACAATGTTTGAAAGACTTTATCATCTAATAAAGGGTGATTGTTAGAATATAAAACTATAGTTATCTTTTCAGAGTTTTTTAAAGACTCTTCAATAATAAAGCCAAGATGTATAGCTATTAAAGCTACCTCGTTTTCAGGTATGACAATATTAAACTCTTGATTAAGATGCTGACATAAAAAGACGGCAATGTCATAAATATATATGCAATTATCTTTTAAATTATTGGATTCAGGAAAATTACAATAATTTCCATTTCTAAGTCGTTGAATTAAGTTAAATATATGATCTGGAAAGAATTTGAGGAGTTCATTATTCTCTACGTGTATACCAAAATGAGAAATAGCATTGTTTAAGCATGTATTTAACTTTTTGTTGAAATTTTTAGGATATTTCTTCTTTTCGGCCGTATCATTTGTTTTTCGTTTAATTATGCCATTTAGACAACAAGCAATCATATTAATGATAGTTAAGTTGTTTTGTAATGTATTGTCTAGATAATTAACAATTTCTGTAGCTATTTTAATTTCTATGGTTTTACTTGTCATTGTATCAATAGGTTGTATGGATTCATCAAACAAGTTTATAATGGTAAAAATGTTTATTAATAAATTTTTTTCGTAATATGGGGAAATGAAACAATTATTATTATCGATTATTTTTTTTATCTGGCATGTTAAATCTTCTATGTCAATTTTAGGAAAAAAATCTGAAAAATCCTTTAAATCCTTAAATGTTAATTGAGCTTCTTGTTGAATTAAGTTTGAATATAATTGTTGTTTAGAGAAGTTACTTCCTTCAATATGTAATTCAGAGTTTTTTCTATAGATTTTTAACTGGTATGTACTAATTTCTAAATTTAATCTTTTAATTACATTTTGTAGTGAAGTAGGAGAAATATAAAATTTTTCTGCAATATCAAAAAAATTAGTTGGTTCATTTTTCAATAATAAATGTCGCAATAATACCATATCTATACTTTGAGGTACTTTTTTAAGTAATTGAAGAGAATCTTTAATTTTATTTTGGGCGATAAAAAAACCGCTTTGGTCAGAATAAATTAAAGGTTCATTGTCAATACAATTAATTTTATGAATTTCATTTCGAATAGTTTTGTCTGATACGGAAAGTGCTTGACTAATTGTTTTGCAAGGGGTTTGACCATTCAATAATAAAAATTCAACTATCTTTTTTTCTGTTTGTGATATACATTCCATGATAAACCTCCTATAATCTATTTTCATACAAAAAAATTAATAACGTGTTTCAAGCGAACTATAAGCAATTATATTTATGAAGTGTGCTCATAAAAATATTAGTTTACTCAATCTAGTTCTAATAGTGTTTATTATTTAATATTTTTCAGTATTAGTATCTAATAATTGAAATAATTGTCAAACCAAAAATTTCTAATAGGGATGGTAAAACAGTGTTATTCCATGTTGTATGATTACCCCTAGAATATCATTGTTTGTATATTAGATTATTATTTTTTATAGTGATGGTGAAAGGAGGACAACTTAATGAAATGTAAAGGAGGACAACTTAATGAAATGTAATGTATTATCTGATTTTTTATGGGGATCAGCAACCGCTTCTTACCAATGTGAAGGTGCTTGGAATGAATCTGGTAGAGGTTTAACGCAATGGGATGAATTTAGCCATAACAGTGATAAGAACATTAACAATGTTACTGGTGATAATGCTGCAGATTTTTTTCATAAATTTGAAGAAGATATAAAATTAATGTCCAAAGGAAACCAAACATCTTTTCGATTTTCAATTTCATGGACACGCATTATTCCAAATGGTGTTGGTAAAATTAATTATGAAGGAATTCAATTTTATAATAATGTTATTAATACATGTTTGAAATACAATATTGAACCAAATGTTACACTACAACATTATGATTTACCATTTTCAATTGCAAAAGAAGGTGGATGGACTAATCCAAAAATTATAGGTGCATTTAATAATTATGCAAAGGTATGCTTTGAAAATTTTGGAGACAGAGTGAAACTTTGGGTCACACAAAATGAGTTAAGATATTATGCACATTGTAGTTATTTACAAGGAAATTATCCGCCTAATCATATTTTAGATTTTGAATCATATGCTAAAACATTATATTATGGAATGGTAGCATCAGCATTGGCGGTTAAGACTTATCATGACATGAAGTTAAATGGAATGATAGGGATTGTTCATGCTTGCGGAGCTGTTGAGACATTGCATGATTCTGAAGAAGATAAAATTGCTCGATTTAATGCAGATTTATATTATATCAGAAGTATCTTAGATCCAGCTCTGAAAGGATATTTTCCTCAAGAATTAATTGATAAAGCAAAATCTTCTAATATAGATATTTCGTTCATAGACCAAAAATATGACGCAATATTAAAAGAAGGAATTGTAGATTTTGTGGGATTAAATGTGTACGTTAGAAATTTAGTAAAACCTTATAGTGGTGAAGAGTCATATATGTCTTTTAATAATCAGGGAAAGAATTCAAATAAGCTTGAAGGTTCAGCTATAAAGGGATGGTTTGCTTCAGATGATGATCCATCAACTCAAAAAAATTTTTGGGGTCGAGAAATGTATCCAAAATGTATTTATGATTGTATAAAGTACGTTAATAATAAATATCCAAATGTGCCATTGATGATTACAGAGAATGGTGTTGCCAGTTATGATCAAGTAGAAGATGGAAAAATTAACGATGATGAACGAGTTCAATATACAAAAGAATTTATTAATTGGGTAATTAAGGCATATGATGAAGGATTACCAATATATGGATATTATGTATGGTCAACGATGGATTTATATAGTTGGGTTAATGGTTATGAAAAACGTTACGGTTTAGTATACGTTGATTTTGAAAATAATTATAAACGAATTCCTAAAAAAAGCTGGTATGAATATAAAAAATGGATTGATACGTTTCAACGGAATCATCTAAAGGAAAAATAGAAGGATAACTTATGAAAAAAGAAGATTTACAAATTGTAGCATTTCAAATGATTTCTTATGCGGGAGAAGCTGTAGCAGCTTATGTAGAAGCATTAAAGCTGTTTCGTGCTGGTCAAATAGAGGAAAGCAGAAAAAAATATGAATTAGGTAATGAAAACTTAAATTTATGTCATACGAAGCAAATGGAAGTCATTGTAAAAGAATCAAATGGAGAGAACATACCATATAGTTTGGTAATGACACATGCGCAAGATCATTATTCAACTGCATATAATTTACAGTTGTTATGCAAAATTTTTATGGATAAGGAAGATTAAAACATTAAATTAGTGAGAGGAGAGAGTTAAAGATGAACTCTGAAAAGCAATCAAAAGTTGAACAACTTATTGAGAAAACATTATTACCTTTAGCTACATGGGTAGCACAAAATACATATATTCAAATACTATCGCAAACATTTATTTCGTTATTACCAATGATTGTAATTGGTGCATTTGCATTTATTGTTTCTAAATCACCAATTAACTATACAGGATTTGAAGAAGGGACTTATTGGTATAATTTTTTCTTAAATTGGGATACATTTGCAAATAAATATTTAATTCCAATTCGTTTTATGAAATCTTGTACCTTAGGATCTTTATCATTATGGGTTACATTTGGTATAGCCTACAGATGGGCAAAAAAATATGATTTGGAAGTACAGTCTACTATTATCGTCGCTTTAGTTAACTTTTTCTTAATTAACTCTAAATATGTTGATGGCGGTATTTCAACAGATTATTTTGGTGGAGAAGGATTGTTCTCAGCGATGATTGGTGCATTTTTGATTTTAATCCTTTATAGGTGGATGTCAAAAAAAGGAATTGGTAATATCAAATTCCCAGCCAGTGTACCGGCAACGTTGCAAAAAGCAATGTCATCAATTTTGCCTTTAACACTTTGTTTTTTAGTAGGTTGTTTAGCTTCTGGATTAACAACTCAATTATTAGGGGTATCTATTCCAGATTTAGTTATGATGATTGGGCGACCTATTACAAAAAGTATTGATAATCCTATTGCTCAATCTGGAATCACATTCTTTTCTGATATTGGCTATTGGTTTGGAATTCATACAGCTGCAGTTGAAGCACCTTTCAACCCAATTTTATATGCTAATTTAAGCGCTAATGTGGATGCATATTCAAATGGTGTTGCAGCCACTCAATTGCCTTATATTATCAATATTGCGTTTAGATATGGATTTACTGGAATTGGTGGTTCTGGAGCAACGTTTGGATTAGTACTATTACTGTTGAAATCTAAGTCAGTTACAATGAAGCAGGTTGGAAAATTATCTATTATTCCTGCTTTATTCGGTGTTAATGAACCAGTTGTATTTGGATTACCGATTATGTGTAATGTAACAATGTTTATTCCATTCATCTTTACAGAAGTGATAAACTGTTTCATTTCTTATTTTGCAATGTCTGCAGGGTTAGTAAATCGTTGCATGTTCTATATGGGTGGTACAGCTCCTGAAATTATGCGTTCTGTATTAAGCAGTATGGATTGGCGTGCAGCAGTACTATGGGTGATTTTGGTTATAGTAGATATGTTATTCTGGTATCCTTTCTTTAAAATGTATGAGAAGCAAGAGATCAAACGAGAAGCAGAAGAATTAGAAAGCCAGAAAGTTGCTGCATAAAATTGATAAAAATATGTGTCTATTGGTTGAAAATAAAACCAATAGACACATGTCGAATTTTTTTTACAGTTTTGATATATTAATAAGACCAGTTAATATATGCCTAAATGAGTGGTCTAGAAAGTATACAATATTTAGTTCAGAAGTATTGTAAAGTGAGAATAATTATGATTAATGTAGTTTTAGTTTGTACACAAGGTATGAGTACTAATATTATGCGTGGAAAAATCGAGGAGGCAGCGAAAATAAAAAATATTGATATGAGTGTAATTGCTGTAGGACTAGATGATTTAAGTAATCATTTAACCGATACTCAGATTGTAGTTTTGGGTCCTCAAGTTAAATATGCTACTAAATCAGTTAGAAACGAAATCGATAAAGTAAATACTAACATTAAGATGTTTGTTATGAATTTTCAAGATTACGGTTTGATGAGAGGTGACCGTGTTTTAGAAAACATCTTAACAGAATTAGGGATAAAGTAGAACAAAGACAAAAGTAATTTGATGCTAATTACTTGATAAAATATATGAATTTGAATGAATTGGAAACAATCATACCTCTTGTCACAAATATTTGTGTAATAGTGTCTATTTTATATTTTTTGTATAAATATAAAATGATTAATATAAAATTTATTTGCTTTGGTTTTGTTGAATATCTAATCACGCAAGTTGTATATTCTTTGATTTTATCTTTTATTACTGTATTTTTTAAAGTTCAATTATATACAATGTTCAAGGTATTATTGCTTGTTCTGATATTTGTATCGATTAAAAAAACTTTATATAAAAAAATATATAAACCAAATTTAACTAAGGAATATATTTCTTTAGGATTAGGTGTTGGTCTGAATACATATATAAATCTTATGTTACCAACAATTTTTAATAATTTGATGTATTCAGTGAGAATAAATAATGGTTCAATTTTTCAAAATATGCTAGATAAAGGATATTCGTTAATGGAAATTAATAGATATATTGAAGTTTTTAATGCAAATTCAAGTAACTATTATATATTTACTGCTATTTGCTGTTTGATTCCTTTTCTCTTGCATATTGGCATTTCTTTATTAATACAAAAAAATGTAAATATATATAAAGTATGCATATTTGGTATTTTATTTGAATCTATTTATTATATAGTCCCTATATACAATTATCTTTTGGCGAATGTATTGATTATTATTACCAGTGTATGTTTCATACTATTAATAAATTATAAAAAGGAGACTTTCTATGTACGAAAAATACTTAGTAAATGATATTCCAAAGGAATTCCTCTGGGGAGGTGCAGTAACAGCATCTCAAACTGAAGGGGGGTGGGATTGTGGAGGCAAGGGAGTATGCCCTCCTGATTTGATTCCTTTGGTAAAAAATAGAAAACAAAATAATTTGATGACGACAGTTGATATACAATCTGCAATCGAAGATAAAAAAAATTATTATCCTCGTAGATATGCTATTGATTGGTATCATGATTATAAAGATGATATTAAATTATTAAAAGAATTGGGAATAAAATGTTTAAGAACTTCAATTAATTGGGCAAGAATTTTTCCTAATGGAGATGATGAATATCCAAATGAAGAAGGGCTCAAATATTATGATGGTTTTATCGATGAATTGTTAAAAAATGGGATAGAACCATTAATAACTATTTCTCATTTTGAAATGCCAGTTAATTTAGCACTTAAATACAATGGTTGGTATAACCGAAAAGTAATTGATTTTTTTGTAAAATATGCCACGGTTTTATTTGAAAGATATAAAGGAAAAGTACATTATTGGATTCCGTTTGATGAAATGAATTTAATTGCGAGAGAATCATTTAATCAATTTGGAATGCCTTCAGATGTAATCCCAAATACTTTTGAAAATAAATTACGCGCGTTACATCATGAGATGGTTGCTGCTTGTAAAATCACTAAAATTGCACATGAGATTGATAAAAATAATAAAGTGGGAACAATGATCACAAATCATTTATCTTATCCTTTAACATGTAAACCGGAAGATGCCATGGCTTCATTAAAAAATGATCAATTTGAAGATTTTTATATTGAAGTTCAAGCGTGTGGTGGATATCCGAAAACTATGTTTCGCTTTTTGAATGAAAATAATTATGACATAGATTATCTGGAAGAAGATGAAATAGTATTTCAAGAAGGAAAAGCTGATTTTATAGGTATCTCTTATTATAATTCTAGAACTGTATCAGCAGTCAGTGTTCAAAATTTAGAAGATCCAGAAGTTGAAAATCCATATCTTGAGACAAGTGATTGGGGATGGATTATTGATCCGTTATGTCTTAGATATTGTTTAAATCGATTATATGATCATTATCATTTACCTATTTTTATTTTAGAGTTAGGCCTAGGTACTCATGATACTGTTGTTGATGGTAAAGTTCATGATCAAGAGAGAATTCATTACTTAAGTGAACATTTAAAACAAATGAAAGAAGCTATTCTAGATGGAGTACAAGTTATGGGTTGTTTAATGTGGGGACCAATCGATATTGTTGCTAATTCTACGGCTCAAATGAGTAAACGATATGGTTTTATTTATGTTGATATTCAAGATGATGGTTCGGGAAGTAGAGCTAGAATAAAAAAAGATAGTTTTGATTGGTATCAACGAGTTATTGAAACTAATGGATCAGAATTATAAAGTGAATAACGTAAAAAATAATATATGCTTATCTAGTTATAGAAAAGTAATAATAAGATTATTAATGTTGATAATTGGTTCTTCTTTAATGGGAATTGGTACACAACTGGCTGTTAAAAGTGGTTATGGAGCAGATACTGTAGCACTATTATGGGAAGGTTTAATTTTAAAATTTCCTATCACTTTAGCAGAAGCAAATTTATATTTTTCAATTACTTTGCTAGTTTTAGTGCTGTTTTTGAATCGTAAAATGATTGGAATAGGAACTTTAATTTCTCCTGTCGTACAGAGTTTTACTATGGAAATATTAGATTCTATTTCAATTCATTCAAATTCGGTAATTTTAAATTTATGCTTAATGTTTTTAGGGATTGTAATAATTTCTGTTGGATGCGCTTTATATTCTAATGCAGATTTAGGATGTAGTCCGTACATTGGTGCAATTCAAGCAATAACGCATAAAACAAAAATAGGAGTTGGATGGATTAAAACTATGTTTGATGGAGGATGTTTGATTGGAGCTATTATTTTAAGTAAATATCCTTCGATTGGGCCTGTGGTTAGTGTATTAATTAGTGGTTATGTAATGCAAGTAACAGAAAATAGTATAAAAAAATACCAGTATCTTTATAAATTTTAAAAGTGAAAGAATTTTTTGATAAGACAACAACAAAATTTATAATATGATCGTTTTTGGAAAGAGCCATTAATCGAATTCATGTGTATAGTGATTAAGCGGTAGAAGAGGACTTCGAATGAAGTTCTTTTCTTTTTTTTAAAAGTTTAGCAAACTTGTTGCATCAGTGCTAAAAATGAGTATAATAGTATTTAGCAGTTAGAATAGTTAAGTGCTAAAAGGAGGATGAATTATGTTACAACCTTTACATGATTATGTTTTATTAAAGAAAGAGAAAGAAGAAAAAACTACGGCAAGTGGAATCATTTTGACAAGTGGAAAAGAGAAATCAAAGCTTGCAGTTGTCGCAAGTATTGGAGCGGATGTCAAAGAGGCTGGATATGCTTGTGGAGACAAAGTTTTATATAAAGAATATTCAGGTACTACAATGAAGATCGATGATGAAGAATTTATTGTCATCAAAGATGAAGATATTATTGCGGTAAGTAAATAGTAGGAGGTAACAAATTATGGCTAAAGAAGTACGTTTTTCAAAAGATGCTCGTGAATCCATGTTAAGAGGTGTCAACACATTGGCAAATGCAGTTCGTGTTACTCTAGGTCCTAAGGGACGTAATGTTGTTCTTGAAAAGGATTATGGTTCACCATTAATCACTAATGATGGTGTAAGTATTGCCAAAGAAATTGAATTGGAAGATAAGTTTGAAAACATGGGTGCTAAATTGGTGTATGAAGTTGCCAATAAGACAAACGATACAGCGGGTGATGGAACTACAACAGCTACCATTTTAGCTCAAAGTATGATTGAAAATGGTTTGCGTCAAGTTGATCGTGGGGCAAATCCTGTATTGATGCGTGAAGGTATTGAAAAGGCCGCAAAGGCTGTAAGTGAATATATCTTGTCTGTTTCTAAGAAAGTAGAAAGCAGTAAGGATATTGCCAATGTTGCGACAATTTCATCAGGTTCAGAAGAAATTGGTAAGATCATTGCGGATGCGATGGAAAAGGTTGGTCGTGATGGTGTCATTTCAACAGATGATTCAAAAGGCTTTGAAACAGAACTTGAAATTAGTGAAGGTATGCAATATGACAAGGGTTATGTTTCTCCATATATGGTTAGTGATCGTGAAAAGATGGAAGCTACAATGGAAAATGCTTATGTATTAGTAACGGATCAAAAAATCACAAATATTCAGGAAATCTTGCCTTTACTTGAACAATTGGTTCAGGCAAATCGTGCATTATTAATTATTGCAGAAGATTTAGAAAATGAAGTTGTCTCTACTTTGGCATTGAATAAACTTCGTGGAACATTCAATGTAGTCGCTACAAAAGCGCCTGGTTTTGGTGATAATCAAAAAGAAATGTTGCAAGATATTGCGATCATGACAGGTGCTAAATTCTATTCTAAAGATTTGAATATGGAATTGAAAGATATGCAGTTATCTGATTTAGGTACAGTTAAAAAGATTGTTGTCACAAAAGATAATACAACAATGATTGGTGGAGCTGGAAGCAAAGAAGAAGTGGCTGCTCGTGTATCTGAAATTGAAGCACAAATGGAAAATACAACAAGTGATTATGATAAGAAACGTATGGCAGAGCGTTTAGGTAAATTATCAAATGGTGTTGCGATTATTAAAGTGGGTGCTGCAACTGAAAGTGAATTGAAAGAAAAGAAACTTCGTATTGAAGATGCATTGAACTCAACTCGTGCTGCCGTTAGTGAAGGTATTGTAGTTGGTGGTGGAGCTTGTTTAGTAAAGGCTTATGTGGCTTTAAAAGATGAAGTGAAATCGGATGTAGTGGATGTTCAAAAGGGTATTAAAGTTGTATTTGATGCATTATTAGCTCCAATTACTCAGATTGCTGATAATGCTGGATATAACAGTGAAGAAATTGTTGAAAGACAAAAGGAAGCTGAAGAAAATGTAGGATTCGATGCCAAAAATGGTAAATGGGTTAATATGATTGAGTCTGGAATTATTGATCCTACAAAGGTAACTCGTAATGCATTGATGAATGCTTCTAGTATTTCAGCCTTATTCTTAACGACAGAGGCTGGAGTGGCAAAAATTGATAAGGATGAACCTGCACCTGCAATGCCTCAGGGAATGTATTAATAGTTGATTGAATAGCTAAGGTTTTATAACTTTAGCTATTTTTTTTGTCCAAGAAAATGTCTGAAAACGATGCAAAATGTAAAATACAATGTAAAATCAAATGTAACAAAATGTAAAAAGCACTTGAAAACGTTTTCCACTTGCGTTATTATATCAGTACAACTCGAGGGAGGTATAGATTATGAAAGGTAAATTATTAAAAACGTTTGCTTCTAGTGCCGTCGCATTAAGCATGTTAGTCGGATGTAGTTCGGGAAGAGGAACTGTTAGTACAGAATTAAAAGAGGGAGATACAGTCAAAATTGGTTTGAACTATGAATTATCGGGTGCTGTAGCTTCTTATGGTCAAGCGGAGTATAAAGGGGCTTCTCTTGCGATTAAACAATATAACGCAAATAAGAATTCAAAGTATAAAATTAAAGCTGTTAAAATGGACAATAAAGGAGATGCGAGTGAATCGACTAGTGCGGCTACAAAATTGATGACTGAAGATGGTGTAGCCTTAGTTGTAGGTCCTGCAACTTCTGGTGCTTCTATCGCAACATATCCAGTAGCGGATCAAAACCAGGTTCCAGTTATTTCACCATCAGCTACTCAGGTCGATGCAACAATGAATGGAGATTCTCCTTATGAATATGCATTCCGTATTTGTTTTGAAGACTCATATCAAGGTAAGGCAATGGCTAAGTTTGGATATGAAAATTTAGGTAAGAGAAAAGCTGTAATTATCAATGAAGTAAGTGATTATGGAAAAGGTCTTACTAAGGTATTTACACAAAAATTTGAAGATTTGGGTGGAGAAGTTGTAGCTACTGAAAGTTATAATGCGAAAGATACTGACTTTGCAGGTATTATCACGAAAGTAAAAGATAAAGGAGCCGATGTATTATTTATTGCTGGTTATTATTCAGAAGCTGGATTAATTATTAAACAAGCTCGTGAAGCTGGTATGGATTGCACAATTTTAGGTGCTGATGGATTTGAATCAGAAAAATTAGCTGAACTTGCTGGTAAAGAAAATTTAAATAACTGCTACTATTCAACTGCTTATACTACAGTTAACGCAAGTGATGATTTAACTGCATTTGTAGATGCATATACAAAAGAATATGGAGAAGCTCCAAATATGTTCTCTGCATTAACATATGATGCTACTAACTTAGGTTTACAAGCTTTAGAAAAAGCTGGTAAAACAGGTGCAGATCTACAAAAGGCTATCGCTGATGCTAAATTTGAAGGTTTGACTGGTTCATTCACATTTGATAAGACACATTCACCTAAGAAATCTGTATTGGTTGTTAACTTAGTAGATGGTGTTCAAACTGAAGCTGTTTCAGTAGATCCAAATAAATAAGTCTTTGTTCAGGGGGACAATTCCCCCTCTTTTTTAATAAGGAGGTTAATATGACTGCTTTTTTACAACAACTAGTCAATGGTCTATCCTTAGGAAGTATTTATGCCTTGATTGCCTTGGGATATACTATGGTTTATGGAATTATTAAATTGATCAACTTTGCACATGGAGATATCTATATGTTAGGAGCTTATTGTGCATTTCTAATAACAACATATTGTGGATTGGGATTTATTCCTGCCCTATTGATTTCAATGGTTTTTTGTGGAGTCGTTGGTGTTTTGATTGAACGCATTGCGTATAAGCCACTTCGTCATGCGACTCGAATTACCGCATTGATTACAGCTATTGGTGTAAGTTATGTGTTGGAATATGCAACACAATATATTATGGGAAGTGAAGTAAGAACCTATCCTAAATTATTAACGAGTGCTTCTTTTCATTTAGGACCCGTTACGATTACGATGCAACAAGTTTATATTTTTGTGATTACTGTAATTTTAATGATTGTTTTGCAATTTATTGTTCAGAAGACAAAAATGGGCCGTGCCATGCGCGCTGTAAGTGTCGATGAAGATGCTGCACGTTTGATGGGGATCGATGTAGATAAAACAATTTCTTTTACATTCTTATTAGGATCTGCTTTAGCAGGTGTTGCCGGTGTTCTAGTTGGTATTTACTATAACTCAATCAATCCATTAATGGGTATGACGCCAGGGTTAAAAGCATTTATTGCCGCTGTATTTGGTGGCATTGGAAGTATTCCAGGAGCCATGATTGGTGGATTATTTATTGGAATTGCTGAAACGATGGTTACCGCATATGGTAGTTCTTTGTATAAGGATGCGATTGTTTACATTATTTTGATTTTGATTTTGATCTTAAAACCAGCTGGTTTATTAGGTAAAAACGTGAGAGAGAAGGTGTAAGTCATGCGTAAAGAATTATTGAATAAGGCAAATTTTGCCTGGCTTGTACTTTCTGTTGTATCTTTTGTAGTTTTAACAATTTTAATGAAAGTTGGAATTATTAGATCTTATTATTCCATTACTCTATATAATATCTTCATTAACATTATTCTAGCTGTTTCGTTAAATTTAGTTATTGGTGTATGTGGTCAATTCTCTTTAGGACATGCTGGATTTATGTGTATTGGAGCATATTGTGCTGGTATTATGGTTAAAATGATGCCAAATATGACAGGTTTGGTTATTGGAGTATTGATTGGTTTTGTTCTTTCAACCATTGTAGCTTTGATTGTTTCTATTCCAACATTACGTTTAAAAGGGGATTATTTGGCGATTGCAACATTGGGATTTGCAGAAATTGTTCGTATCCTAGTACAGAATATGGAAATCACAAATGGAGCAGCCGGACTAAATGGAATTCCAAAATTAACTACATTTCCATTGTTGTTTGTGTGTGCTGTTATTTCCATTCTAGTTGTTTGTAACTTTACACATTCCGCTCCTGGACGAGCTTGTTTATCGATTCGTGAAGATGAGATTGCTAGTGAGGCAATGGGTATCAATACCACGAAATATAAAGTTATTGCCTTTGTGATTGGTGCGTTATTAGCTTCTTTAGCTGGAGCATTGTTTGCTTGTAACTTCTATGTTATTAAGCCAGATCAATTTACATTTAATAAATCCATCGATATCTTAGTTATGGTCGTATTTGGTGGTATGGGTTCTATGACATCAAGTGTCTTAGCAGCTGTTGCGATTGGTATTATCAATGTTGTTTTGGCGAACTTTTCAGAAATTCGAATGATTATTTATGGCTTGGCATTGGTTGGAATCATGATCTTTAAGCCAACTGGAATTTTAGGTACTAAAGAATTGTCATTTAAGAAATTATTTGATAAGCGAAAGGAGAAATCTGCATGAAAACAATTTTAAATGTAAAAAATTTGACAAAGAATTTTGGTGGTCTTTGTGCAGTATCTAACGTGTCTATGACAATCAATGAGGGAGAGCTTATTGGTTTGATTGGTCCAAATGGTGCTGGTAAAACAACATTATTCAACTTATTGACAGGTGTTTATGAACCAAGTAGTGGTTTGATTGAATTGATGGATCAAAATAAAAGTATTCAGATTGGGGGATTGAAGCCTTATAAAATCACAAACTTAGGTGTTGCACGTACATTTCAAAATATTCGTTTATTTAAATCAATGACAGTTTTAGAAAATGTTAAGGTTGCGATGCATAAAAATATTCGTTATGGAACATTAGCTGCAATTTTGCGTTTGCCTACATATTATAAAGAAGAGAAATGGGTCGAAGAAAAGGCAGAAGAATTATTAAAAGAAGTGGGTTTGTATTCTTTAAGAAATGAATTGGCGACAAATCTTCCATACGGTAAACAAAGAAGATTGGAGATTGCTCGTGCCTTGGCAATTCAACCAAAAATTTTATATTTGGATGAGCCAGCTGCAGGTATGAATCCGCAAGAAACAAAAGAGTTAACGGAATTGATTGATCATATTCGAGAAAAATATAAATTAACTGTAATCCTGATTGAGCATGATATGTCTTTGGTTATGAAGATTTGCGAGCGTATTTATGTTTTGAACTATGGTAAAATGATAGCGAATGGTACGCCTGAAGAAATTAAGCAAAATGAGTTTGTAGTTAAGGCATATTTAGGAGAGGAGATCTAGTATGGCAATGTTAGAAATCAAAGATCTTCATGTGCATTATGGTGTTATTGAAGCTTTAAAAGGCATCAGTTTAGAAGTAAATGAAGGTGAAATTGTCGCGTTGATTGGTGCCAATGGTGCTGGAAAAACGACAATGATGCAGTCCATTAGTGGAATTGTTAAAAAGTCGGCTGGAGAAATCAACTTTTTAAATGAATCAATTATGAAGGCCAATCCGAAACATATTGTTGAGATGGGTTTAACGCAAGTGCCAGAAGGTCGTCGTATCTTTACGGGTATGAGTGTATATGAAAACTTGATGATGGGTGCTTTTTTAAGAAAAGATAAAGATGGAATTAAGCATGATTATGAAAAGGTTTGTGAACAGTTTCCAATCTTAAAAGAACGTATGAATCAGGATGCTTCTACTTTATCTGGTGGTGAGCAACAAATGTTAGCGATGGGACGTGCTTTAATGGCTAAGCCTAAATTGTTACTTTTGGATGAGCCAAGCATGGGTCTTGCTCCTATTTTGGTTAAGGAAATCTTTAATATTATTGAAGAAATCAATAAGTCGGGAACAACGGTTTTATTGGTAGAACAAAACGCTAAGATGGCATTGTCCATTGCGCATCGTGCCTATGTTTTAGAGACGGGAAAAGTTGTAATGTCAGGTACAGGTGAAGAGCTTGCCAAGAGTCCGGATGTTCAAAAGGCATATCTAGGAGGATAATAAGATGTTTAAAGTAAAGGATTATATGACAAAAAATGTTATATGTGCTGAACCAGATGCAACGATTTCACAAATCATTGATTTGATGAAGGAAAAGGGAATTCACCGTGTTCCAGTTGTTGAAAAAGGTCAACTTGTTGGATTGATTACTGAGGGTATGATTTCAAATTCGGGTACAACGAATGCGACAAGCTTAAGTATATATGAATTGAATTATTTGTTGTCAAAAACGACTGTAAGTACTGTGATGGTAAAAAAAGTCATTTCTGTGGATGAAAATGAATTAATGGAATATGCGACACAGAAAATGTTGAAAAACAATATTGGATGTTTGCCAGTCACAAATGCCTATGGTGAAGTCACGGGTATTGTAACGCAAAATGATGTATTTAAATGTTTCTTGAATGTTCTTGGATGGGATGAAGTGGGTTCAAGAATTACGGTTTCCGTCAAAGATGAGATTGGTGCCATTGGTAAGTTGTCGGAAATCTTTGTTGAAAACAAAGTGAATATCAATCATATTGGTGTGTATTCTTTTGAAGATGGAATTGCCAATCTAGTCATTCGTTGTGATACTACCGAACCAGATGATTTACAAGCAGATTTAGAACGAAAGGGCTATAAAGTGTTAGAGTGTTTTGTTCGTGATAAATAGAGAAAAAGGTCTAATTCACGTGAATTAGACCCTTCTTTAAGCTTTTTCTGGTACAACAACGGCTAATCCGCCTAGAGCACTTTCTTTTAGTTCAATTGGAAGTTTCTTTCCTGTTAAATTCATTGTTTTAACAACCATATCAAAACTTACACGATTCTTTTTTACGTTGCGTAAATATTTGGCAAGTCTTGCGGCATCCACGCTTCTTTGTGCAGCTACTGCATTTCTTTCAATACAAGGAATCATTACGTATCCACCAACTGGATCGCAAGTGAGTCCTAGATGGTGTTCTAATCCAATTTCTGCAGCACATTCAATTTGTTCGTTGTTTTGAAGTTGACAATAAGCAACAAAAGCAGCCCCCATAGAGCAAGCGGCACCAACTTCTGCTTGACATCCAGCTTTAGCTCCTGAAATAGTAGCGTTTGTCTGGATTAGATTTCCAATTAGTCCGGCAACTTTTAAACCTTGAATAAGTGTCTTTTTAGGATATTTTTGATCGTGATAGAAATGATATACAAGACTTGGTAAAACGCCGCAACTACCCATTGTTGGAGCGGTTACGACAATACCTCCACTGGCATTTTGTTCGTTGGCTGCATAGGCATAGCTACTTAGTAATAAACTGTTTTTATCTTGAATATCACTACAACTTTGTGCGGATTGGTGTAATGCATGGGCTACACGATCAATTTTTAAGCTTCCAGGTAATACACCTGTCTTCTTTAATCCTGTATTTACTGTTTTTAGCATTTGTTTAAAGATTTGATTCATATAAGAATCAAAATCAGAATCTTCCACTTCATCAATATATTGGTCTAAACGTAAATGACGCTCGTTGCAATAGACTTGAATATCATCCATCTTTGTGTGTGGATAAATCTCTGGATCTACATTGCCTTTTTTACCATCGATTTCAATTTTGCCGCCACCGATTGAAACAAATGTGTGTTGTGCAACCTTTGTATCATTGTCAAATACTTCAATAATCATTGTGTTTGGATGTTCGACGGCTGTTTTCATATCAAAAATAATTTTGCATTTACTAGCACCCAATGTTTTTAAAATGATTTTATCTGTAAGGTGTCCTTTTCCTGTAAGTGCTAAGGAACCAAATAAAGTGATTTTGAAATGTGTGGCATCAGGATACTGTTCATTGATATACTTAGAAGCCATCATTGGACCGAATGTATGTGAACTACTAGGTCCGGGTCCGATTTTATAAATTGTCTTAATACTTTGCATGTTATTTTCCTTTCAGAATCTTAATATATTATATTGTATTTTTTTAAAAAGGGATATTAAAAATTTATATATCCTGAATTATTCATGAAAAGATAATAAAAGAAGATTAGCCTTGTTGGTGAATCCA
>ERZ837380.122-NODE-122-length-115661-cov-12.232038_pt1 | contig 115661 bp, 90 predicted proteins | sample MGYA00519685_ERZ837380 | MGnify/ENA primary metagenome ERZ837380 (study PRJEB31850, sample SAMEA3708817) | human gut metagenome | biome: human gut; feature: human-associated habitat; material: faeces | place: China | collected 2014 ...
GACAGATGCGAGACTTACATCAAACATATCGGCAATTCGCCGTTGGCTTTCTTTTCCATCCAGATATAGATTTACAGCATATGTCTTATCCTCAACAGATACTTTTCTTTTAGACATAAAATATGCTCCCTCCTAAGTGACAAGTTTTTATTATTTCACTTGTCTACCTAGAAGGGAGCATATCAATTTATACTGTTATCGTAGTTGATAGCCTTCCTTTTTCATTTCGTTACTATTTACATTTCATGCGACCTGCAACGTATCTCACTATCTCGCATCATACCTTATCCTACATTGAAAACTGGCTCTCATACAGATGATGATAGAAACCTTCCTTCTTCATCAGTACTTCATGATTCCCCTGTTCAATGATTTTTCCATCTTTCATTACGAGAATCACATCAGCCTCACGGATGGTTGACAGACGGTGTGCAACAATGAAAGTTGTTCTTCCTTCCATCAGTTTTGCAAATGCCTGCTGAATCTTGATCTCCGTTCTTGTATCGATGGATGATGTTGCTTCATCCAGAATCAACATCGGTGGTCTGCATAACATAACTCTTGCAATACAAAGCAGCTGCTTCTGTCCCTGTGAAAGCCCGCCACCATCTTCTGTGATCCATGTATCATATCCTTTTGGCAGACGACGGATATAATTATGGATATGAGAAGCTTTCGCTGCCTCGACAATCTCTTCTTCCGTTGCATCCGGTCTTCCCATAGCAATATTTTCACGAATTGTACCCGTTTTTAACCAGGTCTCCTGAAGAACCATTCCGTACCCTGCACGCAGACTTTTTCTTGTCATTTCGCGAATATCTATATCTTCTACTTTAATACTTCCTGCATTCACATCATAGAAACGCATCAGCAGATTGATCAAGGTTGTCTTTCCACATCCGGTCGGTCCGACAATCGCAATACGCTGTCCTGGCTTTACTTCCAGGTTAAAATCTTCAATCAGATGCTGACCTGGCAGATAAGAGAATGAAACATCCTCTACTTTCACATTTCCATCAATATCCGTCAGATGAACTGCATGTTCCGGTTCCGGTATCTGCGGTTCTTCATCAATCAATGTAAATACTCTCTGCGCACATGCAATCGCATTCTGAAATTCTGTCACGACTCCGGAAATCTCATTAAATGGCTTTGTGTACTGATTTGCATAGCTCAAGAAACTGGACAATTGTCCTACACTCATTGCACCGCGTACAACTGCAAATGCTCCGGTAATTCCAACTCCTGTGTAAACCAGACTGTTGACAAATCTTGTCGCCGGGTTCGTGATGGATGAGAAAAATGTTGCCCGCAAGGATGCCTCCTGCAATCTTTTATTCACTTCGTCGAAACGCTCTGTTGCATCTTCTCCGCGTCCAAATGCCTGAACTACTTTCTGGTTTCCGATCATTTCATCAATCAAGCCTGTCTGCTCTCCACGTATTTCAGATTGCAGACGGAACATACGAAATGTTTTCTTTGCAATAAAATTTGCTACAACGAATGATACCGGTGTGATAAGAACCACAACAAATGTAATCGATACATTTACGGATAACATAAAACAAAATGTTCCGACAATCGTGGCAATCCCGGTGAAGAGCTGTGTAAATCCCATCAGAAGTCCATCAGAAAACTGATCAACATCCGCGATTACACGGCTTACAACATCTCCGTATGGATGGCCGTCAATATATTTTAGCGGCAACTGCTCTATTTTATGGAACGCTTCATTTCTGATATCCTGAACCATCTGATAGGTCATTTTGTTATTACACACATTCATCAGCCACTGTGCCAATGCCGTAATCAGTGTACACACACCAATCTGAATCATCACCTGGATTACTCCCGGGAAATTCACTTCACCTTTTCCGATCACATAGTCAACTGCATGTCCTGTCAGCTTTGGAATATAAAGTGTAAGCGCAACAGATACAGTTGCAAGCAGAATTGAAAATACGAGAAAAATTCTGTATCTTCCAAGTCGGCGGATTACCTTTTTCAATGTTGCTGCCTGACTTTTCTGTTTCTTATCACTATTTATCTTTATTTTATCAGCCATTGACTACCGCCTCCTTTGGAAATTGTGAATAATAGATTTCCTGATAGACCGGACAATCCTTCAGCAGTTCTTCATGTGTTCCGATTCCTGCCATTGCACCATCATCCAACACAATGATCTGGTCTGCATACTGAATAGATGCTGCTCTCTGAGATACGATAAATACGGTCGGCTGGTTTTTCATCTCTTTGATTGACTTGCGAAGTGCCGCATCTGTAGCAAAATCCAGCGCTGATGCACTGTCATCGAGAATCAGGATCTCCGGTTTCCGAACCAGTGCGCGTGCAATCGTCATTCTCTGTTTCTGACCTCCGGAAAGGTTTCTTCCTCCCTGTTCAATCTGAAATTCTAATCCGCCTTGTTTCGTATCAACAAATTCTCTTGCCTGAGAAATGTCCAATGCTTCATACATTTCCTGCTCTGTTGCATCTTCCTTTCCCCAGCGGAGATTGTCCGCAATACTCCCTTTGAAAAGCACTGCTTTCTGAAGAACGACACCGATATGTTCTCTTAGGTTCTCTGTCTGATATTCTTTAATATCACGTCCATTGATCTTCACTGTACCGTCTGTTGCATCATAAAATCTCGGAATCAGATTCACAAGAGACGATTTTCCTGAACCTGTTCCCCCGATGATTCCTATCGTCTGTCCTTTCTTGGCACAGAAATTTATATCAGATAAGGATGTATCTGAAGTTCCTTTATAGGTCAAAGATACATGAGAGAACTCTACGACCGGAATTTTATTTTTCAAATCCCGATCTGCTTCGGAAGAATTGCTCTTCCATCTTACATCTCCCTCATTCATATCTGGTTTCACAGCAAGCACACTCTCCACACGGTTCAGACATGCTGCTGCCTTCGTCACGGAAATGATCAGGTTCGCTAACTTCACAAGTTCAACAAGAATCTGTGACATATAATTAATAAGTGCCACAACCTGTCCCTGGGTCAGATCTCCGATATCAACACGGACTGCACCGACATAGATCAATGCTATGATTGCTCCGTTTACAATAATATATGTCAGCGGATTCATCATTCCAGAAATGCGTCCCACATATTTCTGTGCATCTGTAAGAATTTGATTCGCATTTTCAAACCGCTTCGTCTCATCCTCTTCTTTATTGAATGCACGGATAACTCTTGCTCCTGTCAGATTTTCCCTCGTTGCAAGAAGTACCTGATCAAGATCTGCCTGCACTTTCTTATACATCGGCATCGTCACAAGCATGATTCCAAACACAATAAGTGAAAGAAGCGGAATCGTCACAACAAATACAAGTGCTGCTTTCACATCTACTGTAAATGCCATGATCATTGCACCAAATACAATGAACGGCGAACGCAGGAACAATCGTAAAACAAGATTCACACCTGACTGGATCTGATTGATATCACTTGTCATTCGTGTGATCAATGTAGATGTTCCTAATTGGTCCATTTCCGTAAATGTAAATTTCTGGATATGTTCAAATAATCCATGTCTTATTCCCGTTCCGACTCCTGTTGCTGCCTTCGCTGCAAAATACTGTGCTGTAATGGAACAGACAAGTCCGATGATTCCCAGCGCGATCAGTACAAAACACATTTTCACAATATATGGCTTATCCTGATTTGCAATTCCAACATCAATAATTGCCGCCATTACCAACGGAACAAACAGCTCAAAAGATGCTTCCAGCATCTTGAACAGCGGAGCAAGTATTGATTCTTTCTTATATCCTTTCAGATATGCAAGCAATGTCTTCATAATACCCTCTCTTTCCTTCCTGTTGTTCTAATTGATTTGTTTTAATCTTACTCGATTATTATTTTTTAACTGTTTTTCCAATTGTTATTTTTTTAACTCTTGATAATAATCTATCTCTTATATTATCATAGAATAAAGCATACGAAAAATCTTATTTTTATATAGAAAGCATATATTTTTCATATATTTTTTTATTCTCACGAATCAATATATATTATTTCGTGCATTGCACCCTATATTCCTACATGATATCAAATATATAATTGGAGGTTTCACATGGATTTAAAACAATTGGAATATTTTGTCACAGTAATAAATGAAGGAACTATTTCCTCAGCCGCGCGAAAATTAAATCTCTCCCAGCCGCCATTAAGTGCACAAATGAAATCTCTTGAACAGGAAATCGGTTCTCAACTCTTTTTCCGCGGACCTCGTCAGATTGAATTAACAGAAGCCGGGCGTATTCTTTATGAGCGTTCCAAGGATATTTTAGATCTTTCTTCGCGTACTTTACAGGAACTTTCTGACTATCGTGAAGGAAAATCCGGCGTACTTCGAATTGGTATTGTTTCCTCTGCTCATGATCTGATGGCACAGCGCGCTTTTCGTCCATTTCATGAGCAATTTCCTGAAATTCGTTTTGAATTATATGAAAATGACACTTATCGTGTCATCAAACAACTACAATCCAAAGTTCTGGATCTTGCAATTGTACGTACCCCTTTCCAATCAGATAATTTAACCTGTTACACTTTGGTTAAAGAGCACTTGCTTGCTGTCGGAAATAAAAAATATTTTTCTTCCGATACTTCTTATAATACAAAACATACGCTTTCCACGGATAGAAAAATAGCTACCGCTGAACCCGACCAAAATGTAACAATCTCTCTTAAAGAGTTAGCAGAACATCCCCTGATTGTCTACCATCGCTGGCTTCCTGTTTTAGACCAACATTTTGAAACACTTAAACTGCAGCCAAACTATTTATGTATCAACCATGATTCCCGTACAGGAACTGCATGGGCGAAAGCCGGAATGGGAATTGCAATTCTCCCTGCGTCAGCTGCTGAATCACTCACATCCAAAAATATCATTAAAAAATTGATCACCGATCCGGTCATCACCTCTGATATCTGTATTCTCCATCATCCTGACGGTTATCTTTCAAAAATCGGAACATCTTTTCTTATGCACATGATGAATTATTTTGGAATTTCTCACTGATTGCTACGCACAAAAAGAGTCTGGCAAATACCAGACTCTCTTAAATCATTCTTATTATAGACTATCTATCCAACCCGATTCTTTCTACCTGTCTTCCGATACGCATTGCTTTGGCATATGCCATGAGACGTTCTTCATTCTTCTTAGCGTATCTTCTGTAGTTCTCAATAACAAGTTCAAAGATATCTTTATCAATGTCTTCACGGAAACGAATGCAATCGCACACGCTTCTGTCAATTCCATATACATTGTAAGAACCGTACTTTGTATCAAACACATGCTTCTCATCCTCAAAAGCCTGCTCTGAGAAGTAATGTCTGCTGACTTCAAAATTCATCTTCATCTTGTGACGGTCACTTCTTCTTGTTGCAATCGAAAGGATCTCCGGCTCTTTATCGATCAGACCCATGTAATAACATGCACTGTCTGCGCAGATTACCGCTTTTCTATTTACTCGCGCCACTTCCACTGCTTTATAATCTTCCGGTTTGGAAAACTTTGGACTAATGATCCAATAATGTCCATGTGCTACCTTTTCAAGCTTTCCTTCTGCTGTCAACAGACCAATCTGACGATTTGTAAGTCCTTCCTTCATCAAATCTTCTGTATCAATATAACCTTTGTATTTGTCTGCAATATGTTTCACTTTGTCATAGATAATCTGACGCATAATTCTTTTCCTCGCTTAACTCGTGTATTACTAGAAACTGTAAGAAATGTTTACGGGCTGCTGTGAGCAGCAACACCTGTGATTCTTTTAAGTCTCTCGTATTGTATCATCTATCAAAGCGGTTGACAATAGGTAAGACGCTGATTTTTCAGTCCGATAGCTCTATCTCTTTTATTAAAAATTCATTCCCACGAAGCAGATAGGTATTTTCACTTCCACAGTACGGACAGATTTTCCCATGTTCTACCGTTGGATATTCTTTCTGGCATTCCTCACAAAATGTTACTGCTTCTATCTGCTCGATTTTCAGTTCGGCTTCTTCCATAAGCGGTTCTTTCTTCTTCGCCCAATTCCAGCAATCAGTCAGATAATCATGTAGAATTCCTGACACTTCCCCAATCTCCAGTGTCACGGAAGAAACTTTCTCCACATGATTTTTTTCCGCAACCTTCTTTACATCTTTTACAACATAAAAGACAACACCTAATTCGTGCATTTTCCTTCCTCTCAATTTATATTTTTTCAACTATATCCTGAAGCAATCCAATCAACTCTTTTGCGTTCACAGGTTTAAAGATACACTCATTCATACCTGCCAACTCACACTGATGTATACTTTCGGTAGACGCTTGTGCTGTCATTGCCAAAATCGGAATCTCAGCTGAATCTGCCCTTTTGTCTGCCATGGATCGGATCTTTCGTGACGCCTCTTTTCCATCCATCTCCGGCATCATGATATCCATAAGAACAGCATCATATTCTCTCAGACCCGACTGTTTAAATAGTTCCACAGCTTCCTGTCCATTCCATGCCTTTATCACCTGTGCACCAGCTTCTTCCAGATAAAACTCTGCAATCTCCATATTGATCTCATTATCTTCAGCAAGAAGAATATGATATCCTCTGAGTGGTTTATCTTCTTTCAGATCCTGTTTTGTTCCCTGTACACATTCTCCACTCTGACTTTCCTTTTCCGGCTGAACTACTGGAAAACTCAAATAAAAACGAAACTCCGTTCCAACGCCGGGCGTACTGCTCACCTGGATTGTTCCGCCCATCTTTTCGACCAGTCCTTTTACAATTGACATTCCCAGCCCCGTTCCTCTGTACTGCGTTCTTGCATCATTTATTTCCTGTGTAAAAGGCTTAAACAATTCTTCTTTTATATATTCTTTGCTCATCCCTACACCTGTATCCGTAATACGAAATTCGAATGCCGCACACATCCCATCAAAAGAGAGTTCTTTTACATAAGTGTCTATCCTTCCTCCACGCTTATTATATTTGATTGCATTACTGAACAGATTCAGCATAATTCTTCTGATCTGCAGCGTATCTCCGATCAGCGTCGTATGATCCATCTTTTCCCGATGGCTTTCATAGCTGATTTCCATCGCTTCTACCTGTGCACTGACCACAACTTCTACCTGATCTATCAACGCATTCAAATCAAACGTATCATTCTGCAATTCTAAATGTCCTGACTCGATTTTACTCATATCAAGTACATCATTGACCAGTTCACTCAAATGTTGGACAGACAGATCGATTTTATCAACACACTCTTCTATCTTTTCCTGATCTTTATAATTCTTACGAATCATCTGGATCATTCCGAGAACGCCATTGATCGGTGTACGGATATCATGACTCATCCGGTTCATGAATTCTGTCTTCGCACGGCTCTCGAGATCCGCTTTTTCGTATGCGACCTGCAGACGTTCTCTTTCTCTGTCCTCCTGCTCATGGAACTCTGAAATATCCTTGAACAAAATAATTGCACTAATCATAGTACTTGTCTGCTTTGTTCTGCTTTCATAAAACATCTCCTGCGACATCAGAACTGTCTCCTGCCACCAGCGTCTGCTTCCATTACTTTGCTCTACCTGATATTCCACAGTCACCTGCTTTTCACCTGCTTTAAAACGTTCGATCAGCTGTGCCGGATTTTCTGTGATACGATAATTTTCTCTCGTCTCTTTTGTCACGAACCGCTGATAGGTCTTACAGTACGTATCATAAGGACATGGACGTTTTATGTCTGGGATCTGCCTGTTTTCCCTGTTGTGCCAAAATATCTTTTCCAATAAATTCTGTGTCAGATTTACACTCAGAATTATTTCTGCTGTATCCATCAATGCTTCTATATAGTTTCCATTTTCCAAAATGGATTGCGTCAGCTGTTCATAGAACTGTGTCAGTTGTTTTTTCTCATTTACGATCAACTCGTCCCTGTCCTGATAAACATCAAACCCAACAAGAAAATGATGCAGATTTCCATTTTCAGCAAAGTCAGGCAGTAAAAGTGTGATCCGGCCACGCAAAGCTCTGTCACCCTCTTTGTGACAATAAAAATATTCCTCTACCTGATGTTCCTCCGTCAGGGTTTCCCGGATTTCCGACAGCTGAAGTTTCTCCCAGAGTTCCCTGCGTTTCTCTTCCTCCGCCAGCTCCTGTATAATCTGCTCTACTGCACCGGAATAATTTCCATCATCTGCAAGGAAAAATTCTGAGCTTGCACGAAGAACAACATACTGATCCAGAATCGCATCACAGTACAGACAATCTGTAAAATGAAATCCTTTTTCTTTTACAGATTGTAACAGCCTTCTCCTAAGTCTCCGCTTGTCAGCTGCTTCTTTCATCTTCGCCTGATTCTTGTCTACATACATATTCTTATCCGCATATCGGAACAAGTCTTTCATATTATTTCCCGGAAAATCTGTAGACAATGCATATCCCACTGCATAGCTAAGTGGCATATCCGGGTGATTCTTTGAATAACGCTCTGTCTGTTTCCGTATCATCTGCAGACAGTCTTTCACCTGCTTATGATCCACCTGCTTTAATACTGCAATAAACTCGTCTCCTCCGTCTCTTCCGACAAAATATTTCTCCGGAAGTGCTGCCCGCAGTTGTTCTGCAAATGATCTGATATATTGATCGCCTCTTTCATGTCCCTGCCGGTTATTAATAACCCTCAGATTATTTAAATCAAACACCATTACCGCTGTTGGTTCCCTGTCCGTAAGCGGCTCCACAGATCCCAGAATCTCCTCGCACTTATTCTTATTCGGAAGTCCTGTTGCCTCATCCAGATAAACCTTCTGACGAAGCACACGGTTTTGTGCCGCGTACCGCAACGCCTTGAAAAGCTCATATCCAAACAGACACACAATTCCAATAATATCCACGACAACAATTTTCTCCAGACGATTCAATAAAGATGCCAGCTTCTGCGAATAACTTTCCGCAAGCCCTGTTGTCTCATCACAGATTGTAAAAAATGTTTCACTTTTATTTATAATCTGTGTATTTTCATATCCTTCTTCTCGAGCCTTATAGATTTCTTCCTTTAGTTGTTCAAAAAATTGTTCCTGCACTTCCATCTTATCCTGAAATGCTTTATCATCCAGACGGATAAGGTTCAGTTCATCGCTGCCATGACGTAATCCATCAATATAAGTATCGACTTTCCTGATCATTTCATCCTGCGGTTCCTTTGCATTTTCCAGTTTGATGATCTGCTGCGTCTTTCCACGCACAAGTCCGGCATAATTCACTACACGAGCCGTCCCCTGCATATCGCTGACCAATACCATAATTCCAAAGAATAATGCAATCAGGATACATGTAAGAAGCGTCATGAAAATACGCAGAATCCGTCTAAGTTTCTTCTCTTTTTCTTTCATATCTATAACCTTACATTTCTTTTTTTAATACTTTATTTAAAGATTATAACAGAATCTCCTTTGTTTTCCCATAATAAAATACATCACTAGAGGATTTTTAAAAATGGTGTAATACTTGCTATCTGTTTTGGAAAATGTGATACTATAAATTATAGTCACACTTAGTTTTCGTAACAAACGGAGGGACCCTCTATGATAAACTAGACAAAACAAATATTGGAAGAATCTCTGAAAAAATTAATGCTTCAAAAGCCGCTCGATAAGACAACCATCCACGGAAGCCTTACGCATTCAATTGAAAATTTCGCAGCACTTCCTAAAAAAGAAAATTCATAACACAAATATACTAAACCTATACTTTACAAAAAGAGGCAAATGATAACTTTTTAATCACTTGCCTCTTTTTGTAAATTGAAAATCTTCAAAAATGTCCATACTATAGCTATAACAACTATACTTCATATCTCAAAACGAGACATGAATACGTTTTCTCAGAAAGGTGGTTTTATTATGTCAAATAAGAAATCTAAACTTGGTGTAATCTCTGCAGTGGCAGCAGGAACAGGAACTGCAATTTATCTCGCACAGAAGGCAAAAAAAGAATCCGGTAATTCTATTTTTAAGAAGAGTACTATTGCCGATTCTTCCGTTCCGAATAACTATCGTAACACAGAACGTGGAAAATATGACCGCAATAGCAAAGGCATCTATTATTCCAACGGAAACTACGAAGCATTTGCACATCCGGAGAAACCGGAAGGTGTAGATCAGAAAAATGCTTACATCGTAGGAAGCGGACTTGCCTCTCTGGCAGCGGCATGTTTCCTTGTCCGTGATGCACAGATGCCTGGATGCCAGATCCACATTTTAGAAGCAATGGATATTGCCGGTGGTGCATGTGATGGAATCTATGATACTTCCCGAGGTTATGTAATGCGCGGTGGACGTGAGATGGAAAATCATTTCGAATGTCTGTGGGATCTCTTCCGCAGCATTCCATCCATCGAGACACCTGGTGTTTCTGTACTTGATGAATATTACTGGCTCAATAAGCATGACCCGAACTATTCCCTTTGCCGTGCAACTGTAAATCGTGGCAAAGACGCACATACAGACGGGAAATTCAACCTCAGTCAGAAGGGCTGTATGGAAATCATGAAACTCTTCATGACAAAAGACGAAGATCTCTACGATAAAACCATCGAAGATGTTTTTGACGAAGAAGTATTTGATTCTACTTTCTGGCTCTATTGGAGAACAATGTTTGCATTTGAAAACTGGCACAGTGCTTTGGAAATGAAATTATATTTCCAGAGATTTATCCACCATATTGCCGGACTGCCTGATTTCAGTGCATTGAAATTTACCAAATATAATCAGTATGAATCCCTCATTCTTCCGATGCAGAGATACCTCGAAGATGCCGGTGTGGACTTCCAGTTCAATACAGAAGTCACAAATGTTGTATTCAAATTCGAAGGAGACAAAAAGATTGCATCTGCAATTGAATGTAAAGTAAACGGACAGGAAAGAGGTATCGTCCTGACAGAAAACGACCTCGTATTTGTCACAAACGGAAGCTGTACAGAGGGAACCATTTACGGAGATCAGAACCATGCACCAAACGGGGATGCCGAAGTCCGTACAAGCGGTGTATGGAACCTTTGGAAAAACATTGCCCGTCAGGATCCATCCTTCGGACATCCGGAAAAATTCTGTTCCGACATTTCCAAGACAAACTGGGAATCTGCAACAGTTACAACTCTGGATGACAAGATCATTCCTTATATCACAGACATTTGCAAACGTGACCCTCGCACCGGAAATGTTGTAACCGGCGGTATCGTCAGCTGCCAGGATTCCAGCTGGCTGTTAAGCTGGACGATCAATCGTCAGGGACAGTTCAAAGACCAGGATAAAGATAAGGTATGTGTCTGGGTTTATGGATTATTTACTGATGTGCCTGGTGACTATATCAAGAAGCCTATGAAAGACTGTACCGGAAAAGAAATCACAGCAGAATGGCTCTATCACCTTGGTGTTCCGGAAGATCAGATCATGGATCTGGCAGAAAACAGTGCAATCTGTGTACCGACAATGATGCCTTACATCACAGCATTCTTCATGCCACGTACAAAAGGTGACCGCCCGGATGTTATTCCGGATGGATGTGTCAACTTCGCTTTCCTCGGACAGTTTGCTGAAACTCCAAGAGATACTGTTTTCACAACAGAGTATTCTGTACGTACTGCTATGGAAGCTGTTTATGGACTTCTCAAAGTAGACCGTGGTGTGCCTGAAGTATGGGGAAGTGTTTATGATATCCGCGAGCTTCTCGACAGCTCTGTAAAACTTATGGACGGAAAATCTCCACTTGAGATCCAGCTGCCTGGACCGCTGAACGCACTGAAGAAACCTCTTCTGAAACTCGTAAAAGGAAATGTGATTGAAAAGGTACTGCGTGATCACAATGTACTGAAGGACGGAATGTAAAAAAGAACACTTGTTCTTTTCTCTGAAATATGCTATTCTATTTCTACCTGATCACGTAAGAAGAATGCCTCCCGGCATTCTTCTTACTTAAATGATTTGATACAAGGGTCAAAAGGTCATGCGTTTCTTGCTTGCATGAAAAAGCATGACTTATTGACCCGCAAAACACCGAAAAGTAGCCATTTTTCGTAGAAAAATGAGCGGATTTGAGGTGTTTTAGGATTGCGAGAGCATGAAATGCGAAGCAATCCGTGTATCATAGGGGTCAAAATACCTTTTGACCCCAACATCATGATTTCAGACAGCATATAGGAGAAGCAGCAACACATGGATGGATATCAGTTCGAAGAACAGTGTGCGATCATACTAAAAAGAAAACATTTTTCAAAAATAGAAGTTACTAAAAGTTCTGGGGATCAAGGCGTTGACATCATTGCCTATAAACACAGAAAAAAATATGGGATACAGTGTAAATATTACACGTATCCCGTTGGTAACAAAGCGGTCCAGGAAGCTTATGCCGGTGCGAATTTTTATGACTGTGACAAGGTCATCGTAATGACAAACACAACATTCACCCGTTCCGCGATTGAACTTGCTGAAAAACTGGATGTAGAATTGTGGCCGGATTGCCCGGTCACACCTTTTTACAGTTTATTGTTCAAGATCATGGAATTATTGAACCTGCTTCTTTTCCTTTACGCGATCCTGACACTTTTTTCTGCAAAATATGATTTTATTCATTTGCCGGTTTCACTTGATACGATATCGCTGGTGGCACTCCTGACAGCCTCTGCTTTAGGAATCTTCGGCTGGAAGTATCTCCTTTGTAATCTGATTACCGCCGGAGCTTTCCTCTTCCTTGCATTCCATGTTGCGCTTTCACCTGTATCTCTGGCAACAGATTATACATACACACAACTGCTCTCCTTAATTCCTGCAGTTGTATACATGCTTCATGCCGGGTGGCTGAAATTAAAGAAGATGAAAAAATAAAAGCTTATTCAAACCAGATTTCCAGATTCGTAGACGATACACTGGTTACTCCTGCCTTAAGAAGTGCCATTACATCTTCCTTCTCCCGGATCATTCCTCCGGCGATCACAGGTACCGGAAGATCTTTACAGATATTTCCGATCACCTTCGGTATCATTCCCGGAAGAACCTCTACCACATCCGGCTTTGCTGCCGTTACCTGTGTTCTCACATTTTCATAAGCCATAGAATCAATCAAAAATACGCGCAATACCGTGAGCATTCCAAGTTCCTTCGCTCGATGAATGATCGTCGGTTTTGTAGAGATCACACCGTCTGCTTCTGTATATTTTTTGATAAAATCTGCAGCGATATTCTTCGATGCCAGTCCATGGATCAAGTCTAGATGTACTACCGCCAGTTTCCCTGCAGCTTTCACTTTAGATACGATCTCTGGAATCGTACAAACATCTCCATATAAAATAAATACAACCTGGCTTTCACTTTTCAGACAGGCTTCTACCCCTTCGTCATCTTTTACCGCTGCGATTACAGGGGATACCTCCAACGCATCCAGAAATTTATAATTCATTTCAATTCTCCTTTGTTCCACCAAGATCAAATGAATGCCAGACACAGAAACTGTGAACAACAGTACTTGTATCTGGCATCTGTTTCATAAATTATACTATATCCCCTTCACAATCGTCTAGTGTACTGCATCCACATTTCCGGCAGCTACGATATTTACACCTGTACCTGCCACATTTTCCAACACAATATCTCCAATGTGAACCGGAGCTTTGATCGTTACGCCGCGAAGCGCTGCGATACAGTCAAAAATCTTATCTTTTGAAATGTCATGCTCTGTCTTCACATTAATCATTGGTACTTTTCCGTCTGCGACACGAACTGTAGTAGTTACAATACGGGTTGGATCTGTTACTTCTTTTCTTGCATACGCATCTCCGCGCGGACAAGTATTTCCTGTAACAGAAACAACTTTTCCGTCTTCCATTTTCACAACGATCGGACATCCCATCGGGCATCCGATACAGATTAATTCTCTCTCATTCATTGCTTATGCCTCCTCGATCCGAATCGTAATCTTCTTTGTCTCCGGATATTCTTCCAGTTTGTTTTTCTTTAAAATCACCTGCTCCATCTCACCCGGTGCCATTACCTGACGCTTCTTCTTACTGATCAGCTGATCATCAAAATACACTACGATCGCTTTATTTTTGAATACATCTCCAACACGGAAACGAACTGTCAGGTTTTCTTCCATTTCTGAAGGTCTTACAAAGGATGGCACGGTATAGCGCACTCCGCCTTCCGGAGAAATCGGAAGCATTACAGCCTGCGCGTCTTTTTCTCCTGCTTTAATATAAACGGCTGCATTCTTTCCAGCTGCCGCTGCTTCCTGAGATACAAAGTCCACCAAATCGTGTACGTGAAGTACATTTCCGCAGGCAAAGATACCTGCCACGCTTGTCTCGAGAGAGTCATTAACGACTGGGCCTGAAGTAACCTGTGAAAGTTCTACTCCTGCGCTTTTTGAAAGTTCATTTTCCGGAAGAAGTCCGCAGGAAAGAAGTAATGTATCACAAGTATATCTTTCTTCTGTTCCCGGAATCGGCTTGCGGTCCGGTCCGACTTCTGCGATCGTCACAGCTTCCACACGATTTTTTCCTTCTATATCAATCACTGTATGACTCAGCTTCAGCGGAATATCAAAATCATCCAGGCACTGTACAATATTTCTTTTCAATCCACCGGAATAAGGCATCAGCTCCGCAACTACCTTGACCTTTGCCCCTTCGAGCGTCATACGTCTCGCCATGATCAGACCAATATCACCTGATCCAAGGATCACAACTTCTTTTCCCGGCATAAGTCCTTCCATATTTACAAGATGCTGTGCCGTTCCGGCAGAATAAATTCCAGCCGGACGATATCCAGGAATGTTCAGCGCACCTCTGGAACGTTCTCTGCATCCCATCGCCAGGATAATCGCCTTTGCCTGAAGAAGCAAAATTCCATCCTCACGGTTTGTAGCTGTTACTACCTTTTCCGGAGAAATATCCATGACCATTGTATTTAATTTATATTCAATACCACGTTCTTCTACCTGCTCAATAAAACGTGCTGCATACTCAGGTCCTGTCAGTTCTTCCTTAAATGTATGCAGACCGAATCCATTATGAATACACTGCTGCAAAATGCCTCCGAGACTTTTATCTCTTTCTAAAATCATAATATTATCTATCCCATTATCTTTCGCTGCGACTGCTGCCGCAAGTCCTGCTGGACCTCCGCCGATTATGATCAAATCATATGTTTTCATTTTACTCATCCCCCAGTTCTTTATTTTCACCTACGATAAATTCCGATCCAACGCCGTTTTTTCCAATTTGATCAACCGGCATCGGGACTTCTCTTTCCAAAATCTCCATAACCTTTGGGGAACAGAATCCTGACTGGCAACGCCCCATGCCTGCTCTTGTCCGGCGCTTCACTCCATCCAGAGAACGTGCGCCGAGTGGACGGTGAATTGCATCCAGGATTTCTCCTTCTGTGATCATCTCACAGCGGCAGATAATATTTCCATAAGCCGGGTTTTCTTTGATCAGCTGATTTCTCTCTTCCAGAGAAAGCGTATCCGGATCTAAAATCCCATGTCTCACCGGATTAAAATCAGACTTTTCTTCTGCATTCAAAAGGTCTCTTACAAGTTCTGCAACCGTAACACCGATTGCCGGTGCTGAAGAAAGTCCCGGAGATTCAATGCCTGCTACATTGATCAGTCCTTTTACATCCGCTGATTCACCAATTACAAAGTCATCTCCATCCTCGTGTGCACGAAGACCTGCAAAGGAAGTAATCACCTGACGAAGCGGAACATTCTTAACGCTATGAGAGGAAACTCTTGCGATCTGATCCAGACCATCCATTGTCGTGTTTACAGCACCTTTATCTTCTACATTTACTGCTGTAGGACCTACAAGCAGATTGCCGTGAACTGTCGGTGTGACCAGTACTCCCTTTCCCATTTTCGACGGAAGCTGGAAGATTGTACTCTTCACATAATCTCCAACTGTCTTATCCAAAAGCATGTATTCCCCTTTACGGGTTGTAATATGGAGCTTTCTGTCTGAAAGCTGATTATTGATCTCATCAGCATAAACTCCTGTTGCATTAATAATAAGTTTTGTCTCGATTGTCTCATCAACACAGGTATCTGCGTGATGAACCTGAACTCTAAATCCTTCTCCTGTCTTTTCCAGTTTTTCAACTTTGGTATTCAGGAAAAACCGAACACCGTTCTCGTATGCATTTTCCGCATATCCCATTGTCATATGGAATGGACAAACGATTCCTCCGGTTGGAGCCCACAGTGCACATGTCACATCATCTGCCAGGTTCGGCTCTTTCTTGATCAGAGCCTCTTTGTCCAAAATCTGAAGTCCAGGAACTCCATTTTTCTTACCTCTCTCCATTAAAACCTGAAGTCCTTCCGGATCCTGCTCTTTCGTACATACGACCAAAGAGCCGTTTCTCTTAAATGGAATGTCAAGCTCTTCTGCGATTCTGTCCATCATCGCATTTCCCATCACATTTAACTTTGCCTTCATCGTTCCTGGAACTGCATCAAATCCCGCATGGATGATCGCACTGTTTGCCTTGGATGTCTCATTACAGACATCCTCTTCCTTTTCAATCACACACGTATTCAACTTATATCTGGAAACCTCTCTGGCAATCGCGCTGCCTGTCACTCCTGCACCAATAATAACAACATCAAACATATCCATTCCTCTCCTTTATCACACAAAAAAAGCAAGGCAAATAAAACGACTGCCTGTCGTTTCATCTACCTTGCTCAAATCTCTGGTATCTAATATTCGTCTTTTCTTTATTCTAGCACATTTTTCAGAAGAATCAATCCCAAATATACTCAGAGTTACCTATGAACATCAGTATAGTTACTGTTCACACGATGGGGCGAGATGCATTCAAGCCAAAACATGCATCCTCCGTGTCAATCAGCGGAGTGATTGACACGGGAGTGAACAGTAACGTATATTTACACCCGACAATAAATCTCTTTTATTATAGCCTCTTTTACTCAGGGAAAAAAGTCCCTTTCATCAGAAAAACAGAAAAATACTGTGAGTATAACATCACAGTATCCCCATTGATCGTATATTTAATTGTTATGGTTTCCCCATCAACGCGTATATTATATCTGATTTATAGGAAAAAGTAAAGGGGGATTTTTGAGCAGTGTATACATAAAACGCAAAACGCAAATCAGGGATTGCCGTCTGACAATCCCTTTCACAAAATAAACACTTCATCTTCATTCAAATTCTGGGTTGATCGCATAGAAATTCTTACTGTCAAGATGTTCCTGTACAATTCTTAGACTTTCACCAAATCTCTGATAATGCACAATCTCTCTTTCTCTCAGAAAACGGATCGGATCACAGATTTCAGGATCCTTAATCAGCCGCAGGATATTATCATACGTAGTCCGTGCTTTTTGCTCTGCTGCAAGATCTTCATGAAGATCTGTAATCGGATCTCCCTTCGATTGGAAATACGTTGCAGTCCACGGAGCTCCGCTGGCTGCCTGTGGCCATAATGCCAGTGTATGATCAACATAATACGGTGCAAAACCGGAACGTTCAATTTCTTCCGGTGACAAATTCTTTGTCAGCTGATAGATAATTGCACAGATCATCTCCATATGGGCAAGTTCTTCTGTACCAATATCAGTCAGTATCCCTGTTACCTCTTTATATGGCATCGTATATCGCTGTGAAAGATAACGCATAGATGCAGCTAATTCGCCATCCGGCCCACCGAACTGGCTTATAATGATCTTCGCCAGTTTCGGATTCGTCTGGGTTATCTTCACAGGATATTGAAGTCTTTTTTCATAATTCCACATAAATCAGCATCCCCCTTCCTGCCACGGCCATGGTTCATTGATCCAACTCCAGCAGTCACTGTTTTCGCTGACTGTATCTACAGTTAAAGGTCCGTATACCTCTGCATATTCTTTGAGTGCTTCAATACGTTTCTCTTTATATTTTTGAAAATAGTCAAGTGCTTTCTGATTTTCAGGATGTGTATCTAAAAATAATTTAACATCATCTACTGCAAAACTTATCTGATTTATATATTCAAAAAGTTCTCTTCGATTCATTTCATGACAATTGCAACTCATTTACAGCATCCTCCTTTTCCACGAAATGGTTTTTCAAGCTCTTGAAAAATAGTTCCACACTGAAATCCATAACCGAGATCGTGAAGTTTTCTCCACTGCTGCCATGGGACATAAGCCATCGCAACCGGAAACTCTTGCAAAACATCCGTTTTGCTGTAATCACCAACACACTCATCGCAACAGTAATTTTTCGACTTCTGCTCCGGAAGTGGAGGAACAGGAATATTGCAATGAAGCTGTCTTTCATTTTCTTGCCTTGTTTGTGGTCTGTAATTTCCATTCTGACAATAACAGTTCGTATTCCTATTAGAACAATATGGTGCCATAAAATAAATCCTTATATCTTTTTTGTTATTGTATGGAAGATAAGAAAAATTGTGAACAACAGCAAAAGGGATTGCCACGTGACAATCCCTAAACATAATACATTCACTTAAAAGTAGTTTTATTTCGCACCTAATGTTACTTCCACTGTCTTCTCTTCATATTCTCCATTACTCTGTGGAATCTGAATTGTCAGTGACCCCTTATCTCCTTTGGCATAATATTGAAGCTGTTCCTGAAGATCATCCATGCTTGATACGGTTGTTCCGTCAATTGCTGTGATAACACTTCCTTTTGTCATTCCGGCTGCCTCTGCTCCACCGCCTTTTGTGATTTCTGATACATAAACACCTTCCGGCATATTCAGCTGTTTGGAATATTCAGCCGGCACGCTCATTCCTTTGATGCCAATTGCGCCCTGATCTTTTTCTGCAACCTTTGTCTTTGTTGCCTGATTCATCAGATTCTGGATCAGATCGGATACATCACTGATTGGAATTGCATATCCGACACCTTCTACAGAATCACCAACCAGCTTGGATGAGTTGATTCCAATCACTTCGCCACTTGCATTTACAAGTGCTCCACCACTGTTTCCAGGATTAATGGCTGCATCTGTCTGAATCAGTTTGGCATCACTCTCTGTTGTCTCACCAGTCTGCTCGTTTGTTTCAGAAACAGAACGATTCAAAGCACTGATTACACCAGTTGTTACTGACTGTCCATAGCCAAGTGCATTACCGATTGCAATCGCAGGTTCTCCAACCTTTAGCTGTGTGGAATCTCCGAGTGTTGCTACCGAAATTTTTTTCATCGTATCATCTGAAATAGAGTCAAGCGGAACAGCCACAACAGCAATATCATACTCTGAGTTTGTTCCTTTGATATTTGCCTCAACACTTGTTCCATCATCAAACGTAACTGTTAATGTATCGCTTCCTGCTACTACATGATTATTTGTAACAACCAGAAGTTCTGAATCATTCTGGGAAATAATGATTCCTGTTCCAGCACTTTCGCTCTGTTGCTGTGACACACCACCAAAGAAATCCTGAACCTGCTGCACACTCATATTTGTAATTGATACGATTGATGGCATTACATTTTCCACAATACTTGAAACATCTGAAGTTACAACACTGGAAGATTTAGATAATGAAGCATTGCTGCTCACAGATTTGGTTGCCGTAGTATTAGTCTTCGTCACACCGGTCAATCCCAGCACTTTACTTCCAACAACATTTGATGCCAGAAATGTACCACTGGAAACAACTCCAAACAATAGTGCAAATCCTGTCACTGCCACTGCTTTGGGAATTTTCTTTTGCGGCTTCTTACCATGCGGTGCTTGATGCTTCTGACCACCATTGTCATCATGAAATGGTGTTTCGCTCTGTCCGTTTCCATTCATTCCATCTGAATTATAATAATTATATTGATTCTCCATAAAGATTACCTCTTCTCTCGTTTATTCTTTTTCTTTGATGTTTACATAGTAACTCCGCATTGTGATAAATCTGTGTATAATCAATTAATAAAGATTGAAAAGAACGATAGAAAAACAGGATCAGAACTTTCTTCTTGAACAGTTCTGATCCTGTCTATATGTTTTCAACTACCTAATCAGTATCTTTCATCCTTCTCTTAAACTTACAGATCAATGAAATCTACATCATAATCATCTGATTTTTTTCCTTTTTTTGATTTCTTAGCGGATTTTCCTAAATTTCTTGTATTCCCTGTCGGCGCATCATAATCATCATCGTAATCATCATCAAAATCATAATCAGCATACTCATCATCAAAGGCGTCGTAATCATCATTAAAATCATCATCATAACCATCGTCATAATCATCATCTTTTACTTTTTTACGTCCAAACGCCTTTCTGTCTGACTTCTTAGCAGCAACCGGCTCGTCATCTTCTTCATCTTCTTCATCTTCAAAAGGAATATCATACTCGTCATACAGATCATCAAGTTCCTGATTTCTATGCACAAGTTTTACTGCAAACATAATCATAAGAACAAGTAATACAACTACGATGAGTGCTCCTCCAGCCAGAAGAACAATTGGATGCTCTTTTACAAGCGACTCCAGTTTTCCAACAATCCCTTTTGCGTCCTTCTTTGTACTGTCTGTTGTCTGAACATCTACACTCTGATAAGTTCCATCCTGTGAATCATACTGATAGAACCCTTTTTCACCTGTTCTTGTATTCACTGCATACAGAAGATCATAACGATCATTCTCTGGATTTGCCCAATATGGATATGTCTGATCTGCTACTGTAAGTTCCCCTTCCTGGTATGAATCCGGAAGTTTTGCTCCTCCATTATCTGCTAAAAGAATAATCGATGTTGTGTCAGAAATCTTCAATTCTGTATATGGAACGAATGTAGAATCGTCCTCATTGTAGAGGAAAAACTTTCCTTCTCCGGAAGCATCTACCAAATATCCAAGTGTAACGCCAGCCTCATTAGCAACAAACTTGTGCTCTTCTCCATTGAATGTCTTTGTAGTCTCACTATATCCTACCGGAATCGCAGATGTTGCAAATTCTTCTGAGAAGTTATAATCTGTTCCATTCACATTTACCGTAATATCAGTAGCTGCGCCAGTTGATTCACTTCCATTTGCCTCAATCTCTGTTGAACCATCATCTGCCTGTCCAATCTTAATTGCGGAAGATCCCTGGTCTAATGTCAGTGTCTCATCTGAATACAGATAAGCCTTTGAGCTGTCAACTGTGATCGTTGTATCTCCCATCTTCAATGCTTTAAACGTCATTGTAGTACGAAGTTCTGTCGCTGTTCCGTCTCCGCTTCCTGAGTATGTAAGCTTGCCATCACTGTCTGCTGTTACACCCTCTCCGCTTTCAAACTGAAGTGCAGAAGTATCATAACTCATTGTAATATCTGCATCTCCAACAGCTGAATTTCCAGATCTCACAACAAGATCTACACTTACTTCCTCTCCAACCTTTGTCTGTGGATCAGAGAACATCAGAGAACCATCAGCTGCACTTACAATTGTGCTGAACATTGGCACTGTAAGACACAGTGATAATGCTACTGCCGCCAATTTCTTTGCTTTCATATAATTACCCCTTCTTTTGTTGTCTTAAACTTATATACTATCCTATTGTACACTGTTTGAGTGGAGTTGTCTACATGGAAGAATACATTTTAAAAACTTTCAAAACTATAAAAAGAAAGATAACAATGCATTAAGCACTGATATCTCTCTTTTTATCCTCTTACTTTTTCCTCTGTTTTTCATTTTCTTCCATAAATTTCTTTGCATCCTTCATAAAACTCAGCACAATCAACACAATAACTGCGCCAATTGGGAATGCTGCAATAATACTAACCGACTGCAGATTACTCATTGAACTTTCCGAAAACACAAGTGCAATTGGAAGGAGAATCAGCAGGATACACCACATCAACTGAATCAGTCTGTTTGGATTCTCATCTTCTCCCAGTCTGTGATAACTATAGCATGATGCTGTCAGTGCAATTGAATCAAATGAAGTTGCATAAAATGCAATCATTGTAATCAATACCAGAGCAAGTACAAACGGTGCACAAGGCAGAGAACGTATTACTCCAATGATCATTGTATACAGATCTCCCGTCTTCTCATAAGCAGCGATAAAATCCATCTGTCCACTAATCTGTTTTCCAAGAGAATAATTTCCAAGAACAATAAAGCTTACAATTGTTGATCCAACACCAAATACATATCCTCCAAGAATGGTCTGACGAACTGTTCTTCCTCTGGAAATGTTTCCGATAAAGAACGGAGCTGCCACACACCATACCATCCAGTATGCCCAATAGTAGATTGTATAGTTCTGTGGGAATGATGTTGTTCTTTCCGGGTCTGTAAATGTTGAAAGCTCAAAGAAATTTTGAACCACTTTTCCAAGAGATGCAAAACCATTTTCAATAATGAATTTTGTTTCTCCTCCAAAAAGTAATACAAACAAAAGCAATCCGAAGAACAGGTATACGCAGGCTTTCGCAAGAAAACTAATTCCTTTAAATCCATGTAACAAAGAATAAGTATAAATAACACATGTAATCAAAATAATTATAATCGTTACAACTGTACGGCTCAGTTCGATATGAAACAGTTCATTAATAATACTTGCCATCAAAGGTGTCGCAATACTAAATGTTGTTGCTGTTCCCGCAATCAGAGCAAATACTGCAAGCAGGTCAATGATTCTTCCCAGCATTCCATCTGTATGTTTTCCAAGAATCGGTCTGCAGGCTTCAGAATATTTCTGTCTTTCACGATTACGTACATGAAGCATAAATCCAAAAGCAACTGCAAGCACAAGATAGAATCCCCACGGAATCAAACTCCAGTGGAAAATCGGGAAAACGCCTGCCCATTCACGGATACTTCCAAGTTCTGCAATGTGCGGGTCTGTCGCATACATGACCCATTCTGAGAAAGAATAGAACAGAATGTCTGCCGCAAGTCCTGCTGTAAACATCATGGAACCCCATGCAAAGAAAGAATATTTTGGTTTTTCAGTCTGAGCTCCCAAAACAATATTTCCATACTTTGATGTTGCTACATAAATAGATAACAGGAATACACCTAATCCAATCACAAGATAATAAGTTCCAAATGTATCACCAAATACATATCTAATCTGACTAAGCACCTGATTGGATTGCTCCGGCTTAAAGAAGAATAAAATACATAAAACCACAATAAGCCCTAATGGCAATAATGTAATAAGCCAGTCAACCTTCTTTTTCTCTGTCTGTTTTGTCTGTTTCGTTTCCATTTGCTTTCCTTTCCGACTTACCTTGTCTTTAATCCTGATGTATAAGAATACTCATATTTCTTTCCATCACATAAGAACTCAAATCCAATCACATCTCCATTGGATTTCACCGGTTTCATCTGTATCATTTTCCCTTCCGGACAATTCAATTTCTCTGAAACCTCCCGAAGTACTTTGCTGCCCGTACATTCTTTGTACTTTACATCAAATTCCCTTAATTCATCAATACTGTCAAACTCTTCAATAATACCGGCATCATACTTTCTGATATACATTTCCATTTCATCCATATGCGCCATATAAAGATTTTCCCAGTATTCATCCCACAGTTCTTTTTTCTGAAAAGCTTCTTCAAGATACGGCAGCAACTGTGTACTGAATTTTTCATTAAAGAATACATGACCTTTCATCACCCATGCATTCTCGCCACCAATCTGAACCCCTATGATTTTCCCTGTATTATCAGTCTTGATACACCACTCTTCTGTAGCACCATCTGCATATTCAGAAGCATAAAATGCATTTTCACTTTCTTCCATAAATACATTTTCTGTGAAATAATTGTCTGCTGAGCAAATCCAGGTATTTTTCAAATATTCTCTCGCAACATACAAAGTAGAAAAATTATTCATTTGTTTGTAATATGGATTTTCAACAAGAATTACATGATATTTTTCTTTCAGATATTCAAACTTTTCTTTCAAATATCCGACTACGATAACAATTTCATCAATTCCTGCTTCTCTCAGCTGTCCAATCTGACGTTCAATCATAATTTCGTCTTTCACATTCAGAAGTGCCTTCGGTGTCTCCAGTGACAATGGTGCAAATCTTGAGGACATTCCGGCAGCCATGATAATAGCATTTCTAGTCATTTTCCATTCTCTCCTTTGCAAGCCTGTAAAATTCTTTTGCATAACGATACTGTTTCAGAGAATACTCACCAAACTCCACTCCGAGGATTCTCTTATATTCGCACCAGTTACTCCATAAGAAACCGCAGATTGCTATATAGCAATATATCTTTGTTCTGACTTCTTCCAGACACCCTTCTGTAAAATAAGCATCAATCAAACGATCAATCTGTTCTTTCTCATACAATGCATAAATTGCAAACATAGCAATATCTACATGTGGATCCTGCATTCCTGAATACTCCCAATCAATAAGATATATCCTGTCATCCACAAAGAGAAAGTTATCCGGAACTGCATCAATATGAGTTAATGTATACTCTTTTTCCTGCTGATCAACAAAGAATTTCAGTTCATACATTTTTTCCTTTGTCTTCTCATAATCGCGATAAATGGATTTCTCTCCATTTCTGTACTGTTCATATTTTTCAATCTGCTCAAACAAGTCAAAAGAATGATCTACTTTCAGATTCTGCTCATGTACATTTCTCAGATACTTCATGCATGCTTTCACATCATTTTCATTTTCTGCATCACAATTCCTTGCACCCTCTAAAAATTCTGTAATCTTATACCCTTTTTCTTTCGACATATATCGAACTGGATCACAGATTCCTTTCGGACCAATCACCTGATAAACATCATACTCCTGGCTTCTATTAATCATCTTATCCGTTCCTTCTCCCGGAACTCGCATGATATAACGCTTTTCACCACAACGGAAGCGGAACGAACGGTTAGTCATTCCTTTTTTCAGGGGTTCAATCTCTGTGATTTCTTTCTGTTCACAAGAAAGCGTCTCTGCAATAATATCAAGAAGTTCTGAATTCAGCTGATCTGAATTCTCATCAAGATCTCTCAACTGCTCCAATGTATTAATCTCCAGAACATCTCCTTTTTTTACTTCTTTCGGGAAAAGAATCATTTTCCCTTTCTCCATTGCTGCATCTTCCCAAAATGAATTGTAATATCTGCGATGTTCTTTCATTTCACTGATTTTCTGTTCTAAAGTTCTTGCACTTTCTTTATTGATGTAAGCAATTCCTACCATATGATTACCAGCTTCCGAATCACCAACTGCTTTTAATTCCATCTTTCGATTCATACGAATCGTACTATCCTCATCCGGCATCTCATCAATCATGTACCAGGAATACAGTTCAGTCTCTGAGAAAGGATTTGTTCTGCACCAAAGATCACACGGTACAATATACGCATTTTCCAATCTATCTTTTACCTTTGCCAACGAAAACAGATTGTTCTTTACTGCATATTCCTTATTATAAACCAGCTCTACTCCATACTCATCGATCAGGTATTCATACTGTTCTTTCATAAATCCAACAACGATAGTGATCTTATGGATTCCTTTTTCTTTCAACTGTTTAATCAGTCGTTCTACTAAGGTTTCACCTCTTACTTCAAGCATTCCCTTGGACACTTCTGTATTAATCGGTATCATTCGCATTCCCGCTCCAGCTGCAAGAATCACTGCCTGATTTGGTCTATTCTCTGTAAATAACTCTTTTGCCTGTTCGGTCAATCTATAATCTGCATTCAGATAACCGGCTTTCACAAGTTCTGCTAATGAAGTATTCACTTTACCAAGTGAATAACCAGAAGCTTCTGATAACTGTCTCTGATTTACATATGCTTCTTTTTTTATGATGTTCAGTAAATCAAGCTCTTGTTTGTTCATGTACTTATATTTCTCCTTTTTCGTGAACTACAGGTAGTATAGCACCTTTATTTTTATAATGCAAGACAATATTTTAAATATTTTAAATTTTTCTTACTTAACTAGATTCTCATTTTACTTAATGATATAATCATTTTGAATAACTGATTGATTTTACGTTAATAACGGGGAAACTGTATGCTACCCCTATGGAAAGGAGAACATATTTGCACAAAAAATATTTATTTAAAAAAGGATTCGCATTATTCACCTTGATATTTTTAACTGGTTCTTTCTCATTAACAGCACATGCCGAAGAAGAAACAGATACAGCTGGCTCTTCTCTTGGAAAAGAAGTCATAGATTCTTTTAATTTCTATGAGCTTGCTACCTGTGATTCTTCTTCTGGTCAATGGATTCAAGACAGTAAAGGATGGTGGTATGCCCATTACGATGGTAGTTATTCCACAAACGCCTGGGAATGCATTAATGGTGAATGGTATCGTTTTGATTCCAATGGCTATATGGTCACCGGATGGACGATGGTCTATAAAAAATGGTATTATATGGATGAGAATGGTGTTAGAACAACTGGTTGGAAGCTAATCGACGGACAATGGTACTATTTTAATTCCAGCGGAGTGATGCAAACTGACTGGACTAAGATTAATGGGCAATGGTATTATTTCAATAGTAATGGTTATTGGATTGACAATAATAGCTATGAAAGCGGGTCTTTAAAAGGGATTGATGTCTCTCAGTGGCAAGAAAGTATCGACTGGACTGCTGTTAAAAAGGATGGTATTCAATTTGCATTCATACGAGTTGCTCATGGTTCAGAGCATAAACTAGATACCTATTATAATCAAAATATGACAAATGCAATTGCAGCCGGAATCCCCGTAGGTGTTTACTATTACAGCACGGCCACAACTGAAAATCAATCATTAAATGATGCACAGTTTGTAATTGATCAACTACAGGGATATAAGATTTCATATCCAATTGTTCTCGACTTAGAAGATTCCTCACAAAAAAATCTAAGTAAGGCACAGCTTGGGCGAATAGCGAAAACATTCTTTGATGAAATTCGTCGAGCTGGATATGAACCAATGCTGTATTGTAATGAAGACTGGTATAAAAATCATATCGATACTTCTTATCTGTCCGGAATTGATCTTTGGATTGCACGTTATAACTATAAATATGATTTATCCATTCAAAGGAACATATGGCAGAGCAGCTGCAAAGGAATAGTAGATGGAATTTCAGAAAATGTAGATCTTGATTTTGGTTTCAAGGATTATACTCAATATATCACTCCGCGAACTTACTCTGCTGAAGGATATACAAAGGATAACGGATACTGGGTTAAAAATAATACTGGTTGGTGGTACTGCCATTTTGATGGAACTTACCCTGCAAATTCATGGGAATACATCAAAGGAAACTGGTACTGGTTTAACTCCAATGGCTATATGGTAACCGGCTGGACATACATCAATGGTTGCTGGTACTATATGAACTCCAGTGGTGCTATGGTAACCGGCTGGACATACATCAATGATTGTTGGTACTATTTGAACTCCAGTGGTGCTATGGTAACCGGTTGGATTTATTATAATGGATACTGGTATTTCATGAACTCTTCTGGTCAAATGCTGACAAACCAATGGATCTCCGGAGTCTACTATGTAAAATCCGATGGACGCATGGCAGTTTCTCAATGGGTGGATAATTCTCGTTATTATGTCGGTGCTGATGGGGTTTGGATACCATAATGTTGTAATCGAAATTAATCCAACTAAAAATAAAAAGGGGCAGTTTTTCACGACTGACCCTTTTTTATCCGAAAAATGTGCGGAAAACGTTGATTTTATAAGAGAACTCCTCACTTGGTAATATAAGAACTCCGATTGAGTACAACAAAGACTGGAATCATTTCAAAGCTTCCCCTATTTTTCTTCTATTCCTTTTTAATTATATCATTCACCCGATGTCTAAGTTGCATAAATTCATCTGGTTCAACCACATAATTTATCACCACAACAAAAAAAACACTTGTCAGCCCCATTCCTATTGCATAGAGAAACCATGTAGTAAAAGATGTTATTTCCTGCGGAATAACATATGTTCCAACCGTACAAAGAATTGCCACTGTAAATACATTTCTCAAAATTCGAAACATGGATTTTTTTGCACATCCTTTTACCAGATGTCGACTTGTATAGAACACAATTTCAAAAGAACGATATCCATAAGAACATACTGTACCAAGAAGAACTCCTGCCATGCCGAACTTCCATACCAGTCCAAGAGAAACCGTAATATTTATCACAGCTTCCAAAATCGCCTGATATCTCGTTTCCTTATAATGCCCTGCTGCGCAAATAATCGTCAATCCCGGAATCCTTACATTTTGCATAAAAACAATTAATGTAAACAAAATTCCAAGAACCGGACGTACATACTGTACATCTGTCAGGTTAATGGTATATACCCCGACAAAAGGCAGGATCAGGACTCCCATGCAGGCTATCACAATAAACATGATTACAAAATACATATACTCATAACTTGAATAGCTCTTTTTTAGTGTCTCTTCCTCATTCTTGGCGATCACTTCTCCAAATCCTGCAGTCAGACCATTCGAAAAAGATGTCATCAGCTGATTCACGGCATTAACCACCATCATATAGATTCCATATACACTGACTTCAAGAAGAGACTTTGCTCCCAGACAGATTGTCAGCACTGTCGTATCAGTATTATTTACAATAATACCAACAACCTGATGAAGCAATGCCGCATTTTTTTGTTTCAAAGCACCTTCATTCGGTTCTGCATAAAAATCTAATGCAGGATATTTTCGTTTTACATAGATTTTAACCAATACAAGACGAAGCATGTATACACCGGTTGCAACTGCCTTTACAAAAAGAACACCTGCTCCAATATAAATCAGAAAAATAGAAACAACCATATTAACGATCGTTCCTGCTGCCTGAATCAGTGCAACCACATACCCTTCCTGATTTGCAGTCAATAAAACTCTGTATTTACCTAGAAAAAAGTAATCCACTAAAGTACTTCCTGCCAAGACAAGTATCATCCAGCGCACAAGACTATTCTCAAGCTGTCCTGAAATAAAAAACGGATAGACCCCTATAAGTACCAGTGTTAATGCCAGAAATAGCATTCCGGATTTATTATAAAATTTTCTTGTCGCCGAAAGAATTGAATTCACTTCTTCCGTCTGTTTCAACGCAAGAGGTGTATAGAGAGCAACAACTGTTGCTGTTCCTACTCCTGCTTCTGCCAGACCCAGATATGTTAAAAACTGATTTACTGAAGTGATCATTCCATTCACACTTGATCCATATGCCTCAAGAATAAAACGTGGCAATATCAATCCAGACAAAAGAACAATTACCTGTAAAAGCAGACTTGCCACCATATTTTTTAATGCCTGTTTTCCTCTCATGAGATTTCCTTTCCTCTACTTTTTCTTTTATTGATGCTGATCATGATAGGTCCATGCGTGAGGTGTATGGTCTAGATAAATCACTACGAAAGTAACACTCTCATTAAAGTGGCTCATTCCGTCTGGATAGGTGGCTCACGCCACACCGGACGGGCGGCTCTGCCGCACGAGAATATTCAGTTAACATTTATGCAATTATACGCTCCATTTAAATACAGTCTTAAAGTCTGTATCTATGTCAACGCTGAATGCTTTATGTATATCTGAAATGTTTTTTACTTCGTCTGTTTCATAGATTATTGATTTAAGTCTTCTCTGGATACTCTTATCCTCCATAAACTTAATGGCATTTTCAAAGTCAACGCGTCCTGAACGGCTGCTTCCTACAAATGTAAGACCTTTCTCAAGAATATCTCTTGTATTTATAGGTACCTTGTTTTCCGATACACCCATAAGCATAACTGTTCCCTGTGGATTGATATATTTAATAATATTATCAATAGCGTAGAAACTTCCCTCTCCACCTGCACACTCAAAAGCATGATCCACATTAAAACCTTCTTCAAGGTCATCAGCAAGTATTGTCTCATCAACAAATGAGAACTGTGAAAGTTTACTTGTATTCTTACCTATAACGATTATCTTTGTATCCGGATATTTCTTCTTAAGGATACTGCTCACAATAAATGCAAGACTTCCGTCTCCCCATATACCGATTGAATTTTTATATTCATGAGAAATAAGACTGAATCTTAAATAAGCATGCATTCCAACACTTATAAATTCTGTAATTGCTGCAATTCTCTTATCTATATCGTCAAAAGCTACTACTCTGTCTGCAGGAAGATTTACGAACTCTCTCATAAATCCGTCATGCCCGCTGCTTAAGAATCCACCGCCTTTTCCATAATTCTCGTAAATAACCTTCTCTTCTCTGTTTCCAGGTATATTTGGTATCATTACAACAGACTGTCCTACTTTAAAAGTTCCTGTAGGATCATGGATAACACGTCCGCATGCTTCATGTATAAGAGCCATAGGAAGCTTTTTCCTTAAAATCTTTATATCTCTTTTACCCTGATAATATCTCTGATCAGCATGACAAAGAGCAAGATATTCAGGTCTTATAATAACCTGATCTTTAGTATCAACATCTTCATGTTTTACGGATATTGTCTTAGGTGTGATCAACTGATAAACACTGTTTAACATTTTATATCCTCCATAATAAGTGCTGTAGCCGCTTTCATATCATCGATTGTAGTGATCTTCATATTAGAAACTTCACCTTTAACAAGTCTTACAGGAACGTTTCTAACAACACAGATTTTGCATGCATCTGTAAGGATCTCTTTTTCATCATCTGAAAGATCATTGTAAAGTTCTTTTAATTTTGAAATTTTAAATGTCTGAGGTGTCTGTCCCTGGAACATCTGTCTTCTGTCTGGAATAGATGTAATCTTTTCTCCATCTTCAGAAACAACAATAGTATCAACTGCGCTTATAACTGTATCAACAGCTCCGCATTCTTTAGCCATCTCAACATTTTCTCCTATAATTCTAAGTGTAACAAAAGGTCTTACCGAATCATGTGTAACGATAATATTATCCTCATCGTCTCCGTTTCTCTTCTCGATCTCATCAATAATATTAAAGATCGTTGAGTTTCTGTCAGTTCCTCCCGGAACAAGGATTATATTTTTATCTGAATCAATGTATTTCTTAATAAGATCTTCTGTATAATCAATCCAGTCTGGATGAACGCCTACATAAATCTCATCAATGTCAGGAGAAAGAATAAACTTTTCAATTGTATGAATTATAATAGGTCTGCTTCCTAACATAAGGAACTGTTTTGGCTTGTCAATTCCCATTCTTGTTCCTTTTCCGCCTGCTAATATTGCACCAAATACCATTTTTGTTTCCTCCCGCTTAAATAACTTTATAATGGAATATTTATAACTCCTGCAACTTCTTTGCCAAAGTTTTCAGCCTGTCTTAAGGCTTTTTCAAAGTCTCTGTAACGTGTTATACCACACTCTTCAATAAACATGATCTTATCTGCTGCAAGAACTGCATGTGTATCTTTTGCATTGACAATATCATATTTTACGCTGCTTTCGTCTTTTGCGAGTTTTTTATCAAAAGAAGTTTTAACTTTATCTGAAGTAGTCATAAGTGTAACTTTACCTTCATTTTCTTCAACGTATTTAAGAACTTCTGCAAGATCAGCTGTTCCTCTGTATTCGTAAATAAATTTAAGGCCGTATTTCTCAAATGCTGAAACACCATTCATTGAAGGGTTAAATACATAGAGAACAAAATTCATAAATAATACAAAGAATACTGCAAATATAAATGCAATAACTGTACCTTTGATAATTGTTCCCTTATTGATAGCAACACCTTTAACTGCGATCTCATCTTCATTTTCAGTATCTGTTGGTGAGCTTGTTGTAAATGAGTTTACTTTATTTATAGTTACATTTTCAAGATGAGTTTCTGCTTCTTTTACAAGAGCATCAACCTTTTCCTCGACAAGCTCATTAAACTCTTCACTTGCTGTTAAAAGTCTTACAGTTACAGAACCATTTTCCGCGGTACTTTTAACTTCAATCTTACCAGACCAGTAGTTGCTGTCTGTATTTCTAAGCTGTACTTTATCAATTGAAAGATCATCAGAAATCTTATCTAAAACTTTCTCGTCTACATCCTCAAAAATATATGCACCATTCATATTTGCATAAATAAGATTAGCGAAAAATTCACTAAATGGCTCTAATTTCTCACCATTCTCACCGACAGAAACTCTGTCTGATTCTACGTTATAAACAATATATGTAGAATAGTTTGTTCCATGTGAAGTATCAGCATCCTTATGCTGAACTGCTTTTAAAACAAATGGAGCAAGCACAACTAAAAATGCCGCAAGTGCAACAATAATGTTTTTCTTAAAGTTTTTGTAAGTGTTAGCTAATAAATCTGCTAATGAATAATTTTCAAACATTTTATTTCTCCTTTTTTAAATCAAAGTCCTCATAATCGCTTTTCGTATACCGCTCGAGCATGGTCGCCCCGAAGAATATAACAAACATAACTATCCAGAACTGAACTGTAAATAATGGCATGAAGCTTGACATAAAGCTGGCACGTGGTGTGAACAGTATGTCCTGAAGCATTACAAGACTTAAGGCCATTGGAAGGACCTTCTTTGCATACGCTAACTTCATCATAGCCACAAGAATGATTCCAAGTATTATACTAAATACAAATACTCCTATATATCTGTAATCAGTAAAAAGTTCCATAATATAACTACTTCCTATACCATGACCCTGAAGGTAATCATCTCCCATTACAATATAAGAAATGTTATGGGCATAACTATTACTTTCAAAAGCAAGTTCTATAGAGTTATTTTCAGGAAGCGGAGTTGTTCCAAACAACATTCCCCCTATATTTCCTCTATAGAAATAATCAATGATTGGTCCAAATGTATAATTTTTAAAAGCTCTTACCGGAAGATAGCATTCATATAAGTATCCTTTTGCAAGAACGCCAAAGCTTGTTCCCTGTTTGTAAATAAAATCTATAAGAAGCGCCATAATTCCGTTTGTTGCAACTTCCGCATCATCTCTTAGGTAGTTCATGGCACCCATGCCAAGCATAAGTACGGGTACTGATGCTATAATAAGAGTTTTTTCCACTTTGCCTATCCAGACTTCCTTCTTATCGCTAAACTGTCTCATACAGTAATATATTAAGGCAAACAGAAGACTTAGTATAAATGGGTTTCTAGTTCCTATAAGAAGGTATATACCATTTGACATAACATACATTGCAAGTACTATAAACGCATGCTTTTTCTTAGGTTTAGTCGCTAGATATACACACATTGAGAAGAACATAAACACTGATATAAGATAAACTATATAAGGAAGTTTACTTGTAAATGTTGCATAATAGTCATAGTAAGTTGTAGTTCTTCTATACATATATCTTTCGACTATTCTTGCAAGATAGAACGGGAAACTTGCTCCAAAAAAACAAAGTGATGTAAATCTTATATACTTTATATGAACTTCATATTTTTGTTCTTTTATAACATCCACCCTTGGTGTTTTACTTCTAAGTTTAAAATTCTTTCCTATTACCCCGCCTATTAAAAGGCCTATCATACTTAGTATAATAACAAAAAACGAAAACTGATATGTATTTGCATTATATGTAGCAAAACTCTTTGTCTGTATATAATCAATCATTGGTCTTGAAAACAGGAACAACCATAAGGTAATAAAGAAAAATAACTGTATTAAATAACTTTTCAATTCCGTTATAAAATACATCATACAGGCTATCCACAACGTTACAAGAGCAAAGAATATAAATTTAGTCTTACCATTAACACTAAATATTATAAAAAATGCCCCGAATAAACCAAACATGATCCAGACGATTAAAGAATAAATTCTTTTAAAATTAATATTTTCAAAATACTTTTCCATTTAATCCCCCTTTTGATTACTAAACAGCTGCCTTTCGATCTTATCAATCTGGGATTCTACTGTAAATTCCTCTATAAACTCAGCCATTTCATCTGCATCAGGATACTCCCTGCCTGATATGTAGGATATTATGGCTTCTACAGCTTCTTCATCAGAAGTGATTATCTTTCCAAATTTTCCATTGCATGATAACTCTTTTGCTCCACCTACATCTGTTGAAACAAATGGTTTCCCAAGACTTATCGCCTCTACAAACGCTCCTGAAAACCCTTCCTGATAAGACATAGATACAAGTAATTTTGTACGACTTAAAAATTTATAAGGATTCGTCTGATATCCAAGAAAGTGAACATAATTTTGAAGTCCGTACTTAGAAGTACGCTCCTTAAGTTCATTATCCATATCACCTGTACCTATTAAGTATAAATGATATTTATATCCCATTTGATGAATCTTATTAAGAAGCTCTAAAGTTCTGTCTGTACCTTTAAGCTTTTCAATACGACCGATGCAGCACATGCTGTCTTCTTCCATATGCATACCACAGTCTTCCTTTGCGGGTATCCTTATATCATCAAAATTGTATCCGTTATATATAGTTGTAATTTTGTCTTTATATTCAGGAAAAACATTTTCTATAGACTCCCTTGTCTTTTCTGAAATAGCGACTATAGTATCAGCTGTTCCAAGATGTTTTCTATGGCAACTTAAATACTTCTCATTTTCAGGCATATTTTCTATGCTTCCATGTATCCATGCAATCTTCTTTACATCTTTTCTCTTAGAAAACTGTAAAGGTGGATTCATGATCGTAAAAGATATTTCAATATCATAGTTATCTTTAGCTACATGTCTTCTTACAAGTCCGGGGAACCAGAATCGAAGTCTCCATATAATTGCCTCGGCTATAGATGAATGTTTCTTACTCTTGTATGGCTTTAAGATATTGATGCCTTCTCTAAGTTTTGGCATAGGCTTATCAAAATGTTCCATCTCAAGTATATCAATATCATATTTATCCGGATCAAGATTATTAACTATAGTAGCAAGGATCTTTTCTGCTCCTCCGCCAAGCGAAAATGACCATAGATAAAATAAAACTTTTTTCTTATTTTGCATTGTAATCTCCATGATACTCACGATAACTTCTATCAAGATCAAGTAATAAAGCGTCGTGGTGTGCAACCTGTTTCTCTATTGGAGGTGGTGTCATATAATCTCCAAAAGCTGTTTTTAAATACGCATCATATCCTACTGGAATAGGCATCTTAGTATCCTCAAAAGGTACCATAATATTACTTTCAAATGCCTCTATAGGATACTTCTTCTTCATGTAGAACGGACCTGAGCAGAGTTCTGTAATACCATCGCTGTCTTCCTTAGTATACTTAGTCATTTCCTTCTCTGCCTTTTTCCATATCTTATAACGAAGTTTTTTTCCTCTTATTACACCAAGAAGAACTTTACTTCCAAGACTCATTATTCCACCATGTTTTTCAGGCACTGTCTGTGCACAGAATAAAGAGTATATAAGTGCCCATATAACCTGTTTCTTTCTGTCGCTTTTCTTCTTTGGATAGTAATCAAGAGGAATAACATCAAGGGCAAGTCCGTGTGGAAGATCTAAGTCTACCTGATATGGTTTAACACATGTTGTCTCTCTGTCTCTTATAGTAATAAAAAGGTTACGGTCAACAAATTTATAATTACTCTTTGACATAAAATACTGATATTTAGCTTCCTGTGGCCATAACTTAGCAAGTTTCTCATAATCTTTTCTTGGCATAAAGAAATCAAGATCATCGTCCCATGGAATAAATCCGCCGTGACGAAGTGAACCTATAGCTCCTCCTCCGCATAAATAACATAAAAGATTATGTTCATTACAAAACTCTACAAAATATTCAGCCATCTCAAGACTTTTTGCCTGTATCTGTTCCATATTATTTTCCTTTCCTATTTCAAGTCGAACATCCGTGAGACTTGGCGCGTGATTCTGGTCAGCGAAGCTGACATATTCCTATCAGAATCACTGCGCATCCTCGCGGAACGTTTATTTCAGTCGGAGATTGGACTCCCACTGAGATAAAACTCTTACTTTTTCCAGTAAGCTTTTAAAAGGTGACTCTTATAAGCAATCTCTTCATCGCTTGGCTTTTGCATATAGTTTCCATAAAACTGAGTGAGGAAAAGATCATAGTTTTCCGGAATTGGAACAACCATATCCTCAAAAGGTACATCAATAAGTTTCTCAAATGTACCTCTTTTAAATACTTCCTTCATTCCGTCTTTACCAACACCAATTGCCGCTTCGTATTTACCATCTTTAACGCTGTATTTTTTTATAAGCTTGTCAATTTTCTTAGTAAAGAAGCGAGGGTTTACTGCTCCTAAAGCATACCAGAATATAAGTCTGCAGAAATCTTTTAATTTGCTGTCACCATACTGGATATACTGTTTCTGAATATAACAGATCTGACGAAGTGTAACCATAAGATGAGCTTTCTTAATAACCTTAGTATCATTAAATCGGTCAATTGGGAAAACATCTACGAAAACACTTGTGTCATGTGGTTTTCTTGTAACATGGTTTTTGATAACAGTATCCTTATCAACAACAACCATAAAGTTCTGGAAGTACCAGTCACATGTATCTTTATCAAAAATACCGTAGCGTTCATTTCTGTCATTTATAACAGCCGCTTTTAAACGTTCATAGTCTTCTCTGTACATTCCTATATCAATATCGTCATCCCATGGAATAAATCCTTTATGACGAACTGCACCTAACATACTTCCGTAATGAATAAAATATTTAATATTATTTTCTTTACAAATTTTATCTATATAACTTAAGATTCCAAGCTGGGATCCCTGCAATTCTTCTTTTGTTAACTGTTTCATCTCTAATTCCCTTACATAATTATTATTTACTTAAAACTACTTCATATACGCATCAAGCTCATGAGGGTTTACCTGTTTTTCAACGGGTGGAAGCTGCATATAATCACCATAATACTGTCTTAAAAGTTTGTCATACTCTTTTGGACCTTTAAGAGTAACACCCTCAAACGGCATATCTATTATTTCCTTAAAAGGATCAAAATCAAGAACTTCTTTTTCCTTAAACTTAGAAGCAAGAAGACCTATATATTTACCATTGTCCTTTGTATACTTAGCTGAAGCCTTATCTATCTTCTTGGCAAAGAATGTAGGTGATACCGGTTTTAAGAAGAACCAGCATACGCTTCTTATCATATCTTTAATAACACTATCACCGTAAACGATATTGCAGTGCTTGCTAAAAGATAAAAGCTTAAAGCTCTCAAGGTTGTAGGTCTTATCTACTGCCTTCATATCATCGAACCTGTCCATTGGGAAAATATCGATAAATAATCCTGACTCGTAAGTCTTATCATTACGGTTATCAACTATTTTAGTATTAGTATCAATAACTTTTACAAAGTTGTTAAAGTAGTCCTTACTTGTTCTGTGATCAAGAATCTTGTAACGTCCGTTCTTTGGAAATGATGCAATAAGCTTTTCATAGTCAGCTCTTGGCATTGAAATATCAATATCATCATCCCATGGAATAAATCCCTTATGACGAACAGCACCAATAAGTGTGCCGTAGTTCATAATATATTTAAGGCCGTTTTCTTCACAAAAGTTGTGAACATACTCTAATATATCAAGTTCAATCTGTTTTACTTCTTTATCAGTAAGTTTTTTCATTTAATTAATCCCTTTATTCTTCTTTAAATCCTGTAACATAAGAGCTCTGTATATACCAACATTTACTTTTAAGGCAAGAGCCGCAATACGTCTGCCTTTTCTGAAAATATGGTTATCTGCGATCTTAAAAGCATTCTTCTTTAAAAATCCAACAACATCTTTATAGTCAGGAAGTTTCTTATAATCATCTACAAGAAGCATACTGTCAAGAACTACAAAATGAGCATATGCTAATCTGAAGAAAGCTTCATCCTTAAGAGATGGAAATTCATTATTGATATAATCAATATATCCTGTATAAGCTTCTATCATATGAAGTTTTCTAGGGTTGTATTTCTGAGTTGTTATACTATCCCCTCTGTGGAAATAATAGTAATAAGGCTTTGTAATAACAACATATGATTTAGCTGCCTTAACAAGGTCAAGGTGATAAAAAGCATCCTCATATATCTTGCCGACAGGAAACTGTAATTTATCTGCAATCTCCTTTTTAATAAGCTTATTACAAACAGATCCCGGAATCTTTTCACCTATAAGAAGTTCCTTTAAAAACTTCTCTCTGTCACACTCAAAAACAATTTCTGTGTCACTGCACTGTGGAACTTCCTTTGTATTGTAAACATTCATGATTCCGCATACTGCAACATCAGAATCAGTTCTTTTTATCTCACTGTAAAGAGAACTTATCATGTCAGGATGAATATAATCATCGCTGTCTATAAATATAATATAATCACCAGTGGCATTTAAAAGGCCGTGATTACGTGCTGATGAAAGTCCTCCATTAACTTTATGGCAGACTTTCACTCTGTTATCTTTTTTAGCTAGTTCATCACAAAGCTTACCACTTCCATCAGTGGCTCCATCATCAACTAAGACAATTTCAAGATTATCATATGTTTGATCTGCAATAGATTCAAATGATTTTTCCAAATATTTTTTAACGTTATATACTGGAACAACAACACTTATCTTATCCATGTAATCTACCCTTTACTTTATTAAACATTTCCATGAACACTTCATCTTTAGTAACAATAAGAGCTATACCGTAATATACACAGCATACAATAATAGTAACTGCAATATTAAGTATAAATGGAATACCCATATTCATATCTGTAGGTATTAAATGATTTACCAAAAATGATAAAGGTAAAAATCCTACAGTTATAAAAGTATATTTTCTAAATGAATGTATAACTATTTTCAAATCAACAAGATTATTCTTTTTAATGAAGCTGTATTCAATAAATAATAATATATATTCAGATAGTAAAGTTGTCATAATGTAATACTGTGGTGATGATACGCCAAATGCAAATAATATACTATCAAATATAAGATTACATATACCACCAATAATATAGAATATAGACAACTTATTCTCAAATCCCCTTATAAGGATTACCTGTGTACCCATGACAATTTCAAGAGCCCATGATATAGCTCTAAAAGCAAATACCTGTGTTACGATACCACCAGCCATATAACGTGTTCCATACATTATAACAGTTGCGTGAACACCAAGAGCAACAAGTCCCATACCAATAGGAGCCATAAAGAAACTGAAAATACTACTGCTCTTATTTATAAGATCCTGGTAAGATTTCTCATCTTCAAGACCTATATAGTAACTCAAACGTGGAACACTGACACTTATAGCACCACTAATAACACCCGATATAAGCATGATCATTCTCTGACCATTGGCATAGTATGAAACCTGCTCAGGCGCACCTATCTTAGATACAAAAGTAAGATCAAGGTTAGTGTAGAGCATTCCAGCATTGGCAAGAAGGAAAAGGCCAATAAGTGGTTTAATAAGATGTTTAAAGTTCTCAAGAGGAACCTTAACAAACTTAACATCCTTCTTTATCCATAAATAACTAAGAAAATAGTTAAGAAACTGGCTTGCTGACATAATTATCGCATACTGAACAATATCATCTGCTTCTTTAACGAATGCAAATATAGATACTAACATAAGAATACGTATAAAAAGTGTCTTATAGAATAAAAACGTATAATTTTCGAAAGCTTCATTTATCCATTCAATATAGAAAATCTGGGCAATAAGCTGAACACCAAGAATAAGCATAAGTAAATGCACACTTGGACTCTTGCTGTAAATCGGCATTATAATAATATAAAAAACTGTTGTTACAGCTGTACAGAAAAGAGATATATAAAACAATGTAGAAAACATTGTATTAAGTTTTTCTGCGTTATCTTTAACCTTACTTATCTCCCTTATACCATAGTTATAAACACCAAGTGTTGCAAATGGTATAAACCAGTTAAGGTATGTATTAGCTATGTTAAATTCACCATATAACTGTTTACTTAAAATACGTGATAAATAAGCAGTAGTTATAAGTGGAAAAAATATATTTAAAAGTCTTACAAGTGTATTGGCTAACGCATTAAGCCTTATATCTTTCATAGAGTCTCTCCTATTTAAACCCCTGTTCTTTTTTCATATTTCCAAAATGGAAGTTTCAAAAATCCCACAACACTTCCTATTCCATAACTTACATGTAACAAGAAAAATAGAATCGGTAGCAACAATTGCTGCCAATATTTCTTCTGCCCCTTCACTGCCATAAATGACATAAGGATTGCCAGACAACTATACGCTCCCCACATGAGTTTAGCTAACAAAGAATGGTGACAGACTGCAAGCGCAGATGTCACAACAATGCCTCCTACAAATGCAAAAGGCACAAAATGATAAATTGCTAAACACTCTGGGCACGCCTTTAATGTCAGTGCAACCCAATATCCATTTCCATATTTCTGTTTTAACATTCCTGAAAGGGTACTTCTAGCGTGCTGATAAGATATAATCTCTGGTGAATAGCAAATCTGATAACCGGCTTTACGAATTCTATAATGAAATTCATTATCTTCTGTCCGTCCCAACTGTTCATCAAACCCACCTACTTTCTCCAAAACTTCTCTTCGATACGCACCATGAAAAAGAGATTTGACATACTGTTTCTTTTGACTTCTTCTGTAAGAAGCCATACTACTACCAAACATCGACTGTTCCGCAAGAAGAAGTGTTTCCTTCCACGGTGTACTCTCATCAATCATATTTGGTCTTGGACCACCTGATACCATTTCTCCAGATTCCAAAATTTCTACGTTTTTCCTCACAAATTCAGGCGGAATAGACGCATGTGCATCTACACGGATCATAACATCCCCTGAAAAATTTTTGATTGCAACATTCCATCCTGAAGCCTGCTTTTTTCCTGGATTTTTCAAAACCTGAACATTCTTGAAATCAGTCATCTGCTGTTGAAATCTATCCATGATCTCTTTTGTGGAATCTGTAGACATACTGTCGATCAGAACCACTTCCATCTTCCCATGGTCATAATCCTGAGCTTGGATATCTTCCAAGAGTTTTCCCAAAACTTTTTCTTCGTTATAAGCAACAACGCAAACAGATACTATCATCTTACATTTCCCCTACTTCATTACTTGATCACAGCAATCACGGTTTTAATCATTGTACTAATATCACGTAAGAAACTGAACTTTTCAATCTCTCTCAAATTATACACCATCTTTGCCGGTAATACTTCATTTATATATACTTCATCAGCATTCTCTGCATTTTCAAGAAGTTTTTCTTCATCTTTGTATTCAATACTTGTACGGGAAGTTACTCCTGCCGGTAAAAGAAATGTTGCCATCATTTCTTCTGTATAGTGAGCTGTATACTTCGGTACTTCCGGTCTTGTACCAACAAAAGTCATATCCCCTTTCAAGACGTTAAATAGCTGTGGCAATTCATCCAGACGGACCTTTCTAAGCAGATGTCCCATTCTTGTAATACGTGCATCACCTTTTGTTGTAACCTGTGTTCCAAGCCTATCTGCATTATTAACCATTGTTCTGAATTTCCAAATTTTAAATTTTCTTCCGTAGGTTGTCACACGAACCTGTTTAAATAAAACAGGTCCTTTAGAATCCAATTTAATCATAACACTAAGTATGATAAGAACTGGAGATAAAATAATGATCATAATCAAAGAGCATATAATATCAAATGCTCTTTTCAATTTCAACTCTTTTTCATGCTCCTGTAAAATATCATAATAGTATTTCACTTTATCATTCTGCATTACTTTTGGCAATTCATTCCATTTTTTCATATATACTATCCTTATAAGTATCCGTAACTTTCACTCAAAACTATAGACATTCTTTAAATGATTTAATAATATACTCCACATCTTCATCTGATAACTTCGTGTGAAGTGGAAGTGTAATTTCATTTTCAAACATTGCATAAGCGTTCGGGTAATCTTTAATATCAAAGCCAAGATTCTTATACGCTGTCAGAAGCGGCAGTGGTTTATAATGTACATTCGTCGCAATTCCCTTTTCTGCCATCTTCTCAATAATCTTGTTGCACTCTTCTCTTGTCTTTCCATTCACACGAACAAGATATAAATGACCGCTTGACTGACTATTCTCTGTATAATGCTCAAGAACTGTAACATCTTCATCCTTCAAAGCTTCGTTGTATTTCTCAATGATTTCTCTTCTTCTCTCAAGGAGTGCCGGATATCTTCTCAACTGCGCAAGTCCGAGTGATGCCATGATATCAGTCATATTACATTTAAAATAAGGTGCTACAATGTCGTATTCCCAAGCTCCAAGCTGAGTCTTTGCCAAAGCATCCTTAGACTGACCATGAAGTGAAAGAAGCATAAACTGCTTGTATAACTCTTCGTTATCTACACCATCAATATCTCTCCAAGTCGCTGCACCACCTTCAGCTGTTGTAAGGTTCTTCACTGCATGGAAAGAAAAGCTTGTGAAGTCAGCAATACTTCCGCACATCTTGCCATTCTGCTTTGCACCCATTGCATGTGCAGCATCTGAAAGAATTGCAATACGTCCCATCTTCTTCTGAATCTCTGTTTTTGGCTGAAAAAGATGTTTCTTTTCTTCTGCAATCTCAAATACTCTTGTATAATCACAGATTCGTCCACCCAAATCTACCATAATGATTGCTTTTGTCTTTTCCGTAACAGCTGCTTCTACCTGATCCATATTCATCTGATAAGAATCTTTGTCTACATCGACCATGACAATTTTCGCACCGACATGAGCAATCACACTTGCAGTTGCAGTATATGTATATGCGGTTGTGATCACTTCATCGCCTTCTCCAATTCCAAGCACACGAAGAATTAATTCTGCTGCAGCTGTCGCAGAATTCAGACAAGCCACCTTGCTTGTTCCCATGTATTCTGCCAATTCATTCTCAAATCGCTTTGTCTTCGGTCCAGTTGTGATCCAGCCACTTTTCAGCGCATCTACAACTTCTGCTATTTCCTCTTCTGTTATATCCGGTGGTGAAAATGCTATATGTCTGTTTTCCATTGTATTAATCCTCCATTACAGGTTTTTCATGACTGATTTTTCCAAGTTCACGTAATTCCTTATTCACTTCTTCATCTCGTTTTAAGTCTTCCTGTCTGATATGATAAGTTGGAACGATTTCAGATACGATCTGCTTTACACTCAAGCTTTCATTCATTGCTGCCTCTTCCAGTTCGCGTAATCCACTCAGGAAATGCACTTCATCAAACTCAAGTGGTTTTCCAATATAGATCAGATTATTCTCAGTCTTCTGAATTCCTTCCTCTTTTACCAGAAGTTCCTCATACAATTTTTCTCCTGGACGCAATCCTGTATATTTAATATCCATATCCACACCAAGTGTATATCCTGAAAGACGGATCAAGTTTTTCGCAAGATCTGCAATCTTTACGGGCTCTCCCATATCTAATACGAAAATTTCTCCTCCCTTAGCAAATGCACCTGCTTCGAGTACAAGCGATACTGCCTCCGGAATTGTCATAAAATAACGAATGATGTCAGGATGTGTAACTGTAAGTGGACCACCTGCAGCCATCTGGCGCTTAAACAATGGAATAACACTTCCGTTACTTCCAAGAACATTTCCAAAACGTACTGCTACATATTCTGTCTTGGAATATCTATTGAATGTCTGAATGATCATCTCACACATTCTCTTAGATGCACCCATGATATTGGTTGGATTTACTGCCTTATCTGTTGAAATAAGGACAAATCTCTTTACTCCAAACTTATCTGCAGCTCTCGCTGTCTTATAAGTTCCAAATACATTGTTCTTAATTGCCTCGTTCGGACTATCCTCCATCAGCGGAACATGTTTATGTGCAGCCGCATGATAAATCACGTCCGGTCTGTATGTTTCTATAACGGATTCAATACGGCTTGTGTTTCTTACAGATCCAATCAACACGGTCAAATTCAACTCTGGATGGTTTAATTTCAACTCCTGCTGAATATCATACGCATTATTTTCATAAATATCAAAAATGATCAATCTTGATGGTTTATATTTTGCTATCTGACGGCAAAGTTCACTACCGATAGAACCGCCACCACCAGTTACCATGATGCATCTACCTTCAATAAATCCGCGCACACTTTCCAGATCTACTTTAATCGGATCTCTCCCAAGTAAATCTTCGATAGAAACATCTCTTAGTTTTGAAACACTCACATCCTCTGTGATCAACTGGTACATACCCGGAAGGATTTTCAGCTTACAAGTTGTCTGATTACAGATGCGAAGGATGTCTCTTGTTACTTTCGGAGATGCAGAAGGGATTGCAAGAATAATCTCATCAACTTCATATTTCTTTGCTACATCTAAAATGCACTCTCTGCCACCAAGAATACGAACACCGTGAATCAGTTTTCCTTTCTTGTGTGGATTATCATCAATAACGCCTACTACCTTACTGTTCAAATGTGCACTGTACTTCAGTTCCTGAATGATCATACTTCCGGCTTCACCAGCTCCGATCACTAATGTATGATATACGTGACCTTGAGGTTTTCTTAGTCCACTTTTCAATACCCAATAAATTCTATATGAAAATCTTGTTAAAACTGTAGTACTGAGTAGCAAAAAAAAGTAAAATACATGAAAGCTTCTCGGAACAGGAAGAACTAAAAGTTGCATTCCAAACCCTTGGCATACTGTTGACAAGAAGCAAGCAACGCCTATCATCGTCAATTCTCTTAATCCTGCAAAAGACCAAACACTATTATACAAATTTAAAATCATAAATATTACAAGTGTTGAAATTATTCCAATAGGCAAATAGGATTTCATACTATGAATATATTCTTTTGGAATCCACGAATAATGTAATTCATATCGAAGTATTAATGACAAATATGAATGAATAATAATTGTTAATATATCTACTCCGCATAGTAAAATCATTCGATTTCTGGAATTATGCAAATTAAGTATCTTTTTCATCTTTATATCCTCTTTTATAAATTGTTACGATTTTTTTACATACGGTTATATAATAACAAATTTTGTGTCATTTTACAATACATCATCTTATCTCTTTTTTATGACTTTTGATGATTTTTTCTTATTATACTCTTATTTTCTCAAAAAATACCCCAAAATAGTTGAATAATTCCTCGCTGACTCTCCATTCATATGACCATCATAATCTGTATATTTTGTAATATCATGTGAAAACAAATCATAGTATTCCGTATTAAAATTCAGATATTCTACCTCATAGAATAAAACAGCACTCCAAAAATTGCCAATCCGTTATATTGATCTGGATTTCCAAATATCGCATCCACAAACACCGCTGACCAGTCTGCAAGAATCATCTTCTTAAAAAATCCCCAAAAAATACGCTGAATTCCTCTGCAAATTCTCTGTAGATCAAAGGAATGTCCTTCGTATAATTGTTCTGCTAATCTACTATGTCTCCCAATCGGTCCCTGTAAAATTTGTGGGAAATAGGATACGAACAATGCATAACGGAAAATATTTTTCTCTGCATGATCTCTTTTCCAATATATGTCAAGCAAATATCCTGATGTTTGAAACGTGTAAAATGAAATACCTAACGGCAATAAAATCTGCATTCCAAAATTAAGAATCAGCCCTATGATCAGATATCGTTTTGCTTTCTTTTTATCTTGATTCACTTCATGTTCTATCGCCACTCCACAGAGATAAGTGATTATCGTTGAGAAAAGTAAAAATGGAAAGTACTTTGTCCCTGCAGCAAGATAATAAATTTAGCTTGTTAAAAGAAGCCCCCACCATCGCATCTTTTTTGGAAACAGGTAATACAAAAGCACAGCCCCGGCTACAAATATAATAAATAAATTTGATACTAATGACATATTTCTTCTTATACCTTAAAAGGGATGGGAACACACGGCCCCCATCTCTTTTTCTCTTTCTTAATTAATTATTCAAGAATACTTTCTGCATTCTTACTGTTCTAGTATAAGAATCCATCATCCAAACATGCGTCATCTCCTGATGAATCGGAAGAACCTGCCCCCGCATCACTGCTTGGTTCACTTGCTCCAACTCATCTTTCATTTCCTTCCCTGTTGAAATAACTAGTATCAATTTTTACATTTTCTTGAGCTTTTGTATCATCTTCACAATATCAACACCATATCCTTTGGCAGCTGCCCATCCTTTTTTCTTAGGATTATTAGGTATACTTAACCATTCTACATAAATTGCACTTCCTCGTTCAACATACTTAAAACGATTATCTACGCATGTCTGATTTAAAGATTTTGTTGATCCATATGCCTTCAAATGCTGAATTTGTGCACGTACACCCTCTCTTACATCTTTAAATGATTCACCTGAAACACTATTTCCTGTTGCTCCCATGCCCGCAAAATTATACTGCTCTGCTTTCACAACACCTGTAAATTGTAACCAACCTGTCTCTTTCATCGCCTGTACAAATGCAACTTCTGCTTTAATTCCTTCTGCCACAGCTTCTTCGTAATAAATCTGACAAAAATCTCTGATTGTAGCCGCCCCACCTTTTCGCATTACATCTTCCGGATAAGCTTTCTTACTTGCCTCAAAATAAGCTACCATCTGATCCACTGTTACTTCGGTATCTCCTTCAATCAAATACGTCCCCTCAACAACATTAGAATTTGTATTCGAATTGTTTGTGCCGGCACTTCCATTTATTTTGTCATCATTTATCCCTGGAATCTCATCATATTTCTTGGTAGAATCATACATTCCATCATCATTAAAGAAATACCATGTTCCATCTATTTTCTGCCAGCCATTCTTCATTGCTCCATCGTCTGTTCCACCAAAGTAATACCAATCACCACCTACTTTTGCAAAACCGGTTCGCATTGCTCCATCGTCTGTTCCACCAAAGTAATACCAGTTTGTTCCTAGCTTTCTCCATCCAGTCTGCATGTAGCCGCCATCTGCGCTTCCCAAATAGTACCATGTGCTCCCAACTTTCTGCCAGCCAGTTTTCATTGCTCCATTCTCTTTATCACTAAAATAATACCAGGCTCCACCGATTTTCTGCCAACCTGTTTGCAGATATCCACCATTTGAACTGCCTAGATAGTACCAGGACTCTCCTATTTTCTGCCAACCGGTCTTCATTGCTCCATCATTAGCTTCACCAAAATAATACCTGTCTCCACCAATCTTCTGCCAACCGATTCGCATTGCTCCATCGTCAGATTCACCAAAATAGTACCACTTGGTTCCTATTTTTTGCCAACCAGTTAACATATATCCACTTGAATTAAAATAATACCAATTGCTTCCTATTTTTTGCCAACCGATTCGCATAATTCCATCATCTGTTCCACCTAGATATGACCATTTTCCACTAATTTTCTGCCAGCTAGTCTCCATATAGCCATTAGAATCAAAATAATACCAGCTTCCACTAATCTGTGCCCACTGATTTTTTAAATAGCTTGTTCCAGATGCATACCACCAACCAGTAGAATCCTTGTACCACTGTCCCTTTGACAGACCAAAATATTTCGCAATTCCAGTCGCATCGGCAACACCAAGTTTCTTCAGTCCAGCTTCATTATTTAGAAAATTATTTACATCCGATGTATTGGTCACAAACGCATGTTCCACTATAATTCCCGGAATTCCATGCTCCTTTGCAGAAATCTGAACTGTAAAATAATCTGAAAGAGAGCCATCCTCATAACGTTCATTCACAGTTGTATCTTTTGAATAAATTTTTCTTTCTTCCAGTCCCAGCCCAACAAGTTCTGACTCGATCAGTGTAGCCAGTTTCTTTCCGTCATTTCCGACCTGTGGTTTCCAGTTTGTGTTCGGAATGATTATTTCTGCACCTTTTGCTGCTGAAGATGTAGATGAATTCAAATGAAAGCTGACATAGACACTTGCTCCAGCTGCCGCTGCATCAGCTACTCTCTGATCAATATCGTGAGCAGAACTTCCGCCCGGATGCGGACAGTCTGCTGTTGTTCTTGTCATGTAGACTGATACGCCTGCATACTCTTCCAGTTCTGCTTTACAATACTGTGCAATCTTTAATGTAAGGACTTCTTCTCGTACGCCGTTTGCTGATGCGCCAGCGTGTGTTGAATCATGTCCTGGATCAAGTGCTACTACAATATTAGATGACTGTGTCTGAACTCCGTCATCACTCATCATTGCTGGAATTTCCTGTTCTGCCTGAACAATTGCCTCCTCGATACTTGACTGCTCAGTAACATTTCCGGATTCATCAATATTGTATGCCGCAATATCTGCTGATACCTCTTCCTCACTTACCGGCTGTAACTCTTCGATTCCTTCATATTTTTCATCTACGCCAAAGAGTGCTTCTATTCCAAGATCTGCAAGGGAATAATCATATACATTTCCCGCAATTGTAACGTGCAGTTCTGTAACAGAATAGACTCCCCTTTCCTGCTCTGTATAAGCTCTTTCAAACAGATATATGCCATCTGATTCCTGTACTGCAGTCCACACTTCTTCTCCTACTGGTCCCTGCACAGTTGCGGTCATCTGTTCAATCCCCTCGGAACCATCTCCCCAGGATGCCACTACCTTCTGTGTATTCGGTGTTTCCAGATAAGGCTGATCTATGTACATATAATTTAGGCGCTGTTCAGTACCGGCTGCCTGTTTTTCATCTACTGCATTCTCATCTACATGATCCGTAGCTGTCTCCGCTCCTGTCACTGCTGACTCTGCCGGAGTCTCAGCCCATGCCGTCACCGGTAGCGCTGTAATAGACATTGCCGCTGTCAACAATAATACCGTACATTTTTTTAATAATTTTTTCACTTTTTCGCATCCCCGCTTCCTATTGTTTTGTCATATAACCTGCCAGAACTGCACCACTTGTCTCAAATGTACGTCCTGCTTCTGTTATCTTGATTTTCTCACACTGGAAGCTGTCCAGATACGTGTTTACAACACATGCAAGCACTTCCGTTTCTCCTGTTGTTCCCATGGAACGAATATAATTCCCAAATCCTTCATCTACATCAAGATCTATCGTCTTCTCTTCTTCGTTCACTTTGAAAGAATTCATCCCACATTCCGGAGTGATCACTGACTTTTCCTGAAGTAATGACCAAATCTTTTCTTCATTTAAAGAATCTGTTTCCACATCTTCTGTCTGGATCTCTCCTGAACTCATATTGATAGAATAAATCTTCATAACACTTTTTGTTTTCTCCGATTCTTCTTTCTTATCGTCTGTCTGTTCTGTATCGTTCTTTGTATCACTCTTATTTTCATCGTCTGTCTTCGTAGTATCCTGACTTTCTACCTGTTCTGGATTTTTTGTATCCGTGCTGTCTTTCTTTCCACAGCCTATCGCAAGTACCGCTGTAAGGCAGCACATCGCATAAAACAACTTCCTCTTATGCATTTTTGCTCCTCCTCCACTATCGCAAAGCAATCTGTCACGATTATCATTTTATCGCAATCATTCCACTTTGTCTATATTTCTTCAATAGTTTCAGCAATATTTCTATGAAAAATCACGATACTATTCTCACCACCAAAAGGGACAGCCATTAATGACTGCCCCTAAATTATTCAACTATTTTTCACTACTTTAACTAATTTACTATTTTACCCAAACACCCTCATCTGTGAACCAGTATTTTGTTCCATTGATCTTTCTTTCTCCGGTATATGCTCTTCCTTTTGCATCTGTATAATACCAAACGCCATGCAGCTTATGCCAACCATTTCTCAGAAGATAACCATTGTCATCATATACATAAATTTCATCTGTGCCTGTCCATATGCTTCCAGTATACATCTCACCATTCGAAGCGAAATAATGACCATCGTACCAACTATCTCTGACTGGTTTTCCATTCTTTATATAATACCAGTAAGTCTGACCGTCAGATTTGACAGAAAACCATCCGTCATTCGGTTCACAAACTGCTCCGTCCTGATCGAAGAAATAATACTCGTATTCTCTGGTATCTTCATCCCATACTTCTCTATATCCTGTTCTTGTCGACGGTGAAAGGTAATATCTCTTTCCTCCATAGTTAAACCATCCGTTCTTCGGAATTCCGTTTTCAAGATAATACCATTGGCCATATTCTCCTAATTGCCAGCCATTTGCTTTTGAAACTGTACCATCCGATCCCACAAACACTACTTCATGATTAATATCATCATATACTGTTGTGTTTGCATACATTTCATAATTCCATTCCTTAAAGTAATATGTTTTTCCTCCGATTACTTGTCTTCCTTTTAACAGTGACCCATTACTATCAACGTAATACCATTTATCACCAACTTTATTCCAATCCGACTTTTTCACATAGCCAATAAATTTTCCGTCGTCTGCAAATTTACATAAGCCATAGTATCCTGTATCTACAATTCCATTTGAAACCATGTAACCTGATCCATTAATGTAATAATCACCGACCCACACATTTTTCAAAATTTTTCCGTCTGTTCCAGCATATCTCCAACTATATTCTCCTTCATATCCTGGTATTTTAACCCAGCTATTTCTCTGATAAACCCCCTGGTGATCTACATAATAATCTGCGTTATTGTCATCGTCTTCCTCTATATAAGTATTTGTGCACATTACACCATGACTGATATAGTAAGATCCAACCCATCCTGTATATGGCTTGCCCTCACTGTAATAATACCACTTGCCATCAACCAATGACCAATCATTCTTTTTGATAGGATTATTTTCCTGCCAAATACCATTATCATCAAAGTATTCATACTTGCCGTTATCATAATCACCCTTATTATAAACCCAGCACATTCCTTTAGCCATTGCACCTGATTCATTTAAGTAATACCAAACGTCACCTGCACCTGATTTCCAACTATGTGTCAATAAAGCTCCATCTTCTCCTGCATAATACCAATCATATCCTTCCTGATACCAGTCATTTTTCAGAATAACTCCATCGGAATCTGTATGATAGCTGTTCCCATTAAAGTAGAAATCTCCAGTCACCATTTTACCTTCAGAGTCAACATAGTAAAGATCATTTCCATACTTTATGAACTCATTTTTACGTACACTTCCATCTGCATTCATGTAATACCAATTATTTTTGTACGTATTCCATTCCGGCGTATTTATAAGAGCTCCTGAAGAATCTGTCAGGTACAATGTATTACTATCATGAACCTCAATTCTTCCTACTTGCATCTCTCCATCATAGTTAAAGTAATACTTCTTTCCCCAAATGTCATAAATGCCATTTTTCAATATATCGCCATCTCTCCAGAAATACCACGCACCATCATACTTAACCCAGTCGTTTGTTTCCTGGATCACTCCAGAATCATTTGTCATATAATGAGTTTCACTGCCGTCATGATATGTTTCTGTAAGATACCCTGAAAGCATCGTTGCATTATACATGAAATAGTATTTTTTACCACCAATTGTTTTAACTCCATCAGCGTACAACTTTCCGTCTTTTGAATAATACCATTCTCCCTCATGGTGAATCCAATCTGACTTTTGCTGAATTTCGCCACTATTATTGGCAAAGTAATAATAATAACCATCATCTTCCCGGGCTTCAAATACTCCAGTTGCCATAACGCCATTCCCATCGAGGTAGTATTTTGAACCACTATATGAAAGGAATTCCCCTCTAAGAAGATAAAGATTACCGTCACTATCTTTTTTATAATAGCACCATGTTTTTCCGTCTTTTGTTTTATTCCATCCTTCAGTTGGTGTATAAATAACGATACCATTTGAATCCGCTATATAAGCTTTTCCGTCTTCTGTATCAAACGAACCTGTCTGCATTTCTCCATTATTGTCAAAATAATAATAATCCCCTTTATAAAGGTAGAATTTATCTTTAACAAGTTTGTTATCAACAAATAAGTACCATTTTCCGTTTGTCTTCACCCAATGTTCCTTTGCTGAAGCCTGAATCAATGTGATTGCTCCAGATGCATCCGCCTGATACAACTGTCCACCAATAGTAAGTTGAGAATCGGTTACTAGAATCCCATCTGAATCCAAATAGTATTGTTTGCCATATTTTTCTACAACTTCATCCTCTGCTCTAATGAAATCCTTTTTATAATAATTCCATGAGCCATCCTGATTCTGATACCAATCATCGATAATTAAACATCCATTTTCATCTGCCCGTATAATTCCATCATGCGATTTTTCATTTTCATCCGTGTATTCAACCCATTCCTCACTATCGATCATCATTCTTCCAGACCAATCGAAATAGCATGAATATTCAAATCCGGATTCGTCTTCAAAGTCGCGAATAGTATCTGTTACTTTTTTTCCTGCTTCATAATAATATACACTACCGTCTTCTTCAACAAATCCATCTTTCACTTCTTCATCAACATCTAGTGATTCTGTCAGATTCTTGTCCGAAACTGTTTCATCTGTTGATGTTTCGTTTTCTGTATCTTCTGTTATGTTTTCAGACGGCTCGTTTTTCTCTTCTGAAACTACTTTTTCAGTCTCTGACTGTTCTACATCTGCATTTGATTCTTCCTTTTGTTCTACATTGCTCTCATCCGCTTCTTCGACTGGTGCTTCCTGATCCACAGCCGCTTCCTGTGTAGTTCCTGTAGCTTGATTCTCTTCTGCCATTACCGGAGTAACAAGACTTGCACTAGTCGCTGCTACGCAAAGTAAAGCAATTATCTTTTTTCTCTTCATATGGGAACCTCCTTATACGATCTTGTTATATCATATTTTCCCACAATTCATTATATTTGTAAATACTTTTTGTCTTTTTAGTGTTTTATCTGTGAATTTTTTTTGTTTTTTCTCATTTCTTTATATTTTTTTGTTTTTTCGTAAGTGCCTCAAAACAAAAAAAGGACAGAAAAACGAGAATCATCTCTATTTTTCTGTCCTCTGATTTAATTCAATTGTTCACCTTCCGGCAACACTCCGCCTTCTTCTACAATGTTTGCCAGATCAATAATATTCTGCACAGAAGATTCAACCGGTTCCATAATAAAGAGTTCTGTATCACCACTAGAATAACATGTACCAGTTGTATTCGTACCTTCCGCTGCTACAGACTGAATCGTCCAAGCCGGATTATTACTCAACTGATATTTAATCAATGCGTTAATCTCTTCCTGAGACATATTTGTCTCAACATCTTTGCTCACCTGTTCCATAATCGCATTCGCTTTCAAGAGCATAGTCGGTGACAAACACTTCTTCAACATAGCAGTAATAACTGCCTGCTGATCTTTTCCTCTCTGGTTGTCTCCTCCTGGAACATTGTGTCTCTCTCTGCAGAAAGCAAGTGCTTCTTCACCATTGAAGTGATTATATCCTTCCTGTACATCCATTACATGTTCAGAATCTTCACTTGTTGTAAACGCATACTCTGAATATACATCAATTCCTCCAAGTGTATCTACAATATCAATTAATGAAGTAAAATTCAATCTCGCATAATAATTAATATCCGTCTCATACAATTCACCCAGTGTACGCATAGAGGCATCTACTCCGTAAATTCCTGCGTGAGTCAGTTTATCTCTCTGACCGCCTGAAATCTTTGGAATCGGTACATAGTAATCACGCGGAGTAGTTACTAATAAAATCTGATGTGTCTGCGGATTCACAACTGCAATAATATTCACATCACTTCGGCTTGTTTCTGATACATCACCATAGACATCAATACCACTGATATAAACTGTAAATGGTTCTTTTATAATACTGTCATCTGTTGCTCCTGTTGAATTTCCGAAATCCAACTCAACACGTATATTAAATGTATACAACACTTTCACTTTATCGCTATAGCCATCTACTGCTTCTTCCATCAGACTTGTATATGCACTGTTATAAATGATTGCATCACAATCTCCATCAATCAGAGCCTGTGCCTGATCCTGAACGGAATCATACTCTTTCACTTCAATCGTATCAACGCCAACTTGCTTTTCAATATCAGCTACAGCTGTCTGTATATTGTCAGCACCTTTCTCAAACTGTACACCATACGTATAGTCTGCCGCATCTTCTATTGTCTCTGCCGAATCATCTGCTCGCACTGCAACAACCATCTTATCTACTTTATAGTTGCTGCCTGTGATCTTTCCAATCATATTATTAGCCTGAGCGACATAATAACTTCCCGTAAACATCACAACTGCCATAAGTAAACTGAATACTTTTCCCCAAGTCCCCCGTTTTCTCCTTGCCACCTGTGAATTCAGTGTCACACACCATAAGAAAAACAGTATTGCTGCTGCCAGTATCAGATACTTGTCCGGAATCATTCCTAACAAATACAATACCGCCATTAAGGCTATACTGGCAATCGTCTGAAGAATGATACACAAAGTCCCCAGCTTATTACTTCCCGATCTGCGGGAATACTTATTTGTACTTTTTTTTCTGCGTGCAGAATTGCCAGCAGATCCTTTTCGTTTTGCCATCTTACATCCCTTTTCTTAAATTAGAACAATTTTGACGGGTAAACTCCTTCTTCAATCAATCCACGAAGCGCTACTGTTACAGATTCTTTATCTTCCTTATATGTCACACCAAACCACTGGTCATGTGACTGCAGTACTTTTACTTCCAGTTTTCCATCACTTAACAGATCTCCAATCATTGTCGGAAGCAGATATTCTGCTTTTAGATCTGTACTTTCTGTTTTCTCAAGGAACTCATCAAATCCTGTCTTAAGAATCTCAAAAAATTCAGGTGTAATTCCCCACATATTCATAGATACCGGTGAATCAACATCAAGGAATACATCTCCATCCTCTTTGTGGATTACAGCTTTTCCGTCTTCTTTTTCGATGTTATGTGTCTCTTCAATGTCTGCAAGCATGCCATGTCCGTCTACTTCGCACACACCTCTGGTCACGCCTCCGTTATCACTCAATGTATTTTTCAATACAAAGCTGACCATACAAATCTGCATTATATCAGCAGATGGAAGGTTTGTCAAATAACTGTATGCCTCTTTAAATGCTTCTTTTCCATAATAATCATCTGCATTGATTACAAGGAATGGAGCATCCACCACATCTTTACAGCAAAGAATTGCCTGACCTGTTCCCCAAGGTTTTGTTCTTCCTGTGAATTTTCCGCTGAATTTTTCTGGAATATCATCAAGCTCTTGAAATGCATATGCTACTTCTACTTCTTTTTCAATACGGTTGCCAATGATCTCTTTGAAATCTTTCTCGAGATCTTTGCGGATAACGAATACAACTTTGTCAAACCCTGCTTCTAATGCATCATAGATGGAGTAGTCCATGATAATCTCTCCATTTGGTCCGATTGGAGCCAGCTGCTTGATTCCGCCTCCAAAACGACTTCCAATACCTGCCGCCATGATTATTAATGTTGCTTTGCTCATTTCTTTTTCCTCCTAATGTCTCTTCACTGTTACAATATACCAGTTTATAAACACCACTTATTCTCCCAATCCATCTTTCACAAGTTGAACCATGTCTGAAAGTGCTATTTCTTCGTCTTCTCCTTCACAAATAATTGTAATCTCATCTCCGCTTTTTATGCATGCACCCAGTACGCTTAATACACTTTTGGCATTTGCATTTACCTCTTCGTTTTTCATCTTTTTGTACACTGTGATCTTGCTCTTGTACTGCATCGCAGTTTTACAAAACAATCCTGCCGGTCTTAGATGAAGTCCTGTCGGATTTTTGATCACTACTTTATCGCTTACCATGTTATTCTCCTATTCTATCTCTCTGATAGTTGGAAGTTTTAACTCCAATATCATATAATATGCATTGAAAACTGTCAATGCCAGCCTTCTTAATTCTTTTTTAATTTAGACCTGTACTTTTTTAATTAATATGAAGTATTATTAATTTGTCCCAGCGTTATTTTCCGGTTGTTCATCCTTTGTGGATCCTTTTTCAGTCAATATAAGCTGCACTGTCACTGGTTTTGTCAACGTTACTCCATCCGGAAGGTCTACTTCTACCGGTATGTCATAAGTGCCTTCCTTCGTGTAATTCTGGAGATTTACCGATACTGCATTGCTGATATCCAGACTATCCAGCGTATCTTTCTCTCCCTGAAATACAAGTGTCACCTCAGCATCTGGCTCGTAACTTACCTGAAGATTTTTTGCCAGATAATTCTGTTTGATGGACGCAACCATAAACTCAATTGTACGATTTCCCAACTGTTCGATCATTGCAGTTGCGGTAACCTTTCCTGAAGCGCCTTCAATCAGTTCTACACCTTCCGGCAGATAATCTGTAATGTCAAATGCTTTCTCTATCTTCTCTGTTGCCCCAGCGATAGACAATTCAGATGCTGGAATATTGATACTTTCAATCTTGGATAAGGCCTCTTCTTTTCCGCAGATCTGCACGCTCGCCGGTTCGCTCGAACAACCGAGATATTCATATCCATCTGCCGGTGTTCCAGATGCTTCAAATTTTAATGGAACCGTCTTGATCCTCATTACTGTCACATCTACAGTGATTCCATCTTCTCCAAGATTATTACTTAGCTGTCCCTGATTGATTACATTTCCCGATGCATCATATAAAACAAGTTCTGCTGTAAGTTCTTCATCTTTTGAAATTCCATCTACATTAATCTTCGCTACGGCTTTATCAATTGATTTTACTGTTGATTCTGCTCCTGTAATCGTTATTTTTTCAGGATTAACTTTCATCTCTCCAATCTGATAACCGTCACGCTGCGTTCCTGTTGTGCTAACAGTCAGTGTAAATACAGTCTTACCTGTTGGTTCTGTCTTAATCTGTATATTTCTCGGAGCAGCCTCTGCCGACTGATAAGATCCACTATACTTTGGAATTGATACTGAAATTGGTATCAACCCTGTCCTGGAATCCATTTCTTTGATATCCGCAGTAGCCACAATATCATCCGACTTAATCTGTTGAATCACTGAACGTTTTGCGTAAACAACTACGTTTACATTCTGATCATCTAAAACCGTATAAACTTCCCCACCTTGTGTAATCACATCATCGTTCGCTATCGTAACTTTGATGTTTGTATAAGTTGATTTCGTAACCGGATTAGCAACATTCGCAACAATCAGCCAAAGAAATGCTGCAAAAACAAATGCAATAATCTTAAGCGGAAGATTCGTTGTCAATTTGTATTTTTTCATGATCTGTGCCATCCTTTCCGTATAGAAAACTTGTTCTTTGTCTCTGTCTTTCTATACTGAATCTGGCTTAACTGACTCCGAAGTTCTTCTGCGTTAATAGCTCGAAGCAATCGTCCTCCGGAAGCCACAGAAACAAGTCCCGTTTCTTCTGAAACAACAATCACAAGAGCATCGCAAACTTCGCTCATTCCCAATGCCGCACGATGCCTTGTTCCCAGATCTTTACTGATTGTCATGTTATCTGAAAGTGGCAGATAACATGTTGCTGATGTAATTCTGTCCCCTCTGATAATAACCGCGCCATCATGAAGTGGGGTGTTGTGTTCAAAAATATTGATCAGCACCTGAGAAGACACTTTACAATCAAGCTCTATACCTGTCATTTCATACTCTGTCAACTGAATCACCTGCTCTACTACGATCAGTGCTCCTGTACATACGCTTCCCATGGCATAACAAGCTCTTACAATACTATCCAGTGTTTCATCCGAAAACCTCTGATTTTCTTTATTTTTATCGAACGGATTAATGTTACTAAATAAATTCTTCTCCCCCAGCTTCTCCAATGCCCGTCTAAGTTCTGGCTGAAAAACAACAATTGCTGCAATCGCTAATACATTAATCGACTCTCTTGCCAGATACAGGATCGTATTCATTTGAAAAAGCCATGCCAGAAGAATAAATCCCCCCAGCATAAGCATTCCTCGCAGAAGCATCCAGGCTTTTGTGTTCTTGATCCAGAGCATGATTTCATAGACAATAATCGTCACAATCAGAATCTCTATGATATCTTTTATCTGTATATGTGGAAAATACATTCCATTTGAATAATTTCTTATAAAATTCTGAATCCACTCTATCATCTCAAGTCTCACCACCTTATGTAATCACTCGTTGTTATGCACTCTTGCATCTTTTGCTCTGTCGATCACTCTTTTTTCTCTTCATTCTGATCCAGACCCAGTTCCTTGCTCAGACTTCTTGTTAAAAGAATATCTTCCGTCATGTTTGAATCATTAAAAATTGTTGTTTGTGCAAGATCAGACTCCTTTTTCAGTTGTTCTGACTGATCTTCTTCCTCTTTCTGTTCAACTTCCTTCAAATCAGAAACTTCTGACACAGCAGTATTGTTTTCTGTCTCTGACACATTCGGCATCTCTGCGTCCTGCCCCTGATGTTCTGTAATATGTTTTACCTGCTTCTCAGGCATCTGAACCCCTACTTTCGGAACTGCCTTTACATAATAATAGTATTCGTCATCTTCAAACTGAACATTCTCTGTTCTTGAATAATCCACAGAGAAAAAAATAACTTCAAGGAACAATCCTATTACAACACCAAGAATCCCACTGAAAATCATCATCGTATAAGACATGTGAAGTCCAAGAGAAATATTTCCCGATGCACCTACGATCACACAAACTGCTGCTCCTGTTGCTGATGCTATCTTCCAGGAATGATCAACTGCCCGATTTTTAATTCCGTTCACTACCAGTATTCCGATCACTACTGCAAACAGCATAACCCACATTTCTTGATAGCCTACAAACTGTTTTGTAAAATTGGTTAAAGTGCTGATCATTGTTGTTCCATCTGTACCTTTCAATGCTGTTGCAGAAGCTTTGATCAGGTAAAGCAGATAATAAACAAGGATTCCGCAGGATGCAGGAACAATCCATATTGTAGTACCTAACAGCCCAAATACAACCGGAATCACCAGTGGTATTTTCATGCCGAAAGCTACTACTGTCAGCAGAATCAGCCAGCTCTTCTCTGGGGTAAATCGAAAGTAGAAAATATACATTAACAAAAACAGTATCACCGCAACTCCGGCTATTGGCATAGATAATGTATATAAATGAGCCACTATTAACACAGTTGCTGCTGCCGTCATTACTGCCAGAGGGAGAAATGTACAGACTACTGCTAAGCCAACAGTACAAAGAACAGATGATGCCATCTTCATAAATCCAATATTAGAATTGATCAGGTTAAACACCAAAAGTGCAAGCAAAAACTGTGCTCCCTTTCGAACCAAGAGAGAGTGAGAAACATAAATCTGCTTAAATCTTTCTCTAAGAACCAATAAATTGTTCATTGCTCATTCTTCTCCTTTTTACACATCTTCTCTAAACGGGACAAATTACGATAATAACGTTTTACATTCTGTTTGGCAACTGCATGTTTTCTCTTATAAAAACTATTTGCGCAAACCCCATATATAACCAAAAGAACTATATAGCCTGCAATTGCTGCAATCAAGAGAACGAATAGTTTTAAAATTGTCAGATCAGCAGATAAACTATCACTCGAATAAATGCAGAAACTAACGAACAAAATTGCATAACCTATTGTTACCCAAATCAATGTAATCCATCTCTTAAGACTTGCATAATCTTTTCTGTAATAATCGGCAATTTTAAAATCATCTCTGTAATTCTTCTCATATATCGACATTTTTGTCATTAAACGAATCCTGTCTTTATCTAACATATCCGACATTCACCTTTCAAGATTTCTCTCCTAAGTATACCATATGTTCAGATGCCTTGTCCAATGCTTAGAGTCAAAAAGTAGACATTTTTAACACCTGCTTTTTTCAGGATTCCTGCAGCACGTTCTATTGTACTTCCGGTTGTGTAAATATCATCAATCAGAAGAATGTTCTGGCGTGGATTCCACGATTTTGAAACCGCAAATGCCCCCTTCAGATTTCTGTGTCTCTGCTCCCCGTTCATTTCCTTTAAAGGCCGGGTTTTCTTAATCCGATATAAAACATCTTTTTCTATAGGAATTCCCATACATTCTGATAACTGCTTTGCTAAAAGTTCTGCCTGATTATATCCTCGTTTTCTCATTTTCGATCTATGTAATGGAATTGGAATAATTGCCTGAATCCCCCATCTTCGAATCTGAAATTCAAACTCATCTGCCAGCTCTTTCCCAAAGATTTCCGCATAATATCGCTTGTTGTGATATTTCAACCGATATACTGAATTTGAAACCGGCGGAATGTGAACCCAGAGGCTGCGTCCTTGTTCATAATTACTTTTTCTTCTTTCACAATCCCTGCAATACTCTTTCGTTTCATCCTCCAATGGCTTTCCACAATGGATACATTTTATTTTTCCCACCTTAACAACCTGTTTTCTACAGTCATCGCAAATACCTTTTGAGCTGATTTCCTGACAAAACGGGCATCTTTTTGGATACATTTTTTCTAAAATTCTTTGATTCGCTCGTCTAAGCTTGTAAATCTTCCCTGTTCGCTTTTGTTTTCGATCATTTCCTGAAATGTTAGTTCACTCCCTACTATTGTTAAACATTTTTTTGCCCGCGTCACTGCTGTATAAAGCAGATTCCTGTTATATAGTAACTTTGGTCCTGGAAGAAGTGGGATAATGACCGCCGGATACTCGCTTCCCTGAGATTTATGAACCGTAATCGCATAGGCAAGTTCTAACTCATCTGTCATATCGTATCCATATTTTACCTTTCTCCCCTCATCATATTCCACGATAACAGTTTCTGTATATTCATTGATTTCATCAATGACTCCCATATCACCGTTAAAAACTCCAATTCCTTTGTCAACTGTTAATCCAAATCTGGTAGAAACTTCCCACTCTAATTGATAATTATTTTTAATCTGCATTACTTTGTCACCTTCACGGAACAATCTACCATTAATTTCTTTCTCCGTTTTTTGGGAATCTGAAGGATTCAGATATTGCTGTAGAATCACATTCAATCGTTCTACACCCAGCAATCCCTTACGTGTTGGTGTCATTACCTGGATTTCATTTGGATCGGCCTGCACATATCTGGGTAATTTCTTCTGTATTAAAGTAATAACGACGCTAATGATCGTATTCGCATCCTGGCGTTTTAAGAAGAAGAAATCCCGGCTTTTATTATCAATTGTAACCGGTTCTCCTGCATTGATCTTATGAGCATTTACTACAATATCACTCTCTCCTGCCTGACGAAAAATCTTTGTAAGCGTCACTACGTGAAATTTTTCTGAACGTATGATATCTTTTAACACACTTCCCGGTCCCACGGACGGAAGCTGATCCACATCTCCCACAAGAATAAGTCTTGTTCCTGGAATAACTGCTGATAAAAGCGCATGCATCAGATTCAGATCAACCATGGACATCTCATCTATAATGATAACATCTGTCTCAAGTGGATTCTCTCTGTTTCTCAAAAATCCACCTACACTGTTCTCTTCCTCAGGATTTCCACTTACTTCAAGTAATCTGTGAATCGTCTGGGCTTCATATCCTGTAGCCTCTGTCATTCGCTTTGCCGCACGTCCTGTTGGCGCTGCAAGAAGGATACTCATTCCTTCGCTTTCAAAAAATTGAATCATCGTATTGATCGTTGTCGTCTTACCTGTACCCGGTCCTCCTGTTAATATGAGCAAACCATGTTTAATAGCTTCTATAACAGCTCTGTGCTGCATTGGATCCAATTCTATCTTTTCTTTCTGTTCTACTCTTTTCAGACGTTTCTCCATCATGTCTTCCGGCATCTGACAGTCAATATCAAGATCATTAAGCATTTTCGCAGTATTCAATTCCAAGTAATAATAATGTGCTGGATAAATGCGAATTTCCTCATCCACTTCTTTCATAACTGTTTTCCGTTCTATACACAGATCCATGATGTACTTCTCAATATCTTCAAGATCGACTCCTAAAAGTGCATTTGCTCTTCGAAGCAATATATTCTGTGGTAAATAAACATGCCCCTCACCTACTGCCTGTTGCAATGTATAAAACAAACCACTTCTTATACGATAGTCTGAATCTGTATGTATGCCGATTTTGGATGCAATTTCATCCGCAGTCTTAAATCCGATTCCTTCAATATTATCTGCAAGCTGATACGGATTTTCTTCCAACACTTTATACACTTTCATTCCGTAATACTGATAAATCTTGGCTGCCAGCTTTGTGGAAATACCGTATTTCTGCAGATAAATCATGGCTTTTCGCATATCTTTCTTTTCTTCAAGCTGAGATGCAATCTCCTGTGCTTTTCTTTCACTGATTCCTTTGATCTCCGCAAGTCTTTCCGGCTCTTCTTCAATAATGCGGAAAGTATCCTCTTTAAACTTTTTCACGATTCGGCCAGCCAGTGCCGCACCCACACCTTTCACTGCTCCGGAGCCAAGATATCGTTCAATAGAAACAATATCCTCCGGCTCTTTTACTTTATAATGAGAAATCTTCAACTGCTTACCGTAAACATTATGATTCACATATTCTCCTTGAATTTCAAGGAGTTCTCCTTCATTAATATAGTTCAGACTTCCCACGCATGTCACTTCACCATCATCATGTTCAATATGGAATACTGTATACCCATTATCAGAATTTCTATATACAATATGACTCACATACCCTGTAACTGTTTCCACACTTTTTCCTCTCTCTTCTTGTATCTTTTCCTAATTTATATGCAGAAAAAGGGTGTGTTCCTCTTATACACACCCCTCGTAATTGAATCTTCTTCTCTAAGAACCTGACACTTCAAATTCTTTTTCAGAATTCTTTCTCTTAAAACTCTTTTCTTCCACTCATAAATTCCACAAACTGTCCGGTACCAATTGCAACGACTTTCATCGGATCCTCCGCTGTCATCGTATTAATTCCTGTTCTCTCTTCGATCAATTCTTCCAGTCCGCGAAGAAGTGATCCTCCTCCGGTAAGAACAATTCCCCGATCAAGGATATCTGCTGACAACTCCGGTGGAGTCTGCTCGAGTACTCCGATTACAGCTTCTACAATCTGTCCTGTAGATTCTCTTAAAGCTTCTTCTGTCTCAGACGAAGTCACCGTAACTGTCTTTGGAAGCCCTGTTACCAGATTACGCCCTCTGACTTCCATCTTCTCTTCCTCTACAAGTGGATAAGTCGTTCCAATCTTAATCTTGATATCCTCTGCTGTTCTTTCTCCAATCAGAAGATTGTGTTTCTTTCTCATATAGCGTACGATTGCTTCATCAAAATCATCACCCGCTATCTTAATTGATGTATTCACAACTGTTCCGCCCAGTGAAATAACTGCAATATCCGCTGTGCCTCCACCGATATCAACGATCATGTTTCCACAAGGCTTTGAAATATCTATTCCTGCTCCTATTGCAGCTGCCACAGGTTCTTCAATCAGATGAACTTCTCTTGCTCCGGCTGCAAAGGTAGCCTCTTCCACTGCTTTTTTTTCTACTTCTGTAACACCACTTGGTACACAGATACTGATTCTCGGCTTCTTAAATGTACGTTTTCCCAGAGCTTTCTGAACAAAATACTTAATCATCTTCTCCGTCACGGTATAATCAGAGATTACTCCTTGTCTGAGTGGTCTTACCGCAATAATATTTCCCGGTGTTCTTCCAAGCATCAGACGCGCTTCTTCACCAATTGCCTTGATCACATTCGTATCACGATCAAATGCGACAACTGATGGTTCTTTCAGAACAACCCCTTTTCCTTTCACATATACCAGTACACTGGCTGTCCCCAAATCTATTCCAAGATCTACTGACATCATAATTTCTATATCTCCCTTCTAAAACGCTCTTTTACTGTTCTCAGCAATCTACTGCAAATAAACAACTTTGTCTGTTACTGATTCCAGCATTTTCTTTCCTCAATCAAGTGTCTTTTGTCCCTTGAAGGGGTTTATCGTTACTGTTTTTTTCACTATTTACTGTTGTCAATATTATGTAACCAAAACAGTAATGTTTTATCATCCGCATACTTTAGTATAATAGACTTCGCTTAAAATAGAAAGGCATTTTTTGCATATATTTTACGACTTTTTTCGACTTTTTTTCGTCTTTATTTCTCCAATATAGCCGCAATATATTTTCCTGTATAAGAATCTGGATTCTTTGCGACCTCTTCCGGAGTACCACTTGCCACAACAGTTCCTCCGCGGTCTCCTCCTTCTGGTCCAATGTCAATAATATAGTCTGCCGTCTTAATCACATCCAGATTATGTTCGATTACAATTACTGTATTTCCATCCCCGGAAAGTCTGCGGAGAATCTCTGTTAATTTATGCACGTCTGCAAAATGAAGTCCTGTCGTAGGTTCATCCAGAATATATACCGTTTTTCCGGTACTGCGTTTGCTAAGTTCTGTCGCAAGTTTAATTCTCTGTGCCTCGCCACCTGAAAGCTCTGTAGAAGGCTGTCCCAAACGAATATACGACAATCCGACATCTCTCAGCGTCTCCATCTTTCTTCGAATGCTTGGCACGTTTTCGAAGAAATCTACCGCTTCTTCCACTGTCATATTCAATACATCATAAATATTTTTCCCTTTATAGCGCACTTCCAGCGTCTCACGATTGTAACGCTTTCCACCACAGACCTCACATGGAACATACACATCCGGAAGGAAATGCATCTCGATTTTCAGGATTCCGTCTCCTGCACATGCTTCGCAACGTCCCCCTTTAACATTAAAGCTAAACCGTCCTTTCTTATATCCACGCGCTTTTGCATCTGGTGTTCCTGCAAACAAATCTCGGATCAAATCAAATACGCCTGTATAAGTAGCAGGATTCGACCGTGGTGTCCTTCCGATTGGTGACTGGTCGATATTAATCACTTTATCAACCTGCTCTAGCCCTTCTATTCTCTTATGTTTTCCGGGGATTGTTCTTGCCCGGTTCAAGTCTCTTGCAAGTCTTTTATATAAAATCTGATTCACAAGAGAACTTTTCCCCGATCCAGACACTCCCGTTACACAAGTCATAACTCCCAAAGGGAATTTTACATCAATGTTCTTGAGATTATTCTCTTGTGCACCGACTACTTTCAGATAACCTGTCGGCTTCTTTCTTTCTGTCGGAACCGGAATCCTGATTTTTCCACTCAAATACGCTCCTGTGACAGAATTTGGATTTTTCATAATTTCCTGTGCATTTCCCACAGCAACAACCTGACCGCCATGTTCTCCTGCCCCCGGACCGATATCTACTATATAATCCGCTGCCAGCATCGTATCTTCATCATGTTCTACTACAATCAATGAATTTCCAAGATCACGCAGATGTTTCAGCGTCGCAAGAAGTTTATCATTATCTCTTTGATGAAGTCCGATACTAGGCTCATCCAGAATATATGCAACTCCGACCAGACCTGATCCAATCTGTGTTGCAAGACGAATTCTCTGTGCTTCTCCACCGGAAAGTGTTCCTGTCGCACGCGCAAGCGTCAGATAATCCAGACCGACATCCATCAAAAACCTGATTCTTGCTTTGATCTCTTTCAGAATCTGATTACCAATCAACTGCTGTGTCTCTGTCAATTGAAGTTCATCTAAAAATTTCTGAAGCCGTTCTATAGAAAGTGTTGTCACTTCTGAAATATTCTTATCTCCAACTGTTACAGCTAAAGCCCCCGGCTTCAAACGCTGTCCTTTACAGGCTGAACATGGTGTAATATTCATAAATGTCTCATATTCTGCTTTCATCGTCTGAGAACCTGTCTCACGGTAACGACGTTCCACGTTCTTGATCAATCCTTCAAATGCAACCGGATAAATCCCTTCGCCTCTCTGACCTTTATAATAAACCTTTACTTCTTTTCCGTCTGTTCCATAAATCAAAATATCATGGATTTCTTTCGGATAATCCTCAAAAGGGGTGTCCAGATCAAAATGATATTCTTTACAAAGTGCATCCAGAATTGCACGTGTGAAGCTGCTCTTGTCTGTACAGGACTGCCATCCTAAAACTGCAATCGCACCTTGATTAATAGACAACGATGGATCCGGAATCATCAGTTCTTCTGAAAATTCCATTTTGTATCCAAGTCCAAAACATTCCGGGCAAGCACCAAATGGATTGTTAAAAGAAAAACTGCGTGGTTCAATCTCATCAATACTGATCTCACAGACAGGACAGGAAAAACTCTGACTGAAATTCAGAGGTTCTCCATCGATCACATCAACAACAAGCAGACCTTCTGCGAGCTCAAGTACATTTTCGACAGAGTCTGTCAGTCGTTTTTCAATTCCAGGTTTTACTACAAGACGATCTACAATAATCTCAATATTATGCTTGATATTCTTATCTAATGTAATTTCTTCTGAAAGTTCATACATATTGCCATCCACACGAACACGAACATATCCACTCTTTTTTGCACGTTCGAAAAGCTTTGCATGTGTTCCTTTTCTTCCACGTACAACAGGTGCCAAAAGCTGTATCTTCGTTCTCTCCGGAAGCGCCATGATCTGATCCACCATCTGATCTACCGACTGTTTTGCAATCTCACGACCACATTTCGGGCAATGCGGAATTCCAACTCTCGCATATAATAATCGAAAATAATCATAAATCTCCGTAACAGTTCCAACTGTGGAACGTGGATTGTGATTCGTTGATTTCTGATCGATAGAAATTGCAGGTGAAAGCCCTTCGATACTTTCTACATCCGGTTTCTCCATCTGACCAAGAAACTGTCTTGCATAGGAAGACAGTGATTCCATATAACGTCTCTGTCCTTCTGCATAAATTGTATCAAATGCAAGGGAAGATTTTCCAGAACCGCTAAGTCCCGTCAAAACAACCAGTTCATTTCTTGGGATATCTACATCTATATTCTTCAGGTTATTTTCATTCGCGCCTCGTATCTTAATGTACTGTCTGGCGTCCATTTTCTTACCCATTTTGTAATCTCCTATTCCATATCATTGAGCATCTTTTTTAATTCAACAAGCTTATCACGAAGCTCTGCCGCTGCCTCAAAGTTCAATTCCGCTGCTGCCTTCTTCATCTGTTTCGTCAGATCCGCGATCAGTTTCTCCAGTTCTTTCTGGCTCATGGACTCCGGATCTTTTTCAAGCCGCATCTCTTCTGCCGCAACCTTTTTAGAGATACTGATCAGATCACGCACTGACTTCTGAATCGTCTTCGGCGTGATTCCATGCTCTTCATTGTATCTCATCTGAATCTCACGACGACGCTGTGTCTCATCGATTGCCAGCTGCATTGATTCTGTAATCTTATCTGCATACATGATTACATGTCCTTCTGCATTACGCGCTGCACGACCGATTGTCTGAATCAGCGAAGTCTCAGAACGAAGGAATCCTTCTTTGTCTGCATCAAGAATCGCAACAAGAGTGATTTCCGGAATATCAAGTCCCTCTCTTAAGAGATTGATTCCAACCAGCACATCAAACACATCCAGACGCATATCTCGGATGATCTCCGTACGTTCAAGTGTATCAATATCCGAATGAAGATATTTCACACGGATTCCTACTTCACGCATATAATCTGTCAAATCTTCTGCCATACGCTTTGTCAGCGTTGTGACAAGGACTTTATTCTTCTTACTAATCTCTTTGTTCACTTCACCGATCAGATCATCAATCTGTCCTTCTACCGGTCGCACTTCAACTTCCGGATCCAGAAGTCCTGTCGGACGGATTACCTGTTCTGCTCGAAGAAGTTCATGATCCTTCTCATACTCTCCCGGTGTCGCAGATACAAACATCACCTGATTAATCTTGCTTTCAAACTCATCAAAGTTAAGCGGACGGTTATCCTTCGCAGATGGCAGGCGGAATCCATAATCTACCAATGTCTGCTTTCTCGACTGGTCTCCGTGATACATTCCACCAATCTGCGGGATCGTCTTATGTGACTCATCAATCATCATAATAAAATCATCCGGGAAATAATCGATCAATGTATACGGAGCCTGTCCCGGTCGAAGCCCTGCCAAATGTCTGGAATAATTCTCAATTCCGGAACAAAATCCAGTCTCCTTAAGCATCTCAATATCAAAATTCGTTCGCTCCGCAATACGCTGTGCCTCTAAAAGCTTGTCATTTCTCTTAAACTCTTTGACACGTTCTTCTAATTCTTCTTCAATATCTGCCACCGCACGTTTGATATTCTCACGGTCAACCACGTAATGAGATGCCGGAAAGATGGCTATATGCTTTAGCTCATCTTTCACCTCTCCTGTCAAAATATCAATCTCTGAGATCCTGTCTATCTCGTCTCCAAAGAATTCCACACGAATCGCTGTGTCACTCTCATATGCCGGAATGATTTCCAAAACATCTCCACGCACACGAAATGTACCACGGTGGAAATCCATATCATTACGATCATACTGGATCTCAATCAGCTTTGCCATTACTTTATCACGATCTTTGATCATACCAGGACGCAAAGAAACTACCATGTTCTGGTAATCTACCGGGTTACCCAGTCCATAGATACAAGATACACTTGCAACAATGATCACATCTCTTCGCTCCATCAGCGACATAGTTGCGGAAAGTCGAAGCTTATCAATCTCGTCATTGATGGAAGAATCCTTGGCAATATATGTGTCTGAAGATGGAACATATGCTTCCGGCTGATAATAGTCGTAGTAGGAGACAAAGTATTCCACTGCGTTATTTGGGAAAAACTCCTTGAATTCTCCGTAGAGCTGCGCAGCCAGCGTCTTATTATGTGCAATAATCAATGTCGGCTTGTTCATCTGTTGAATAACATTCGCCATGGTAAATGTCTTACCAGATCCAGTAACGCCAAGCAACGTCTGACACTGGTTTCCTTCTTTGAAGCCTTCGACCAGCTCTTTAATTGCCTGCGGCTGGTCGCCAGTTGGGTTGTATTGTGATACTAATTCAAAATGATCCATGTAATTTCTCCTGATCGCTCTAATTTAGCGGTGATATTTTAGAAATAGTAGTTGTTTTCTTAGTATTGTTACTTGTATAGTATATCATTCAGGAGAAAAAAAGTACAGAACTAAATCGAATGTTTGTTCTGTACTTTTACATCTTAGCTCGATTCTACATACCTTTAAAATGTATCTGGATTTAAAGTCAAATTTTTTATTTCGTTGACAGAATAAACTTTTAAGATATATAATATTTTTATTACATTTGTAAGATTTGGAGGAATATCACATGAGCAATCTGCCTCAAATTTCAGAAGCTGAATTTGAAGTTATGAAAATCGTTTGGAAATACGCACCAATCAGCACCAATGAAATTACTGAAAAATTAACACAAATTTCCAGTTGGAGTCCTAAAACAATTCAGACATTGATTAAACGTCTCGTTTCTAAAAAAGCACTAACCTATGAAAAACAAAGCCGGGTTTTTGTCTATACCCCATTGGTCAAGGAAGACGAATATATTCGGCAGGAAAGTAATTCTTTTTTAAAACGATATTATAATGGTAATATCACTTCTATGCTTGCCTCTTACATTGAGGATGATAAATTGTCTGAAGAAGACATTGCCAGCTTACGGAATCTTCTTTCCAATCATTAACCATGGGAGGAGCATATTTTGATATATTTTAGTTTTCGATTTTTACTCTGTAATGCCATCATTTGTATTTTTTTAGGTAGTTTACTGGGATTAAAAAATTTATTGCAAAGGCAATTATCCGCACGTATGCAATATAATCTTTCGATTATATTTCTTGCCGTTCTAATTGTTCCCTTTTTACCGATAAACTCTGCCCCATCTTCTATATCGTGGAGACATTTGCTGACAGCCAGTTCAAGTACCAATGGTGACATTCAAACCACTTTTCTTTCTGGTAATGGTTATAATTTGGATAAAATAAATGATTTTGCTGTCTCTGTCAGCACCCAAATACCAACTTTTATTCACACATTACTTGTATTTTTCTGGAGTATCGGTATATTCATAATGTTTTTTCTTCTCTACCGCTCAGTAAAACAAGTAAAAGCCTTACATAGTTCTGCTTTACCTCTTCAAAACGAAGAACTAAACGCTCTTTATATAGAATGTTTAAACGAAGTGAACAGCAAGCATACCATTCCGATTTATAGTACAGCATTTTTGAAATCTCCTGTTTTGGCTGGTTTCCTGCATCCTCGCATTTATCTTCCAATTCACTTGATTTCAGATTTTAACGCTGGAACTATAAGCTCAACTGATATTCGATATATGCTTCTTCATGAACTGCAGCACTACAAGCATAAAGATATTCTAATTGGATATTTGATAAATACAGTAAATGTTTTCTACTGGTTCAATCCCCTAATCTGGTATTTTCTAAAAAGAATACGTCAGGAACGGGAACTTGCCTGCGACAGTGCTGTATTACAATTATTGAAAGAAACAGAATACAAGTCATATGGAAATACACTGATTAACTTTGCCGGAACAATAGCTCTGTCTCCATTCCCTTTTACTATGGGAATCAGTGGAAATATAAAACAGTTAAAAGGACGCATTTTAAATATTGCATCATTCCACCAACCTACTTTTAAACAAAAAATTCGTGGATATCTTATATGCATATTCGTCTCTACTATCATCATTGGATGCATTCCCATACTTTCTGTTTATGCTTCTGATCAGACTGGCTATCATTTTGACACAACCGAAAAGAATATTACTCAGCTAAATCTTTCTTCCAATTTTGGGGACTACACCGGAAGTTTTGTTTTATATGATCAGTCTGCTGATAAATGGAATATTTATAATATGGATCATGCTTCCACACGTGTATCACCGAATTCGACTTATAAAATATATGATGCATTACTTGGCTTGGAATCTGGAATTATTACACCAGAACATTCCACTTTCACATGGAATGGAGAGCCATATCCTTTTCATTCATGGGAAGCCGATCAAGATTTAACCTCGGCTATACATAATTCCGTAAACTGGTATTTTCAGGCAATTGATTCACAGGCAGGTTTTGAAGCCGTAAGAACATTTTTACAGACAATAAACTATGGGAATCAGAATACTGGAACAAATCTAAATCTCTATTGGACAGATTTCTCTCTGAAGATATCCCCCATAGAACAGGTGGAATTGTTACAGGATTTCTATCAAAATAATTTTCATTTTGACAGTAAAAATATCCAGGCAGTAAAAAAAGCCCTGCTGCTTTCCACTACTTCTTCCGGTTCTCTTTACGGGAAAACAGGAACTGGGCGTGTCAATGGTAAAGATGTCAATGGCTGGTTTATCGGATACATTGAAACAGCGAATAATACTTACTACTTCGCAACAAATATTCAATCCTCTTCTGGTGCAACTGGAAGTCAGGCTACCGAAATAACAGAATCTGTACTTTCTAATCTTGGTATTTGGAAATAAATAAAGAGAACTGATAGCATAATTTCCCGTTATCAGTTCTCTTTATTTCATTCTTCTCTACTGATCAATTCTGCAAATTACCTAACCGGTACTGATACCTCGGTATATTATCAATACCATTATCTAAAATCCTGTTTCCAACATACTGAATCGTTCCATCATCCTGAATTTTCATCGTAAGTTCGTGTGTAATAACAGCATCATTACATACAACAGAATCACATACTGCATGAATTGTCAAAACAATGGTTCCATCTTCATTATGCCTGACTTCTGTTACTTCCGGTAAAGACAAGCCAAAATGTGTTGGTGAATAATTACCACATCCCAATCGTTCCCAGATAAACATATTACTTTGTTCATCGTAGACCGCCCATTCTTTCAATTCTTCTTTTGTAACAGGAAGATATGTCATAATTACATTTTCGAACTCTTCTGCTGGAATTCCCACAACCTCTTTTTCTGCAGTAAATTTTTCTCCATATTTCATTTGATAAAAATATTCATAAAGTCCATTATAATCCAACCCCTGCATATCCTCCGCATTCCAGTTTGAACATAACAGATTGTTTCCCTGATAGCCGAACGTACTCACATATTTTTTTGAATATTCCCGACACTCCTCACTCAAAGGCTTTACCCGGATAATACAACTTCCATCTACAATCTCTGTCACTTCCGGTGGTTCAGGTACGCATAATCCATAACAGAAATTCCCATTTTCAGTATATGCCCATTCTTTTATTTTTGATAGCGATATGTATGTAAGTACAGGCTCTGTATCCTCACTCCAGATCATTTTTGCGGACATCACACTCATTTCTTTTCCATCATAACTATATTCTTTTCTGGTAATTCCACCATCTGTATCTGCTTCATATAAAATTACACTTCCTTTTTCTTCTTGTTCTGCAGATTTTAAAAATTGTTCCATCTTCTGATAATTATCCATAACAGAATAATGATCGGAACGAATGACCGGATTCCCATTTTGTTTGATAATTTCTTTCATCCGATTCATCATTTGCTCAGCAGTGTTCTGATCTGCTTCTTGTATTCCATTATATTCAGAATAAATGTCTCGGACAATGCCCATAATTTCTTCACAATCGTTCACAACTTCCTTTTTCTTGTCTTCATCGATTGGTAGATTATATCCCTTATCCGGATTTTCCATGGTAGTGTTTTTCTGATTCTTCTCATTTTTTACATCTGTGCTGTTTAACGATATCTTACTTTCACAGGAAGTCAGAAGCATTCCTATACAAAGTACTAACAAAATACTTTTTCTTTTCATATTGCCCCCTAATTATTACTGTAATTCTCTTCCCACTCTTCTTCTGTTAACCTTGGCATATACCACCCTGCATTTGCGCTTTGATCTGATCTGATTACCTTATTTGATAAATACTGGAATTTTCCGTCTTCCATAGGTTTTATCATCAATTCACTGGTGATTGCCTGATCTAACATTCTGATTTCCCATACTGCTTCTATCGTAAGTTTTAATGTTCCATCTTGTAATTTTTCATATGAGATAACTTCCGAATATGGCTCATATGGAAATTCACAATCATATAACCCTCGCGGTCTGTATCTAAAAGTTCTATTATCAGAGTTATAAAAAGTTCCCTTTTCAATCTCGGTATTACTAAATGGTAAATAGGTCTTTATAACCTCTTCAAACTCATCTTCTGGAACTTCATATTCTGCTCCACCATAATTTGCTTCATATGGAACTTGCTTTCCATATTTCATATAATACATTTTTTCATAAAGATCATAAAAATCAAGTTCCGTATAATTCTGGTTATCCCAATTTGTAATCAACAGATTATTAAGTGCATACCCCAACGGCATAACATATTTTCGATTCAATTCCCGGCATGTTTTATCTAATGGCTGCACTCTGAATCCAGTTTCACCCGGTGCTCCATCAAATCCCGGTGGGTGATATTCCTCCAGAAACAAATATCCTTTTTCTGTATATTTCCACTCATATGCTTCATATTCATCATAATAATTAGCCTGTGGACTATTATCTTTCCATTTAACCTGACATAATCGAACATTTATCTTTCCATTCATTGACTCTAAATGATATTGTATAATTTCCCCTTCATCAAATACAACAACAATATCTACTGTTGCCTGTTCTTCTTTCTCCGCTGCTTTGCAAAATTCTTCTACTTTTTCACGATTGACCATATCAATCTGATTATCACAATCTACTGCCGCATATCCTTTCTCTTCCAGACAATTGATAATTTTTCTTTTCACCTTTAATGTATTTAACTCCGACTTCTCCTTCATATAAACAGACCGAAAAGTTTGCGCTGTTTTTTTACTTCTGCATTCATTTCAGATTCTACGGTTTCTTTCTTTTCTTCTTTTTCCGTAATTCGATTTTGTCCGCACCCTGTAAAAACAATAAGAACTATCAATATCATCGCAAATATCTTACATATGTAATAATTCCCCATAAAAATTTTTTTATCCTTCAAAATACTCATCCAATACTGTTGCATCTTTTTTAACAACATAACCACTTCCACCGATTCCTTTCTTCTAATTTTTTTGTTTCTTAAATCTTACGCTTGTAATATTTAAAACTCAAATCTATTTTCAGGAATTGTATACTCCAGATTCACCATCTTTATGTGCGATATATCCTATTTTATTACCATCCTCTATATCTTCTCCATTTTTGTTACCCTGTCATTTTAAAGAACATCCTTACTTACACTGTTACATATTTTTCCGCTTCTTCTTTGCACTTCAACGTATTTCCATGCCCAATTACATATTCCATACATTCTTTTCCCTGCTCTTCTTTTCCGATTCGGTAGTAACATACTCCCAGCAGGAATCTGCGTGTAACCTCATAATAAGGCAGCTTTTCCGTATCATTTTCCAGTAATCTTACTGCTGCCTCATCTTCACCTTTCAGCATCAAATTTTTTGCCATAAACAGTGGATTCTTTTGAAATACTTTCCCTGCTTTTTCTAATGTAGCCGAATAACCTGCCGCATCTTTCTCCTGATATTTCTTCGACAGTTCGAGATTCGTCATGACCTGCTGCCAAGAACGTCCCTCTCTTTTTCCTTCCCATTCATTCTTTATATACTCTTCTGCCTTCTGCAACTGCCCATTTATGATCAGTGCAACTACATATTTAGACTCAGCTATCAGCATGACACTTTTTTGAAATCCATGATAATCCAAGCTCTTTCCGTATCTTATCAACTCTTCCAGCATTTCTGAATATTTTTCTGCATCACATTGCTGTGACAGAATCCGGTCAATTTTTGAAAAATCTCTGAGAATGTCCCTGATTAAAATGAATATACCTGCAATCAGATCAACCACCACGCAAATCCACAGAAGCCAGGGATCTGTCGTGACCCAGCCCGGCTGCTTTACATCGAAAAAGAGTACTGTCTCCTGATGCGGGAACGGATTTCCTTTGAAAATACTCACCACACAGATCAATGCTGCATAAATCAACAGCACATTCCGTATCATCCTGATGTGTCCATTTTTCTGCTTTTCATAAATCTTTTTTATCTGCTCTTCCATTTTCTCTACCTCGCTGTCACACTATTTTTGTACCTACAACATAATTATACATAATTTCTGCTGTTATTGAAATCTTCTCTTGCTGTCTCCTGCTTTCCGGGAGTATAAGCTGCCAGCAGAGTTTTATGGCACTCGGACAGGCAAAGATCAGTCTGCTTCTTGCATGCCTGCGAAAACTGATCCTGCTGATCCCTCTGATCTTTATCCTGCCGCTCTTTTTATCTGATAAAGTATTTGCAGTTTTCCTTGCAGAACCAGTCAGTGATATCCTGGCGGCTGCCATTACAACCATAACCTTCTTAAGCCGCTTTAATGGAATATTGAACCAGAAAGACCTCGCCTGCTGCAAAATTTTCACCAATACAGACTGATGCAATTAATGCCAGTGATACCAGTACATCTGATTGCCTGAACCTGTCCGATTATTTTCTTCAGTCTTCGGTGCAGATTATCTGCATCCATACATTGTCTCATCTTCCCATCTCCTTATCACCAGAAATATTAATATTGTAGCGAATCTCTGTTCGGTTGTACAATATCAACTGCTGCCTGTTCTTCTTTCTCCGCTGCCTTGCAAAATTTTTCTACTTTTTCACGATTGACCATATCAATCTGATTATCACAATCTACTGCCGCATATCCTTTCTCTTCCAGACAATTGATAATTTTTCTTTTCACCTTTAATGTATTTAACTCCGACTTCTCCTTCATATAAACAGACCGAAAAGTTTGCGCTGTTTTTTTACTTCTGCATTCATTTCAGATTCTACGGTTTCTTTCTTTTCTTCTTTTTCCGTAATTCGATTTTGTCCGCACCCTGTAAAAACAATAAGAACTATCAATATCATCGCAAATATCTTACATATGTAATAATTCCCCATAAAAATTTTTTTATCCTTCAAAATACTCATCCAATACTGTTGCATCTTTTTTAACAACATAACCACTTCCACCGATTCCTTTCACATTCTCAACCATACTGATAAGAAGAATTGGTTTGTCCACGCTTTTATCTGCCGTAAACACCAAAAACCACCCGATTTCTTTGCCAGAAGTATCTTCTTTCGTTGCCTTCAACTTGGCTGTCCCTGTTTTTCCAGCCAGCAAAATATCGTCACGATGTGCAGCATATCCGGTTCCTTCCGGATCATTTACAACACCTTCCACCCCTTGCATAATTTCTTCTACATTTTCTTTGCTAAACGCATTTTCTATCCATGTTTCACCAGATGCTTCTTCTTTGTATTTCAAATACGGTTTTATCATATTCCCTTCATTTAAAAATGAAGTATAAATACTTGCCAGATGTAATGGATTTACAAGAATCTGCCCTTGCCCATAACCACTATCTGCCAATTGTATTTCTGTTTCTATTTTATCTGTATTGGAATATGTTGATTCCTGCATCGCAATCTCAAACGGCATATTCTGATTAAATCCTATTTCATTTAAAGTATTCATAAAATTCTCACTACCAATTTTAAGAGCTGCCTTTGCAAAATAAATATTATCAGAATAGATAATTGCATTTTTCATAATAACCGGTTCATATTCATGAAGTGTTGTCACTTGATAAGATCCCCAAGACGAATCTTTCTGCCATGCCAAACCTTCATTTCCAAAATCTTCTTTTGGATCTATGCTTTCCGTTTTCAACCCAATTCCTGCCACAACTGGTTTAAATGTTGAGCCAGGACACCATACTTGACGAAAACGATTATATAATGGCTTCTTTTCATCTTCGTTTAATGATGTCCATTTCTCTGATGATAAGCCCCGTATAAATTCATTATTATCATAAGATGGGGTACTTACCAAAGCCAATACTTCTCCCGTATAAGGATTCATTGCGACAGAACACCCCGGATCTTCTTTAAACTGCTCGTATAATGATTTTTGCAAATCGGAATCTATCGTTAATCTTATATCCATACCATCTTCTTTAAAAATACTTGCAAGAACCTCTTTTACTTCCCCTTCACTATCCAAAATCTTTATATCACAACCATCTTTTCCTTTTAATTGCTTTTCGTATAACTTTTCCACCCCAGATCTTCCGATTACACTTTCAGTTGAATATCCTTCCCCTGGATGATTTTCCAAATCTTCTGCTGTTACAGACTGTACATAACCAATTAAATGAGCTGCTGCCTCCCCTAACTCATAGGTTCTAACTTCCACATCTGATAGCATAACCCCTGGAATTTCCAAAAGTTTATTCTGACAATCCTGCTCCTCAAGTGTCTTTTCTTCTGGCTGTATTTTCATTAAATCTATTTCTTCTACTTTCGGAATAGTTTCAATTGGTACAAAAGAATCTTCTTTTACCCACTTTGCTGTGAGTTTGTTATTTATTGTTTCTACATCTATCTCTAATAACTCCGCTATTTTTTCAATAGATACATTCCTGTCTTCCAGCTTTCCCGGTATAATACCAACTGATGTTGCTACTCCTTTTCCTGCAAGCATTTTACCATCTCGGTCTAATATTTCTCCTCTCTCCGCTTTTGATGTAGTAACACTTATTTTATCATCACTCTCTAAATCTGGAAAAATCAGGCTATCCTGCCATACTAATTTATATCCCTGTTTCGTCTTCTTCAGTTCCGCCATATTGTCAAATTGTATTGTTCCGGCAATTGTATTACATGATGTTTCATACGAAAGCGTAACTGTATCTGCTTTTTTCTCTTTCACAGCTATATGACTGATTTTAATGTCACTGACCTCTATTCCTTCGTATATCTTAGAATTTCGTTGCATGTATTCTTCTTTTGTCAGATAAACTTTTTCATCTGAATCTATCATAGTATACATTACTTCATATTCCTTTTTTTCAATATGGTTCATATATTCCATAAGTGTGTCTTCTGGTGATTCCGTTATCGTCCTTTTTAATAAAACACCTCCCGAAACAGAAATTACTGTTATAGCTACTATTAGCCCAAAAATCTTACAAGCGTAAGATTTTTGGATATTTTGCTTTTTTCGTCTTCTTTTCATATATATTCCTTTCTTCTAATTTTTTTGTTTCTTAAATCTTACACTTGTAATATTTAAAAGTCAAGTCTATTTTCAGGAATTGTATACTCCAGATTCACCATTAGACTATCACACTTTTTCTCCTGCCTTTTAATATGCCGGGACACCATATCCGTAGATATTACTGCTTCCGATACGGTAACTCCGATATCATTGTCAATTCCCCGTCCGGTAAGATAACTGAACACATTTGTGTGATACCGATTTTCTTTTGGTAACAGCAGATGTTTTTCCACTGGAAGCTTCCTGCACAACCTCAGGTGGTATATATGTCATAAGCTCCTCTCCTTTCCTGCCCTAAATTGATATTTTTCATATCCGGGCATAAAAATAACCAGGCAATTTCCCATTCAGGAAACCACCCGGTTATGTAGCATTTTCATGCTAAGCAATCACTTTTTCGTCCAGAGCTTTGACTTCATCTATGGACAATTCTGCTATTTCAGCTATTTCTTCATATGATAATTTACCAGACTGCAACATACCTTTTGCAACCTTAATTGCTTTTGCATGTTCTGTTTCACGTGCAGTTTCATTTCTCATTTCTTCCATCGCTCTACACATAGTCGCAACTCCTTTCTCATCTTCTTTAAAATATCGAACTCGATCTGCCAGAATTTTATATTTCATATCCTTGGCATCGGTACAGGAAAAATCATGCATCAGCTTTCCTAATGCAGATTCGTCTTTAATTTGTGAGTTCACATATATAATATGCGATTCATCACCAAACAATTCGCCTGTTTCTTTTACCGTTCTGTCAATATGATAGATTGGTAATCCCACTTTCATTATATCATTTTCTGTAATAAAAATAACATAGGATTCACACAAATTTTCATATTTTTCACCCGGCTCTGTCACATTTGCATCGATAAGGCTACTGTTGTATCTTGCTCTTTTCACTCCGGCACCCTTATCACTTCTCTGTATTTCGATATTATACACTCTATTTTCTGCATCAACCGCCAGTATATCCAGTCTTACTGAACGTCCCTGAAGATTCTTAATATCCTGCTGTCCGTTCACTCGCAATACTTTCAAATCTGTACGGTTTAAAATAATCTGAAGCAAAAATTCCGTACACACTTTATCTTCAAATACTTTTTGCATGAAATCATCATCCAGCAATCTCAGTCCCCGGAGACGCTGTAAATCTTCTTCATGCTTCCGGTCAAAATCTAATTCTTTTGTATTGTTCTCTGCCATAATATCACCTCTTTCTTTTTCCGTATCTTCCTTTTCTTCCGTTTGTTTATAACAGATTAACATAGTTTCTTCTCCTATACAAGCTCCATGTTTTTGCTAATCTAACTTCAATAACTCGATGATCTCCATCGCATGTGCTATTCCTAATAAATACATCTGCAATATCTCCATAATAGGTATCGTCTGCATTCCAGTCTTTAAACGGAAGTAAACTCGATTTCAATTTTGATTCGTCATATACCGCAGTCGTTCCTTCCACAGAAGAAAGAATCTCCATAACTTTTAATGCATCTTCAAGCTTTTGTGGATTCTCCTCTAATTTTTTGCTCAATCCGTGATAGCGTGTCACATTCAAAAACAAAAAAGAACAGCCGATACCTGAGCAATCAATGCTCCAGCATTAGTACTATTGTTCAGTACACCCAAATAAGATGATCTTTTATCATAAAATACAATAGATTCGTCGCTTTTTCTTCCAAGGATGGATACGCATCCTATCCAAATACACTCTGTGTAGGCAGCAAAAAAACAGTCTGCCTTGACGAAAATCACTTCAATCAAAACAAACTATTCTTTATATTTCCTCTAATTATATTTTATGAGAATAACTGATTTTTATCTACTGATATTTTTCAATTTTCATAAAATAATTTTTCGCTAAAATTATTTTATGGAAAATGGTTGCAAATTTCATCTAAAACACATACAATTCAAACAGGGTATCTTTTATAAAATGGAAGGGAATATCAGACATCTTTCATTCTTAGACTTACTGATGTCTGACTTGAAATAAAAATGGATATAAACGAAAAATTTTATAAATTGATTGATCAATTTTATACAATAGAAAAAATCGTAAATGATTTGGAGAAAAGTCCTCGAAATTACGGTACTACGCAAAAATTTTATTCTAATGAAACTCACACATTAAAAATGATTGCCGAACACGAAGGAATTAATCAAAAAGAATTATCAGAAAAAATGTATCGTACAAAAGGTGCTACTTCTGTCATGATTGAAAAGCTCCTAAAAAAAGAACTCATTGAAAAACGTGTTTCTGATACTGACAGTCGCCGGCATTGCTTATATTTAACAGAAAAAGGTAGAAAAATCAACCAAGCTCACATGCAACATGATACAGAAGTTTTAAAATGCTGGCTGGAAGATGCACACTTTACTGAAGATGAGCTGGATACAGCAACAGATGTATTAGTTCGGTGTATTAATTATTATATGGAAAATATTTATAGTGGAAAAGGTCCTGAACGTTAATGTCAAATCAAAGAATAATAAAATCGGAGAAAGATTATCTATTTTTTAATCTTCTCCGATTTTCTATTTCTTCATAAGAATTATTTTTTTACTTCATATGCTGGACTTAAATGTACTCTCTTATTAAAGATCAAAGCCATGATGACTGAGAATGCAAGAATTCCAATGTTTCCGCAAATCTGTACTGGCGATGTAGAAACCAGTAATACTAAAACAGAAAGTGCTGCAATAATAATGGATGCAATGCAGATTGCTTTCAATTTTCCATTACTTACATAAAACTTGGATTCCTTCCAGATTTCTGGCATCTTTTTCGGAAGCTGCATTGCTGAATATGCAATTACTCCTCGAATAATAGTAAACAGAATAACTGTACTATTTGCAATTGTATTCAGATCAAGTCCTAATAGAATCGGCACAATACCAATCAAGTAGAACAATAACAGAATCAAATATGCAGATCCAAACTTTTTATTTTTCACTGCCAATTTTTTTGGAAGCCATCCATCTTTGCATCCTGTCATAACCGGATACACAATCATACCAATATTAAAATTCAATGTTGTTAACAATGAAAACATTGCACCACCAACAACAAAGAATGTATACACTGTCTTTGGCATAAATACAGCTGCTGAGATACTTAGTGGCTGATTTGCAACCTGATCTACTGGTAAAACGCCAGCTGCGACAGTAGACATTACTGCATAAACAAGTACCACAATTGCTGTAGATGCGATAATAACAAATGGAATATCTTTTGTCGGATTCTTAGCTGCAGAACTATAGTTTACAACATAAGTTGCACCTCCTGCTGCAAATGTAAGGTAAATTGATGCTAACACGAAACCACCAATTCCCTTTGTCATGAATCCATTTGTAAGATAATCTCCCTGTACATTCCCAATTCCAAGTACAATATACGCTGCAATTGCAATTGCAAGTATTGCACATAAGATATTCTGTAATCTTGCTGCCTGCTTAACTCCAAAGAAATGCATTCCAAACAGTGCTGTCAGAACAATAAAACTAATCAACTTCGCATTTACATTTGGAAACAATGACAGGAAATAATCTGCAAATGAAAGTGTATACATACTAATTGCAAGTGATGTAAACAACTGGATATACAAGAAAATTCCTGCTGCTTTCTGTCCACATAAAACTCCAATCTGTGAATACTGTCCACCATAAAAGTTGGCTGTTCCTCCAATATAAATCTGTGGAATAGCAGCAAATATCGTAATTAATCCTGCAACTATATATGCAAGGTTTACACTACGACCTGTAAAACCAATTGCAATTCCTGTCATTGTCATAATTCCAACACCAATAATCTGTCCTATTGCCATTGAAAAGAGATCTGTCCGAGATAATTTTTTTGTTTCGTTCTCATTCATTGTTTTTCCACCTCTCGATTCTTATTTGTATAATACCTTTTGAATTCTCTCTATTGCTTCCTTTAGCATACTCTGCGGACATCCCACATTGATTCGAATGTGTTCTTCACCACCCGGTCCAAACCAAGTTCCTGGAACACATATTACATTAGCCTCAAACACAACTCTTTGGAACAATTCCTGATCTCCTAAATGGAGTTCTGATAAATCTAACCAACACAGAAACGTGCCTTGCGGACGAATCATCTTAGTTCCCGGCATTTGCTCTTCAACAAATTTTTCAAGAAAATCTACATTTTTCTGCATATATGCAATTTCCTGCTTCATCCATTCTTCGCCCTCATCCGTGTAAGCTGCACTAACACACTCCAGGCCAAAAGTATTTCTTACATCCAAGGACATTGCTTTCTGTGTATGTTCAAATTTTTCTCGTAACTCTTTATTTGGAATAATCGACATACTTGCTTTTAATCCGGCCACATTAAATGTTTTGCTTGGTGCAGTTAAGAGAATGAAGTTCTCTTCATATCGTTTATCTAAACTTAAAAGTGGATAATGCTTATATCCTTCATAAACGATATCTGCATGAATTTCATCTGTCACTAAAAGAACATCATGTTTCAAGCAAATTTCTGCTACTGCAGTAAGTTCCTCTTTTGTCCATACTCGGCCTACTGGATTATGCGGACTACACAGTACCATTAATTTGTTTTCTGGTTTAGCTGCAAGTGCTTCTAATTCTTCCAGATTCATTTTAAACTCGTTATTTATATGAACCAGCCCGTTATTTACAACTTTTCTATTATCATTCTTAACAATTGTTGCAAATGGATCATAAACTGGTTGTTGAATGATTACCCCGTCTCCCTCGTTGGTAAATGATCTAATAGCAATATTAATACTTGCAACAACTGATGGAACAAAGGTAATCCATTCTGGTTTCACATCCCAATCGAATCTTCTTTTCTGCCATCCACATACAGCACTATAAAACGGTGTCATCGGTGCACAATATCCAAAAATTTCTTTCTCTACTCTGTCACGAAGTGCATTTACAATTACTGGTGCACATGCAAAATCTGTATCCGCAAGCCACATCGGAATCATATCTTCTGGTATATCACAGTTCAGATAAGATGAAACAGCCTTGGAATGCCATTTCATGTCATTAGTACTTACGCGATCCACTTTTCTGTCAAAATCATATTTTATCATTTGCTCCTCCTTTTAGTTTAACTATTAAACTGTTTACCTGTTAAACTTATTATAGTCTTAGTCTTACAAAAGTCAATTATTTTTGTGCAAACAGAATAAAAAAAGCATTTTCAACAAATATGTTCTGACATTTTTGTTAAATTCAACTATGAACTATTTTTCAAAAGAGAGTTGCAAATCCTCAAAAAAAATTCTAGAATACTTTCTAGACTTCAAAATAAGCAGTATATTTCTATTTGCTAAAATATTTAACCAAGGAGATTAACTTATGAGTATATATGCCATTTACTTTAGCCCCACCGGCAGAACTGAAAAAACAGTTAAATTTATAGCTGAACAATTTGGTGATTATCAGACCATTAATTTATGCGAACGAACTATGAATCTAACAAATGATTTTTCCAAAGAAGATCTCTGTATCATCGGAGTTCCTTCCTTTGGTGGACGCGTTCCCGCTATCGCATTAGAGAAAATAAAAGAATTTAATGGAACTAAGACCAATACAATCTTAGTTGTAGTATACGGAAACCGTGCTTATGAAGATACATTAATTGAACTTGAAGATACTCTAGTTAAAAAAGACTTTACTTGTCTAGCAGCTATTGCAGCGGTGGCAGAGCATTCCATTATGCATCAATTTGCAAACGGAAGACCTGATCAGAATGATCTAACAGATCTTTCTTCCTTTGCAAAAAAAATAAAGGAAAAGATGAAAGAAACAGTAAAAGAAAATGTTCTTCCAGTACAGGTTCCAGGTAACAGACCGTATCGCGAATATGGTAAGATTCCACTTATCCCTCATGCTACAAAATCCTGTAGCTCTTGCGGATTATGTGCAAAAGAATGTCCAGTAAATGCAATTCCAACTGATAATCCTAAAGTAACTGATAAGAACAAGTGTATTTCCTGTATGCATTGTGTCAATATCTGTCCTAGACATGCACGTAAACTAAATCCACTGCTACTATCTGTTGCCTCAAAAAAGTTAAAAAAAGTCTGTTTTAATCGAAAAGAAAACGAATTATTTTTATAAACAATCACCTTCAAATGTAATTGAGGGAATTACGATCCACAAACCGTAATCCCCTCAATTCTCCGATTTTCAAATTTTATTCTCTGTCTATTTAATCCTCTTTTCCCCCTTGTCACCTTCTTTATATTGCATAATCAAATCATCCGCACAAGCACGCTTAGCTCGATTCCGCTTCGCTTCATCTCGCTATACGTGCGTCGCACGATGCATATAAAAAGAAATCCTCGATCACAAGTAAACTTGCGTCGAGGATTTCTTTTTATATACGCCGTGCTTGTGCTAGACGCTTACATTCCAGCCTGAGCTGCAACTTCTGCTGCGAAGTCGTCAACTTTCTTTTCGATTCCTTCACCAGTCTCGAAACGAACAAATTTTGTAACTTTAACGTTTGCACCGTTCTCTTTTGCTACCTTATCAACGTATTTTCCTACTGTAAGATCGCTGTCCTGAACGTATACCTGATCAAGCAGACAGATCTCTTTGAGCTCTTTGTTCAGACGTCCGATGATCATCTTCTCGATGATGTTTTCCGGTTTCTCCGGGTTCTCTTTCTTAGCCTGAGCAAGAAGGATTTCTTTCTCGTGATCAAGGTAATCCTGAGATACTTCCTCACGGGATACATACTTCGGAGACATAGCTGCTACCTGCATAGCTACGTTCTTCAGTGCTGCTTTGATCTCGTCATTAACAACATCTGTATCAGCAACAACAAGAACACCGATACGTCCGCCACCGTGGATGTAAGGAACAACCACACCGTTGTCTGCTGCAACTTTCTCGAATCTTCTGATGTTCAGGTTCTCTCCGATAACTGCGATCTTCTCTACGAGAGCATCTTTTACAGTCTTTGTTGTATCAGCTTCCCAAGCCTCTGCCATAAATGCATCAAGATCAGCTGCTTCTGAATCTACTACCTGGTTAGCAACTGCTTCTACGAATCCCTGGAACTCGTCGTTCTTTGCAACGAAGTCTGTCTCAGAGTTTACTTCTACGATTGCAGCAACTTTATCATCTTTAACAACTGTCTTAACGATACCTTCTGCAGCGATTCTTCCAGCTTTTTTCTCAGCTTTAGCCTGTCCGTTCTTTCTAAGGAACTCTACAGCTGCGTCCATATCTCCGTTTGTCTCAGCAAGCGCTTTTTTACAGTCCATCATTCCAGCGCCTGTCATTTCTCTTAACTCTTTTACCATTCCTGCTGTGATTGCCATGATAATTTTCCTCCATTATTCATAATGTGTATGTCACTGTAAGCAGTAACATATGCTTTTCTCTATAGAACTATTTCTATAAAGTAAAATGCTTCAACCTGATAATCAGGCTGAAGCATTTTCTTTCATATCAAGAACTGATATTACTCTTCTACAGCCTCTTCAGCTTCAGCTGCTTCTGCAGCCTCCTCGTAATACTCATCCTCAGCTGCACCCTGGTTTGCTTCGATAACAGCGTCTGCCATCTTAGAAACGATCAGTTTTACAGCTCTGATTGCATCATCATTACCTGGGATTACGTAATCCAGTTCTTCTGGATCACAGTTTGTATCACAGATACCGATCAGCGGAATTCCGAGTGTGTGTGCTTCCTGTACACAGATTCTTTCTTTCTTAGGATCTACGATGAAGATAGCGTCTGGCAGTTTCTTCATGTCTTTGATTCCGCCAAGGTTCTTCTCAAGCTTTGTCCACTCTTTTTTAATTTCGATAACTTCTTTCTTCGGAAGTACTTCGAATGTTCCATCTTCTGCCATTCTCTCGATGTCTTTCAGACGTTTGATACGGCTCTGGATTGTCTTGAAGTTTGTAAGCATTCCTCCAAGCCATCTCTCGTTTACATAATACATTCCGCAACGCTCAGCCTCAGCTTTGATTGCATCCTGTGCCTGTTTCTTTGTTCCTACGAAAAGAACTGTACCGCCTTCTGCAGCGATGTCAGAAACAGCCTTATATGCATCGTCAACCATTCCTACAGATTTCTGCAGGTCGATGATGTAGATACCATTTCTCTCTGTGTAGATGTATGGAGCCATCTTAGGGTTCCATCTTCTTGTCTGATGTCCAAAATGAACACCTGCTTCCAATAACTGCTTCATTGAAATAACGCTCATGTTATTCTCCTCCATTTGGTTTTTTTCTTCCGTATGTTTTACTCTCCTTCGCAACCGGACGAAACTCCTGTCTCGACTTAGGCACCTTGGAAGGAATCCACATACGTGTTTTTTAGCAACGTTCGTAGTATAGCATAAAACAAGGGACGTTGCAAGAACTTTTTCCCACAACACCCCCATTTTTCAACATTTTTTGTTATTGTTCGTACTATGTGCGACCAACAGCCATTTTTATCCTCCTACGCAACAAGATGTGAATTTCCTATTCCTATACCAGCTGAAACGCTTTCAGCACATACAGCCATCCTGTCAACGTGAATGCACTGAACAATGTTGTCAGCATCACTACACTTGATGATAAAACTCCTTCATGTCTCATATTCTTTGCCATAACAAAACTGCTTACTGTTGTTGCGGATCCAAGCATTACAAGGATTGCAATCAGTTCTTCCTGACGGAATCCCAGTTTCACAGCAATCGGAAGAAAAATTGCCACAAATACAACCAACTTCATAATTGTTGCTGTCACAGCCGGTTTGATCTTTCCAAGTGCTTTCCTAAAATCAAAGGTAGCTCCCATTGCCATCAGCCCCATTGGTGTGGACATTCCTCCAATACTTGTCACCGTTTTATTAAGAATTACCGGCATTGGGATCTTGCAGGCTGACCAGATCAGACCAGCCACGATTCCAATGATGATTGGATTGGTTACGATTCCCTTTAACGTTTTCATCCATACAGCTTTATCAATTGCTTTTCGTTCCGGATGGAAAAAGGATAACACGATAACTGCCATCACATTATAAAGTGGTACACTTCCAATGATCATAAGTGGCGCCATCCCTGCATTTCCATAAATATTCTGGATAAATGCAATTCCAAGAAGTGCTGCGCTGCTCCGGTAAGAAGCCTGTATAAATTCCCCCTGGATTGAACGGTCTTTCCAGATGCAAGATACCAGTGCAGCAATTGTAATACAGATAAATGTTACTACAAAGCAGAAAATCACAAATTTGATATTCCACACTTCTTTAAAATCAACCTTTGCCAGGTCACCAAACAACAATACCGGCAATGGAATCAGAAAGACAAATTTATTCATCTTTGCTGCAAACTCTTCATCCATCCAGCCAAGCTTTCTGAACAGCATTCCCAGTACCATCATCAAAAAGATCGGTACGGTTGCATTCAGACTAAAAACTAAATTTTCCATTCTTCTCACCAATTCCCTACTCTGTACGAAGCGCTGTCACAGGATCACTCTTTGCTGCTTTCTTTGATGGGATCAGTCCACCAAGTAATGTAAGGACAACACTTAATAAAATCAGTATGATTGCCGGAACAATCGGCAGAACTGCATTTACCTTCGCATTATCCGCCACATTGTGAATAATCGCATTTCCCGGAATCAGAAGTAACAAGGTTAGTCCGATTCCGATCACCCCTGCACAAAGTCCGATAATAAACGTCTCTGCATTAAACACCTGTGATACATTTCGCTTCGACGCACCGATTGCTCTTAATATTCCAATTTCCTTCTTCCGCTCAAGCACACTGATGTAGGTAATAACACCAATCATGATGGATGATACCACAAGAGAAATCGCTACAAATGCAATCAACACATAACTGATCGTATCTACGATTGTTGTGACAGAGGACATTAAAGTTCCAACTACATCGGTATAAGTAATGACCTGCTCATCCTTCCCTTCTGCCTCCATCCTGCTATTATAATCATCCAGAATCTTTACTACTTGTTCCTTTCCTTCAAAATCCTTTGGATATATGTTAATAGCAGACGGGACTGCAAAATCTACATATCCCAGTTTCTGCAGATTACTATCATAAGAAGCCAAGCCTTTCCCACTCATCGACATCATAAGCTCTGCCAGATCATCTTCCGTCATATTCATCTGAAATGCGTCTGCAAATGCTGTCGGATCAATCTGCATTGCATTTCCGAGGCTGTTCTGAAGCTGCGTTCCTACGTTGGTCATCATCTGTTTCATTGCAGATTCAAGCCCAGTTGTCATCTGACCGATAATCTGTGTCATTGCAGAGGACACCTGTGTCTCAAGTGCCTGACCTATCGCATTTCCCATAGTCCCCATTGCCTGATTCATATAGTTTCCGATGATTTTTGACACCTGGCTTTCCAGCTGATCCATATCGATCATTGCTGACAGACCTTCCTGAAACTGCTTCTTTCCATCATCTGTTTGCAGATAAGCCATGAAATGTTCTCCCATCTTAGACGGATCCGGAAGACCATTCTCTGAAGCATATGCCAAATAGCCTTTCACAAGGTCATCTGATAGTTTCTCAAGCTGTTCCGGTGTTATCTCAATCTTCGGATCTTCCGGCATAACTTCTGACATCCAATCTGAAATTATTTTCTTCGCTTCATCCGTCTGAAGATATTCCATCAAATATTCATCAAATTGATCCGGATCTGTATATCCTTTTTCCGTAATATACTGTTCGTATCCGGCCATAATATTTTTGATCAATTCCTGTATTTTCTCAGTTGTAATCGTCACAATTCCGCTTGATTTCATGATATCTTTTATATTGTCAGAAATAATCTTTTTTGCTGCATCTGTCTTAAGAAATGCTGTAAAATTCTCTCCAAGACCTGAATAATCTGCCTCTGGATGTGTCTTTGCATACTCCTGATATCCCGTCAGCAGTCCACAAGCCATCTGTTTCATACCATCCGGTGATACCTTCAGATCCAGATTCGAAACGATCTCTCCCAGATTCATCTGCGGCATTCCGGAAAGATCTAAGTTCAGAGAATCTGGATTCACAAGTCCCGACAGATCCAGCGTATTACTTCCTGTCTGAAATGCTTTTGACAAATTCATAGATTCACTGAGATTTAACGAATTCCCAAAATCCAGAGAATTTCCTAAATTGTTCATCGCACTTGCGTCAAATCCAAATGCTTTCTGTAGTGCTGCTTCGTCAACCGTAAATAAAGAATCCATGGCGAATCCATTTTCACTGTCTTTCTCTCCGAATTTTTTATTTGTAAATACATTAACATCCGGATTTGTCAGCTGTTGTTTCACAATCTCACTTTTTGCTGCCTGTTCTGCCACATGTTTCGTCAATGATGTCGGATATGCAATTCCCGGACTCAGAGAGGAGGCTTTCGCATCTTCAGCGGGTTTCACAATACCAACCACGGTAAGATCTTCCCCATTCGCTACAAGTGATTTCATATAATCTTCATTATCCGTCTTATCTTTCCAAACCTGATACTGACTATCATATTCATAATACTCAGAACTGTTCACAAGCTTGAACTTTGTTCCGATAATATCATCATAAGAATAGGTTCCCAGATCATCCGGTGTAGTAACATTTTCCTCTTTCATAAATGACTGGATCATCTCATCAAGCTCCAGCGGATCACGAAGTCCCAATGTATAAAGCATAAAATCACTCATTCCGCCATTCGAAGTCAGAACCACAACACATTCATTATATTTTTTTGGCCAATGACCCTTTTCCACTTCATACTGATTTTCATAAAGTTTACTGCTCTCCGGCATCTCATAAAAAACATCTGTACTCATCATAGATGACATCATGCTATTCGTACTTATAGAAGAACCCAATCCCATAGCTGAAAAGGATTGATCTGGATTCACCTGACGGATACTGTCTTTATTTTCTTTATAAATCTGCGGAGAAATGCTGTACTTATATTCTATAGCATTCGTATATTGTTCCACTCCACTCTTACCAGTATCAAGATACTTCTTCAAAGCACCAAGGTCATTTGAATCCATTGTGGAAAACATATTCGTCACCATCTGAATTACTTTAACCTGATCCTTTGACTTTTTCTTTGTATCTGACTTCTCTTTGTCTGTTTTTTTATCATCCGCAGAAGCACTGTCCATCCCAACCATCATGGATGTCAGATCAAAGCCTGTACTTTGTATCTGCAGCGGATATTCTGAAAGCGTCTCTTCCTCTACGTTCTGAATATATTGATTCACACCTGTAGATAGAGACAGAATTAATGCAATTCCGATAATTCCGATTGAGCCTGCAAATGAAGTCAAAAGCGTTCGTGCCTTCTTTGTCTTCAGATTGTTAAAACTCAAAGCTAATGCTGTCAGAAATGACATCGAGGATTTCCCCATATTCCTGTGTTCTGCCACTCCCATCACCGTTTCATCTACTTCAAACGGATCTGTATCTGAACGGATCACACCATCTTTTAATGTAACAATTCTTGTCGCATACTGCTCTGCAAGCTCCGGATTATGTGTAACCATAACCACCAGTCGGTCTTTCGCTACTTCCTGAAGAAGATCCATGACCTGCACACTTGTATCACTGTCCAGTGCACCTGTCGGTTCATCTGCAAGCAGGATATCCGGATCATTCACTAATGCCCGGGCAATCGCAACACGCTGCATCTGTCCTCCGGACATCTGACTTGGGCGCTTGTGAAGCTGCGCACCTAGTCCAACCTTTTCAAGCGCTTCTGTCGCACGTTTCCTTCTCTCGGACTTGCCAATCCCCGAAATCGTAAGTGCCAGTTCAACATTTGCCAGAACAGTCTGATGCGGAATCAGATTATAACTCTGGAAAACAAATCCTATCGTATGATTACGATAAGAATCCCAGTCTCTGTCCTTATATTTCTTCGTTGATATTCCATTGATGATCAGGTCTCCGCTGTCATACCGATCCAAACCGCCAATGATATTCAAAAGCGTTGTCTTTCCCGAACCGCTCGGTCCCAGAATAGCAACAAATTCATTATCTCTGAGATTCAGACTGACATCATCCAATGCTTTCTGTATCAGATTACCTGTTCGATATTCCTTGCAAATATGTTGTATCTGAAGCATGACTTCTCTCCTTTTCCAATCACTATTCAGCCATTATTTTACTATTCTACACCCTGCTTGGGTGAATTGTCATTCACTTTATAAGGTTTTTTCTTGATTTCTATACATTTTTCCATAATGTGGTTAGATAGTATGTAATACACGAGAGCATTGAAGGAATTTATCATGAAAACATATAAAAAACCTGTTGTTTCCGTTGATACAGGCCTTGCTGAAGGAGTATACGCTGCAAGTGGTGCAACTATAAAAACTGCCAGCAGATAAATTTCTACTGGCAGAAAAAATTTATATTTTTTCAATTGTCTTCTTCTTAACATAATCCTTTAATTGCTTCTATTGTTCGGGTATATTCTCGTTCTACTTCTTCAAACATCTCTGTAGTGTTTTCTTTGATTTCTTTGTCTCGAAGCTCTTCTGTTAATGCTGAGCTGACCTCGAATAACTTTGTAAATCCAAGATTCATGCACACGCCTTTCAATGTATGTGCACTTCGGAATGCGAGTTCTGCATCCTGATTTTCAAGTCCTTCTTTTAATCCCCGGAAACTTGTATCATCCAAAAACTTCAATACAAATTTACGGACCAGTGTTTCACTTCCAAGCCTTCTCATCACATCATCATAGTTGCTTTCCATTGCCTCATAGCATTCTTCTAAATTCATTTTTGTTTACTCCTTAATTTTCTTTTATTTCAATAGTCCCATCAATTCTTCAAAACAGACTCCATCTGTCAACGGAATTTCCATTTCAATAGACTTTTGTATGCACTTCTTTATAAATGCGGATGCCTTTCGAACAGATTTTGTAAATTCCACTCCATTGACCGCATCTGCTGCAATAATTGCTGAGAAAATATCTCCTGTGCCACATCTGGAATGTCCTACTTTATGTGTGCGGATCATCTCGTACCCTTTACCTTTTTCGAAACACAAGTTGGATACATACGTCTTCTGTGGAATTCCTGTAATCACAACTTTTTCCGGTCCGGTCTGCACAATCTGTTCTGCCATCTTTGCCAGCTCTCTCGTTGTCCACCGTTCCTTATACGGCGTTCCTGTCAGGATACATGCCTCTGTCACATTGGGAACAACTACATCCGCATAACGGACCAATCGAATCATCTGTCTGCACATTTCTTCCGTATAGGTCGAATATGCCTCACCGTTATCTCCCATCACCGGGTCGATCACAGCCACTGTATTCTCGTCTCTAAAATACTGGATAAACTCACTGACGATCCGAATCTGTTCTGCTGACCCCAAAAAACCGCTACAAATTCCTTCAAACTTCAGATCCAGATTCTTCCATTGTTCAATATATGCTTCCATATTTGATGTATAATCTGTAAAATAATAATCCTCATATGCAGTATGATTTGAAAAAATCGAGGTAGGCACTGCACAACACTGAACTTTCAGCATTGAAATAATCGGCATCTGTACCGCAATTGAGCATCTGCCAAAACCTGTAAAGTCATTGATCAGCGCAATTTTTTTCTGTTGATTATGATTCTGCATCATTCTATTCCCTCGTTTCTTCTATATATAAATAGACACACACTAATTTAATTTAATTACAATATGTCATAGATGTCAATATTTCTTTTTTACTATTCTCTTCCAACTTCTGTGTGATTGCTTTTTCTACTATAATAATTTCTTATTAAATAATATCTGATTTGTTTATGATACCTCAAAAACATTCTATTTTTTTCACTTTTCACTCAACGTATTAAACAATCCAAGTTTTTATTTTCCTGCTATTTTTATGCAAAAAACACAATTATCCACAATTTTCTTTCTTCAAAGATTTTTCACACCTCTCCGGACACGTTTTCCCCCCGCTTGACAGTTTCCCCTAAAAAGTGTACGGTTACGTTGTAAATTCTAAGAAAATTCTATGAGGTGAAAAAATGCAGGAATTAAAACCAATCAAAGAAGGTAAAGTTCGTGAAATTTATGATAATGGAGACAGCTTAATCATGGTTGCTACAGACCGCATCAGCTGCTTTGACGTGATTCTCAACAATGAAGTTACAAAGAAAGGAACTGTCCTGACTCAGATGTCCAAATTCTGGTTTGATCTGACAGAAGACATTCTTCCTAACCACATGCTCTCTGTTGATGTGAAAGATATGCCGGAGTTCTTCCAGCAGGAGAAATATGATGGAAAATCTATGATGTGTAAGAAACTCGAAATGCTTCCAATCGAGTGTATCGTTCGTGGTTATATCACTGGAAGTGGCTGGGAAAGCTATAAAGAAAACGGAACTGTTTGTGGAATCACACTTCCGGAAGGATTAAAGGAATCTGACAAACTTCCTGAACCAATCTATACACCTTCCACAAAGGCTGAAATCGGAGATCACGATGAGAACATTTCATTCGAGCAGAGCGTTGATCACCTTGAAAAATATTATCCTGGAAGAGGACGTGAACTCGCTGAGAAACTTCGCGACAACACAATTGCTCTCTATAAGAAATGTGCCGAATATGCTCTGAGCAAAGGTATCATTATTGCAGATACAAAATTTGAGTTCGGACTTGATGAAAATGGAAATATGGTAATTGGAGATGAGATGCTCACTCCTGACAGTTCCCGTTTCTGGCCTGCTGACGGTTATGAAGCCGGACATGGACAGCCATCTTTTGACAAACAGTTTGCCCGTGACTGGCTGAAAGCAAATCCAGACAACGACTGGACACTTCCACAGGAAATTGTAGATAAGACGATTGAGAAATACCTTCAGGCATATAAGATGCTGACAGGAAAAGATCTGGATAAATAAGATTTCATAAAACAAATAGGGACGAAATGAACCGCTTAACAAGCTTTTCATTTCGTCCTTTTTTTACTACATTTCTGTAAAAAGAAAACGAGGATCAACTCCTCGCTTTCTCTCTGGTTTTTAGTTTGTTGTTTTCACCCTATCTGTGTGATCTTTTGTGATTGCTTTGATTGCAAGCAGAACTCCAATCTGCAGAGCAATTCCGATCACGAGACAGATGACTGCATTCTGCAAGATACCTGCGATCACATATGTAATACAGGAAACTGCTGCTACAGTCATTGCATATGGAAGCTGCGTGGATACATGATTTACATGATTACACTGCGCTCCTGCGGATGCCATGATTGTTGTATCTGAAATAGGTGAACAATGATCTCCGCAAACTGCTCCGGCCATACAAGCTGAGATCGAGATGATCATCATTGTCTCGTTCGTACCTTGGAATACTGCAACTACGATTGGAATCAGAATTCCGAACGTTCCCCAGGAAGTACCTGTTGCAAATGCAAGAAAGCATCCTACAAGGAAGATGATTGCCGGAAGAAGGTTCATCAGTCCGCCTGCTGCTGAATTCATTACAGAAGCCACGAACGGAGCTGCTCCAAGGCTGTCCGTCATCGCTTTCAGTGTCCATGCAAATGTAAGAATCAGGATAGCCGGAACCATTGCCTTAAATCCTTCCGGAATACAAGCCATAGAATCCGAAAAACGAAGAACTTTTCTTACTGCATAAAAAACGATTGTAATTACCATTGCGAAGAAACTTCCAAGCATCAGTCCAACAGATGCATCACTTCCGGAAAAAGCCTCTACAAAGCCTGTTCCTGAGAAGAAACCACCGGAGTAGATCATTCCTATTACACAGCATACAATAAGTGACAAGATTGGGAACACAAGATCAATTACCTTCCCCTTATTGTAAATAGCATTTTCTGTTGCATTTTCAAATGGTCTGTCTCCTGTTGTAAAAAGATCTCCTTCAATCGCATTTTTCTCATGCGCCTTCATCGGGCCATAATCTTCTTTTGCAAGAACCAGTGTTACCATCATTATAATTGTAAGAATTGCATAATAGTTATATGGGATTGCACGAATAAAAATTGAAAATCCATCCTCCCCTTTCACAAATCCTGTTACTGCTGCTGCCCAGGAAGAAATCGGTGCAATAATGCAGATTGGCGCTGCTGTAGCATCGATCAGATATGCGAGTTTCGCACGGGATACATTGTGACTGTCTGTTACCGGACGCATAACGCTCCCAACTGTAAGGCAGTTAAAATAATCATCAATAAAAATCAGCACTCCAAGTGCGATTGTTGCAAGCTGTGCACCCGCTCTTGTCTTGATATGCTCTTTCGCCCAGCGTCCGAATGCTGCAGAACCACCGGCTTTATTCATCATACATACCATAACACCAAGAATTACCAGAAATACTAGAATACCCATATTGTAAGAATCTGTAAGTACTCCCACTACTCCATCCTGAAATACATGTAAAATTGTAGCTTCCGGTTTAAATCCTGACCAAAATGCACCTCCGATCAAAATTCCAACGAATAAGGAGCTGTAAACTTCCTTTGTAATAAGTGCCAGTACGATTGCAACGACCGGTGGCACCAGAGACCAGATTGTTGCATAGAGCTGAGGTACATACTCGGCAGATGTATCTGCGGCAAATACTGTTGTTGAACTACAGCACAGAATGAGCAGAAACATCAGAAACACATACCCCATTTTTCTTTTGTTTCTCATTTCCTTTTTTCCTTTCCTGTAAACTTATGTTTGTTAAGTTTGTGTGTAAGCATAGTGGGTTTTGCCTGGGATTCTCTAAACGCAAAAAATGCCATAGGCACTCTCTGCTGGTGAGTCACCCATGGCATAATAATTCTAGCGTCATCGATAGCTCTCCACACCTGTGACAGTCCGGCGTATCTTCTACATCCGGCCCAGGAATCATATCTGGGAATATCATTCCTTCGGCGGCTTCTCCTTTCTCTCACTGACAGTCTTCCCAAGACTCTCGTCAGCGGGTACTCATATCACCGCGCCTCTATCAAACGTCACTATATTATCACATTCTATTTAAAAAAGCTAGACTTATTTTATAATAGTTTTCATTTCACAGCTTTTTCATATGTAAATGTCTGTAAAAATCTCTGAAGGCGATCTGTTTCAGGTTTTTCAAAAAGTTTCTTTGGATCTCCTTCTTCTACAATCTTTCCACCTTCCAGGAAAGTAACGCGATCCGCTACTGCTTTTGCAAACTGCATCTCATGTGTAACGATGACCATAGTTCTTCCTTCTTTCGCCAGATCTAGAACAACGTCAAGTACTTCTCTAACCATCTCTGGGTCCAATGCTGCCGTAATCTCATCTAAAAGTAATACTTCCGGATGCATGATCAGGGCACGTACGATTGCCACTCTTTGTTTCTGTCCACCAGAAAGCTGTCTCGGATAATCATCTTTTTTAGAGCGCAGCCCCACACGTTCCAGCAATTCAAGAGCTTCTTTTTCTACTTCTCTGCGATTTCTCTTTTTTACTTTTATTGGAGCAAGCGTCACATTCTGCAAAATAGTCAAATGTGGGAACAAATCATAACTCTGGAATACCATTCCGATTTTTTCTCGGTTTTTACTCAGATTTTTCTTATTTGGGTTTACAACCTGATCGTCCAGCAGAACTTCTCCTTCCTGGATTTCTTCTAATCCATTCAGGCAGCGAAGCAGCGTACTTTTTCCACATCCAGAAGGACCGATAATTACAACCACTTCTCCTTTTTTCACAGAAATATTTATGTTTTTCAACACTTTTGTATCTCCATAGCATTTACTTAGATTTTTGATGTGTAATATTTCATCCATATCAGTTCTCCCATCGTTTTTCAAGATATTTTGAAAGGCAGCTGATCGGCCAGCAAGCAATAAAATACAGGAGAAAAACCGTTGCAAATATTGCAAATGCTGCATTTGGAGCAGTCTTACGGTTTGCTTCTATAATCTGCTGTCCTACTTTGAGCACCTCCACGATTCCAATCATCATAACAAGACTTGTTGTCTTGATCATTCTAGTGATCAAGTTGATTGAAAGCGGAATCATCCGTCGAATAATCTGTGGAATGATCACATATTGATAAGTCTGTCTCTGGTCCAGCCCCAGCGCTTCGCTACTCTCATACTGAATCTTCGGAACGCTAAGCAGAGATCCTCTGACTAAATCTGCCATCTCTGCGGTCCCCCAGAATACAAATACAATGATTGATGCGGTTTCTGCGTCCATATTGATTCCCATTGCCTTGGTAGCTCCAAAATATACAATGAATAACAATACCAGCTGTGGCATGATACGCACGATCTCCAGATAAACTCTGGTAACTGCCTGAATGATCCTGTTTTTTGATGTCATGATCATTCCTAGTAAAATTCCGAATGCCATACTGAGAACAACTGATATCAGGCTGATTCGAAGTGCTACCCAGACTCCCTGCAAAAGCCGGATCATATTATTTCCTTTTAATAAAATCTCAAATCCCATCTTATCAATCTCCAAACATACGATATCTTGCTTTGTGCTCAACCAGGGTTCCAAGAACAGAAACCGGTAACAGCATAATGATATAAAATCCTACAAGCATAACCAGACACTCTGTTGTATTATAATATTGTCCGATCAGATCCTTTGCAGTAAACATCAGATCCATCAGGCTGATTGCTGAAAACACACTGGTTTCTTTTAATAAGAAGATGATATTTGCAACAATCGCCGGTACACTGATAGAAAATGCCTGTGGAAGAATCACCGACCGAAACATCTGCAAACGGTTCATCCCCAATGCCAGTGCTGATTCCATTTGCAGCACCGGCACTGCCTCAAGCCCGCTTCGAAAACTCTCTGCCATGTAGCTTCCACCTAAAAGCCCTAATCCCACAGCTCCGCATACTTCCGCGGATATAGACAATCCAACCTTTGGAAGTCCAAAATAGATAAAGAATAGCTGGACTAAAAGTGGTGTGTTTCGAAAGATTTCCACATACACTTTAACCGCCTGTGCTAAAACCGGAATTTTAAAATGCAAAATAAATGCTGCAACAATTCCTATCAACAGTGATAAAACAATTCCTATCCATCCTATTTTAACTGTCAGGAAAAATGCCTTGACATACATTGGCATATACTCAACTATTACATCAAAATCCATGTTATTTTGTTGCACCGCCTTCGATCACTAATGTATCTTCGTAATCTGCACCATAAGTATCAAGCAGTGTTGCCTCATAATCTGCATGGAAGAAGTTTTCTTCTCCAAGGCTCTCAATTTCAGCATTGATCCAGTCAAGTAATGTGCTGTTACCTTTTGTTACAGCCGGTGCAATACTCTGCTGATCTCCAAGAGATGAAATTCCGACTACATATCCCGGATTCTCTTTCGCATAAGCAATAACCTCTGTGTTATCGTTCGCCCATGCAACACCTGTTCCATTCTCAAATGCTGTCTTTGCTGCTGCATAAGTATCAAATTTCTGAAGTTTAATGTCCGGTTCATTCTGTTCCAAATAAGTCTCTGCTGTAGTTCCTGAAATTACAATTACCTGGTCATCTGCTCCAATCTGATCCAGACTTGTGATCACACGATCCTCATGAGATACTACACCGAGTGCTACATTCATATATGGAAGTGCAAAGTCTACTTTTTCAGCACGTTCGTCTGTAACAGTGAAATTAGCAAGAACGACATCCACCTTCCCTGTCTCTAAATACTCAACACGATTTGCCGCTTCTGTAGACACGTAATTGATCTTCACACCAAGATCTTTTCCAAGACGTTCTGCAAAATACACATCATAACCCTGATAATCCCCATTATCATCTACATAACCAAATGGATTTTTATCAGAGAAAACTCCAATATTAATCTCACCACTTTCTTTGATTTCATCTAATGTTCGATAAGCCTGATTTCCTTTATCGGATGTCTTTTCGGCTCCGCATCCTGTTAAAGCAACTACTCCTAATGATGTAGCTAAAACTCCTGTTACTAACTTTTTGAATAAATTCTTTTTCATCTTCTCGATTCTCCTTTCAGTTCATGAATTGGATTATATTCCTATAAACCTACTATGTCAATAGGTATTATATTTTTTTAGAAAAAAAGACTCTTTTCAGAATATTACCGAAAAAGAGCCTTTATTCCCATTATATTTCTACATTTTTATTAAACTTCTATTAATTTATGGTAGGGCAAATAGTTTTTTGTAAATGTCAACACCGGCAATCAATAAAAGTGTTCTTCATCTCATAACAACTTGTAATTGTCTTATGCTGATCCCAGAAAAACATATCTGCCCCTCCTTTTAACGTTCTATTTAGAACGACTATATAAGGTTGAATCCTTTTTGTCAAGCCTGACCGATAACAGACAAAACAATCCAAAAAAAGATTGCAAAAGTGATAGCTGTCAATAATTTTACATCAACAGCTATCACTTTCATTTCTTTTTTATATCTACTATTTTCTAAGATTTTAGTTGTTAGAATAGAAGGAACCCATATAACGGATATATTCATCATCTGTTTTATTCGCTTGCCAATTATGAACATTCGCTTTGTTGTGCTCACCTGCAATAACAGAAAGAGATTTTCCAAGATTGTCAAACGCTTCCTCTACACAAGCTTCCGGTGTCATAGCTGCTTTCATAACAGCTTCTCCTGCCGGTCCTCCCGGAAGATTGCTTAACAGACTTGGAGTGATTGTTGTTCCCAATGTAATAACTTCGACGTCTACATTGGTGCTCTCACACTCTGCTGCCACAGCCTCTGTCAGTTTCTTAATATAAGACTTGCCTGCTCCATACTGTGCGTTATATGGTGAACTGCTGATTGCTGTCAAAGAAGATACATTGATTACAGCTCCACGATCCTGCTTTGCAAAGATTCCCATATAATGATAGAAACATTTCAAGAATGTCATAACATTAACATTAATCATCTGCTCATGCTTCTCCCATGGAGTGTCCTGCAGTTTTCCAAATGTATGGAAACAAGCAACATAGCTCATAAATCCCATGTCAAGATCTTTTGTCGCCTCAAAAATCTTGTCTGTGCAGTCAGACTGCGCAAAATCAGCACGGATAACCATATGATCTACACCATATGTTTCACTGATGTTCTTTCCAAGTTCCTGAAGTTTCTCTTCTCTTCGACCTACCAAAACAACACTCATTCCCTCGGATGCTATCTTCTCTGCAAATGCCTTTCCAACACCTTCTGTTGCTCCAAGAATAATACCCCATTCACCATACTTTTCTCTTAAAGTCATTACTTTTTCCTCCTAATTTGCCGATTTAAAAACCGAAATATAATATAACATATATTATTAAAAATAACAATCAGAAATAGTATTTTTCAACATTATTCGTTATTATTACTAGAAAAGATGTCAGCCACCTCACTAATAATAATAAACGCTGTTGGATCAATGTCATGAACAATATCTTTCATTCGAATCACCTGATATCTGTTCACCACAAAGTACAACATTGCTTTATCGCGATTGGAGTATCCGCCTTTGGCGCTGACACGCGTAATACCGCTTCCAAATGTTTCTGTCAATGCTTTGCAAATCTCATGCGGCCACTCTGTCACGATTACCGCACATTTTGCCCTGTCAATACCTTCCACTATAAAGTCAACTGTCTTCAATGCAGCAGAATAAGCAACGATAGAATACAATGGAAGTACCCAGCTCTCAAGCACACAGCCACAAATGACATATAAAATAATATTATATACCATAACAAATGTTCCTACCGTAACACCTGCACGTTTTGCAAAAATAACTGCCATTACTTCGATACCGTCCATCGCACCGCCATAGCGAATCGCAAGACCACTTCCAATTCCGGAGATCACACCTCCAAACAGCGCACATAGCAGTAAATCTGTTCCCGCAAGCGGCGAAGCAATACTGACATCAATTGGAAATATATTTGTTATCAGCCATGCAAACAAAGAATAGATTCCAACTGTGTAGATTGCATAAAATGTAAAAAGTCCACCCTGCTTCTTTAATCCAACAAGAAATAATGGAATATTCAGAATCAGCAAGAATAATGACAATGATAAGCACGAGGGTGTTATCTGTTCGAGTAACATAGATGTTCCTGAGATACCACTGTCATACAATTTTACCGGTGTCATAAAAAGTGTAATGCCAAAAGCGTTTATCATTCCGGCAACCGTAAGCATCAAAAGATTTACAATTCGAGGTTTCTGGGTCTGTCTCATTTTAAGCGCTCCTTTTTCGTTATAATTTTGTCAATCAGTTTCGATTTCTAAATCATACCATATTAGTAGACATATTTCCAGCCCATATAGGTAACATGCATTTGTTCCAGTTTCTGCAATGCCTTCATATACGCCATCAGTCTTTTATACTGATCATCTCCAAGACTATGAATCTGCTTCAATATCTTAATATTTGACCTGGTAACTTCATAATCCATATCTGCATCTTTATATTCCGGATCAATTCCTTTACCCGTCAAAAGCTGTTCCGGTGTAATATCCAATACGTCACATATGGATAACAGATAATTTGCTTTTGGATTCGTCTTTTTCTTTTTCAGTCACTGATGTTGCTTGTTGCAATCCCGGTTCTTCTCGACAGTTCCAGCTGGGTCATGTTCTTCTGCTCCATTATGTAAAAGCTTCTTAAAATTTATTACAATCATCGCCCCGTCTCCTTGCAAGATCTATATGAGGAAACCACGAGAAAGCATAGGATTCGTCCTCCTGAAGGTATGAGTGCCCATGATATCAAACTCATGAGTGACAATGACCTTTTGGATATGGACTATTTTCTTCATGAATTTGATGATGATGACGATTTTGGTGAAGAAGGCTTTTATCTTTTCTAACAACCGTCTATTTCCTATGCCTCTTTTTTTATGAAGCATTTTTTTACCTCTGCTTTAAACAAAGGACTTTCCTAATATATAAAAAAAGAGCTTCAGGATCTCGGTGTTACCAAAATCCCAAGCTCTAATAAAATCCAGAATAGAATAGAAAATCTTGAATCTGAACAGGTTGCTACTGTCCGAGAAAAACAGGAATTGCAGAAAAAACAGAAGACACTAGATATCATCCAGCAGAATTTCACAGCACTGCTCAATGCTCCTCAAATATCAAACAACGATATCAATCGTACCGTTGCACCACCACTTCAACATTAATATTAGAAACGTTTTAAACCATATAACACAAGAAAACTGATTCCACCGCAATGGATCAGTTTTCTTTAAATAATGGCTAGTTCATTTTTCTCTTTTTATAGAATCCTATAATCAAACCAAGACTAACAATCGCTATTAAAAACCATGCAACTATATTTGTTGTATCTCCGGTTTTTACCGTATTTATTATTTTCTGAATAGTATTTGGCTTGTCAGGTTTTGAAGGTGCCGGATCCTTTGGCTTATCTGGATTGTTCGATGGTGTTTCTGGTGAAACCCATTCAGCTTTTGGCTCTATCGTTACATTATATTCTACATTCCCATTAATTTCAGATGGAATATTAACAAGGAATGGCGCAGATTCAAATTTATCTGTACCACTTTCCACATTTCCAATCTGTGCGATCAGATAAATTCCTTCATCCAATTCTCCAAAACTCGTGCATCCTGAACTATCTGTTTCTTGTATTAAGCCGGAAATATCATTTCCCTTCGCAAATGCATACAATTGTTTTGCTTGTTTTTCTCTTGCTTCTGCACTGGTATCTTGCAATGATATCCCTGAATCTTTAAAACCATTTTCCAAGACCAGCTCATCATTTTTCATATATTGAATTGGAATTATCGAGAACTTTGCTCCGGAAAGAGTCACTTCTTTATCCGAACTATTTCTCCCCTTGTAAATAATTTGAATGCTTCCTGTTCTGCTTCCTGCTTCAGCATGGATTGTTGAAATATCTATAAAACTACCGACAAGAAAAAGCATAACGAATAAAATAATGTGAATACTTCTTATCTTCTTTCTCACCTTACTTTCCTCCTTTTTCTATCTCGTATACTATAAATTATAGCTATCATCAGCCCTATAAAAATTACTATAATTGTTACAATCAGCACTTTAGCAGTAAAAGACAACTCTGGTTTTATATTTGTATCAGGCTCTTGCTTTGTTGCCTCTTCATAAGGTATTCTCTCTCCACGAACTAAAAGTCTATGTGTGTTGATTGCAAATGGTGTACAAGTAACAAGTGTTGCATAATCCTTACCTGGTTCAATGGACAAGCTATCTGTCTCTTGTGGCAAAACCGTTAATATCTGATCAATCTGATATGCCAGTGTTTCATCTAAGACTTTAATGTAAAAAATATCCCCTACTTCCAGTTTATCCATATTGGTAAATAGTGTTTTTGTCGGAAGACCTCTATGTCCAGTCAGAACTGTATGTGTACTTTCTCCACCAACCGGAAGAGATGTACCCCAGAAATGTCCGACACCTGCCTGTAACACAGCTTCACTTGTTCCATGATAGATTGGAAGTTCTACATTAATCTTAGGAATGCGAATGTATCCCATCATTCCAGAACCATCTACGTTTAACAGGCTCTCATAGCGAGCATCTATTTCCACATCTTCCTGCGAAAATGGATCAATCAAATCAATATTTCCCAGCATTTCCTTATTGTATGCTCTCGCATCTTCCAGCATTTGCTCTTTTTCTGCCTTACTTAACTTTACGCTTTCCTCATCATAATAGGATACAACTTTGGAACCATTCTTTTCATTCAAATAACTACTAAACGTTGGATATAACAATACGGAGAATGCAACCAAAAGCACAATCAGACGAATAATATCTTTTATTGTTACCTTCTTTTTTTTCTTCTTACTCTTCATTTCATTCTCCCTGTTGTTATACTTGGAATTGCGGTTACCTTCCGTGGAAGATAACCGCCAATTCCTTAAATATTATCTTATATCTCTGGTAAAATTATTATGCTTCTTTTCTTTTGTCACGGATGAAGCTTACTGCTACACCGAATACAAGAAGAGCTGCGATTACAGCAAATGCAATTGCTCCACGTCCACCAGTAGATGGAAGAAGGGAACCTGTGCTGTTTTCAACATCAATAATCTTGTCAGTTTCTGGTGCATCATTTTTCTGAACAGTCCATTCTGCATCGCCAGTTTTTGTAATTGTAACTTTGATTGGATCTGTCAATTTGTTGAATCCTTCTGGAGCCTGTGTCTCTACTAACCAGTAATCGCCCGCTGCAAGACCGTTAAGGTGGAGGTTATATCCATTTCCTACCTCTGTTGCTACTGATTCAAATACAGTATTTTTCGAATCAGCGTCTACGACATAACTTCCGTTGCTTCCAGAAACTGTGATAGCATTTGTTTTACCTTTAGCATCCTGTGCAGTTCTATATAAGCTAAATTTTGCGCCTGCTAACAGTCCACTCGTATTCTTGTTAATCTTTTTGATATCTAATGGATATGTCGGTGTCTTTGCTTCACTTGGTGTTGTAGTTGTTGTATCACCTGGCTTGTTTCCGTACTCTAACTGAGCCTTGTTCTTTTCTGTTACAACTGCGTTTTTATTTACTTTTGCATAATATGTAACTGTGAATTCTTTTCCTTTATTTGTCTGATTTGCTTTTACCCATGCAGACAGATCAAGACTCATCTTTTTGTTGTTTTTAGAATCAAGTGTTGCTTCTATTGGTGCTGTACTAGCATCTGTTGCATCTTTAAATGCTACTGCTACTTTAACTTTTGTAGCACCTGTTTCAAGAGCTGCTCCATTTGCATCGTTTACAAAATCAAGACCTGCCGATAATTCATCATGGATTTTATATACATATTCAGCATATCCTGTTGTATCCGGAATAACACCTGTTACTGTATATGTTACTACCTTGCCAATTTCAGCTGTTTCTTTATCTGCTGTTTTTGTAATACTTGGCGCTTCTGTTTTTAAGTTTACTGTAGTTGTTGTCTCATCAACTGTAACTAAAGAAGACTGAATCTCTTTTCCACCTGTTACATATACAAGATAGTAACCAGCTGCTAAATCATTAAATGTATAAGATGTTACATCTCCAAGTTTTTCAGATTTTGCTGTAGCTTCTAATTTGGGACTCGTAGTTAATGCCTTCGTTGTAAAAGCGTTCGCAAAATCCTGTACTTCTTTAGTATCACTGTTACCAATATTTCTTACAGCATTTGCAATGTCCTCATCTGTAGAAGATGCTGTAATTGCTTTATTATTTAATGCAGCTACCAATACATCTTTATACCCAGTTGCTGCATTCACTGTATATGCATAGTTCTTTGATTCTGTTGTACCAGACTCTGTCACATCAAACAATTTATACAGATAAATTGTCTGATCTTTAAGTGTCTGTGCTGGAACACCCTCTCCTGTTTTCACATTAACTGTAAGTGTGTGTGTTCCTGCTGCTCCTTCTGCGGCAAATGCTGTGACAGACATAGCCATCATCATAATCGCTACCAGCATTAATGCCATGATTTTTTTCATTCTCTTCATAACTATTGTCTCCTTTTCTTGAGAATTTTTCTTTTATAGTTTTTCTGCTTTTTTATTTTCCTTGCATTTTTTATATCTCATTACGAAATATATCAGGAAAAGCAGAACAGCTATCAGGTAAATCAAATAGCTTCCGTATCCTCCGGTATCCGGAAGACCTGGGAAATGTCTATTAGTTATTGTGAAGGTAAATCCATCTGGCGATTTATCTATCGTTGTTGTATAACCATCCACCTTTGCTTCTGTGATGGAATACGTGTAATAATAAATTTCATCTCCATCTGTCTTGTATGCCGGGAGTTCCTTTATCACCTCCTGCCATTTAGATTTATCGATAGAACCTTCTATTTTGTAACTCTCGTAACCTGGTACTGGTTCTGTCGTTTCATTTCCTGCCTTATCTTTCCAAGTACGTGATATTGTTACCGTAATACTGTTTGGTCTTGAATGATCAAAATTGTTTAAATCTTTCCAAACTTTATTGATCGTCAGCTTGATGTTCTCATCACATGGATCCTGTGACTCGGATGGTTCCGGTGTATCACTATCTCCCGTGTTCAATGTTGTTTTAGTATCTGCCATCAATACTGCTTTTGCTGGTGATTCATAGGCATTAAGATCTGCTTTCACTGAATCACTCTTGCTTGCCAGAACAGCATTCTTTAAAGTCTCAAAGGTCTTTACCGGATTCATGTGTCCTATTGTATAAATATCCCATCCGCTTGCATCATCCTTTTCATGACTGCTGTTCAAGATACTGTTATTCTTTTCAATTTGATCTAATGATTGATCCAGTTTTCTATAAATACGATAATTGTTCTTTTCGCCTTCCACCTTTTCCTGGCTATTGAAGTCATATACCGTATCCAGTTCACTTTTTCCACTAAATGGTCCAACAAGATCTTTTGTTCCACGAACCACATCACAGTAATACATGTTGTTGTTCTTCAAAAGTCCTTCATCGTTGAATCCAACAAAGCCACCACTTCGTCCGTCTTTAGCATCACCATCATTGTTATTTCCGGCTCCACCGGCATAGACATCATATCCTTGACTGACACCGTAGACATTACTATCTGTGATTTTTGTTCGATTCGCCTTGATCAGACTCACACTGATATTGGATTTGGCATCATTATCATTCAACAATCCATTTTCGTCGCATGGAAGTTTGATGGATGAATCTCCGATCGTAATAATTGCAAGGTCTGTCTGTTGATTGTTATCCGTTGACTTCTTTGAAAGTCCTACAGATATATCCAGTCCAAGCAGATTTACATGAAGCAGTTTGCCATCATACAGTGCATCCACTTTGATAATTCCAAGATTAATCTTCAGAAGATTGGAATCCTGGATTTTATCCAGATATAATGCTTTTACAAGTTGATCAACAACCGAGAATATTACATTCACTGCTCCAGAATCCAGCTTCAAATCTGCAAGATAAGCGAAACTTGTTCGTCCTGCAAATCCTCCGGCTGTCCCACCTGACGCTACCTGTTTCAGTCCAATTTTCTGGTTCGTCTTGTCACCTGCTGTACAATTCGACATTCTTGCAAGATTTGCATATCCGATAAATCCTCCGGCAACCTGCTCATCTCCATTTGTACTCTGCACAGTGTAACCATCATCAGTTCCTGTAACTGCACAGTCATCAATGTGAGAACCAAAAATGTCCATAACTCCAAGAGCTCCACCAAGTAACTGTCCTGTATTGTCTCCAATAACGTCTATCTTGTCTGCCTTAACTACTCCGCTCTTTCCAGAATAGCCAACAAATCCTCCGACACTATTTAAACCTCTTACATTACTTAATTCTGTTACTTTACTGTTTTTCACAGAACCATTTAGCAATGAGCCGCCAAAACCTCCGGCTGTTCCACTATAGATAACCTGATTGTTCTGTCCGGATTTTATCGCTATGTTTGCGCTGACACTTAAGCCAGCATCCTTACTTCCACTTACAGTTCCGTAATATACATAACTTCTAAACGCATCCAGCACATCGGTTCTTCCAAGCTTTAATAATTTATCAAGAAGCGAGGTCTCATTTCCTGCACTGATATTGGCAACTCCAGCTACGTCAGCAACACCGAAGCATCCTCCGGCATATTCACCTGCGACTACGGAACGAATATTCTGTACAGAGACTCCTGCCTCTTCCGTATCTTTCTTACCTAGTACAGTTCCTTCCAGATTTCCGGCAAATCCTCCTGCCGCTTTTGCATAAGAAGTGTTATTACTTCCACTCGCATAAGCACCATTTACGATGATTCCCCAGTCATCCCAGGATTCCACATCCGCATAACGGATAGTTGCGACTGTGGCATTTAATACTTTTATCAAATCTGCCGGTGTACTTAACAGTTTATTCAGAAGCTGACTGAGTAATCCTTCTCCTGCAGTAGGATCCACTGTTGCTACACTTCCTGGTCTGGAGCTTCCGACAAATCCTCCGACATAACTTCTTCCGTCAACTCGTCTCAGCTTTGCGACCTTGCAGCGTGCATCATTTTCGCCCCAGATCTGTCCTCCGATCAGTTTTCCTACATAACCTCCGGCATAACCACAGGCGTCCTTATCCTCAACACCATTTGACTCAACACTAAGGCCACTTTGATATCCTTCTACTGAAGATCCCTTGATTACCGGAACAAATACATCCAGTACTTTCAGCATCTGTCCCAGATGAAGGTCAAGTCCCAGAATATTTACACCACCTAGATCTGCTGCTCCGCCGTTTATCATTTCTCCTGCAAAACCGCCGGCGCATCGAAGCCCTTTAATTGTCTTCGCCTGATAAGCCTGTCCATTTGTAATAGTTCCGGTCTGCATTGATCCGACATAGCCACCGGCTGCTCCGCCATTTGCCAGTTTTGTCTCATCTCGGTAATTGACTCTTCCTGCTACAACATTGTATCCGTAAGCATACTTTCCGATGATTGCATCCAGTTCAGCCTGATTACTTACTGTTCCATGCTCCGCAAGATCACTTCCGTAACCACCCTTTTTTCCGACAAACTCCACCCATTTATTCCAGGTTTCATAATCCATCAAGGCAAGTGGTCCGTAAACTGCCGTATTTTCTTCTGTTGGATAAACAACGCTAAGTGCTCCCAGGATGTTATCTACCTTTACCAATCCCCATAATAAGGACAGGTTTCCGGTACTTGCCGTATCGGCTGACTCCATAAATCCTGTGAAACCACCTGCGATTTCTTTTCCGTATACTGATCGGATCCGGACTGCTTTGCAGACACTTGTTGGTCTAGTATAAGCTTTCCCTTTCCAATTCTTTGTATTGTTTCCCCAGATATGACCGCCTTCATTATGCCCTGCATAACCTCCGGCCATACCTCGTTGTACTTGTGTTGTTGAATCCGCATCCGCACGAACTGCACCACCACAAGGAACACAAGTCGTAGAGCTGTTTCTGATTGTCGGCACAAAGTCCTCCGCCAGTGATGCCAATGTATCTGACACATCAACAAGACCACCTAAGATACCCGTATCGCCAAGTACATTTGCCACATTTCCCGGTTCCAGATCTCCCACGTAACCACCGGCTGTAATCTGACCGATGATATAGGAAAAGTTATTTGCGTTGGAATCCTGAATGTGTCCACCGGAAATCTTTCCGGCAAAACCACCTGCATCACCAAGTATGTCATTTGCCGATGCATCAGATGCTTTATTTTTCCAGGTCGCTTTTACTGCAAAACCTCCAACATTTCCTGTAACATCAGAATGTTCTATTGTAGAAACAACAACATTCAATGCATCCAGCACATGATTGATTTCTATCGAGTTGCCAAGTACACCCAAACCTTTTCCAACGGAAGCTGCAGAACCGATATCCATATATCCGATATATCCACCTGCATATCTGGCACCAGTTACTGCATATGTGCTTTCATTTTCATCATAGTATGTTGGTGCTTCATCTGCTTCCAGATCCTTCGGTTCCTTTACAGTAGTGTGCTTCAGACTCGTAACATCACAGTAGCTTACCTGAACACCACTTCCATATCCGATAAATCCTCCGGCACTTCCGGAATGACTGTCCTCTGACTTCGTCTTGTTGGCAGTAACAGTAAATCCGTTGTCTGACTTGACTCCGGCATACTGCACATATGGAATGTAGGCATTGATCAGATTAAGCAGATCTCCAACATTTATATTCAGACCTTTGATTCCTCCGAGAATGCTGATTCCACCTCCAGCATCTGCCAATGCTCCGGAGTAAACATTTCCACCAAAGCCTCCGGCATAAGACTGCCCGTTTACATGATCCAGATTATATACAGAATAATAGTTACCTTCTCCTGCACCCTGGTTGTTAACCGTTCCACTCTGGAAGTTTCCGGCAAAACCGCCTGCTGTATCTGCAGTAACTCCGCCTTTATCAACATAAGTAACCGTGCACTCTGTATAAGAAGGAAGCAAGTACTTGACAGCACCTAACAACTTATTTGCATTTAACAAAGCTTTGACATCCGCTTCACCAGCTACATCTGCAAGACCTCCAGTCTGTGAAGAACCTACAAATCCTCCGGCAAAACCGTCTTTATCATTTGCAGTTACTTCTTTTAATTTTTTCACATCTGACTTAATGATTTCACAGCTGTTACTCTTTCCGATGAAACCACCAGCTGTATAATCCACTACTTCGCCGTTGGAATTTGTACCTGTTGCTTGTACAGTCATGCCTCCTGTGATGCCATTTACATGAGCTTCGTTGATTTTAACTCTGACACCTTCTGCCACAGAAAGCAGATTTTCAACTTTCAGCAAGTTGTTCAGTCCTAACAGATTCAAAGTCAGCCCGTTTCCACCTGCCAGATCTCCCGGACCTGCACAACCGGCAAAACCACCGACTCTATTCTTCGCTCTAACGGATTTTACCTGATTCAATGTTACAGTATCCACATCTCCACCGACAGCTTCACCAATCGCTCCGCCGGCGTAGTTTTCTTTTGCTTCTACTGTATATCCATCATTTACTCCCGTCACTGTTACATGATGCACAGTAAATCCAAGGAAGTTTCCGATTCCAAGCGTATTATTTAAAAGTCCTGTGACATTTGCTGTTGTTACACTTCCGGCAATACCTCCGGCACGATTTTCACCTGCCGTAACTGTTTTTAATCCTGTAAGCACATTATCTCTTTGTGCTACGCTACTTGCATCTACTCCACCATGTTTCCAATAAGGAAGTTTATTTAGATACTCTGTACTGGATTCTGCAATATAGACGCCATCACCGCCACCAAGAATACCACCGGAATAGCTCTTACCAGCCTCAACTGAAACTGATGAACAATCCATGTTACATCCCAAGATTGCTGATGGTGCAATTCCTACAAGTGACAAGAGCATACCTGCTTTTTCCGGATCACTCGACAAAAGACCTGTCAACAAGTCTTTCACTGTTGTTAAAAGGCTTGCATCCTTGACTTCTTTATTTCCAAGGTTTGTAATCCATCCAACTGTTGAAATACCACTCACACCACCGGCATAACTTCCGCTTGCTTTAACTGCAATGCTTCCGCTCGCTCCGCAATTGACTGCATAGCTGTTTGTCTGTGCTCCTACAATACCACCTTGATAATTTTCACCAGATACTGAGACATTACATCCTGTCAGATTGCAATTTAACAAGATACTCTGTGGCTGCATTACTCGAATAAGTTCAACACCTACATCACTTAACAAACCTCGGATTTCCGCATCTCTGCTGATTCCTGCAAATCCTCCGCCGTATTCTTTTGCCGTTACAGAATAACTACTGTTTTTCACGGAGCAGTCAAAGATTCTTGTTCCTACCTGCTGTCCTACGAAACCACCGGCATAATCTTTATCCGCAGCTCCGATAGTTCCTGCCAGATTCTCTACATGACAGTTTTTGATATTTACATTTTTATATCCAGTAGGAATTAAACTACCAATCGGCAATGCATTGTCCAGAAGAATTGTAATCAAATCTCCAAGTCCAAGTCCCGGAATTGCATTTAACAATGATGATAATGCATCCACCGTTACTCCAAGAGCTTTTGACAATCCGTCATACTGTGTCACACCTTCTGTATACCCGACAAATCCACCAGTGCGATCATTAATATTCGAAACACTGACTGTTCCTGTCACATCACAGTTTTCAATGGAAACATCGCCCACTAGCCTTCCGGCAAATGCACCTGTTGCATAAATCGTCGGATCCTTTGCTCTTGCATTTAAAAGTGCTGATAATGTATCTTTTAAATTCAGGTTTACGTTTCCAAATGTTAAAACTTCTACTAATAAATCAACTACACCACCTACAAGCCATCCAAGCCCCGATGTCAATCCACTGATAAGAGTCTGTGTGTTTTTATGTTCATTTGTATTATTTTTTACATCTACATTGCGAAGTTCCAGATTGGACACAGTAACCGTTCCGGCGCTGACTCCGATGTCATGTACATTCACTTCATTCGTAACCGTTCCGAAGAAACCAATACCAATATACTTTGTACCATCCATTTTTTCTGTCTGGTTTACATTGATATTAGAAATCACCGGTCTTCCTGTTGCCAGAATACTGTTCTCATCTGCTAACTTCGTCTCGCCGCCGGAAAGCTTGGCACCGACAATATCTCCAGATACCATAAGTGGCGTCCAAAGATCATCTTCTTGATTTGAATTCACACCATCCTTTGATAAGTCAATATCTCGGAAAATGATGTAATTTGCATTGGATGAATATTTTAAACCACCATATTCTTGCTTTAACTTCATCAGACTCGCTGTTTCATTGTCAGGTAACCCTTGGTCGTTAACGCCACATAAACTACCAGTTCCTACTGTAAGACCACCCAATAATGTCCCTAACAGTCCACCTACTCCCTTCAACAGACCCGTAACAATATCATCGCTTGTCAAATCGACATCTGCCAGCTTATACTTACCATTATCTTTATAATATAGATACGAGTTATCACCTTTCACTGTATCTGGCTTTTGTTGGAATCCAGAAAGATGGGTAGTTGCCCCTTCTGCAGCAACAGCATCAAGTCCAAGATCCGCATCGCCTGGATAGTATGGTGTGTAGAAAGGCTTTCCGCCAAGTAATCCGCTTACTAACCCCTGACGGTAATAAACATACAGTCTCGGAGTTACGCTCTTATTGCTTCCAATCGCCCGCAACTGTGACTCATTTCCGATCAGAATATATTTCTTCCCGGAAACTTCTACATATAATTGTCCCGGTTTTGTTCTTCCATCTGCATGTTCACCATCTAGCCACTGAACTCCATTCGCTGATTTTTCTGTCAATTGATCTGCAACCAGTTCTGGCTTATCCGAATTAAACTTCTGCGATAACACATAATTATGAGACTTACTATAAGTCAGATACTCCTGATCTTCTCCATCCGGATAGATCACCTGTCCCATACCAAACTGTGGTGCATCATAATCTAATGTCATAACAGGTTCTGTTTCAGATTCTTCCTGTGCAAGTACCATTAACTGATATGGATTATATATGTAGATTGTATCCGTTTCCTTATCATACAGCGTTGGTGTTTCGTTTTCTTCTAGTTTCGTACCTGTGATAGTTCCGGTAAAGGAATCCGGTACTAACCACATCTGTTCCGAGTTCATCTGGATGTCATTCATCAAAATGTACTGAGCATCTGCACCGTATTTCAGCTCTGTGCCTTCACTCTTTACTACTTCTCCAGAACCAATCTGTCCTTCCTTATCGCCTGTGTAAATATAAGCATCTGAACCAATCTGTTTTAATTGTTCATAATTATAAATGCATATTTTACTATCCTTATAATAAGCATCTATGTTATCTGTTGATTCCGATTTAACATTTCCACCGAACGATTCCGATTCGTCATTTTTCGAGTTTTCACTTGTTTCCTCCGATATCTTAGATTCGGATTCCGTGGTGCCATTTATTTCATCTGAAACTGTGGACTCGGTTAATACTTCACCATTACTCTTATTGGCATCATCAGAAAGTGTCACTTGACTAGTGTTGGTACCCGATGGATTTACGTCTGCCGCATCCGCAATATTCACTTGAGAAAATAAGATAGCCATACATAGTATTACTGCGATAATTCTGTTCTCTATCCTTCTTTTTTTCTTCATATCTGGACCTCTAATCGGAATAAAAATTCCTACCATTTACTCAATATTGCATTCTAATATCTAGAATGATTTTTTAGCATAAAATAACTAATTTTATTATAATATCCGTTAAAATTTCTTTCATTTTCATCAAATACCTACTGAGCTTTTTCCTTACTCTTCTCTGTTTGATTCTACTTTCTGCACCCACTCTTTTTGCATAGCCGCAGCAAAAAAACATTGAAGCAATTTCATGGAAAACGCTCCACATTCAGCATTTACAATCATCCTTACCGCCTCGGCATGTTTCAGTTTTCGTTTATATGGTCGCTCACTGACCAAAGCATCATAGGCATCCACCAAACCGACCACCTGAGCACAAAGCGGAATCTGATCTCCCTTTAAACCGTCCGGATATCCAGAGCCATCAAATCTCTCATGGTGATGTCGGCAGATTTCATAGCTGTACTTATTCAATTTCTCTGTTGTCATACCATTCGGAAATCTCAATGTCATCTCTGCACCGGTAATTGGATGCTGCTTCACGACTTCCATCTCGTCTATCGTTAATTTCCCATTTTTATTCAATATTTCTATCGGTACCCGGATTTTACCAATATCATGGATTGGTGCCAGGTGTGATACATTTTCAATCTCTTCTTCGGTAATTCCATATTCCGGATAATTTTTCTGTAGTTGACGATAAACCTGCTCCGTATAAAAACTAATATCATCCTGATGTTCCGTTTCCACCAGATTATTATGATTCAATACCGCAACAAGCAAAGAAACCATATCCCAATACTGTTTCGTGATATTCTTTTCTTTCTTCCGCAATTCCTGTTCCATATTAACAATCGTATCTGGAATGACCTTCGCATTATGGAATGTGAGAATGGCAATATTCTCCGTCTCATCTACATATCTTTTTGCTTCCATCCAAATATAAGACTCTGCTTCATTATCACATATTCTACGGTAGGACATATCATCTTCCATACAGCCGTCTACTAAGTGTTCCGTAAGCTTTTCGCTTGTCAAAAATCGTCTTAACTTCTGGCGATCCTGTTCATATACATATTGTTCTGTGTACTTCCTTATAAACTCATCATAGGTAGCTGAATCACTTACTTTATCATAGACTTCATGTACGTGGGAATAAATACATTCATATGTTTGATCCTTTAAATTCAATTTTATAACTACATAAAAACGTCCAAAATATTCATCTTTGCCCGGTTGAATAATATCTGATATTTTCACATTTTCCAGCCTGTTATTATAAGTGTTCTGCAGATCCAGTAACACCTTATGTACCTTGCAGCAATCTGAATAATTTCTGGAACAGTATCCGTCCTTCTCCAGACATCTGCTAATTGCCATTGTTGACTCTGTACAGTTAATAACGTCCATAAGAGAAATTTCTTCCGGTCGTTTTTCCAGCATATAGCCTCCATTCGATCCCTCTGCCGCTTTAACAATTTCTTTTTCTTTTAATTGCTTTGTTATTTTAGGAATGTAACTTGCCGGAATATTTAATTCACGAGATAGTTCTGCTGTAGTTATTACCTTATTTTCTGATGCTAGATAACATACGATTCTAATGGCATAATCCGTTGTATTTGTAAGCTGCATAATGTCACCCTCTCTATCCGTCCCCAATAATGATTTTTATCCTGAACATTTTTCTTGTTTCTTTCATTGTAAAAAGGAAGAATCATACTTTCAGGTTCTTCACTTCACAAGCACAATTCTTCCTTTTTGCCTTAATGATATTTTCTTTTTACTTTTCTGAAAAATACCTTGCTTCCAATGCCAATCAGTAAAACCACAATCAGCATCATAATCCAGCTATTATTCTGAATATTTCTTCCGGTTACGGGCGGTGCCACGGTTGATGTATTTGTAAATTGGATATCTTCCGTTCCTGTTGCTGCCATTGTAAATGATGCTGCTTCTCCAACGGTTTTCGATCCACCATTTATCGAGTATGACACCTCGAAGTTTGTTCCCGGTGCTGTCTCCGTAACGGTATATGTCCATCCTGTCGGTAAGCAACTGATATCTACAGATTCATCTTTTTTCAATGTAAAGGCTGCCTGATTATTTGTGAAAGTCAGTTTTTCTGCTGTTCCATTTCCTTTTTCAATAACAGCTGAAAGATATCTTCTCCCAGTGTCGTTTCCTGTCTGGGAAGCT